>Ga0079301_1001402_pt1 | contig 11090 bp, 5 predicted proteins | sample Wag4_2014_7_11_3_FD_74797 | JGI IMG/M metagenome (GOLD analysis project Ga0079301, IMG submission 74797) | Fresh water mixed with fracking chemicals microbial communities from Ohio, USA - Utica-2 Time Series FC 2014_7_11 | ecosystem: Engineered > Industrial production > Chemical products > Input...
CCCTATGACAGCAAAGCCACCGGCTTTGACGCCATCTTTGAAAACCCGCAATTCGCCGGTGCCGACACCAGCTTTTTCATCCGCCAGCCAGTGCCGCTCATCGGCGGGGGCGGGGTGGCGTTGTCCGGGCGCAATGGCGTGCTGCCTTCGCTGCGGTCCTCCAAAGACCAGGGCCAATCGAATTTCGTGAACCCGGGCTTGAGCCTCATCGGCCTGGGCGCGGATTTCGACATCAAGCCTGAGCTGCGTGTGCTGGCCAATATCTCGCGCCTGCAGTTTGTTGACACCGCAGTGCTCGCCGCGCTGCGCAATCAAGCGGTGAATTCCCGCGATCTGGGCACCGATGTTTCGGTCGGCTTCCAGTACCGTCCGTATTTCAACCAGAACGTGATCCTGAACGGCTCCGCCGCGATGTTCGCCCCCGGCGCGGGGCTCCGCGATCTTTATGATGAAGGCCGTCGCGGCAATCAGTATTCTGTCCTGCTCAACATGATTTTGACCTTCTGACACCCATGACACAGCGCGTCCTGCAAGCCATGAAACGGGTCGCATCGCGTGTGATGCGAGCCTCGCCCTCAAGCCTTGTGCTGCTCGCCGCGTGGCTTGCGATAGCCGCGGTGGTGATCGAGCGCACCCCTGCCTTCGCCTCGGGCGGCGCGAAGCTGGTTGAGCGCAATTACGTCATGGCCCCGGCCGCGCCCAAGGCGCAGAGCGACGCAGACGCCACGAAAAAATCCGCCGGCTGCATGAGCTGCCACACCGCCACCGACCGCCACACCATGCACGCCAACCCCGGCGTGGTGCTGGGCTGCACCGATTGCCACGGCGGCAACGCCAGTATCCACGCCGCCGCCGGCCTCAAGTATCAAGACACCGATTACCGCAAGGCCATGGCGGCCGCGCACATCCTGCCGCGCGATGAACATTTTTGGAAATACCCCTCCAGCGCCACCCCGGAGAGCTCCTACACCAAGCTCAACAAAGAGCACCCGGCCTATGTTCGCTTCATCAACCCCGGCGATCTGCGCATCGCCCGCGAAGCCTGCGGGGCGTGTCACCTGCCGGTGGTTCAAGCCGTCGAGCGCAGCCTGATGTCCACCTCCGCCATGCTATGGGGCGGGGCGGCGTATAACAACGGCATCCTGCCCTTCAAGCGCTATATCCTCGGCGAGGCCTACACCGCCGACAGCCAGCCCGCCACCGTGGTGAATCCGGTGCGGGTGGATAACGAGTTGTTTGTCGCCAAGGGCATCCTGGACAGGCTCTACCCGCTCCCGGCCTGGGAAACCATTGCCCCGGCCGATGTTTTCCGCGTGTTCGAGCGTGGCGGGCGGGTGATCAACAGCACCTTCCCTGAAGTCGGCCTGCCCAATGTCACCGGGTTCCTGCAGCGGCTCGACGAGCCCGGCCGGCCCGACATCAAGCAATCCAACCGTGGCCCGGGTACGGGCAGTCGCATCGCGGTGCCGGTCATCAACGTCACCAAGACCCGGCTCAATGACCCGCACCTGTGGTTCTTGGGCACCAACGATCAGCCCGGCGATTACCGCTCCTCCGGCTGCACCGCCTGCCACACCATTTACGGCAACGACCGCGACCCGAAGCATTCCGGCCCCTACGCCGCCGCCGGCCACACCGGCACCACCCAGACCGCCGACCCCACCATCCCCAAGGGCGAATCCGGCCACCCGATCAAGCATGAATTCACCCGGGCGATCCCCTCCAGCCAGTGCATGGTCTGCCATATGCACCAGCCCAATGTGTTCGTGAATACCTTCTACGGCTACATCATGTGGGATTACGAATCCGACGCCCCGCATATGTGGCCTGAAAAACAGCGCTACCCCACCGATGCCGAGGCCCGCAAAATCCTCAACCGCAACCCTGAGGAAGCCGCCATCCGCGGCAAATGGAGCGACCCTGAATTCCTCAATAATGTCTCCAGCCTCAACCCCAAGTTGAAGGACACCCAATTCGCCGATTACCACGGCCACGGCTGGAATTTCCGCGCCGTCTTCAAGCGCGACCGCAAGGGCACCCTGCTTGATGCCAAGGGCAACCCGGTGGATGACAACGACCCCGATAAATTCAAAAAGGCAGTGCATCTATCCAGCATCCACATGGATGTCGGGATGCACTGCGTGGATTGCCACTTCAGCCAGGACGCCCACGGCAACGGCCACATCTACGGCGAAGTCGCCGCCGCCATCGAAATCGATTGCGCCGACTGCCACGGCACCGCCAAGAGCTACCCCACGCTGCACACCTCCGGCCCCGCAGCCCGCCCGGGCGGCATGGACATGAGCTTGCTCAAAACCCAGGACGGCCGCCGCCGCTTTGAATGGCGCGATGGCAAGCTCTATCAACGCTCCGCGCTCGACCCGAAGAAAGAATGGGAAATGAGCCTGGTCAAAGACACGGTGAACCCCGACAGCCCGCATTACAACCAGAAAGCCGCCCGCGCCAAACTCATGTCCGCCGGCGAAGCAGGGCGCAATGGCGAATGGGGCCCCGGTGTCACCGAGCTCGCCCATGACAATGACAAGATGACCTGCTTCACCTGTCACCTCTCCTGGACCACCACCTGCGCCGGTTGCCACCTGCCCATCCAGGCCAACTGGAAAACCGAACGCCATCACTACGAAGGCGGCGAGACTCGCAACTACGCCACCTACAACCCACAGGTGGCCCGCGATGACGCCTTCCAGATCGGCCGCCACGGCCCGGTGAAAAACGCCCGCATCTCGCCGGTGCGCTCCAGCTCCGCGCTGGTGCTCTCCTCCATGAACAGCAACCGCGAGCGCATCTACATCCAGCAGCCCCCGATCGCCGCCAGCGGGTTCTCATCCCAGGCCTTCGCGCCGCATTACCCGCACACCGAACGCAAGGAAGAAACCAAAACCTGCACCGATTGCCATTTGTCCAAAGACAACGACAACAACGCGATCATGGCGCAGCTGCTGCTCCAGGGCACCAACTTCCTCAACTTTGTCGGCTTCAACGCCTGGCTCGGTGAGGCCGGCCATGTCGAGGCGGTGCAAGTCACCGAATGGGACGAACCCCAAGCCGTGATCGGCAGCTACCTCCATCGCTACGCCTACCCGGACTGGTTCGCTGATCACCAAAAGAGGAAGCTCGAGCTGCCCGACGCCCACCACCACAAAACCAGCGGCGCGGCCCAGTGCCTGCAAATGCGCGGCGAATATTTATTCGTGGCTGAAGGGGCAGGGGGCTTCCGCGTTTATGACACCGCCAGCGTGGCCAACAAGGGCGTCTCACAGCGCATCATCACCGCGCCCTTTTCGGCCAAGGGCCACAACACCCACATCCCCGCCAAAAATGCCACCTGCATGGCGCTGCCCACCAACCAGCCCATCGCCCCCACCCGCAATCAGGGCGAGCTGATGCGCATCACCAACCAAGAGCAGCCCTTCCACCCGATTTATCACTACGCTTTCATCACCGATGCCGCCGAGGGCCTGATTCTGGTGAATGTGGACACGCTGGCCGATGGCGACGCGCAAAACAACTTCTTGACCCGCGCCCTGACCTGGAATGACAACGGCATCCTCACCGGCGCGCGCCACATCACCCTGGGCGGCCATATCGCCTACATCACCACCCCGCGCGGCGTGGTGATCCTCGATCTCGACGACCCGCTGAAGCCCCGCGTGCTCGCGCAAGTGCCGCTGGAGGATGCCCGTGCCAGCACCCTGCAATTCCGTTACCTCGCCGTCACGGATAAAACGGGCTTGCGCATGATCGATGTCACCGATGCCACCAAGCCCCGCGTGGTGCCGGCCCACATCCCGCTGCAAGATGCCCGCCGCGTGTATCTCGCCCGCACCTATGCCTATGTCGCGGCAGGCGCGGAAGGCTTGGCCATCATCGATATCGAAAAACCCGAGGCCCCCAAGCTTTATCAGCGCTACACCGCCAATGGCCAACTCAATGACGCGCAGGATGTGATCGTCGCCACCACCAATGCCTCGCTCTTTGCCTATGTGGCCGACGGGCGCAATGGCTTGAAGGTGGTGCAGCTCACCTCGCCCGATTCTCAGCCCAAGTTCTACGGCTTCTCGCCCGAGCCCAAGCCCGAGTTGATCGCCTGGCGCAAAACCCGCTCGCCCGCGCTCGCCCTCTCAAAGGGCCTGGACCGCGACCGCGCCGTGGATGAAACCGGCGGCCAGATCGCCGTTTTCGGCCGCATCGGCGCACGGCCCTTCACCCGGCCGGAAATGGACAAAATGTATCGCCGCCCCGATGGCAGCTTGTGGAGCGTCACCGACGATATCTACGCCAGGGGCTTCCGGCCGAAAACCACAGGGGGGGCCAAATGAGCGCACCCGCCGCAGCCCAAGGCCATCACATTGAAACCGACGGCCTTCGCCATACCCCCGTCATTCCCGCGGATGCGGGAATCCAGCAACCACAGCTGCTGGAGCCGGGCGCGACGCGCAGGATGCAACGAGTTCTTCAAGGTCGAGGGGCGCAAAATCCAAGCGTGCCGTATGGCCCGACATGCCAACCCGAACGTCATCGCAAACCGATAAAACGCGTGGGTAACACGTTACCCACCCTACGCGGAGCCACGCAATGAAACCCACCTGGAAGACACTGCTCACCGCGCTCACCGCGCTGGTCGCCCCGTGGGCCATCGCCTCGCCTCCGCTGCCCAATGTCTCCACCCACCCCACCGTGGGCACGGTCAATTGCGCAAGCTCCACCTGCCACGGCTCGGTGACCCCCTGGCAAGACTCCAACGTCCTGCAAAACGAATACACCACCTGGCTTCGGCTCGATAAACACGCCCACGCCTACAACGTGCTCCTGAACGAGCAATCCCAACGCATCGCCAAAAATCTCGGTCTCAAAGAGGGTGCCCACAACGCCAAGGTCTGCCTCGATTGCCACGCCCACAACCCCGCGCCCAAACTGCGTGGCGAGCGGCATATCGTCTCCGAAGGCGTGGGCTGCGAAGGCTGCCACGGCCCGGCCGACAAATGGGTGAAATCCCACACCGTCGCTGGCGCCACCCATGCCGAGAACATCGCCAACGGCCTCTACCCCACCGACAACCCCCGCGCCCAGGCCAAGCTGTGTTTGTCCTGCCACTTCGGCGATGAAAACCGCTTCGTCACCCACCGCATCATGGGCGCCGGCCACCCGCGCATGTCCTTTGAGCTGGAGACCTTCTCCCTGCTCGCCCCGGCCCATTACCGCATCGACGACGACTGGAAAAAACGCAAGGGCGAACACGACCCGATGAAGGTCTGGGCCATCGGTCAAGCCATCGCCGCGCAGCAGTTGCTCGACACCCTCGCCGACCCCAAGCGCGGCCGCGATGGCCTCTTCCCCGAGCTCGTGCTGTTCGATTGCCACGCCTGCCATCACCCGATGAGCGAAAAGAAATGGACCCCGCGCGGCAATCTCGGCCCGGGCAAGGTGCGCCTCAATGACAGCAATCTCCTCATGCTGCGCGCCCTCATCAAAGCCACTCAGCCCGAGCGCGCCAAGCCCTTCAATGACCAGCTCGCCCGCGTGCAGCTCGCCGTCACTGGCCATGGCGAAGACCCGATCACGGAAGCCAAAAAACTCTCCGCGATGATCAGCGAGATCATCCCCGGCTTTGAAGCCATGCGTTTCACCAACGCCCACCTGCAGGGCGTGCTGCGCGCCCTCATCGATGAGGCCCAAAGCGGCCAATACACCGACTACGCCGGCGCCGAGCAAGCCTACATGGCCATCTCAAGCGTGTCCTCGTCGCTCGTCAAACGCAGCGTATTGAAGAGCGCCCCGGTGAATAAATCGCTCACCGAGCTGCGCCGAATTCTCGCCCACGACGAAAAATTCAACGCCCAGCAGTTCGCTGCAGAATTGGGTAAATTGCGTGGCATCGTGCTTGCCGGAGCGAAGTGACAAAATGACCCTGAACGCCCAAGCCACCCCCACCCCCATGTTCGGTGATGTCGACGCCGATTACGACATCGTCATCGTCGGCTCCGGCCCGGCGGGCTTATCTGCCGCCAGCCGCGCCCAGGCGCTCGGTGCGCGCTATGTGCTGCTGGAGGCTGAAGACCACCCCTCCGACACCATCTTCAAATACCAAAAAGGCAAGCACGTCATGGCCGAGCCCGGCGTGCTGCCGTTGCGCTCGGGTCTCACCTTCGGCGCCGGCAAACGCGAAACCGTGCTGGGCACCTGGAATCAGCAGCTCACCGATCAGGGCGTCAATATCCAGTTCCGCAAAAAGGTGAGCCTCATCCACCGCGATGAAGCCACCCGCCGCTTCACCATCCAGTGCGAAGACGGCAGCACCGCCACCAGCCGCACCGTCATTCTGGGCATCGGCCTGCAAGGCAACATCCGCAAACTCGGCGTGCCGGGCGAATCGCTCGCCCGTGTGCAATACACCCTCTCCGACCCGGATGAATTCCAGGGCGAGACCATCATCGTGGTCGGCGCGGGCGATGCCGGCATCGAAAACGCACTCGCGCTCGCCACCCAAAACAAGGTCTACATCCTCAACCGCGACGAAGAATTCTGCCGCTGCAAGGAAGGCAACCTCAACCTCATTACCGCCGCCATCAAAACCGGCGCCATCCTGCCGCGCAACAGCTCCAACACCATCAAGGTGGAAGAAACCGGCAGCGAGCCCCCGCTTGCCTTCACCCTCACCGGCCAGCAAGGCGAAGAAACCATTCTCTGCCACCGCGTCATCGCCCGACTGGGCGCCACCCCGCCGCGCAAGCTGGTCGAATCCTTCGGCATTCAATTCCCCAATGCCGACCCGAATTCCGTGCCGGTGTTGTCGGAAGCCTACGAATCCAATGTGCCCGGCTTGTTCGTGGTCGGCGCCCTGGGCGGCTACCCGCTCATCAAGCAGGCCATGAATCAAGGCTACGAGGTGGTCGACACCATCATGGGCCTGCCGGTCGAGCCCGCAGACGAGCCCCTGCTGCGAGAGAAGTTCAAGCGCTGGCGCGCAGGCGCCACGGTGTCCGAGTGTCTGGACACCATCATGGCCAACGTGCCGCTTTTCCAGAATCTCGCGCGCCTGCAGATGCGCGAATTCATGCTGGACTCCAACCTGCTCACCCCCGCGCCGGGCAGCGCGATTTTCAAGCAAAACGACTACACCAACACCTTCTTCTCCATCGTCGAAGGCGAGGTGGAGATCGACATCATCGGCCGCGACGGCAAGCCGCTGGTGATCAAGCTGGGGCGGGGCGAATACTTTGGCGAGATGGGCCTCATCTCCGGCCGTCGCCGCACCGCCACCGTGCGCGCCGGCAAGAAATGCGTGCTGGTCGAAACCCCGCGCCGCTCGATGTTAAAACTCATCGCTTCGGTCGATGATGTGCGCCGCCAGATCGACGAAGCCTTCGTGCGCCGCGCCATCGCCAGCTACATGGGCCCCATGCTCGGCCCCGACGCGATTGCCGAGCTGGTGTCAGGCGGTGTTGAAGTGCGCCGCTACAACGCCAACCAAGTGCTCTTCCGCGATGGCGACGCCGCAGACGGCCTCTACCTCATCCGCCGCGGCTCGGTCACCATTTCCAAAGTCAGCGCCGGGCGCGAGCGGGTGCTCTCCTATGTCTCGGCCGGCAACTATGTGGGCGAGATGGCGCTCATCAACGATGCCCCGCGCTCAGCCACTGTCACCGCCGCAGTACTCACCGAAGTGCTGGTGTTGAAAGCCGACAACTTCAAATCGGTGCTCGCCAAAAACCCGAAGTGGCGCGAATCCATCGAAGCGCAGATTTTGAAACGCGTGCGCCAGAATGTGACGCGCGAAGAAGCCTCCGACAAAGACTCCGACCTCATCCGCTTCCTGATCGGGCAGGGCTTGGGCGAGGCCACCGATGTGCTGCTCATCGATGAATCGCTCTGCGTTCAATGCAACAACTGCGAAGTCGCCTGCGCGGAAACCCACGACGGCACCTCGCGCCTGAAGCGCGAAGCTGGGCCCACGTTTGCCAACATCCATGTGCCCACCTCCTGCCGCCACTGCGAACACCCCCACTGCATGAAAGACTGCCCCCCCGACGCCCTGCGGCGCGCGGAAAACGGCGAAGTTTTCATCAGTGATGCGTGCATCGGCTGCGGCAACTGCGAACGCAATTGCCCCTACGGCGTGATCCAGCTCGCGGTGCAAAAGCCGCCCAAGCCGGGCGGGTTGCTGTCATGGCTATTATTCGGCTTGGGCGCCGAACCCGGCCACCGCCAAGCCGACTACGACCCCGACGCCCCCAAAAAAGCGGTCAAGTGCGACATGTGCAAAGGCCAGGAAGGGGGCGCCGCCTGCGTGCGCGCCTGCCCCACGGGTGCAGCCATCCGTGTCGCCCCGGAGAAATACCTCCAGACCATCTCTAGAACGAGCTGATCGTTACCCACAAACGCATCGCCGCGATGCCCGGCGGGCCTTGCAGGGAATAACCAGCCGCGCGGGGAGTGCGATGACGCCTGAAACGGAAATTCCCCTCCGTGGAGGGGTGGCAGGCGCAGCCTGACGGGGTGGTTCGCACATTCGCGACGCCGGCAACCACCCCGCCCTGCGGGCACCCCTCCGCAGGAGGGGAATTAAACCGCGGTCGTTTCATCATGACCGTGACTGCCCGCAGGACTTGTGGATAATGATCAGAGAGCGAGGTATAGGGTTACCCACCCTACGGATGGTCCATGACTGAGCTGAGGTGCGCCTCCAGCGCCCCCTCGAACAACGCCATTTCATCCGTCAGCCGCGCAGTCAGCCGCTCGATCACCCACGATGCGCCCTGTACGCAAAAATCCAGGCGATGCATCCCGACCAAGCCCAACTCCACCATCAGCCGGTTTGCCGCCTGCGTGATCAACTCCACCACCCCAAGCGCCGTGCCCACTGCCCGTGATGCGCTGGCGCGGCGATGCCCGTCCATCACATAGTCCCCCAACCCCACCACCCGCACCCGCCGGCCTGAAGCCACAAACAAGGCCAGCATCCGCCGGCCGGGCATCTCGCGCTGGTAATACCGGGTGAGCGCATCGCCTCGCACCCGATGGGCGGGCAGGGTGTGGGCATCGTATTCATCATTCACATGGCGAGCCAGCCAGCCCGGCCCATCGGGCCGTGATTCGCTCACCGCGGCGAAGGGCAGCTTCAAGTGTCGCGCGATCTCCGCAAAGCTGAATGGATCACTCACCAGCCCCAGCGTATCTGCATCATTGCCCAGCAGGCGATGCCGCCGCCCGATGCGGGCCAGCAATTCAGGCCGATGATCGAAGCCCGCGCCATAGAGCACCGGCAGCGCCGACCATTGCGCGGGCAAGGCCGAAAAGCGACGAATGAGCGCCGCGCCATCGAATTCCTCCGCCCCGGTGTGCTCTGTCGGGGTGGCGAGCCACTGGTGCAAGGTGGCGCGCCCGCGCTGCAGCGTCGTGCAGCCGATCACCACGCAGGGCAGCTGCGCATCCTCCGCAAGCCGCGCAAGCGCCACCGGCCGGGTGGCCACCAGAGCGGCCTTGAGCCGCGGCGCAAGCCCCGCCGCGCGCCGCGAAGCAGCCTGCGGCTGCGACACGGGCATCACCTCATCTGCATCTGCATCGGCCCGCATATCGCCCCCTTGCAATCAGCTTGCACTGTTGGGGACGACCTTGGGCTGCCAGCCCGCGCACACATGGGCCCCATGATTGCGCGCCGCCACGATATGCATCTGGCATGCACCCAGATGGCTGCCGAAAACGTCCTTCGCGTCCCGCACCAAAAGATGCGCGAAGGTTTCAGAATCCACAATGGCAAATCCGGTGGGCCCCCAAGCGCTTTGCCCCACGCACTGCGCGCCCATCGCCTCGAAACGCTCCAACACCGCGGCCACCTGCGGGCTGGTGAAACGCCCGCCTTGCACCGGCGCGAAATAATCCCCCACACAGCGCTGGATTTCACCAATCGCTCGCGCGAAGTTTTCATAGTCTTCCTCGGCCACTGCAGGCAGTGCGCGCATCAACAACTCACGACACAGCCGATCGGCCAGCGCGGGCGGGAAGGGGGGCAGCTTCCTCAGCAAATCCTGCTCGGTGAGCACCGGCAGTGTGCGGGGCGCCGAATCGAGCACCAGGACCACCCGCCAATGCGCCGGAAAATCCATGCGGCTCACCACCGGCGGCGGCGCACTGGTGGTGCCGCGCCCGCCATCGACCACAAAGCCGCCGTCCTCAAAGATCGCCACGCCGATGCCCGACTGCGCGCCGCGATCGAGCAACTCCGAAATCTGTCGCGGCCCAGCCTGAATGCCGTGCAAGCGACACACCGCCACACTCACTGCAATCGCCAACTGGCTACCCGCCCCCAAGCCCTGATGGGCGGGCGCATTGCCTTCAATCGAAATATGGGTCGCCGGGAAGGGGAAATGCTCATGCAGGTGCTGCAGCAGCCGCGTGGCCCGCTCGGCATGCAGGCCCTCCACCTTCATGGCATCGGCAGGCCGGGCAAACACCTTGACCGAGGGCCAATCGAGCGCCAACCCGATGCTGCCAAAACGCCGACCCATACCCCCGTGCAGGTCAACAAAACCAAGATGAAGCCGCCCCGGCGCCTCGATGCCGACCTGCGTATCACCGGACAAAAGCCGCTCACTGTCGAGAATCGACATGGGATGTGTCTCCTCAAGGCCTCGGTCTCTATCTTCTGGAGAGCTCGGGCGGTGTAGTTATAAAAACTTCTATCTTAGAGCGGAATTATGCGCACGATATGTGTCGCATGTGGTGGGCAGGTGTGATTCGGCATGGTTCCGAAGTCTGTAGGCTGGGTAACTTGGCACCCACGCGGTGATAACAAAGAACGACATCAAAAAAACGCTTGACTGCTTTTTGGGTCGCAACCGGCTTTGACGATGGTGGCTTCGGTTGGCAACGCCCGGGTGACACAGGGCTGGAGCATCAAAATGCGCTCACTCTCAAACACGTGCCAATGGCCTGATCGCGCCCCTCTCCCGCTTGCGCTCATGATTACCCACAAGTCTTGCCAGACACCGTTGGCGAGCCCGATCAGCAGCGGTTTTCTCTCCTCGCCCGCTTGCGGGAGAGGGGCCGGGGGAGAGGGTGCTTGTTTGCGA
>Ga0079301_1001403_pt1 | contig 11090 bp, 8 predicted proteins | sample Wag4_2014_7_11_3_FD_74797 | JGI IMG/M metagenome (GOLD analysis project Ga0079301, IMG submission 74797) | Fresh water mixed with fracking chemicals microbial communities from Ohio, USA - Utica-2 Time Series FC 2014_7_11 | ecosystem: Engineered > Industrial production > Chemical products > Input...
GTCGTGTTCAGCAATAACAAGAATAGCCATGGCTTACAGCACCTTTGCTTCGTTTTTCAGTTTCGCGACCAATTCGGCAGCGGAGGCAACTTTAATCCCAGCGGAGCGTTTAGCAGGCTCGGCCACTTTCAAAGTCGTTAAACGAGGGGTGATATCCACACCGAAATCGGCAGGGGCTTTTTTCGCCAGTGGTTTTTTCTTCGCTGCCATGATGTTTGGCAGTTTGACATAGCGTGGTTCATTCAAACGCAAGTCGGTCGTCACCACAGCAGGCAACTTCAACGACACGGTTTCTAAACCACCGTCGATTTCGCGGGTGACGTTGACGCTGCCATCAGCCAGATCGACTTTCGAGGCAAAAGTGCCTTGGCCGATATTCATCAGTGCTGCCAGCATTTGGCCGGTTTGGTTGCAATCGTCGTCAATCGCTTGTTTACCCAATACGATTAGCTGTGCTTGCTCTTCTTCTGCAACCGCTTTCAACAGCTTGGCTACAGCTAAAGGCTCCAACACCGCATCGGTTTCAACGTGAACAGCACGGTCAGCACCCATCGCCAACGCGGTACGCAAAGTTTCTTCACATTGCTTGGGTCCCATCGATACCACAACGATTTCGCCTGCTTTGCCGGCTTCTTTTAAGCGCACAGCTTCTTCAACGGCGATTTCGTCAAATGGATTCATCGACATTTTGACGTTAGCAATATCCACATCCGAGCCGTCAGCTTTGACCCGAACTTTTACGTTGTAATCGACAACGCGTTTTACAGCGACGAGAACTTTCATATGCCTCCAAGACGATTCTGATTGTTTGGCTGCGCCCACAGCCCAGCGCTCTTGTTTGTGAGCGATCGACGGAAGCAAAGGTTCCCATCGCACCCACTTAAACGAGCGTTTAACTTATACCGTGAAAACAAGCCGGTGTAAACGGCTGCTTAACGATAGCCCCGATTGTTATTCGGCTGGTCTATGCTTGGCAAGAGCAGAACCCCTTCTTGCAACAATTGGCCACAACTCGTTAAGTTTTGCGAAACAGATTTTCTGATCTGGGCCATCATCTATTCCGCACAGCAAAAAATGGTTATAAGCTGAATTGCGCGACGCGCTGGCGAATGTCTTGCGATAGGTCGGTGAGGGTGTGGACAGTTTGGGCGGTGTGTTGAATCGCCAGATGGTTTTCCTCGACGGCCTGTGCCACATGCTCAACTTGGCCGGCGATAAACTGCCCTGCCGAGGTTTGCTCAGCAATCGCTTTTGCCAGTGCATGAACCGTATTGGCCACATCATGCGAGCCTTTGCCCATCGCTGCAATAAATTCGCTGGCATGTTGAGCCAACTCCGCACCCGTGTTCGCCTCGTTAACGGCCACATCCATTTTTTCCAGCGCCACATTCGCGCTGGATTGAATCGCACCGATCATGTCAGCAATCTCGATGGTCGCCCCTGCGGTACGTTCAGCCAGCTTACGCACCTCATCAGCCACCACCGCAAAGCCGCGCCCTTGCTCACCGGCTCGTGCCGCTTCAATCGCGGCATTGAGGGCCAGCAAATTCGTTTGATCAGCCACTTCCCGAATCACACTGACAATCTGGGAAATTTGTGTGGTTTGTTCATTGAGCTGGTGAATGGATTGTGAAACGGCAAAAACTTCGGTGGTGATACGCTGCATGTCTTCAATGGCATTGCCAATCACCCGATTGCCTTGATCCGATTGCGAGGAAGAAACATCGACCACTTGCAAGGCAGCTTCTGTGTGTTGGCGCATTTGGTTCAGGCCAGAGGACATCTGTTCCACCGCCGCCGCCATGCCCGAAGCGGATTGACTGGTTTCCTGTGCGCTACGTGATGAGGTTGTAATCACCTCAGCCAATTCTGCCGCCATGTGGTCAAGTTGGTGAATATCATGGGTAAACTGTTGCAACATCTCACGCAACATCACCACTAGCTGGTTAAAGCAGTTCGATACATTGGCAATTTCGTCTTTCCCCTTGACGTCTAATTGCACTGAAAAATCTTTTTCTGCAATCAGCTTGGTCATTAAATGACTCAGGTGATTTAACGGCAACGCCACCCCACGCGCCAACAACGTGCCACCAAAAATCAACACCAATAGGATTGATAACATTCCCAACAAAATCCACCACTGGATGCGTTCAAGATCAGCAATACTTTTATCAATATCATGTCCGGCATCTTGCATTTGCCCGTTAATCACTGGCTCAAGCGCTTTTTGTAGCTGTGTAGACACCTGATCGAATTCACCCATGATCGGGTTGCCCGCTTCTGGACCACCCGCGATATACGCCCGTGCCATTTTTTCACCCGTTTGGTACCACTGCCCCAAACGCTGTTCAATTTCAGCAATCTGTTGCAAGCCTTGGGTGTCATGTTGTTGCTGATAGTGACGGCGTAGAATTTCGAGGTCGTGAAAAAACAATTTTTTGGCTGCTGCGGCTTCTTGAAAGCCATCATCTAAATCATCAAGCCCACGGGTGGCAGAAATATCAGTGAGCCACTGTTGCATCTGAACCACCTGCATTTGCATGTCTTTTGCCACCATCGCATTCGGCATACCTTGATTTTTCACCACATCCAGTTCTTGCCGCAGATGTGAAAAAGAGAGGAAAGACACGGCAAATAACAATGCCAGCAACACACCAACGAATGACACAATCAGAAAGATTTTGTGGGCAACTTTGATACGGTGCAGCATAGGTGGCTCCAAAGCAATGGCAGTGGTGGTTAAGACAATGTGCTGATTTTAACAGAGTCTTAAATTGCCTTTCTGCAATAACTGGCACAGAATCTAGCACTGCACCAATTTGATTAACATGTTTTGCACAGGATACAAAATGACTTGTTACTTTGAAGATCTCAGCATTGGCCAAAGCGCAGAATACGCAAAAACCATTACCGAAGCCGATGTGCTGTTGTTCGTTGCAGTGTCGGGTGATGACAACCCTGTTCACATCAATGCCGAATACGCAGAAACCACCATGTTCAAAGGTCGTATCGCTCACGGCATGTTGTCGGCAGGTTTTATCTCCACCGTGTTAGGCACCCGTCTGCCCGGCCCTGGCACCATCTACCTCGGTCAAAACCTGAAATTCAAAGCCCCTGTTCGTATCGGTGATACCGTGACAGCAAAAGTGACCGTGACGGCACTGGATCCTGCGAAAAAACGTGTCACCCTGTCCACCGTATGCACCGTCAAAGGCAATGTGGTTATCGACGGTGAAGCGGTTGTGATGGCACCAAGCAAAGGTTAATCACGATGGCGAGTTCTGCACACATCATCGCGATTACCGATGGACAAGGGCAGATTCTCGAACCGCTGTGGCTAGAACGTGCTGCAGCGGTCCATCGCCAACTGCGCCCGATGTTGCCAGAAGCCTATGCCGAAAAAATGCAAAGGGTGTTTGCTGGCGGGGCAAGAATGGTGGTGGCGGTACAAGATGAAGTGGTCGTAGGCTTGGCTTTGTACCGTTTATACGAGAATACCTACGAGAATTTACGGTTGTATGTCGATGATCTGGTCACCGACGAAACCGCCCGTTCGCAGGGAATTGGCAGTCTGTTGTTAAATTGGTGCGAAACCCACGCGAAAGCACAAGGTGCAGAATGGTCGGTACTCGACTCTGGCACTTGGCGCACCGATGCCCACCGCCTTTACTTCCGTCACGGCTTTGTCATCAGTTCGTTTCACTTCACGCGCAAGCTGTCTTAATCCTCTTAACTCCCCAGCCGCACCATTTCAAGTTGTCGAATTGAACGACCTAAAAAGCGTTCGCCGATGCTTTGAAAGCGTAAGGGAATGTCTGTCACATAATAGTGATAGTTCGGCATCTCTCGCTGGGGATTCAGCAAACCAAGTTCGCTCAAGCGGCGGGCGGTGGCTTCGGCAGTGGTGACAGCAGAATCCACAATCGTCATCTCATCACCACACACTTGCTGCAACAACGGTTTAATCAGAGGATAGTGCGTACACCCCAACACCAGCGTATCGACATCCTCGACTAAGACAGACTTCAAATATTCTTCCGCAGTCAACCGCGTTACCGGATGATCTAACCATCCCTCCTCCACCAACGGTACAAACAAAGGACAGGCTTGCGAATACACGCGCACATCAGGATCAAGATGATGAATGGCGCGTGCATAGGCGTTACTGTTCACCGTTGTCGGCGTTGCAATCACCCCAATCGCACCGGAATGGGTCACCCGCGCTGCCGCACGGGCGCCAGCATCAATCACATCCAGCACAGGCACCTCACCTGCCACCTGTTTTACCACCTCAACCGCCACCGCCGCCATCGTATTGCACGCAATAATCAAGGCTTTGACTTCACGCTGTAGCAAAAACTCGGCAATTTGACGGGTAAAATCTTCAATCGTGGCGACAGACTTCACCCCGTACGGCACCCGAGCACTGTCACCAAAATAGACAATATCTTCAAACGGCAATCGGTCCATCAGTGCGCGAACCACGGTCAGTCCGCCAATCCCAGAATCAAAAACGCCTATTGGCCGCCGGTCGGCTGTGCTCATTCCGTCTTACTCACTTTCAAAAAACAAATGGCTGTTTGAGGTGCGAGGCATCATACCACGCCATGTTGTGCCAACGCCCACCCGACATGCTCCCGCACTAACTCGGAAGCATCCGCCGCCCGCTGCTGTAAAGCCTGAATCACATCAGGCTGAGTGGGTGCATTCCCCAAAGCAACGGCAATATTACGCGACCATTGCTCAAAACCGATCCGGTAAATGGCGCTGCCTGCCATTCTTTGGGCAAACTCGGCTTCAGTCCAATGGAAAAGTTCAACCAGCGTTAATTGATCGAGCTGGTGACGCGTTGCAAAATCAGTGAGGGGGCTCAGTTGGGCAAAGCGATTCCACGGGCACACCAACTGGCAATCATCACAGCCATAAATGCGATTCCCCAATAAAGGGCGCAGCTTGTCTGGGATTGGGCCACGGTGTTCAATCGTTAGATAAGACACACACAGCCGAGCATCGACCTTATACGGCTCTACAATTGCCCCCGTCGGACAGGCATCTAAACAACGACGACAACGCCCACAGTGCGCCGGCACGGGTTCCGTTGTCGGCAAGGGCAAATCTGTCACTATCTCACCCAGAAAGAAAAACGACCCCTCACGGCCATCCAGCAATAAAGTGTGTTTACCGCGCCAACCAAGTCCCCCCGCCTGTGCTAATTCAACCTCCATCAGCGGCGCACTGTCAGTGAAGACACGATAACCAAATGGCCCAAGATAGTCGGTCATCTGGGTTGCCAATTTTTGTAAGCGTTGCCGCAACACTTTGTGATAATCGCGTCCTAAGGCATAACGAGAAATATACCCTTGCTGAGATTGGGCAAGGGCTTGTTGTGCTTCGGCAGGCGAATGAGGTAAATAAGGCATCCGCAGAGACAAAATACTGACCGCGCCCTCGACCAATAACGTAGGGTCGGCGCGTAAATGGGCATGATGTTGTAAATATCCCATCTCACCATGACAGCCCTCAGCCAGCCATGCTTGCAAACGGGCAACCGCTGCAGGTGAGATATGAGCTGCACTGACCGACAATCCAGAAAACCCTAGCACATCGGCCCAGACTTTGATTTGCTCAAGAAATCCGCGATAATCAACCACTTGCGGCACCGCTATTTGATAAATTCTTTACCATTTATGACCTATTCTTTTGACAGCCTGACGATTGATTTACCCGATGAAGAGGCTACATTGGCCGCAGGCCACGCACTGGCACAGTGTTTGCAGCCCGGTATGACCGTCTATCTACAAGGTGACTTGGGCGCAGGGAAAACCACCCTCAGCCGTGGTTTGCTACGGGGATTGGGTCATCAAGGCCGAGTAAAAAGCCCAACTTACACCCTCGTTGAGCCCTATTCTTTGGCAAAAGCAGAAGTGTATCATTTCGACCTCTATCGTTTTGCCGACCCCGATGAGTGGTTTGAAGCGGGGTTTGATGAATATTTTCATCCACAATCGTTGGTCTTGATTGAATGGCCCGACAAGGCCGCTGGTTTAACCCCACCACCCGATCTGACGCTGGCGCTTGCAGTCCACAATCATGGTCGGGTGTTGCAGCTTTTTTCTCATACAGATACGGGACGCATATGTCTGAACACGCTATCGATCTAAACCGCCGCCGTTTGTTACAAGCGGGTGCAGCTGGTTTATTGCTCACCGTATCGCGAGTGGGTTTTGCGGCGGCCAGTGAGATTATTGCGGTACGAACATGGCCTTCCGACACCTATACTCGCGTCACCCTCGAAGCCTCCAATTCCCTCAAGTTCAAGTATTTCACCATTAAAGACCCCGAACGGTTGGTCGTGGATGTGGAAGGGGTGCAGTTAAACGCGATGTTGCGGGCACTCAATGGGCAAGTGGTGGATGATCCTTTTATCCGCGCTGCACGGGCAGGTCAATTTACACCAACCACCGTCCGCATCGTGCTCGACCTCAAAAATGAAGTCAGTCCACAGGTCTTTACACTACCGCCGGTAGCTGAATATCGACATCGACTGGTGATCGATCTCTACCCGACCCACAGCGATGACCCATTGCTGGCACTCCTCAACGAATTCAACAAAGGTGACTTAGACAAAGACGATAAGAGCGCACAAAGTCAGGCCGACAAGCATCAGAAAAAAGCGGAACGTGATAGTAAAAGCGATAAGTCTGACCAAACAGAACCAGACAAGACAGCGAAAACAGATAAAAACGATAAGCCGCGTCGAGATAGCAAACGCGATCAAGACGATGATGACAAACCGAGTAAAAATAACAGCCGTGGAACACGCCCTTTTACCGTCATGATCGATCCCGGTCACGGTGGAGAAGATCCGGGCGCGATTGGGCCATCCGGAACGCGAGAAAAAGATGTGGTATTGGCGATTTCGCGTTTGTTGAAAAAACGCATTGATGCCATGCCGGGTATGCGTGCCTATCTCACCCGCGATGCAGATATCTTCATTCCTCTTGGGGTTCGCGTGGCGAAAGCGCGACAAGTCCGCGCTGATTTATTTATTTCGGTCCATGCTGATGCTTTTATTCAACCGAGTGCACGCGGCTCATCTGTCTTTACCTTGTCCGAGAAAGGCGCCACCAGTACCGCTGCCAAATGGTTGGCACAAACACAGAACGATGCCGATTTGGTGGGTGGGGTGAAAATCAACACCAAAGATAAATATCTGGCACACACGCTGTTAGACCTGACACAAACCGCAACCATCAATGACAGCGTGCGTTTAGCTAACTCGGTGTTAAAACAACTCGGGGGCATCAACCGCTTACACAAAAATCAGGTCGAACAAGCAGGATTCGCGGTGCTAAAAGCCCCTGATATTCCTTCGATTTTGGTTGAAACTGCGTTTATCAGTAATCCAGACGAAGAAGCTAAACTGGTCAACCGCGCCCATCAAGAGCGTATTGCCGATGCCATGCTACAAGGCATTAAGTCCTATACCAATCGCGGCCCGATTGTCGCACGCAGTTAGGGTCGAGCAGGGGGTCGATCAAATGGCAGGGAATAGAAAATATCAACTGCATTTTCCGACCCCGTGCGGCCAATCAACGACCAATGCTTCGACAATCGGTAGCTAATTAACATCAGCTGTGTGGTGCCGGACAAACTTTGTTGATAGCTAATTGAGAGCGCATCGGATAAACGCTTACCAACCGAGAGCAGCTGTTGTTGTGGGCTTTGTGCTTGAGTGCCTTTGACTTGCCGAATCGACAATTCATCTAAACCCAAGGTATCAGCAATACGTTGTTGCACAGAAACCGCATCGCGATCTGACAGCAGCGCACTGCCGGCGGCAAGTAATAGCCCAACATCGCCACTACTGCCACCGGCAAAACTATCTCGTCCCAAAATCAACCACGACAGCTTTTGTGCATCGGGCACCGTAGGCTCTGATACCAAACGCGCTTTTGGTTGCAATGCCGAGCCAGTGATAGCCACCCCAGCCTCCACAGCCAAGCCACGGCGCATAGCGACAATATCCAACGCCGGATTATCCGCCAACCCTTGGAACGTAACTTCACCGCGCTCAATGGCTAATTCCTGCCCATAAGCGGTAAATTTACCGCGATCGACTCGAATGACGCCGCTTAGCTGTGGCGCTTGCTTGGGGGGCGCTTTTAATAACAATTCACCAGATAACCACGCATCCACGCCACGCCCCCGCACGCGCAACGCTTCCTCCGGTAGGCTGATTGTTAACTGCACTTGTAACGGCAACGCGGCCGGCGGCGCAGGCAAGGGACGGGGGCGCCCTTTCACCACCACATCAGAGGCCAATTGTGGCGCATCCCCCTCTGGCACATCCATCATCCCCCGTACCACCACCAATTTCCCCAACAACTGAATCCCCGAAGCATCCACTGTTGCCTGTGTTTGTCCAGAGACCACCAGCTCACGCGAGGGGGTTTGGCGTAGCAATAACTGGTCTAACACCAACTCAGCCCGACCACGGATAGGAGAGGTTAGGAGATCAAATTGGCCATTTTGTAAACGCAAACTGCCTTGTTGACCTTGAAAACTCAGGGTATCAATTTGCAAGCGGTTATCACGCATTTGGGCGCGGAGCTGACCCTGTTGCCACGCAATCCCATATTGCTCGGCTTGTATCGCCAAACGATCACCAGACAGTTGACCTTGCCACAACGGGCGTTGCCAGCTGCCTGTCAACGTCAAAGCCGCAGCGAATTGACCGCTGGCTTTTCCTTGTGGCCATAGTGCATAGCTAATCGGCGCTAAATCCGCCAATTGCCATTGCACTTGGCCTTGTAATGGGCTGTCTGGGCGAAGCTGTCCTTGTCGCAACGGCAGTTGCACCGATGCGGTCAATTGTCCGGCAACGCTTTGCCAGTGTGTCCGCAGGGTGAGCTGTTGTTGGGCAAACACCGCTTGTAATGTCGCTTGTCGCAGTTGTAATGGCAAAGGCTGACTGGCGGTGTGTTGGGGAATAACAGTCATGTCACCCTGTTCTCGCTGCAGATTCACCTGCCCCTGCCATTCCCCTGCTTGATGTTGCACATTCCATTCCGCAGCCAGTTGTAGCTGACTTTCTAGATGCCAATCAGGTTGTTGTAGCCACGTTGCCGGTAGCCACAAGGTCGGCACCACCCCTTTTGCCCAGCCTCGGCTTTGCCATGCTTGTGGTCGCCATTGCAGCTGCTGTAGGGCAATTTCACCTTGTGCCAGCTTAAAACGTGCGTTTTCTAACGAAATTGCCGAGGGGGACACCATCAATGCCGTCGGTGCCATTAACGTGACGGAATAGGCACCCGCTTGTTGTTGCCATTGCTGCCATGTACCACGCCACGTCACATCATGTTCTTGAAACCCACCTTGCCACCGCAGTTGATTTTGTACTGCTTGCCCAGCGATGTCAGCGGTCATCTGTAACTGCAGCTGATGGTGTTGGCGTTGCCCCTGCCCTTGTAACGACAGCTGAGATACCGCTATGTTTTGACGGGGTAGACGCAATTGGCGCAGGGCCAAATTGATTTTAAATGGGCTGGCAGCGGCCAATTGCAGCTCACCACGCCCTTCAGCCTCTGCCAAACTCAACCATTGTGGCCAGACCACTTGTTTGGCCTGTAATTCAAACTGGACTTCTGGTGCCGTAAAACGGCCGGCGAATTGTGCTTTAGCCTGTACCTGCCCGCTGAAATCGCCCCCCAACTGCGCCAAGTTAGGTGCGTGAATTTGTGCCGTCAACCGATCACCCACCTGCCCAAAGGCACCGGCTAGCGACAGCTGATTACTGCCCAAACGCAGCGATAACTGTGGCACTTGTAAGCGTTCGGCTTGCCACTGCAACTTGCCTTCACCTTGCAAGGGCTGTTGTTGCAGTTGGCTCGGCAACATGACAAATTGCAGTTTGCCTAACCATTCAGCTTGCCATTGCCCTTCAGCGGTAAACGATAAGCCCAGTTTGCCCTGCGGCCAGTCCGGATGATAGTGCGCTGGATTCAAGCCTTGCAGTTCACCGGTCAGTGATAGTTTCGCCGGCTGTTGTCTCGTGGCGGCTTGCCACGCACCGGCGGCCTGTAATGAACCAGCCCCATCTTGCAACCGCAATTGCGACAGTTTGACCGCGTGTAAAGCCAAGGTGCCACGCGGATCACCGACCAACTCGGCCGCCACGGTCAGACGACGTTGTTGTTCAGTGATATTCGCCTGTAATAGCAGTGCTTGCCACGGGCCAGCCAGTTTCCAATCCAATACCGGTTGTAGCGGTGGTAATTCAGGGGCCAATTGAGCGAGTTGTAAGGGGTGCGTGGTCTGTAACTGTGCTTGCAAGTGCTCGGCACTGACTTCCATTGCGGCCTGTAACTGCCCACCGAGGGTATCAATCTCTAAGTGGTCAACGATCAGTTTTGGTTCGCGCCATTGCCATTTCGCCACCACCTGACGAACAGGGAAGCCATTTCCCCACTTCGCAGGTTGTTGATTGTCTAACCAAAATTCGCCTTGCATCGCCTGTTGGTCACCCTGTGCCCGAAATTCGGCTTGCCATTGTCCGGCCGGTAAAGTGGGCAACCACTGTTGTGGATTAAACTGCCGCACATGACCTTGTAACCAAGCGATTTTTTGCCACGGTGTTGCTGCAAAAGGAAAGGCAGTGAGTTGAAGATGGCTATTGAAATCAGTGGCGTGGCGCGCCTGCAAAGTCACACCAAGACGTGCTAACTGACCACGCAATGCAAGCGTGCCGTGGGCAGTGGCTTGTCCTGCTTGAAAATCGATATCAGCTTGTAGTGGAAATGGCGCTTTGCCATCAAGGCGCATACGGCCTTGGGCCTGTGCAAGAAGCAGCGGACTATCGAGTTGTTGCAGTTGTAATTGATGTTGCCGGCCATCGCTGTCAAAACGTAACGCCACTTGCTGCATAAACAGCGTCTGTTCTGAGCCCCATAACAGCGCCCCCAGTTCAAAACGATCCACAGCCACCGCTAACGGCAGTTGTAAATCTGCTGGGACTTGTAGCGGAGAATCATCTCCTTGGCTGGTAATATGAAGCTGCCCAAGTTGGAACTGCCGCCAATGCAGTTGAC
>Ga0079301_1001404_pt1 | contig 11089 bp, 9 predicted proteins | sample Wag4_2014_7_11_3_FD_74797 | JGI IMG/M metagenome (GOLD analysis project Ga0079301, IMG submission 74797) | Fresh water mixed with fracking chemicals microbial communities from Ohio, USA - Utica-2 Time Series FC 2014_7_11 | ecosystem: Engineered > Industrial production > Chemical products > Input...
AATTTGAGCAACATCTAGACGAATCCCTTCTCAACACATTCTATGAAAAAATTAATCCTTCCCCTTCTACTGCTGAGCAGTACCGCAATTGCCCAAAGCAAACTTCGCCCCAGCATTGACCAGCAAGCTGCAGCAATCGAGACCAAAGTCATCGACTGGAGACGCGACATCCACCAGCACCCTGAGCTAGGCAACGAGGAAACGCGCACCGCCAAAAAGGTAGCGGACCACTTGCGTGCCTTGGGCATCGAAGTACAAGAAGGTGTAGCCACCACTGGGGTAGTTGGCATTTTGCGTGGGGGTAAGCCTGGACCGATGGTCGCTCTTCGTGCCGACATGGATGCACTCCCAGTAACTGAACGCGTGGACTTGCCTTTCAAATCTAATGTCACTACCACCTACAACGGACAGCAAACCGGTGTGATGCATGCCTGCGGTCACGATACTCACGTGGCCATCTTGATGGGCGTAGCTGAGGTACTTGCCGGCATGAAAGCACAGCTAGAAGGCTCCGTGAAATTTATCTTTCAGCCCGCTGAGGAAGGAATTTACATCCCTGGCGTCACTTCTTGGGGTGCCAAGCAAATGGTAGCCGAAGGCGTGATGAAAGATGTAGACGCCATCTTTGGCCTTCACATTTCTGCACAAACTGAAGTAGGTAAAATTGGCTACCGCTCCGGCCCAGCGCAGGCGGCAGTGGACAACTTGGAAATCATCGTGCACGGTACGCAGGCGCACGGTGCATCCCCTTGGTTTGGGGTAGATCCCATAGTTACCGCTTCGCAGATCGTCACAGGTCTCCAGACCATTCTGTCTCGTAGTGTCAATGTGACTCAAAATCCTGCTGTGGTTACCGTAGGAGCCATTCATGGAGGCATTCGCCACAACATCATTCCAGAAAAAGTCGAGATGATCGGTACGATCCGCACCTTTGGAGATCAGCAGCAAGAATTGGTACATCGACGCATCACCGAGATCGCAACCAACATCGCGGAAAGCGCGGGTGCGCGAGCAGAAGTAAACATTACCAAGCTTTATCCTTCTACGGTCAATGACCCTGCCTTGACGGCCAAGATGGTATCCACGCTAGAAGCTGCTGCAGGCAAGGCCAATGTGCATGTCAATCCTCCGGTAACGGGAGCAGAAGACTTCAGTTTCTACCAGCGCGAGAAGCCCGGCTTTTTTATCGGCTTGGGCGGTATGAAAAAAGGTGGAGATCCTACCAAAACCCCTTCTCACCACACCCCTGATTTCTACTTGGACGAGAGTGGATTCGTGTTGGGCGTACGTGTGATGAGCTACTTTGTAGTGGATTACATGGGAATGAAGAAGTAAAAAAATTAGTCCACGGTCCACAGTCCACGGACCACCCATAGTGAACCTCCCAAATGGCTTTGGGAGGTTTTTTTATAACCCGCCGCGGCTAGATTAACGTATCACAGAACAAATCCCTGTTTGAAGCAGGGATTTTTTCGTATCAAAATCAGATCAAATCGCATCAAATCGTATCATAAAGGGCTTGCGGTTTACATCTGAAAAACTATCAATCCCTTTACCTACCATAAAACGCTTTCTTTGCTAACTTCCAAAGAATTTATTGAAAAACAAGGTAGTGGACGCAATGTGAGTTACTCGATAAAATGATTGAGTCAAAAGAATTATCCAAAAAAATAACAGAATACCCTACCCTTCTTTTCCCCGAGACCCCTAACTTAGTTCAGCCCCTAGCTCCTTCACACTGAAAGTAATTAACCAAAAAAACCTATTTTCGAATTTCCACACTGCCATCAGCAAATAACCCGCCCAATAGACCCCATGAAAAAAATAATCCTTCCCCTCCTCTTTATTGCAACTACTGCCCTCGGTCAGTCCAAGCTTCGTCCCAGCATTGACCAGAAAGCCCAGGGCGTAGAAGCCAAAGTCATCGAATGGAGACGGGATTTTCACCAGCACCCCGAACTAGGAAATCAGGAAGTACGCACTGCCAAAATCGTCGCTGCTCACCTCCGCTCACTAGGCATGGAAGTGACTGAAAACGTAGCGGTCACTGGCGTAGTAGGAGTTCTTCGTGGTGCCAAGCCAGGACCTATGGTGGCCCTTCGTGCCGATATGGATGCCCTTCCCGTAACCGAGCGGGTAGATTTGCCTTTCAAATCCACCGTGACCGCTACCTACAATGGGCAACAAACCGGAGTGATGCATGCCTGTGGACACGATTCCCACACGGCCATCTTAATGGGGGTAGCCGAAGTATTGGCAGCACACAAAAATCAATTGGAAGGTTCGGTAAAGTTTATCTTCCAGCCGGCCGAAGAGGGCGTATCCGAAGTGCCCATGGCTGGAGCCGAATTGATGGTGAAAGAAGGAGTAATGCAGGACGTGGACGCTATCTTCGGACTGCACATCTGGGCACAGGTAGAGGCAGGTAAAATCGGCTACCGCCCTGGACCTGCCATGGCAGCAGTAGACATTCTAGGAATCAACGTACACGGCACTCAGTCCCATGGAGCAGCCCCTTGGTCAGGTGTGGACCCTATCGTCACGTCAGCACAGATCATTACTGGCCTGCAAACCATCCTTTCCCGCAGTGTAAATGTCACCGAAAACCCAGCGGTAGTAACCGTAGGTGCCATCCATGGAGGAATTCGCCACAACATCATTCCTGAAAAAGTAGAGCTCATCGGTACCATCCGCACCTTTGGTGACGAGCAGCAAGCGCTGGTGCACCGAAGAATCAACACGATTGCTACCAATATCGCAGAAAGTGCAGGTGCCAAAGCAGAGGTCACCATCACCAAACTTTATCCTTCCACGGTGAATGACGAGGCATTAACTGCAACTATGCTTCCTTCACTTACAGCTGCCGCTGGAAAAGAAAATTTGATTTTGATGGATCCGATGACGGGCTCGGAAGATTTCAGCTTTTTCCAAAAGGAAAAGCCCGGCGTTTTTGTGTTCTTGGGCGGAATGAAGCCAGGAGCTGATCCCCTCAAAACTCCCTCTCACCACACCCCTGACTTTTACCTAGACGAAAGCGGATTTACCTTGGGTGTCCGCGCCTTGAGTTACCTGGTGGTGGATTATATGGGAATGAAGAAATAGGCTAATCTAACCTACGAACTAGTTCGAAGAAAATATGACTCATGATGGGTTCTGCTAGGCCAGCTGCAGCGATCACATCCTGGAGTGATACCTGATGGATTTTTCCAGGGACACCCAGGTCCGTGATGGCGGACAAGCCAAATACCTCCATCCCTGCATGGCAGGCCACCAGTACCTCCGGGACGGTACTCATGCCTACCGCATCTCCTCCGATGGTGCGCAGGTAGCTGTATTCTGCAGGAGTTTCCAAGTTTGGGCCCTCCACACCGCAATAGGTTCCTGTGTGCAGCTTGATTCCTTTTTCTTTGGCGATCTGCGCCGCCAACTCAATCAACCGAGGGGAATACGGCACGCTCATATCCGGAAATCGCGGTCCCCATTCTTCGTAATTTTTTCCGCGTAACGGATTTTCTGGAAATAGATTGATGTGGTCCGATATCACCATAACCTCTCCAATGGCTTGCTCAGGATTCAATCCTCCCGAAGCGTTGGACACCAGTAGGGTCTGTACTCCCAAGCCTTGCATCACGCGAATGGGAAAAGTCACTTCCTTCATGGAGTATCCCTCGTAGTAGTGGAAGCGACCTTTCATAGCCAAGACTGGCTTGCCTCCCAAGGTGCCAAAAAGCAAGGTGCCGCTGTGGCTTTCAACCGTAGAAATAGGAAAATGCGGAATATCTTGATAGGGAATTTCAAGTTTTACTTGAATTTGGCTAGCCAAGTTTCCTAAACCCGTCCCTAGGATAATTCCGATTGCGACTGGATTGGGATGAATCCCTTGAATGTAGGCCGTAGCCTGCTCCACCTGCTGCTTGTAGTCCATCTAAAAATAAGTTTATGCGGTTCAAAGATAGGAGTTTGAAAAATTGTTCGAACTTTTCTAGGTACTTGTGTGTATAAAGGAGATAAAATTCACCCCAATGATTCAGATTATTGTCAGTACCAACCGGTTAAATTCAGTTTCGAGCACCATCGCAACCCAGTACCAGCAAATTTTAAAGGAAAAAGGAACTTTCTCTGAAATTCTTTATTTATCCGACTTGCCCGCAGATTTTACGGCTACTGCATTGTACGAAAACAATGGAAAAAATCCGGAGTTTAACGCCTTTCATGATCGTGTCAAGCAAGGGAAAAAGTATGTGTTTATTGTTCCCGAATACAATGGGTCTTTTCCAGGAATCCTAAAAACATTTATAGATGGGATGACCTATCCCAATTCGTTCTTAAATAAAAAATGTGCCCTAGTAGGGCTTTCTTCCGGAATTGGCGGGGGTGGCATCGCTATGAGCCACCTCACCGACATCTTCCATTACCTGGGTATGCATGTTCTTGCTCTCAAGCCTAAATTGGCTAAGATAGAGCAAAATATGTCAGATAACCTGCTCACCAACAGGCTGTATGTAGAACTACTACATACCCAGGCTGACATGCTGCTCGACTTCTAGGACTTAGTCCACGTTGTCGTGCAGAAACCGATTGTTGCCTAAAATCTCGTTTTCCTCGTTTAGGTTAAACCTGCTAAGGCTAGACTCCGAGCTGTGCTGTGGCTCATTAAGAATCACATTTTTACGCTGATAGGCAGGTACTCCCATTTGTTCAGACAAGTCATCTGAAGCTGTGGTTAGCGCACGGCCTCCTTTTAGTTTCTCGAATCTTTCGTGAGCACGCTGAATGGCTTTCATCTTCATTTGCTCGTAGTAGTCATTTGCAAATACAGGAGGAATTGGTTGATGCTGCGGTTCAACTGGTGCAGCACTAGCAACTTGCTCTTGGTACAGATTATGTACAATTTTTTCTTCTTCTATTGGTTCTTCTACAAAGAAAGTTTCAGCTACTGGAAGCGGATCAAAAGTGAACAATTCTTCCTTTACTTCCTCGGTTACTTCTTCCTCAAGGATAGGAGTTGACACTGCTACTGGAGGCTTAGGAAAATTGAAAGTAAAGGTGGTTCCTTCAGCGATAGGTTCCTCGATTACTTGTGCTGATTTTCCAGAGTCCAGATCAATGACCGTTTTGATTTGCTCAGGAGCTGGAGCAGGTGCTGGAGCTAGGGCTTGAACAGAAGCTTCTTGGTTACCAAAGGCTGAAATAGGGGCGGCATTTGGGCTTGCCAAAGGTACACTCGCAAGTCTATCCATCTCGAAGCCTGTAGCAATGACCGTAACGCGGATTGCTCTACCTAATTCAGGATCAATTCCCTGTCCAAAAATAACCTCTGCATTGTCACCCGCTTTTTCCTGGATGTATTCAGTAATATCGCTCAACTCATCCATAGAGAGTTCCTCTTCTTCGCCAGAAACAATGGATAGCAAGATTTTTTGAGCTCCTTTGATGTCCACATTGTTGAGCAAAGGAGAAGAAATAGCATGGCCAGCAGCACGGATGGCACGACCCTCGCCCTCTTCAGTTGCAGAACCCATCACTGCAGCACCGGCATCTTTCATGACGGTCTTGACGTCTTCAAAGTCCACGTTTACATCCTGGTGAATGGTAATAATTTCAGCAATGGATCTAGCAGCAGTACTTAAAATATCATCAGCCTTGCTGAACGCAGTACGAATTGCCAAGTTTCCGTAGATCTCTCTTAGTTTATCGTTGAGGATGACAAGTACGGTATCGCAATTTTCACGAAGGGCTTCAATACCTGCTTGAGCTACTGCCATTTTCTTTTTCCCTTCAAACATAAAGGGAGCCGTCACGATACCTACGGTTAAGATGTTTAATTCTTTAGCAATACGTGCTACAATAGGAGCAGCGCCTGTACCTGTACCTCCACCCATACCGGCAGTGATAAATAGCATTTTGGTATTGTCGGCAAGGAGCTCTCGGATTTCATCTTCAGTTTCTAATGCTGCGCGACGCCCTTGCTCTGGGTTAGCTCCAGCGCCAAGTCCCTCTGTCAAGTTGGCTCCTAGCTGGAGTCTCAAAGGAACTGGACTAGATTTCAAGGCCTGAGCATCGGTATTGACCACAACGAATTCCACATCCTTAATTCCTAAGCCATACATGTGGTTGACGGCATTACTACCACCGCCACCGACACCAATGACTTTAATAATGGATTTTTGGTTTTTAGGGAGATCAAATCTGTAATCTTTCATGTTATCTGACATAAGTATAAGTGGTGAATTTATTTATGGGCTAGAGTACTCTTTAAGTAATGAATTGAATGATTTTTAATTTCCGTAGGCTGTATCATCGCCGATATCGTCTGAAATAATGCCTTTCAAACGCTCGCCGATGTTTTTAAAGAAATCCTTAGAAATCTTGTCTCTGGTTACTACTTGCTTTGGCTTCACCCCCGAATTGGCTCGGCGATTTAGGTAGATCTCCTCTCGCATATCTAGAGACTTGAACCCTGCCAATACCAATCCAACGGTGGTGGCATACATGGGGCTTTTAACATCTTCGAGAACTGATTTTCCAAGGTGCTCATTTGGAAATCCGATCCGAGTATCCAATCCCGTCATGTATTCGAATAGCTGGGAGATAAACTGCATTTGCGAACCTCCACCAGTGAGTACAATCCCTCCTGCCAACTTCTTGTAGTAGCCACTCTGCATGATTTCGTTTTGTACGATTTCGATGATCTCTTCCATTCGTGCTTGAATGATGGAAGCTAGATTACGGATGGAGATTTCTTTAGGAGCACGATTCTTCAATCCAGGGATGGATACAATTTCATTCGGATTAGCCTCTGCCGCTATGGCCTTTCCAAAACGAGTCTTTAGGAGCTCGGCTTGGTTTTGCATGAGCATACAGCCCTCCTTGATGTCGGCAGTAATGATGTTGCCACCCAAAGGAATCACTGCCGTATGGCGAATAATATTTTCATAGAAAATGGCGATATCAGTTGTTCCTCCTCCGATATCGATCAAACAAACACCGGCCTCTTTCTCTTCCTCACTCAAAACAGAAAGGGAGCTCGCGAGCGGCTCAAGGATTAATTGCTTTGAGGTCAGCTGGGCACGCTTGACGCATTTGTTAATGTTGTTGATGGCCGTAGTCTGGGCGGTGATGACATGGAAATCTGCCTCCAGACGATTGCCTGACATCCCTACAGGATCTTTGATGCCTCCTTCGTAGTCGACAGTATAATCCTGAGGCATCACGTGAATGATACTATTTCCTGGAGGAACGACAATATTGTGCATGTCTGCGGTCAGTCGCTGCACATCCTCAACAGTGATTTCATCCTCTGTAGGTTGACGCATGATGCTTCCATGCATGATCTTACTTTGAATGTGCTGTCCTGCAATACCTACAATCACCTCTGCAATGTCTACCTCGGCCATGTTGGAACATTCTTCCACTGCCTTTACAATTGCATTTACAGTTTTTTCGATATTGGTCACGATTCCTCGCTCAACCCCATCCGAAACGGACTTGCCCATGCCAAGGACTTCTAGCTTGCCAAATTCATTTTTTCGGCCAATGATGGCGCAGATTTTGGTTGTCCCAATATCTAGACCTACGATAAGTTTGTCGTTTTCCATATCCAAGCGTTATTCACAAACAATTTGATTTTTATATTTTACACTGATCCGCTTGTAAGCGTCCCAGCCTTTTCGAGGCAATATTTCCTTGTAGAGTAATGCAATTCGTTCAAACTTGCTCTCATAGTCGTGCGCATCTCCAAATTCAATCACTTGATTTCCCACCTGCTGGTGAATTCGGATATCATTTCTCCCATTAATCTCCAACTCCGTTACTTGAGCATTCCAAAATTTGTCCTGTGAAATGAAGTGAATCAAAGGAATCAACTCAGGAATTGCATCCAACCTACCTTGATCCATTAAGGATCCGATGTAGGCTCCTTGAATAATCAATACCCGGCTCGTATAGCTAGGAGAGGTTGCAATCAGCAATCCTTCCTTGGTAATGTAGCCATCTGCGGTCTCCGCCCTTGCTATTCGGGCCATCGGTTCGTGCTGGGTCAAACTCAATTTCAAGATTCCTTGCTGATCTACTGAAGCCTCCACCGTTCGAATAAAGGGGTGACCCAACAAACGCTTTTCGATATTCTTTAAGGGCAACTCCCTTATTGGAAGTCCTTTTTTCAACTCAGGAAAGGAAGAGGAAAGAATGGTTAAGATTTCTTTTTCTTCGACGAAATAGAGTCCACTCACTGCCTCCAAGTCAATCTCAATAGCACTGAAAGCTTTACTTAGATTTTGTTTTTCTACAAATCCAATGTAAGCTCCTGCAACAAGGCAGAGCACTACGATTCCAAGTACCTTTTTCACCTTTGCCTTATTCATCTTTGCGTAGGATTAGGTCTTGAATTGGTCCATTCGGCGATACCAGGCACGAGCCTGTCAATATCTCCTGCCCCTAAGGTGACTAGCACCTCTGGAGCGGAGGCTTTTAAGAAATCCATTACCTCGCTTTTCGGGATGCAAATCTTCTTGGCAGCCTGGATGCCTTCCAAAAGCATCTCAGACTCTACACCAGGAAGCGGTAGCTCTCTGGCAGGATAGATGGGTAAAAGCACCACCTCATCGGCAAGCGAAAGGCTCTCTGAAAATCCAGGAGCAAAATCCCGAGTACGGGTAAATAAGTGCGGTTGGAAAATCACTGTTAACCGTTGAGAGGGGTACATCGCTCGAACTGAACTCAGGCAAGCCTTGATCTCTTCTGGATGATGTGCGTAGTCATCAATGTATATCTTTCCTGCTTGTGAGGAGTGAATCTCAAAGCGCCGCTTGACGCCAAGGAAGGTCTTGATTCCCTCACGAACCTGCACTTCGCTGACCCCATGATTCAATGCGATGGCAATGGCAGCCAAGGCGTTTTCCACATTGTGAAATCCAGGAATAGACAATTCCAAGCCCTTAATTTGATTTTTTCTACCGATGTAATCAAAAACGAAAGAGTTCGGCTTGGCAATAATATTTTCAGCATGGATGCCTTCCGATCGAAGCCCATACTCTCGCAATCTGGCCAAAGCATTGACCTGATTCCCCAAGCGATAGTGTGCATGACTTTGAATGTATATTTTCCCCTTTTTATCCACTAATGACAAAAACTGACGGAAGCCTTCTAGAATGGTTTGCTCATCCCCATAGATATCCAAATGGTCTGGATCTGCACTCGTCAATACCGCTTCGTTTGGATGTAAATGAAGGAAAGAACGGTCAAACTCATCTGCTTCTACCACAACAACTGCCTCTTTGGACTTCCCTGAAAGAATCAGGTTACTGTTGTAGTTCTGCGTAATTCCTCCCAAGAAAGCCGTAACTGGCTTCCCAGCAGATTTCAATAGGTGAGCAATAAGAGAAGATGTACTTGTTTTGCCATGCGTACCAGCAACTGCGATGGTGTATTGGTCCTTGGTAATCATCCCCAATACTTTCGCTCTTTTCTTGATCTGGAATCCCTGCTGGAAGAAATGAAGGAGGATGCTATCCTTTGGAATAGCTGGAGTCCACACAACCAACACCTCCTTAGGAGTTGATCTAAATTGGGAAGGCACCGAATCTACATCATCGGAAAATATTACCTGCATGCCTTCTGATTCCAAGGCATCCGTTAAGGGTGAAGGGGTCTTGTCGTAACCCGCCACAGCATAGCCTTCCTGCTGAAACCAGCGCGCCAAGGCACTCATGCCTATACCGCCGATTCCGAGAAAAAACACACTTTTTATCCCTTTAAATGTCATTTTAGAAGTAATTCAAGTTCGGTTACAAGGGCATTTGCCGCATCCGGCATTGCCAATTTTTTGATAGCAGTTGCTAGTGATTGCGCCTTATTCTCCTGCTGGAGCAACTCATCGATGTAATTTTTAAACTGTTCCACTGCAAGCGCATCTGGAAGCAGCATTGCTGCCCCTTGATTTACACAGGCCGTTGCATTTTTCGTTTGGTGGTCCTCCGCTACATTGGGTGATGGAATAAAGATCACCGGCTTGCCTACCAAGCAAAGCTCAGAAACCGATAGTGCCCCCGCTCGAGAAACAATCAAATCCGCTGCAGCATAGGCTAGGTCCATTTCACGGATAAATTCACGCAAATGAATATGCCCCAAGCCTGAGTCGGCCAAGGCTGCTTCCATCTCCTTGAAATAAAATTTTCCAGACTGCCAGAGCACCTGATAGCCTTCTTTTTCCAGTTCAACCATGTGCTTGAGCATGGCCAAGTTGAGGGTTCGGGCTCCAAGGGATCCTCCCAAAACCAAAATGGTTTTGCGGCTTGGATCCAAACCAAACTTTTGCTGCCCAAGCTCCTTTTTACCGGCTAGGTCTAGCAGATCCTTTCGAACTGGGTTGCCTGTAAGCTTTATTTTCCCCTTGGGGAAAAAGCGATCCATCTCAGGATAGGCCACACAAATTCGTGCTGCATTTTTCGCCAAGATTTTATTGGTCAAGCCAGCATAGGAGTTTTGCTCCTGCAGGAGAGTAGGAATACCTTTGGACTGCGCAGCATAAAGCACCGGTCCACTTGCATAGCCTCCAACACCCACTACTGCTTGCGGCTGAAATTCGTTTACAATACGAGCAGCCATTCGAAGGCTTCTCCATAGTTTAATTGGGAAACTTAAATTGGCGAGGGTCAACTTTCGTTGAAGCCCAGCCACTGGAAGCCCTTGAATGCGGTAGCCCGCCTCAGGAACTTTCTGCATTTCCATTTTACCTTCAGCACCCACAAATAGAATCTCCGAGTCTGGATGTTTTTCCATCCAGGCGTTGGCAATGGCTAAGGCCGGGTAAATGTGCCCGCCGGTGCCTCCACCGCTAATGAGAATTCTATATGTTGCTTCAGTTTTGATAGCTAGTTATTTATGCAGTTCGTAATTGATTTCCTTTTTTGACACCCTCAGAAGCAGCCAAAACCTCTTCCTGGTGGTCTCCGCGGCTGACACTCAAAATAATCCCAAGTGCAGTACCCGTAAATATTAAAGAGGTTCCTCCCATGCTTAGTAGCGGCAGGGGAAGCCCCGTAATCGGACCTAGCCCTACCGCCACGGCCATATTGACCAGGGCTTGGAT
>Ga0079301_1001405_pt1 | contig 11089 bp, 6 predicted proteins | sample Wag4_2014_7_11_3_FD_74797 | JGI IMG/M metagenome (GOLD analysis project Ga0079301, IMG submission 74797) | Fresh water mixed with fracking chemicals microbial communities from Ohio, USA - Utica-2 Time Series FC 2014_7_11 | ecosystem: Engineered > Industrial production > Chemical products > Input...
GCGGCCATGCAGAACTCCGCCGCCTTGGCCGCCACGTCTTGCTGAACTTCTGTGCTGACGCCGCCGATTATCGCCGCGCCCGCAGCCAAGGGCTGCGCGATGGGCTGGATCATTGGCTGCTTGCGCTGCGCCTTGGCGAGGAAGACGGCCAGCCAAAGGAATTGCTGCTCGGTTCGCTCTCGCTCGGGTTCGGGCTCAGGCGTTTCGGGGGGCGTTGCTGCGGCGTTCTTATTCAACCGGAACAATTACCACGGCTCGCCCCGGTTTTTGCCACCGCGCGCGCCATGCCGCTTGGCAGCCCAGCGGCACGGATGCTGGGCGGCATGCTGCCGCGCATCGCCGCTTCTGTCGAAGACATCAGCACTGACGACGCACCGCGACTGGAAGCGGCCCTGTCTGCCATGCTGACCGCCTGCCTGATGGGTCTTGAAATGCGCCCTGCGTCCACACGCCAACAGCTTGAAGCCGCGCGTCGCGCGCGCGTGATGGCGCTGGTGGATGCGGCGTTGGGCGAAGCGGAACTCTCCCCGGCGCTGCTGGTCAAACGTTCGGGCATTTCGCGTTCGGAATTGTATCGCTGCTTCGCGCCCATCGGCGGCATCGCGCGCGTCATTCAACAACGCCGGCTGCGCCAAGCCTATCGGGAATTGGTGCGCGCGGATGCCCCGGCCTCGGTCAGCCGCACCGGGGAAGCAGTTGGCTTTTGCAACCCGTCAAGCTTCACCCGTGCCTTCCGCCGCGAATTCGGCTGCACACCGAGTGAGGTGCTGGCCCGTCGCACGCTTCAGGCCGCACCAGGCCTGGCGGCCGCGCTCACTTCCCGCTGAGCGCCGCCGGCGCACGGTCACCGCGCCGTTCCAATGCGGCCACGTAAAGCGCCGGCAGCACCACAAGAGTAAGCAAGGTCGCGACCAATAGCCCGCCCATGATGGCAAAGGCCATCGGCCCCCAGAACACGGTTGGCGCAATCGGGATCAGCCCCAAGACAGTGGAAAGCGCCGTCAGCATCATGGGTCTCAGGCGCGATGTCGCCGCCGCCACCACCGCATCACGCAAGGGCAGGCCACTGGCGCGATCTTCCTCGATCTGCACTATCAGAATCACGCCATTCTTCGCGATCATGCCAAGCAAAGCGAGAATGCCCAAAATCGCGACAAAGCCAAGCGGCCTGCCAAAGGCAAGCAGCGCTGCCACTACGCCAATAAGCCCAAGCGGCAGGATCGCCACCACCAACCCCAGCCGCGCGAAGCTTTGCAATTGGAACATCAGCACGGTCAGCATGACCACGATCATGATCGGTACCACCGCCATGACCGAAGCGCGGCTCTTTTCGCTTTCCTCGGCAATGCCGCCGACTTCGATGCTGTAGCCCGCAGGCAGCTTTGCTTGCAGCGCTGCAATGCGCGGCGCGAGTTCAGTCACCACGCGTTCGGGCAGCACGCCCGGGCGCACATCGGCCTGCACGGTCAGCGCCAGAACACGGTCCCGCCGCCAGACCAGCGGATATTCCTGGCCATAGGAAATGGTCGCGAATTGCCCAAGCGCGACCGAACGGCCGCCTGGGATCGGCACCTGCATGGTTTGCAGCGTATCAAGCGAGAGCCTTTCGTTCGCCGTCGCGCGCGCCAGCACATTGATCAGATAGATATCATCGCGGATTTGCGTAATCACGCTGCCGGTGATCACCGCATTCAGCGTGGCAGCGATGGCCGCCGATGAAAGTCCCAATTGGCGCGCCTGATCCTGATCCACCTCAATCCGCAATTGCCGCGAGGGCTCAATCCAATCAAAGCTTGGGCTGCGTATCAGGCTGCTGGTCGCGACCACCTGCGCCAATTCCTGCGCGATGCTGCGGATGCCTTCAATATCCGGCCCCAGCACACGATATTGCACGGGCCAACCCACGGGCGGGCCAAGTTCCAGCGGCGCCACGCGCGACACCGCCGCCGGGAATTGTTCGGCCAGCAGCGCTTCAATGCGCGGTTGCAGACGCGTACGCGCTTCCAGATCCTTCGCCACCACCACGGCCTGGGCGAAAAACGGATTGGGCAATTGCACATTCAGCGGCAGATAGAAACGGATGGCGCCGCGCCCGACATAACTGCTCCAATGCGCAACATCGGGGTCCTGGGCGAAGGCCGCATCCAGCCCTTCCACCGCCGCTTCGGCAGCGTGGATCGAAGCATTTTGCGGCAGTGTCAGATCCACCACCAATTCGGGCCGATCCGATGATGGGAAAAATTGCTGCGGCACGAAGCGCAAGGCAAAAAGCGCAATGACAAAGGCTGCCACGGCGGCGGCGATTGTCACCCAGCGGAAGCGGATCGCGAAGCGCAAGAACCCCGCATAGCCACGCAGCAGGCGCCCTGGTGCGGGTGCCGCCCCGGGCGTTGCAAGCTTCGGCGCCTTCAGGATCGCCATGCCAAGCAGGGGTGCGAAGATCACCGCCACAAACCAGGAAACCACCAACGCAATGCCCACCACCGCGAAGATGGAAAAAGTATATTCGCCCGCCGAACTGGCCGCGAAGCCAATCGGCAAAAACCCCGCAATCGTCACCAGCGTGCCGGTCAGCATGGGTGCGGCCAGCGTACGATACGCGAAGGTTGCTGCCTGATCCTTGCGATCACCAAAAGAAAGCCGGCGGATCATGGCATCAATCGTCGTCATCGCGTCATCCACCAATAGTGTCAGCGCGATGATCAAGGCGCCGAGTGAAATGCGCTGCAGATCAATCCCCGCAATCAGCATCAATGGAAAGACAATGGCAAGCGTGAGCGGGATGGAAAGTGCCACCACCGCACCCGCGCGCACGCCAAGTGCAACAAAGCTCACCGCCATGATGATCAGGATGGCCTGCCACAGGCTTTCGGTGAAATCGCCAATGGCGCTATCCACGGTCTTTGCCTGATCGGCCACCAGGAAGGGTTCGATCCCAATGGGCAGATCGCTTTCGATCTTGCGCATTTCGCGCCGCAGATTCTCGCCCAGCGCCAGAATATCGCCACCGTCGCGCATCGCGACCGCCAAGCCGATGGCAGGGCGACCATTGACGCGAAACATCGGCTGTGGCGGATCAGTGAAGCCGCGGCGGATTTCCGCAATATCGGTCAACCGCACCAACCTATCCCCGGCCAGGAAGGATACGCCGGCCAGATCAGCCTCATTCTGGAAAGCCCCAGAAACGCGCAGCGATAATCGCTCCAGCCCGGTCTGCACCATACCCGCTGGGCGGACCGCATTCTGCGCCTGTAGGGCCGCGATCAGCGCCGGGTAATTCAGCCCAAGACCGGCCAATCTTTCCAAGGAAAACTCGACAAATATCACCTCATCCTGCGCGCCCAGGATTTCGATTTTCGTGACATCAGGCACGCGGAGCAGACGCGATCGCACCGCCTCAACCTGGTCACGCAATTCCCGATGGCCGAAGCCATCGGCAGTGAAGCCGAAGATGATGCCGAAAGTATCGCCGAAATCATCATTGAAGCCGGGGCCGATCACGCCCTGCGGCAAGGTATGGCGCATATCACCGATGCGCTTGCGTACCTCATACCACATATCGGGCACAATGGCGGGCGGCGTCGCTCCCTTGAGCTCAACAAAAATCGTGGTCTGCCCGGCGATGGTATAGCTGCGCAGCCGGTCAAGATTGGGTGTTTCCTGCAGCGTGCGTTCCAGCCGCTCGGTCACTTGCAGCAGGGTTTCTTCGATCGTCGCGCCGGGCCAGGCGGCCTGCACCACCATGGTGCGGAAGGTGAAGGCCGGGTCTTCGTTGCGGCCAAGGCGCATGAACACCAGCGCACCGGCAATCACCGCCACCAGCATGAAGAAAATGACAAGCTGCGGCCGCTTGATCGACCATTCGGAAAGATTGGGGCCAATCACTGCGCGGCGTCCAGCAAGCGCACCTTCTGCCCGGGGCGCAAAGCCTGCACGCCAGCCGTCACCACCACATCCCCGCGTGTGAGGCCGGAACTGACCACCACCCGCGCCGGATCATGGCGCAGCACCTCAACGGGCCTGAGGGCGACGCTGCGCGATGCGGGATCCACCACCCATACCGCCGGGCTTGCGCCCTGACGCGTAAGCGCACTGGCCGGGAGGGTGTAGCCGCCGCCGCTCGTCACCTCCATCCGCCCGGTCACTGTTGACCCAAGCCTGAGCGCGGGCGGCGGATTGTTCAGCCCGATACGCACACGGAACGTGCCGGTGACGGGATCGGCGCTTGGCGAGACTTCCCGCACACGGCCTTGGGCGCTGACGCCGGGATCAAGCGTGAGCGCCACGCTCACCACCACATCGGGGGGTGCCTGATCCTTGACGAGCGGCGGCACATCAAAAACACCATCCAGCCCTTCCTGGCGCGCAAGGCGGATAATCATGCGCCCGGGGGCGACCACCTCGCCGGGTTCGGCCCCGCGTGCGGTAACCGTACCGGGCGCATCTGCGACCAGCTCGGTATAGCCAAGACGGTTTTGCGCAATATTGACCTGGGCTTCCGCGGAATCCACCGCGCTGGTCGCGGTTTGCAATTGCTGGGCTGCCTGATCATAGCGCTGGCGCGTGCCAAACCCGGTGCGCAGCAATTCGCGCGCGCGGTGGTAATTCGCATGGGTTTCCACCAACTGCGCCTCGGCGGCCACAAGCGCCGCACGCGCCGCACGCAGGCTGTTTTCCTCGGTTGTCGGGTCAAGCCGCGCAATCACCTGCCCGGCTTCAACCCGGTCCCCCACATTGACCAGGCGTTCCACCATGCGGCCATCAATGCGAAAGCCAAGATTAACCTCGGTTTGTGCCTGGATGGTGCCGGTCAGGGTGACGATGGTGCTCTCGGCCCGTTCGGCCACGCTCACCACGCGCACCGGCCGCGGTTCGGGCGCGGCGGGCGGTGGTGACTGGTCGCAAGCGGCCAGGGCAAAGCCGAGGATCAGGCATGGCAGCCCGCGGGCGCCCGGATGTCTCCGCATGCTTGATCCCTCCGACTCAAAAACCGGTACAATCTTAACGCGGGGGGGACGCTGCCGGATCGGCGGCGCGTCCCGTTGTTGCGCTCGGCGTCCCGGCTTGGCTCGGGATGATGCCCTCCACCCTGTCTAGCATGTAGGGAAAGAAAGGGTTCGATGAAATACGCAATAGGGTATCCAGGCTCATCACCAATACGCCATTTTCCCCACGCGGCGCGATGGTGCCAAGCCTGACGCCGAAGTGATCCTGGGCCGCCGGCGCCAGACCATAGAGCCCATCTTCCACCGGGAAGGGCAAGGCCACATGCGACAGCGAGAAAAGCCCGGCCGGCCAGGCAAGCCCCAGCGCCCGGATTGTTTGAGCAGTTTCGCCGACGGCGGTTCGGCGTGCTTCCACCGAGAGGCTATCCGGCGCGGCATTGGTCACAAGGGTCAGGCTGAAGCCGCGCGGTGCGGGCGGCATGGCGCCAAGGGCCGCATCCGCGCCGGGGCTCAGCATGGGGCCAAGCCGCGCTTCGCGATTGAAGTCGAACAAAACCAATTCACTCCGGCCCGCCGGCAAAAGCGCATGCAAAGCGCTGATCACGGCGCGGGTGCTGACCGTGGAATCCGCGACCGATTGGAAAGTCAGGATTGGCGGCAGGTGTTGCAGACGCCCCGCTTCCGTCAGCCGGCGGAGGCGGGATTGCACCTCGGTGGTCAATTGATGCGATTGGCGCGCGGCATTCACCGGGAAGGAATTGAATTTGAAGGGGTTGAATTCCGGCAACACGGAAAGCCAGGCGGCCCCGGCAAAGGCTGGCAACAGCGCCGGCAGGCCCGCCAGCCCCGCGAAACGGGCAAAAGGTGTCACGCCCACCATGGGGGAGATCAGCACAAGCTGATCCGGCAAAGTGGCGCCGCCGGATACCGCTTCTTCCAGCGCATGGCGCAGCACCAGCGCGCCTCCATTGGAATAGCCGACCAGATGCAAGGGCAGGCCGGGCGCGCGGCGGCGCGCTTCACGCACCGCAAGCCGTGTGGCGGCGGCCCAATCCGGCCAGGTGGCATCGGCAAGCCCCGACGGCACGGTGCCATGGCCGGGCATGCGCGGCGCAATGGCCATGAAGCCCGCTTCGGCGTAAAATTGCCCCAGATGGCGCATGCTGAAAGGCGCATCGGTTAGGCCATGCACCAGCACCACCGCACCCCTGAGCGGGGCTTGCGGTTCAAGGATGAAGGATCGGTTCCAATCCTTGGCGAAACCCGCTGGGTTGAGCGGGCTTGCCGGGTCATAGCGGTTGCCAGGGCCGCGATCTTCCGCCGGCAGGCGTTCGGTGATTTTTTGCCGAACGAAATCAAAGGCGCGCGCTTCGGCCGCCATGAAGCCGGCCCAATCCGAGGCATCCAGCGCTGCCGCATCCAATTCGGGCGGCACCTTGGTATGCCAGGGGCGCAAATCGGGGCCGTGATAGACATCCCAGGCGCGCAGCGCGATACCTATGCTGAGCAGCAACGCAACCAGCATCAACGCCCGCTTGCAGAAGGCCTTCACCCAACGCATCAGCATCCGGCACCTCCGAAAGGGAGATCATGAGCGCCCTGCCCCGCCCCCTGATTGTTTTGCTCTCGTTCACCTGCGTGGTCATATTGGCTTCGGCGCTTTCCGCCGCGCAAGCCGTGGTCGCGCCGGTGGTCTTCGCCTTCTTTGCCATTGCGCTGGTCTGGCCGCTGCAGGGCGCGCTGCAAAAGCGCATGCCCGCCATTGCCGCGCTGCTGGTGACCATGCTGGTCACGCTGGTCACCTTGCTCGGCCTGGCCTGGCTGGTGGCCTGGGCCTTCGGGCGGGTTGGCGCGCATGTTGTGGCGAATGCGGCACAAATCCAGGCGTTTTATACGGCGCAGCTTGCCTGGGCCGAGGCCCGCGGGATTGATGTGGCGGGCACCATCGGCGCGCAATTCGATGCACGCTGGCTGGTGCGCCTCGCGCAAAGCGTCTTGGCGCAACTTCGCGGTACGCTCAGCTTCATCTTGCTGACACTGGTGTTTGTCTTGCTGGGCCTGCTGGAAGTGGGCGCGGTCCGGTCGCAGATGCTGATCCTCAGGCACACCACACCCACGGCGCTGCTGCGCGCGGCGGAGCGAATTGGCGCGAAGCTCCGTGCCTATATGCTGGTGCGCACCTTGATGTCGGTTGCGACCGGCTTGGTGGTTTGGGCCTTTGCCAAGGTGATGGGGCTGGAGCTAGCGGCCGAATGGGGCGCAATTGCGCTGGTGCTGAATTACATCCCCTTCCTGGGGCCTTTGGTCGCCACGGTGTTCCCCACGCTGTTTGCGGCGTTGCAATTCGGGTCCTGGGGCGCGGCGCTCATGGTTTTTGCCGGCTTGCAGGTGATGCAATTCCTGGGTGGCAGCTATATCGAACCGCGGCTTGCGGGGCGGAACCTGGCCGTTTCGCCCTTCCTGGTGCTGGCATCGGTCTTTGTGGGCGGCTTCCTTTGGGGTGTGCCGGGCGCCTTCATCGGCCCGCCAGCGCTGATTGCCACGCTGACGCTTTGTGAGGAATTCCTCGCCGCGCGGCCCTTTGCCGCGCTGCTGTCGGGGCAGGAAGCGCGGGAGTGAAGCGTCATCAAATACCCGCGCACAAGGCATCAAGATCAATCGAGGAATGCTTGCCAATCGCCGCCGCGTGATCCCGCAGGAACGCCTCAGCCGCTTGCCGCCCGGCATCGCGGAGCCATTCCAGAAAGGACCATTCGGCATTGAGCTTTGACGAATAGCCGAGCTCCATCATTACCTCATTGCTGCGCACCATATGGAGCCGCATACGCGCCCAGGCGGCACCTTCGCTATCGCCTGCATCGGCAACTTTGCGCAGCAGCGCCATCATCTTGAGTTCTTTCAGCGCCACCGCGTTGAAGGAGATTTCATTGACACGATCTAGGATGTCACGCGCGCTGCGCGGCAGGCCGGGGCGATGAATTGGGTTGATCGGGATCAGGATGGTGTCATCCGATGCCAGTTCGGTGACCAATGGCACCAGGGTGGGATTGCCGGCAAAACCGCCATCCCAATAGGCTTCGCCTTCAATTTCCACCGCCTGGAAAAGCTGCGGCAGGCAGGCGGAAGCAAGCAGCGCTTCCACCCCCAAATCGGCATTGCGGAACACCCGCGCCCGGCCCGTGCGTACATTGGTCGCCGTCACAAACACCTTGATCGGCCCAGTGCGGAGTGCCGCGAAATCCAGGCTTTCGGCCAACACATCCGCAAGCGGATTGCCGCCGACCGATGGCACATCATAGGGCGAGACCATACGCGCCATCAGATCCATCATCAGAAAGGCCGGTGAGTTATCCAGCGTCCAGCGCCCGAGCATGATATCCACCGGGCCGCGCTGAAACGGGCTGAAGCGCGCTGCCTTGGAGACCTTGCGCCAAAAGCCCTCAAGCGCCTGGCGCGCGCCTTCCCGGCCTTCGCGCGCATAGCCTGAGGCCATCACGGCGGCATTCATGGCACCGGCCGAGGTGCCGGAAACGCCTTCAATCTCCAGCCAGGGTTCTTCCAGCAGCCGATCCAGCACCCCCCAGGTAAAGGCGCCATGCGCCCCGCCACCCTGTAGGGCCAAATCCACATTGACGTTCTCGCGTTGGGTCATCTTGGGTTCTCTTTCAGGCCGGGCCGGAAGGGCAGCGTTAGCAAAGGCGGGGTGCGGCAGTCATTGTGATGGGCGTGGGTCCTCCGGCGCGTGCTCTGTATTGACAAGCCACGTGGGGACACTCGATGCCTTGGAAATACGATCAGGTAATGGGTTCGATCATGTCTGCTGATCAGGCATCTGCAAGCGATGGTCTAGATTGCCCGCTCCCACCAGGGCAGGCGCCTCGCGTCCCACGGCTTGGTATATCGTTTCGGCAATATTGACCCAGTGGGATCATTCGGCGCCTCAGAAAATTGGATCACACAAAGGTTTACCCGCGTCCGATGGGCGGGGCGTGGCGATGATCCACCCAGCAACCAAGGTGAAGGTGGCACGCATGGCCGCCGGTTGCTTCATACCAATTACGTGAAAAGCTTAATAAAGTCTTGGCGCGTTACTAATACATAAGGTAAAACTAACCCGTTGCTGGGAAGCAAAAACCGAGGCTGGGGATCATGTTGAAATTTGATGGCTATCACGCTGCAGAAGCAGCGGGGGCCGCGGCGGGCTTTGTGCCGCAGGAAGCCTCGCGGGCGGATGCCATCCGTTGCCTGCATGAAAGCACCCACCATTTGCCGCCGGATCAGCAGTTTGACGCTTGGCGGGAAGCCAATGCCAGCTTTTTGATCCATCATAATCCGCCATCCCGCCCCGAAAGCTATGAGGCGGAGGCGACCAGCTGGAGCTTCGGCAGGCTTGCGCTGACCAAGGCCAAGACGCCGGGCGGTGCCTACAGCCGCACCGCCGAATGCCTGCGCCGCGATGGGCTGGACCATTGGTGCTTTTCCATGGCGCTGCATGGCAGCCGTGTGCATCGGACGCGGGACCAGATCAGCATCATGCGACCGGGGCAGATCATGCTGGATTCGCTCGCGCAGCCTTTTGAGGTGGCGCGCACCCCTTCGGCTTGGCTGTTTCTTTACCTGCCGCGCGATTTGCTGCCGGACGCGCAGGGCTGCCGCATGCTGAATACGCCCGAAGGGCGATTGCTGGGCGCGTATTTGCAACTGCTGGCAGAGGAATTGCCGCGCTTGGGCACCGCCGAGGCCGAACGCATGGCCGAGGCCACGCAGGCAATGATCACCTTGGCCGTGGCGCCGGGCTCCGCCGCCGCGGAAGCCACCACCGGTCCAATTGCAGCGGCGCAGATCATGCGGCTGCGGGCCCTGATCCGCGCCAATCTGGGTTCCGCCACTTTCGGCCCGGCAAAATTATGCCGGCTGGCGGGGATTTCGCGGTCTCAGCTTTACCGCTTGTTCGAAATCCATGGCGGAGTTGCGCTCTGCATCCAACGCGAAAGACTGGCCGCGGCGCATCGCGCGCTGTCCAATCCGGCTGATCTGCGGAGCATTTCCGAAGTCGCCGAATCGGTTGGATTGTTTGATCCTTCAAGTTTCAGCCGGATGTTCCGGCGAAGCTACGGGGTTTCGCCGCGGGAATTGCGGCTTGCGACCAGTGCCGGGACGCATTCGGCGGGCAGTCAGATGCCGGCGGCGGCCTGGAAGCCGGGAAGTTTTTCGGCATTGCTGCGCATGCTGTAGGCACGCGCCCGGCCCCCGTCCAACGCTGAGGCCCGGGCGTTACGACCGCCCGAGCATATCCATCATCTCCCGCCATTCACGCTTGGAAAGGCCGCTGGTTTCCTGCGTGACTGCCTCATTGGCCAGCATGCGGCGCAAAATGGCGATCATTTGCGCGGAAAGTGTCACCGCGCCCATGCGGTAATCGCGGAAGGCTTCAAAGGCCATCGGCACCCAGGCTTCAACGGTCTTCAGCATGGCGTCCGCATAGACGCGGATTTCATATTGCGCATGGGCATCGGCGCGCAGAGACAGGAAATGCAGCAGATTGTGCAAATCCGCCTTCCAATACCATTGCGTGTAAGCATTGAGCGTTAGGTTCATCCGCGCCAATTCACGCGCCAGGCCCTGGCGGCTTTCATCGCGCGCAGCACCTTCATCATCCTCGTTCAGCATTTCAAGGTAATGATCGTAATTGCGCGTGGCGTCTTCACGCAGCAGATCAAGCACGCGCGCCGCTTCAGCGCCTTCAAGCACATCGCCGCGCCCCTGGCGGTTGCTGGCGGATTGCGCGGCCAGGTTTTCCGGCGCGGGGATGTAGAATTCGCGGTCCAGGATGGAATAGCGCGCGGAATATTCATTCACATTGGCGGTGCGGTGCCGGATCCATTGCCGCGCCACAAAGATCGGCAGTTTTACGTGATACTTGATTTCGCACATCTCAAAGGGTGTGCTGTGGCGGTGGCGCATAAGGTAGCGGATCAGGCCGCGATCCTCATTCGCCGCGCGGGTGCCGCGCCCGTAAGATACGCGCGCAGCCTGCACAATGGCAGCATCATCGCCCATATAATCAATCACCCGGACAAAGCCGTGATCCAGCACGGGCAGCGCCTCATACAGCATGGCTTCCAGCGCCGGCACACTCGGGC
>Ga0079301_1001408_pt1 | contig 11074 bp, 2 predicted proteins | sample Wag4_2014_7_11_3_FD_74797 | JGI IMG/M metagenome (GOLD analysis project Ga0079301, IMG submission 74797) | Fresh water mixed with fracking chemicals microbial communities from Ohio, USA - Utica-2 Time Series FC 2014_7_11 | ecosystem: Engineered > Industrial production > Chemical products > Input...
GCGCCCTGCCAGAGAAGCAGCAGTCCAAAGCCCGCGATGATTCCGATCGGATGCATGGAGGCATCGGAGCCGCTCCGAGCGGTTCCGTCAAGCAACCTCCGCATCCGCAGGGACTTGAGTCAACCCACGCGCTGGCGTATCGCAAAAGCCTGAGGAAGTCGTGCGCCCCGCGCGCCAGATCGCGCATGACTCCCTGACGGCGGCTTGCCGACATCGGCGGCGATCCGCGATGGACGGCACGCAGTGACAAGATGCAAGAGGAGTGCGCACAGTGGTTTGGCAGCGCACATCTCGGAGATCGATGGCTCAGGGCGCGAGCGTTTTGCTCGCCGCGGTTGTCTCTTGCGCGCTGCACTCGCCGGCCTTCGCGGGATTCGTTGGCTACGTCGTCACGTCCGCCGACATCGAGCATGACGGGCGCCCGCTCACGGTCTACACGGTGTCCGCGAGATTCGACGGCGCGCAGGACACGGTGCTGCTCGCCTATCGGCTCCGATGCGGCAATCCCCAGCACCTGAAGGGCTTCTGGCATTTCGACGCCGCCTCCGCCCCGCAGGAGGACGCGGAACCCGTGCTCTCGCAGTCGGCAGGCAGCTGGAGTCCGGCGCTCACCCACGCGCCGCGCAAGCATCGCGGCCTCGACTCGTTCCTCACCATCGGCGGCGACTGCGGACCGAACAACATGACCATCGCGGATCCCGCGTGGTCGAGGCCTGCGCCGAAGTCGGGCGCGGCCGCCGCGCCGGGCGCCGATGCAGGGGCGACGGTGACACCCCCGAGCGGCGGTGCGGGCTCGGGCTCCGACGAGCCAGACCCCAACGACACGCGCGGCTGGTCGCGACCGGACCTTCCCGGGAACGGCGTCGCTGGCTGGTACGCCGTCGCGCCGCGCGGCACGAGCCCGGGCCGCGTCGGCGCGTCGCCCACCTCGACGATCGGCGGCACGCAGACCCTCGAGCGACCGGCGACCGACGTGCGGCTCGCGCAGTTCGTGCTTTCGCGCGGGCACGAGCCACGCGCGTTCGAGTTGACCGTCGCCTTCAGCGACGGGACCGAGGGCACGCCGCAGCAATACGCCACGGGGAGTTTCACGCTGGGCGCGGTGGCTGAGCCCCGCGCGGCGCAGACGAGCGGCGCGGGGGGATCCGATGCGTGATTCCGCGCGCGACGGTTGCCGCCCCGTGTCGGTGGCTTCGAACTGTGTGATCAGAGTCCGAGTGGCGACGGGTGTCGCTCAGCAGAGCAAGTCGAGGAGATACACGTGAATACTGGAAAGATCGCAGCACTCGCCGGCCTCACCGTCGCCGCATCGTCGTCCGCATCCTTCACGGGCTACGTCGTCACCTCGCAGACCACGACGAACAGCGGTCAGAGTCTGACCGTGTACACCGTGTGGGCCCGTTTCAACGGTCCGACCGACACGATTCTCAATGCGTTCAACCTCGCGGGCGTTGGCGGCAGCTCGATGACCGGCTTCTGGCACAAGGACAACGCGTCCTACAACTCCGGCATCCTCATGCAGGAGTTCGGCAGCTGGAGCCCGTCGTGGACCGGTTCGACAACGCTGAACCGGCCGTTCGACTCGTACCTCACCATCGGCGGTCTCGCCACCCCGACGAATACCACGAACGCTGACCCGTCGTGGACCTCGGGCGGCAACGCCGATGGCCGCAGCTGGAACCGCCCCGATCTGCCGACCAACGGCACGCTCGGCTGGTTCAACTCGAATCCGCCCAACAACCAGGGGCGCGTCGGGTCGACCGGCAACACCGCCACCGACGTGCGCCTCGGTCAGTTCGTCCTCTCGACGAACGACTCGGCCGCCCGCACCTACAGCCTCACCATCGGCTACCGAGTTGATTCCACTTCGGCGGTCCAATTCGCCACGGACAACTTCACTCTCGGCTGCGGCAACATTTGGTACCGCGACCTCGACGGCGACGGCATAGGCCTCGCCACCGATGGAACCACGGGCGGCTGCACCCAACCCAGCGGTTACTCCGCCGCCAACGGCGACAACTGCCCCGGCATCCCGAATCCGAACCAGGAGGATGTCAACGGCAACGGCCTCGGCGACGCGTGCGAGCTCGCCTACGGCGACCTCAACCTCGACGGCGTCGTGAACGCCTCTGATGTGCCGCTCTTCTTCAACACGTGGGGATCGAACGGCGCCAACGGCGGCGACCTCAATCGCGACGGCACCGTGAACGCCGCCGACTTCGCGATCCTGCTTGCCAACTGGGGCACCGCGCCCTGAGCGCGCGAGCACCACGGCGGGTGCGCGCATCGATGTCGCCGCTCGCCGGACCCTCCACTCTTCGACCTTCCGCCTGACACGACCCTTTCGAGAACCTGCCATGATCACCAACAAGTCGCTCGCGAACCTCGTTGCTACCGGAGCCGCTGCCGCAGTCACCTGCCTTGCGGCGACATCCGATCGGTGCGAGGCGACGGTGACCGGGTTCGTGGTGACGTCGACCACCGTGAATCACACGGGAAACGGCGCCCACGGCACCTTCGTCGTGTACACGCTGTGGGCGCGCTTCAATGGACCGACCGACACGGTGCTGAACGCCTTCAACTTCGGCGCGGTGTGCGGGTCGTCGCTGGATGGGTTCTGGCACAAGGACAACGCGTACTACAACAGCGGCACGCTCATGCAGGAGTTCGGCACCTGGAATCCGTCGCAGACGGGTTCCGCGACGGTGAACCGCCCGTTCGACTCCTACCTGACCATCGGCGGTCTCGCCACCCCGACCAACGTCACGAACGCCGATCCATCCTGGACCTCTGGCGGGAACGCTGATGCCCGCAGCTGGAATCGTCCAGACATTCCGAGCAATGGCACCTGCGGTTGGTTCAACTCACGACCGCCGAACAATCAGGGTCGCGTCGGTATTGCCGGCAACACCGCCACCGACGTGCGCCTCGGCCAATTCGTCCTCTCGGCGAACGATGTCCAGCCACGCACCTACACGCTCACGCTGGGCTACAACAACGGCGTTGCGGGCAGCGCCGTCCAGTTCTTCACCGGCAACTTCACTCTCGGCACGGCCGACCCGTTCACTTGGTACCGCGACGTCGACGGCGACGGCTTCGGCTCCGCCGCAAGCGGAACGACGTTCCTCTGCACGCAGCCCGATGGATTCGTCTCCAACAACTCCGACTGCAACGACGCCGCGCTGACCTACATCGACGCCGACGCAGACACCTTCGGAAGCACCGTGATCGCCGCCTGCGGCGCCACCAACAACGCCGACTGCAACGACGCCGACGCCGCCATCAGCCCGAACACCACCTGGACGCGGGATCTCGACGGCGACGGCATCGGCTCGTCGGGCGACGGCACGCTGGTGCAGTGCGCGCAGCCCGCGGGCTACGTGCTCCAAGGCAACGACAACTGCCCCACGATCGCCAACGCCGACCAGGCCGACTGCAACGGCAACGCGGTCGGCGACGTGTGCGAGATCGCGCAGGGTGCGCTCGGCGACTGCGACAGCGACTCCATCCCCGACATCTGCGAGGGCGGCACGGTCGTGAACCGAAGCTCGCCCCTGCTCGCGCCGTTCGGCGCCGCGGCACCGGTCAACTACACCTTCGGCGCCCTGCTGCCGTCGTTCGGCGGGAACGTGCGCCTGCACATCGATGCGATCGCGGACCTCGACCTCTCGAGCGAGTTCATCGCCGTCTCGTTCGACGGCGGCGCGCAGGAGTTCTTCTTCGTGGCGGACGGGCGCGACTGCCCGGCGACGCCCGACCGCGCGACGCGCACCTTCACCAACGCCGCCTTCAACGCGCTGATCGCCGACGGAAACCTGTCGGTGAGCGTCGTCGCCTCGGGCACCGTGAGCGCGACGCAGTGCACGGCGGGCGGCATCCAGCTCACGCTCGAGTACACCGGCCTCGGGTCGGGCAGCGACTGTAACGGCAACTTCGTCCTCGACAGCTGCGAGCTCGGCAACGGGCTCGCCTTCGACTGCAACGGCAACGGCGTGCTCGACAGCTGCGACGTGACCGCGGGCCTCGGGACCGACTGCAACGCGAACGGCAAGCTCGACTCGTGCGACCTGGCCTCGGGCGCGTCGACCGATCTCAACGGCAACGGCGTCCTCGACGAGTGCGCGGGCGAGTGGGTCGTCGGCGGATCGGGTTTCGCGACCATCCAGGAGGCGATCGACGCCGCGCCGGCGGGCACCGCGATCCGCGTGGCACGCGGGACCTACACCGAGGCGATCGTGATCGACTCGAAGCAGATCCGCCTGCTGTCGATCGACGGCATCGCGACCCTCTCGGGCACGGGCCTCGGCACATCGATCGTGCAGGTGCTTGGCGCCGGCGCTGCGGGAAGCCAGATCGAAGGTTTCACGTTCCGCGACGGCCAGGTGGGTGCCCTGCTGGGTCAGTTCCGCGTCGGCGGCGCGATCTCCGTGATCAACGCTCCGTCGGTCACCGTCGGCGCCTGCACATTCGTCCAGAACCACTCAGACTACGGCGGGGCCTTGTACTGCATCGGCGGCTCGGGTCTGATCTCTGACTGCGTGTTCAGTGGGAACACGGCCACCAACGACGGCGGAGCCATCGAGATCGGCAACGCAACTGGCTGGACTGTCCGGAGATGCCAGCTGCTCGGGAACAGCGCGCCGGTCGGAGGCGCGATGCACCTGTGGAGCGTCGGCGTCACGCTGGACCAGACGCAGGTCCTGGAGAACACGGCCTCCCAGACGGGCGGCGGCGTGTCGTGGTATTCGCCCGGATCCTCCGGCGTGCTGGTCGACGGCTGCACGATCGAGGGCAACTCCGCTCCGATCGGCGGCGGACTCGCGCGCATCGCGGGCGAGGGCGCATTCGATGTCTTCCGAACGCGATTCTGCCGCAACCTCCCCGAGAACATCGCAGGGAACTACAACGACCTCGGGCAGAACATCTTCAGCCAGGACTGCGACGCGGACGGCGTCTGCGACGACATCGAGATCTCCGACACCGCATCCACCTCCTTCGTGTGGAGCACCGAGTCCGGCGGCAACGGAGCGCGCTACCTCCGACTGAGCACCGCGATGTCGTGGGAGGCGGCGAACTCCCGCGCGCAGGCGCTCGGTGGCCACCTCGCGACCGTCACCTCCGCCGAGGAGCAGGCATTCCTGGCGTCGAGCTTCAGCGGTGTCAGCTCCTGGCTTGGCGGATCGCAGCCCGCCGGCTCCGCGGAGCCGGACTCGGATTGGGCGTGGGTCACCGGCGAACCGTGGTCCTTCACGGCGTGGACGGCCAACGAGCCGAACGACTCGATGGGCGAAGATCGCCTGATCATGCTCCCGAACGGCCAGTGGAACGACAGCGGCTGCCCGGGATCCTGCTTCTACGCCGCAGGTGCGATCGTCGAGATCACCGACGCCGCGTACAACCGCAGTCGCGACTGCAACGGCAACGGCATTCCCGACGGATGCGACCTCGACTCGGGCGTCGCCGCCGACTGCAATGGAAACAGCATCCCCGACTCCTGCGACATCGCGGCGGGAGTGATCGCGGACTGCAACGCCAACGGCCTCGCCGACGAGTGCGAGCTCGGCCGGACCACCGCCTGGGGCGAGGGCAACTTCGGCCAGACCACCATCCCCGCGGCTGCGAACTTCGCGCGGCAGGTCGTCGCCGGCTGCAACCACGCGCTGGCGCTGAGGCCGGATGGAACCATCATTGCATGGGGCTCGAACACCTTCGGGCAGAGCACCGTCCCCTCGAGCGTCGTGGATGCCCGCGCGATCGCCGCGGGATGCGACCACAACCTCGCGCTGCTGGCCGACGACTCGGTCGTCGCCTGGGGCTACAACGCGTACGGACAGTGCAACGTGCCGCAGGGCGCGAACGGCTCGGTCGCGCAGATCGCGGCGGGCGCCAACCACAGCGCGGTGCGCAAGGCCGACGGCAGCCTGGTGCTCTGGGGTCGCAACATCGACGGCGAGTGCACGGTGCCGCCGTCGCTCGGCGCCGCGGCATCCATCGCGCTCGGCGGCGCGCACACGGTCGCGCTCCGCGCGGACGGCTCAGTCGCGTGCTGGGGTCTGAACAATTTCGGCCAGTGCACGGTGCCGGCGTCGGTCGGCGTGCTCCAGTCGGTCACGGCGGGTTGCTACCACACCGTGGGACTGCGGCAGGACGGCACCGTCGTCGCGTGGGGCTCCAACATCTTCGGACAGACGTCGGTTCCCGCCGGCCTGAACGGCGTGACCTCCATCTCGGCGGGTTCGGGCCAGCACACGCTGGCGATCAGGAGCAACGGCCAGGTGGTTGCCTGGGGATGGAACGCCTTCAACCAGGCGACCGTGCCCAGCGACGTCGCGCAGATCGGTGAGATCGCCGCGGGCGGAACCTTCTCGGTCGCGCGTCGGACCAGCTCGGTCGACTGCAACGGCAACGGCGCGATCGACTCGTGCGAGCTCGCCGATGGATCGCAGCCGGACTGCAACGGCAACGGCGTGATCGATGCCTGCGACATCGCGGGAGGCACCGTGGATTGCAACGCGAACGGCGTCCCCGACGCGTGCGAGCTCGCCGCCGGAACCCAGGCCGACTGCAACGCCAACGGCACTCTCGACTCGTGCGACATCGCCAGCGGCGCCGCGTTCGACTGCGACGCGAACGGCAGGCTCGACAGCTGCGACGTTGCGAGCGGTTTCGGAACGGATTGCAACGCCAACGGCAAGCTCGACTCGTGCGATCTCGCCTCGGGTACCTCGACGGACCTGAACGGAAACGGCGTGCTCGACGAATGCGCGGGCGAGTTCGTGGTCGGCGGCTCCGGCTTCTCGTCCGTGGCCGCCGCCGTCACCGCGGCGCCGGCCGGTGCGACCATCCAGGTCGGCCCCGGCACCTACGCGGGCGCCATCAGCATCACGGACAAGCCGCTCACCCTCGTGTCGGTCGGCGGCCCGTCGGTGACCGTCCTCTCGGGCACCGGTCTCGACAGCTCGATCCTGACCGTGCGCAACGCCGCCGCGAACGGCACGACGATCGACGGCTTCACCTTCCGCGACGGTTCGGTCGGAACCGCGGAGTTCAACACGCGGCTCGGCGGCGCGATGCTGTTCATCCAGACCAGCGCGACGGTCCGCAACTGCAGTTTCCTCGAGAACACGTCGACCTACGGCGGCGCGATCTACGCCTACAACTACTCGGGCACGATCGAGAACTGCCTGTTCGACGGGAATCATGCGATCGACGACGCGGGCGCCATCCAGCTCGGGTTCGGCGGCACGTTTACCTTCCGCAACAACCAGTTGCTGAACAACACCTGTGGCCGCAACGGCGGCGCCATGCAGGTCGTGCAGTGGTTCGAGGGACCAGTCACGGCCGGCTCGATCGAGGCGTGTGTGTTCCGCGGCAACACCGCGACGCAGGACGGAGGCGCGCTGAGCTGGTTCGCCGCGAGCGGCGGCAACCTGCCGGTGGTCGGCTGCACGGTCGAGTCGAACTCGAGCTCGACCGCCGTGTTCCACAAGAGCCTCTCGAACGCCGTGGCCTCGCTCGCGTTCGACATCGCCGGATCGCGCTTCTGCCTCAATCCTTCGGGAAACGTCGACGGACCGATCGTCGACGGCGGCAACAACGTGTTCAGCCAGGACTGCAACGGCAACGGCCTCTGCGATTCCGACGAGATCCTCGCCGGCACGGCGACGGACTGCGACTCGGACGGCTTCCCCGATTCGTGCCAGCTGGGCAGCACCGTGGCATGGGGCGAGTCCACGTCGGCGCAGACGACGATTCCAGCCAACCTCGGCGCACCCATCGCGATCAGCGCAGGCTGCAACCACGCGCTTGCACTGAAGCGTGACGGCACGATCGCCGCGTGGGGCGCGAACAACTTCGGCCAGCACGGCGTCGCCATTGTGAGCAACGCCGTCGCGATCGCCGCGGGCTGCGACCACAGCCTCGCCGCGCGCGCCGACGGCGCGGTGTTCGCGTCGGGCTACAACGCGTTCGGCCAGTGCAACGTGCCCGCCGCCGCCCCGGGCAGCGTCGCGCAGCTCGCGGCGGGCGCCAACCACTCGGGCGTCCGCAAGAACGACGGCAGCCTCGTGCTGTGGGGTCGCAACATCGACGGTGAGTGCAATGTGCCTCCGTCGCTCGGACCGGCCGTGAACCTCGCGCTCGGCGGCGCGCACTCGGTCGCGCTCCGTGCAGACGGCTCCGTCGCCTGCTGGGGGCTCAACAACTTCGGCCAGTGCTCGGTGCCCGCGAACGTCGGCGTGCTCAAGGACATCGCCGCAGGCTGCTACCACACCGTGGGCCTGCGGACCAACGGCACCGTGGTCGCCTGGGGCTCCAGCATCTTCGGACAGACGACGGTGCCCGCGGGGCTCACCGATGTCGTCGACATCGCGGCCGGCTCGGGCCAGCACAGCCTGGCCCTCCAGTCGGACGGCACGGTGATCGGCTGGGGTTGGAACGCCTTCGGGCAGTCCAGCCCGCCGTTCACGCTCACCAACGCGTTCCAGATCGCGGCGGGCGGCACGTTCTCGCTGGGCGTGAACCGCGGCTCCGGCGACTGCGACAACAGCGGCGGCATCGACTCGTGCGAGATCGCCTCGGGAGCCTCGGCCGACTGCAACGGCAACGCGATCCCCGACGCCTGCGACCTCGCGGCCGGCGCAGCCGACTGCAACAACAACGGGGCGCTCGACAGTTGCGAGATCGCCAGCGGCGGCGCGTTCGACTGCAACGGCAACGGTCGCCCGGACTCGTGCGACCTCGCCCTCGGCAGCTCGACGGACCTCAACGGGAACCTGATTCCCGATGAATGCGCAGGCGAGTGGGTCGTCGGCGGCACGGGCTTCCGGACCATCCAGGCGGCGATCACCGCGGCGCCCACCGGGACGACGATTCGAGTCGGACCGGGCACGTACACCGGATCGATCCTGCTCGACGGCAAGGCGATCTCACTCGTGTCGCTGGGTGGACCGTCGGTGACCACGCTCTCCGGTCTCGGAGCCAGCGCATCGACCATCGCGCTCCGCACCGCGGCCGCGAACGGCAGCGTGATCGACGGCTTCACCTTCCGCGACGGCACGATCGGCACGGCGGCCTTCAACGTCCGCGTGGGCGGCGCGCTCTTCCTCGATGGCTGCGCGGGCACCGTCCGCAACTGCCGGTTCGAGGGGAACGCCTGCGAGTACGGCGGCGCGATCTACGCCATCAACTTCTCGGGTGTGATCGAGGACTGCGTCTTCCTCGGCAATTCGGCCACCTACAACTCGGGTGCGGTCCAGATCGGCTTCGGCGGCACCGTGGCCTTCCGCCGCAACCTGGTGGAGAACAACTCCGCCGCGGGCGGCGGCGGACTCCACGTGGTGAACTGGGACGATGGACCGCTCACCGCGGCAACCATCGCCGACTGCGTGTTCCGGGGCAACACGGCGTCCGAATCGGGCGGCGCGCTCCTCTGGTACGCGGCGACGGGCACCGACCTGTCGGTGACAGGCTGCACGGTCGAGTCGAACACGGCACCCGACGCGGCGTTCGCGCGCGCGGGCGGGACGCTGGCGTTCGACGTCACCGCCTCCCGCTTCTGCCTGAACACGCCGGCGAACTTCAGCGGTCCGGTCGACGACCTCGGAGGCAACACCTTCAGCCAGGACTGCAACCGCAACGGCGTGTGCGATGCCGATGAGATCGCCTCGGGCTCCGAGAGCGACTGCAACGCCAACGGCATCCCCGACTCGTGCGAGCTCAGCGGAACGCTGTTCGCGTTCGGCGACAACGCGCGCGGGCAGATCGACGTCCCGGCGAGCCTCGGCCGACCGCTGCAGATCGCCGCAGGTTGCGACCATTCGCTGGTGCTGATGGCGGACGGAACCCTGCGCGCGTGGGGACAGAACAGCTTCGGCCAGGGCACCGTGCCCGCGGGGCTCTCGACCGTGTCCGCGATCGCCGCGGGATGCGACCACAACCTCGCCAAGCTCGCGTCGGGCGCGGTCGTGGCGTGGGGCTACAACGCCTACGGCCAGTGCAACGTGCCTTCGGGACTCGGCGATGTGGCCGACCTCGCCGCGGGCGCCAACCACAGCGGCATCCGTCGGACCGACGGAACCATCGCGCTCTGGGGCCGCAATATCGACGGCGAGTGCAACGTGCCCGGAACTCTCGGAGCCGTCGCCCAGCTCGCGCTCGGCGGCGCCCACTCGGTTGCACGCCGGCCCGACGGCAGCGTGGTGTGCTGGGGCCTCAACAACTTCGGCCAGTGCAACGTCCCGTCGGGGGCTGTCACGCTGCAGTCGATCGCGGCGGGCTGCTACCACACCGTCGGCCTGCGCGGGGACGGAACCGTCGTCGCGTGGGGCTCCGCGCTCTTCGGACAGACCCAGGTGCCCGCCGGCCTCAGCGGCGTCGTGGCGATCGCCGCGGGTTCGGGCCAGCACACGCTGGCGCTGAAGTCGAACGGAACGGTGGTCGCGTGGGGCTGGAACGCGTTCGGTCAGTCGCAGATTCCCTCGGGCGCGGCGGACATCGTCCAGATCTCGGCCGGCGGAGCGCACACGCTGCTCCTCAGCAGGCCCGCGCCGGACTGCAACGGCAACGGCGCGCTCGATTCCTGCGAGATCGCCGCAAACCCCGGCGCGGACTGCAACGGCAACGCGTTGCTCGACGCGTGCGAGCTGGCGAGCGGCGCCGAGAGCGACTGCGACAACAACGGACGCCTCGATTCCTGCGACCTCGCCGCCGGCGCGCCGGACTGCAACGGCAACGCGCGACCGGATACCTGCGACCTCGCCTCGGGAAGCTCGAGCGACCTCAATTCGACGGGAATCCCGGATGAGTGCGAGTTCGTCGTCGGCGGAACCGGATACGCGTCGATCCAGGCCGCGATCACCGCTGCTCCGGACGGCACCACCATCGAGGTCGCGCCGGGCAGCTGGTCGCCGATCTCGATCAACGGACGTTCGCTCATCCTCGAGTCGATCGGCGGCCCCTCGGAGACCTTCATCGACGGCGCCAACGCCGCACGTGCGGTCACGCTCGCCAACATCCAGCCGCGCGGCGTCCGCATCGTGGGCTTCACCATCCGCAACGGCGCGGCGCCCGACGG
>Ga0079301_1001409_pt1 | contig 11071 bp, 11 predicted proteins | sample Wag4_2014_7_11_3_FD_74797 | JGI IMG/M metagenome (GOLD analysis project Ga0079301, IMG submission 74797) | Fresh water mixed with fracking chemicals microbial communities from Ohio, USA - Utica-2 Time Series FC 2014_7_11 | ecosystem: Engineered > Industrial production > Chemical products > Input...
TCTTTTTTGCGTTGGCGCATTTCTTCGCCAGCGGCTCTTGCATCTTGTTTGATTTTTTTCTTCTCTTGTCTAAAGGCTTCTTTAACGGCGCTTCCTTTTTTCTGGTTAGCAAATTTGCTAAAGTTGTCGGTTCTTTTTTGCATACAATTGGTTTGCTGTTTTTCAACAGGATGTTTGGTAATTATTTACCCTTATTCGCTAACTGACCACAAGCGGCATCAATGTCTTTACCCCTGCTTCTTCTGAGGCGGGCATTTACACGATTGGCTTCTAGGTAGTTCATGAAATCTTCGATACCTTGTTCGTCTGGCTTGGTCATGTTAAACGTATCGATAGGATTGTATTCGATAATGTTTACAAGGTCTGCGGGCACTTGACGGAATAATTTTACCAGTTCTTCTGCATCTTTTTGAGAATCATTAAAATTCTTAAATAAAATGTATTCGAACGTGATTTCGTTTCCAGTTTGCTTATAAAAATAATTCATGGCATCCACCAAAACCTTGATATTATTGGTTTCATTGATGGGCATGATTTCGTTTCTCTTTTTGTCGTTGGCAGCGTGTAATGATAATGCTAATTTAAAACGCACTTTATCGTCACCTAGTTTTCTAATTTGTTTAGAAACACCTGCTGTTGAAACCGTAATTCTGCGCGGGCTCATAAATAAGCCGTCCTCCGCAGAAATGCGCTCTACTGCTTTAAGCACGTTGTCGTAGTTGAGCAGGGGTTCGCCCATACCCATAAAAACAATATTGCTTAATTTCTTTTCAAAAATTCTTTCGCTTTCTTTATTGAGTAGTACGACCTGATCATAGATTTCGTCGTAGGTTAAATTTCTTTTGCGGTCCATGGTGCCGGTTGCACAAAACTTGCAACTTAAACTGCAACCAATTTGCGAAGAAACGCAGGCAGTTTTTCTTTCTTCGGTAGGAATTAAAACGCCTTCAATAAAATGCTTGTCAAATGTTTTAAATCTAGATTTTACCGTCCCATCTTCACTAACTTGGGTTTTGTCAATCGTTAATGCCGGTAAAATAAATGTCTCGTTTAATTTGGCACGAAGCTCCTTGCTTAGGTTGGTCATGTCATCAAAAGAATGCGCATGCTTTTGCCAAAGCCACTCGTGTACCTGTTGAATTCTAAATTTTTTCTCGCCCAGCCCCTCAAAATATTCCGTTAACTCGCCTAGGCTCAAATGCCTAATATTTGGTAATTCCCTGTTCATAACTGCAAAGATACCTTTTAAGGCACTAATAACTTAAAAATAACAGGCCCAGATGCAACAATTTAAAGTCTTGATGGTTATATTTGACTACAACTCTTAATACACAACCATGAAAAAGATTCTTTTATTAAGCACTTTATTACTTGGCGTTTTTATCTCAATTCAGGCACAAGACAGTACTTTAACGCAGTTTACTGGTAAGTTTAAATTTGGAGAAGGAAGTCCAGTTCAGGAGGTTGTAATTACTGCAGACAATGGCGCTCTTGTTGCTGTTACTGCTTCGATGGGTTCTTTTGTTCTTGAAAAAACCGGAGAAGACCAGTATTTTATTGCTCCGATACAGGGAGCAGTTGTATACAAAAGAGACAGCAATAAAAAAGTAGTTGGGCTTGCCATCAATGTAAGTGGCATGGTACTTGAAGCCGTTAAAGTTGAAGCTGCATCATTTGTGGATGAAAAGATGCTATACTACACGCGTTAATTTTGACTGGTTTTCCCAAATCTATCATTCTTCAGAAACCATAAATGTAATAGATTGTCTATGACAATAAATTACGTTTCGGCCATTTTGAGAGGCTGGTTTCCATGCTGGTCCTGTTTTAATTACACGAACTGCTTCTTCTGCTGTTCCATAACCAGGATCATTTTCTGCATTTACTTCAGATATGCCGCCGTTTTTATCAACGATAAATGACACAATTACATTGTATTTTCCGGGAGGTGCTCCCTTGTCTACTGGTAAATCACGGTTAAGGTTACGCTCAAGGTATTTAGCCCAAGCAGGAAGTCCACCAGGGAATTCTGCAGGGATTTGAACAACAGTAAATATTTTATTATTGTAAATACTTTCTTTAGCCTCAATACCAATAGGTTTTATTTTATAACCTGTTATTTTTTCAATTTGTGAAAGAGATTTCTTATCCTGCAAAGAAAAAATTGCAGCTTTTTTCCCGGCGCTTAAAAACTCAATCGTTTTATATTTATTTACTTCTTCTTGGATATTTCCAATATCATCATTCAAAATATTTACTTTAGTTTTTGAAGTTTCATGGTCAATATTGTTTTCTAAAGTAAAATCATCTGAATTTAAAGTATCCATTCCTGATTCAACGGTAAACAAGCGGGTATAGTATTCCCATTTACTGAAAAGTTTGTCTAATCCAGAAATACTGCTGTTTTTTCTTAAATAAAAAACGTTAGAAATGTTATTGTATTTTATTACAACAGGAAAAATAGCTTTATTTAAACTTGTATATGTTTTCCATTCTTCGGGTGAGAGGCTTAACGCTTTAAGTGTATTAATGCAATAGCTAGCGCAAAAGTCTATATTTTTATTTGTTGTGGCAGTAACAATTATTGGTATCTCCCAATTTTTACTTTCTTCATCAACTGATTTAGGGTCACCATTTTTAATTGAGTATTCGAAAGCTACTTCCATATATTTTTGAAGCAGGTCCGCCATTTCATTAACAGCTTTAATTTCACTTTGCTCCTTTAGTAATTGTTGCTTTATGTTCCAAGCAAATATTCCTCCGTTCAATACAGTAGTAACACCTTTTGATTCAATAAAACTATTGAGCTTACTAACTGATATCAATGCTTTTAATGCTATACTCCAACTGCCATCTGGTAGTTGTGATTCGTTCAATACAGTATATGAATTTATAACCCCATTTTTAGTTGCGACTAATTGTTCTGATAAAGCCTGATTGATTAGTGTATTTGATTCTGATGATACTAAAACACTAATAACCTGATCTATTGCAGACCTAAATGCTTCGCGCTTAGCATCTTCATTGCTTTTGCCTCTTCCGCTAGCAGAAACTACAACTGTTTTTTCTACATCTTGTGCAAATGCAAATTGAAATGAAAATGCAAAAATGCTCGAAATTAATAGCGAGTTGATGATGTATTTCATTATTTAAATTTTCTTAAAACAAATAGGTTAGCAGGGCTTCTCTGCTAATGGTTTCTTGCGTACCTGTTGTTAAGTTTTTAATGACACATGTGCCAGCTGATAGTTCGTTTTCTCCAATGATTACGACGTAGCCAATATTCTTTTTTTCGGCGTATTTAAACTGCTTATCAAATTTTGCTTGTTCATGAAAAATTTCGGCAGCAATACCTCTATTTCTAAGTTCTTGTAAAAGTAAAAATGCACTTGCACTTTCGGCAGCACCGGCATTAAAAAATAATACTTTAGTACCCGTTACAATGGTGTCCGGAAATGCGTTTAATTCTTCTAGTACATCGTAAATACGGTCTACGCCAAAACTTATGCCAACACCCGGGATATCCTTTACACCAAAGAGTCCTGTCAAATCGTTGTAGCGTCCACCACCACCAATACTGCCCATACTCACCCCTAAAGCTTTTACTTCAAAAATAATGCCGGTGTAATAGTTTAGACCACGCGCTAAAGTAAAATCTGCTACCAAATTAACATTTGGGAAAGCTGTAAAATGTTCGAGTAAAGTATTGATTTCTTGGAGCCCTTCTATACCTTCTGGAACGCCACCAATAAGCGCTGTTAACTGATTTACCTTTTCAGTATTTGATCCGCTAATTTGTAAATATTTTTCGATGGTAGCAATTTGATTTACATCAAGACCACGACCACTTAATTCTTCTTTTACTTTTTCGATACCAATTTTATCTAACTTATCAATGGCAACGGTAATGTCAATCATTTTATCGGCGCCGCCACAAACAGCAGCTAGTGCCACTAAAATTTTTCGGCTATTGATTCTTATTTCTACCGGTAGTTTTAATTTTTCAAATACCGATGCGTAAATATGTGTGAGCTCTAATTCATTTAACAAACTACTACTTCCTACAACGTCGGCGTCGCACTGGTAAAACTCACGGTATCTTCCTTTTTGTGGACGATCGGCTCTCCAAACCGGTTGCATTTGATAACGCTTAAAAGGCATGGTTAACTGTGCGTGATTCATGGCCACGTAGCGTGCAAACGGTATGGTTAAATCATACCTGAGTGCTCTTTCGGTGAGGTCTTTGCTACTTTTACCCTCCAGTACTTTTTGAAAAGCCGCTGTGGTCGCCTCTTGTTTACCAGGATTGTCCAACCCATTGTTCAAAATCTTAAAAATAAGCTTGTCGCCCTCTTCGCCATATTTTCCCATTAAAGTCTCCAAATTTTCCATGGCCGGTGTTTCAAGTGGTTGAAAACCATATAGTTCGAACACTTTTTGGATGGTTTGGAGGATATATCCACGTTTATGAACAACAGCAGCACTAAAATCTCGGGTACCTTGGGGTAGGGAAGGTTTGCTCATAAAATAGGTTGGTTATGACTACAAAGATACCAAAGTCTTGCAAAATGGGCCTGATTTACTGGTTTATGGAATTTGAATATTACCCTATCTAATTATAAATCAGCCTATTTGTTGAAAATTGAGACTAAAATAGAGGGGCTAAATAAAATAATTAAGTAAATTGCTCATCCCATTAAAATCTTTTTGTTAAATGGATAACGATTTTAGATCTAAACACGAGAAAAGTTATATTTTGATGCGGAGAATCTATGATTTTTCGATGTCATTTTTAATTTTAGGCATGGGGGTCGTGATGTTTTTGGGAGCAAAACTTGGCATTGCGCAACTAGTAGATGTAGATCCATTATTTAGGTATCTGTTTGGTGGCATTTGTTTATTGTATGGTGGTTTTAGATTGTATAGAGGGGTCTATCCAAACTATTAACTTAATAATGTGTGTATGAAAAGGAAGTGGCGAAATATGGCGGTTGTAAGTGTTGTTTTTTTAACAATGTCTTGCGGCAATAACAACACAAAAATAACTTCGGAGGATTCTCCTACAGCGGGTACTATTCATATCAGCGTAGACGAGAGTTTTAAGCCGGTGATGGAGCAGCAAATAAAAGTGCACCATTCATCTTTTCCGAATACAAAAATTGAAGTCTCTTACAAATCGGAAGCGGATTGTTTTAGAGACTTACAACAAGATAGCACCCGAATGGTGATTGTGGCAAGAGGGCTCAATAAACAGGAGGATACGTTCTTTGAAAATCAATTGTCTTACCCCGTTTTATATGGCGAACTCGCATATGATGCGGTTGCAATTATATATAACAGGGCAGGAAAAGACAGTGTATTTACTTTTGAAAAATTGCGTAAAATTTTAAGTGGCCAAACAGCAACCACCGTCGTTATGGATGGAAATTCTGCTACAAGTACAGTTCGTTATTTGCGTGATACAATTTTACATGGTGCTCCATTTGGATCCAATGTAGTAGCTGCAAAAAATAGCGAAGACGTTTTAAGTAAAGTAGCTGAAAGAGCTGATGCTATTGGTTTTGTTGGATTAAGTTGGATTGGTGATGCTTATAATGAAACGCAACTTGAATATTTAAAAAAAGTAAATTTAGGCCTTGTTGAATGTACCAAATGTGAAGAAAAAGGTTTGTATGCTAGACCTTCACAGGCTACAATCTCGAGAGGTCAGTACGCACTTTCTCGTCCATTGTATTATATCTTAAAGGAAAATGCAACAGGACTAGGAACCGGATTTATGAATTTTATGAGTCACGAAAGAGGACAATTGATTTTTAGGCGCGCAAGTTTGGTCCCCGCAAAAATGGGATTTAGCAAACGCACCGGAACGATAAAAAACGTAGATTAAAAACAACTATAAATACCTACAAATGAAGAAAATTGTTACTTTGATGGTAACAGCATTTTTAGCTGTTCAGTGTTTGATGGCTCAAGTTTCGGAAGGAATTAAGCATCTAGATTATGAAAAATACATGAGTGCACGCACTTCATTAAAAGCAGTGTATGACGCTAATTCAATGGATCCTCAAGTGGTGTATTGGTATGGTCAAGCGCTTATTGTGTCAGAAGTTGGTGAAACACCAAAGCCAGAAGATGTAAATAAGGCAAAAGAAGTTTACCAAAAAGGCATTCAGGATATTCCTAACGATCCAATGCTTGTAGTAGGTTTAGCACACATCGAACTTTTACAAGGTGGTGATATCAATAGTATCAAACAAAAGTTTGAGCAAGCAATTACTACTGCCACCGAAACTAGGGGTAGAAATAAAGGCCGTGTAAATAGTGCAGTTTTAAACGCTATTGGTCGTGCCAACGCTAGCGTAGGTGCAAATCAAGGCGATCATTTATATGCTATTGAAAAATTAAAACTTGCTGCAGAGCAGGAATTAGCCCCTGCAGATGTTTTTGTGAACATAGGTATCAATTATTTAAGAATGGGTGGTGAAAATGGTGGTGAAGCCGTAAAAGCGTTTACTGAAGCAGCTGCTCGTGATCCAAAAAATGCACGTGCTTTTTATAGAATTGGTAAAATTTATCAATCACAAAACAACAAAGAATTGTTTGAGGACTTCTTTAACAAAGCCATTGCTGCAGATGCTAGTTTTCCGCCAGTTTACTATGCGCTTTACCGTTATTATTCTGATAAGGATGTTAACAAGGCAAAAGACTATTTAGACAAGTTTGTAAGCACTGCAGACAAAGATCCACGCAACGAAATTTTGTTTGCTGATTATTTATTTAGAGCTGGAAAATATTCAGAGTCTTTAGCAAAATTAAAAGAATTAGAAGCTGGACTTGGTATCGCCCAAGTGCCACGTATTGCAGTTGTTTATGCGTATAACTACGACCGTTTAGGGGACTCTGTTCAAGCAAAAGCCTATATCCAAGGATTCCTTGATAAGGCTGCTGCCACCGATATTCAGCCTGCCGACTATGAGCTAGGTGTAAAAGTATTGACTAAGTTTCCGGGTAGCGAAGCGCAGGCTTCTGCCTATATCGAAAAAGCAATTTCACTCGATACGGTTAAGGAAAATAAAATGGCCTACATGAGTACGGCTGCCGATATTTTTGGTCGTGCAAAAGCATATGGCGAGCAGTTGAAATGGATGAAGCGTCAACTAGAAATGAAAGGTGATTTAACAGAATTTGACCATTATAAATTAACTTCAACAGCATTCAATTCTGCAGCTTTTGTAGAAACACTTGAGTATGCAAGAGCATATATGGTAGCTTTTCCTGACAAACCACAGCCGTATAGCTTTTTTAAGCGTGCTGCATTAAAAAGTACCACAGACACAGCGCAAATTGTAACCTTATTGGATGAATTAGATTCAGTGTATGCCAAAATAGGTGTAGACAAATACAAAAAGGAAATGTTTGTGAATGCTTACTTTAAGCTTGTTTACTATGTAGGTGCGTTTAATAATCTAAAAAAAGATCCAGAATTTAAAGTAAAATCTGATGGTTCTCGAACTCCAATTGTTGATGAATTTTTAGCTACTTGTGAAAAAGCGTTAAACGTTACAAATCAAATGATTGCATTATATCCTGACGCTTCAGACGAAAACAATAAATTTGCATCTGAGCAGCGCGTTGCTATTCAAAAAAACATCGATTATTACTCAAAACCACAGGGTAAATAGGAGCCATTAAGTCTTTGAAAAGGCTAAAGGGCTATTTCCTTTAAAATAATGCTAAAAAAGACTCCCCAAATTGGGGAGTTTTTCGTTTATATCCCTTCTGGGGTGTATTTTTGCGGCGACTAAAACAAGTATATGACTTGGAGTACAATTTTGATGGATGCATCTGCTACCAATCTCGCCGCTAACTACCTTCCAATTGGCATACAATTAATTTTTGCTGCTGGTTTTGTTGCCACCATGATTGGTGTGTCACAATGGGTAGGTCCAAAGCGTGAAACCTCTGATAAATTAGAAAACTTTGCAAGTGGAATTGAAACCCACGGTGATGCAAGACAACCTATGGCGATCAAGTATTTTTTAGTAGCCATTTTGTTTGTGTTGTTTGATGTAGAAGTTATTTTCTTTTATCCGTACGCGGTTAATTTTAGAGAACTAGGATGGGCTGGATATAGCGCTGTGCTTATGTTTGTAGGCTTTTTCTTAGTAGGCTTTATTTACATTATCAAAAAGGGTGCACTTACTTGGGAAGATTAATTTTAATATAAATACTATGTCACGTCCAGTACGATTTAATACCACACCTATTTTAGCCACAACTGCAGATGCAGTGGGTGCTGTAGAAGCGCCTCCGGGTTTTACAGGTGAAGGTTTTTTTACCACTCAGCTTAGTAGCGTAGTGGGTCTTGCACGTAAAAATTCGATATGGCCTTTACCATTTGCCACTTCGTGTTGTGGTATTGAGTTTATGGCAACCATGGGATCGCATTACGACCTTTCTCGTTTTGGCTCGGAGCGTGTGGGTTTTTCGCCTCGCCAATGTGACCTTCTGATGGTAATGGGTACCATTGCTAAAAAAATGGGTCCTGTACTTCGTCAGGTATACCTTCAAATGGCAGAACCTCGTTGGGTAATTGCTATTGGTGCTTGTGCGTCAAGCGGTGGGATATTTGATACCTACAGCGTACTCCAAGGTATTGACCAGGTAATTCCAGTAGACGTATACGTGCCAGGCTGTCCTCCAAGACCAGAGGCTATTTTAGATGGCTTTATGAAAATTCAGGATTTAGTGGGAGAGGAAAGCATTCGTCGTAGACATTCTGAACAATACAAAACATTATTAAACTCTTACGGTATTCAATAATCAAGTATGGCACTTACCAACCAGGACATTCAAAACAAGTTGCAAGAAAAATTTGGAGACCTTGTTTCTAATTTTGAAGAATCGTATGGCCTATTAAGTTTTGAGGCAACAGCTGCTAACAATTTAAAAGTGTTGCAGTTTTTGTATGACGAACCTAGTTTGCAATTCCAATTTTTAACAGACATCTGTGGCGTAAATTTTCCGGATGATGCTGGACGCGAAATCTCTGTGGTATATCACTTACACAACCTTACAGAAAATATTCGTTTGCGTTTTAAAATATTTGTTCCTGTTGCTGCGCCTGATGTTTTTACGGCTTGCAATTTATTTTCAAGTGCTAATTGGATGGAGCGCGAAACCTACGATTTCTATGGTGTTAATTTTGTAGGTCATCCCAACCTAAAAAGAATTTTAAATGTGGATGAGATGGATTATTTCCCACTCAGAAAAGAATATCCTTTAGAAGATCAAACAAGAATTGACAAAGACGACGAAATGTTTGGAAGAGGATAATAACCAAAATAATAAAACGACATGTTAGCGCATCAACAACATCATATAACACTGCCTGAAGGCTCTATCGAAAAACAAACGACTACTTTAAACGTAGGCCCTACGCACCCTGCAACGCATGGTGTATTCCAAAACATTATGGAACTTGATGGAGAGCGCATTGTTTCGACAGAGCAAACCGTAGGTTACATTCACCGCGCTTTTGAAAAGTTAGCGGAGCGCAGACCCCTCTATCAAATAACACCCATTACTGACCGTTTAAATTATTGCAGTAGCCCTATCAATAATATGGGATGGCATTTAACCTGCGAAAAGTTTTTAGGTGTACAAACGCCAAAGCGTGTTGATTATTTGCGCGTGATTATTATGGAGCTTGCGCGTATATCGGATCACTTAATTTGTAACTCTATTGTGGGTGTAGATACAGGTGCCTATACTGGCTTCTTGTATGTGATGCAATACCGTGAATTAATCTATGAAATATATGAAGAAGTATGTGGGTCCCGCCTTACTACTAATATTGGGCGTATTGGCGGCTTTGAAAGGAATTTCACAAATACAGCGTTTGAGAAACTCGAAAAATTCTTAAAAGAATATCCAAAAGTTTTAAAAGAGTTTGAAAACCTATTTGCACGTAATAGAATTTTTATGGAGCGTACCATTGGTGGTGGCGCTATCAGTGCAGAGCGTGCATTAAACTATGGTTTTACAGGACCTAACTTAAGAGCTGCTGGTGTAGACTATGATGTACGTGTACATCAACCGTATAGTAGTTATCAAGATTTTGATTTCACTATTCCAGTAGGAAAAACGGGCGATAATTACGACCGCTTTTTGGTGCGCAACCAGGAAATGTGGCAGAGCTTAAGCATTATCGAGCAAGCTTATAAAAAAGTGCAAGAATTTAAGGGCGCCGATGCGGAAATTTTCCACGCCGATGTTCCAGAATATTACTTACCTAAAAAAGAGGATGTTTATACCAAAATGGAATCTTTGATTTGGCATTTCAAAATTGTAATGGGAGAAGTGGAAATGCCTAAAGGTGAAATTTATAACGCCGTAGAAGGTGGTAACGGTGAGCTTGGTTTTTATTTGGTAAGTGATGGTGGTAGAACACCATTCCGTCTTCATTTTAGAAGACCTTGTTTCATTTATTATCAAGCATATCCAGAATTAATTACGGGCGGCATGTTAAGTGATGCAATCGTAACAATGAGTAGTCTTAATTTAATTGCGGGCGAGTTAGACGCATAAAATATAGTAACAATGGTAAAATTTTCTGAAGCACAATTAGCAGAGGTAAAAAGGCTTGTAGCCCGTTACCCAGAAGGAAAGCAGAAGAGTGCATTACTTCCTGTTTTGCATTTAGCGCAAGATAGTTTTGGTGGCTGGTTAAGTACCGAAACCATGGATTATGTAGCGGAGTTGTTACAAATCACGCCTATCGAAGTATATGAAGTAGCTACTTTTTATAGCATGTACAACACAAAGCCTGTTGGTAAATATATGTTTGAAGTTTGTCAAACAGGGCCGTGCATGTTACGTGGTAGTGATGACATCATCGCCTATATCGAAAAAACACTTGGCATTAAACCAGGTGAAACAACCGCGGATGGTTTATTTACTTTAAAAACAGTAGAGTGTTTAGGTGCTTGTGGTTATGCACCTATGATGCAACTTGGTAAACATTACCGTGAACATTTAACCAAAGAAAAAGTAGACGCTATCATTGACG
>Ga0079301_1001410_pt1 | contig 11069 bp, 10 predicted proteins | sample Wag4_2014_7_11_3_FD_74797 | JGI IMG/M metagenome (GOLD analysis project Ga0079301, IMG submission 74797) | Fresh water mixed with fracking chemicals microbial communities from Ohio, USA - Utica-2 Time Series FC 2014_7_11 | ecosystem: Engineered > Industrial production > Chemical products > Input...
ACACCGCACGGACATAAAGACCGGTGCCGCCGACCAAAAACGGCAGGTATCCCTGTGAACGTCGATGCGCAATGGCTTCCTTGGCGAGGCTTTGAAAGCGTTTGACACTAAAGGTTTCATCAGGGCTGACCACATCGATCAGATCGTGCGGCACCGCTTTTTGCTCACAAGGGGTGGGTTTCGCTGTCCCGATGTCAAAACCCTGATACACTTGCCGCGAATCCGCGGAGATAATGGCACCACGTTGGTGCTCGGCCAAATGCAAGGCCAGTGCCGACTTTCCGCTGGCGGTCGGCCCCACAATCACGACCAGGGGAATGCCGGTTGGATCACCCAACACCAGTTCGGATGGCGGACCAGGATATTCATCACGAAACGCAGCGCACACACATGCACAATAATGCCCGCGCCCAAGACCGGTCAAGTCATCATCGCATGAGGGGCCATGGTTGGGTCCGGGTTCAAGTAGGGGTGATCGCCGTTGGCGCCATGTCGTTCACTGCGGAAAGTGGGTAAGATAGTGCAGGAGGATGCCCAGGCAATGCCAGAATTTCAAATGGGTGCAATGCACAAAGTGCAAAACATCGTGCAGTTGAAACGTTTAATGTTGCCTGTGCCTACCTTGGCCGCCACTGACAGCGTGAGTCGGGCGTTGCACGTGATGGCCCGTTCGCAGGCATCCGTGTTGCCGGTTGTTACCGGCACATCACTGGTTGGCGTGGTGGCTGAAGTGGATTTGTTGGTGTGGATGATTCGGCAACGGGGTTCGCTGGGGTTTCTCGACCCTGACAAGGCCCACGATGCGATGGTGATACAGGTCATGACCACATCAGTTGCAGTGGGCTACGCGGAAGAAACACTCGACACGGTTTTGCCCCTGTTTGAGGAACGTCGGCTCAAAGCGATTCCTGTGCTGGACACGCTGGATCGTTATCAGGGCATGTTGACCCGTCAAAGCGTGCTCGATGCTGTGACGCATCAGGCAAAGCCACCGCACATCGCGGGCCTGGCAACCTTTTGGGGCATACGTTTAAGCAATGGTGTCACACACACCGGTGTGCCGGATCGTTTGTTGGTGGCACACGGTGCCTTCTTAGCGTGGATTTTGCTCTCGGCACATGCTCTGGCACACGTGGTGCTGCCGAAAGTTGGCCCGTGGTATCTGGCTTTTTTTCCGGCTGCTGTCTGTATCGTGGCGCTTCTAGGGGTGATGCGTTTCAGTTCGTGGTCAGGCTATCACGCGGCGGAACATCAAGTGATGACGGCCATTGAGCGCACGGAAACGCTGACACCTGAAACGGTACGGGTGATGCCACGCATTCACGCGGATTGTGAGGCACGGGTGAGCATTCTGGCCGGTTTATTGACACTGCTGTTGTCCTTTTCGAAACTTGACGCCCGCGTCGCGATTGCACTGCTCACGGTGGCCTGGTTGGGACAACACCGCATGGCCTTGTGGCTCCAACGCCATATCGCGACCCGTCCAGCCAGTTGGAAACAGATCGTCCATAGCGTTGCGGTCGCCACCCAGTTGTTGCGAGAGCCGATGCTGTGGCCCGATGTGCCGATCGGCTGGTGGCAGCGTCTGTGGCACCAAGGCGTGCTCAGCATGGCATCCGGCGGGGCAATCGCCTGGATTGTGTGGACGACTGTGGGACTTTCCCGACATTAACATAAAATTGTGCCGCGTCCGGCCGTGATATGGGTTATGATTGAATCCACCGTTTTTGTCGATTGGTGCTGCTCGTGCGCGCATGGTACCTGCTCCTGACGTTCTGGCACCTGCATCGCACCTTTTCGCTGGGGAGACCGCTGTTCGTGAGTGCAAGCCTGTCTGGAATTTTAATGACCTTCCTCGTGTTGGGTGTTTTGATCACCATTCACGAGCTTGGACACTTTCTGGCCGCCAAATCCATCAAGGTACCCGTGCGACAGTTTGCCATCGGGTTTGGGCCGCGCCTGTTAGGATTTCAGTGGGGCGAGACCGAATGCCGCCTCAATGTGTTACCACTTGGCGGCTACTGTGCGTTCGCAGACGACATGGACGGGGAACAGCAAGTTCCCCCGGAACAATTGCTTCGCTCACGTCCGATTTGGCAACGCACCTGGGTCATTTCTGCAGGCGTGTTATTCAATTTTGTCTCGGCGTGGTTCCTCTTGTTTGGTAGCAATGTAGGCCTGGGTATTCCCACCAACAACCAGGTCGTCTCCATCCGGCGTGTCCTGCCTGATACACCTGCGCAACAGTCCGGCTTGCAGGCGGGCGATCGCCTGCTGCAACTGGCGGGTGAATCCATTCAAGATTTTGGCGCATTCAGGGAACGTTTGGCGCAATTTAAAAACAAGCCAGTCGTCATCACCATCGACCGCGCAGGACAAACCCGTGACCTCACAGCGACCCCCACTGACAAAGGGACACTCGGTTTTTCTCCGAGTATCCGTCCCGAACGGGTCCCCGCGACCGGCCTGGGCGCGATTTTTGCTGCGACGAATGAACAGCAGCACCGCTATACGACGATGCTCGCCAATGCCTTGTATCAACTCTTTACCCAGCCCTCTGGCATGATGGACAAAACGGGAGGCCCCGTTGCCATTGTCGCGATGGGCGATCAGGTTTATCAGGATGACCCCTGGTTACTGCTGGAGTTCGCGGTCATTTTGTCAATCGAGCTTGCCTTGATTAACCTGTTACCGCTCCCGGCGTTGGACGGCGGACATCTGGTCATGCTTGCGCTTGAGAAAGTGCGCGGCAAACCGCTCCCACGGGCGGTCGAAGAGCGCATTCTGGTTACGGGCTTTACACTCTTGCTTGGGCTTGGCGTGATGCTGATCATCAAAGACCTTTTCACCGTTCCAGAGATGTACCGCCAGTCTGCACCCCCTGTCTCACCATCAACCCCAAAACCTTAATCGGTTCAACAGGCGCCATTCGTCGAGAGACGACGACCGAGCATCAAAAAAAGACCCATCGACTTTCACGCCTCAGTCGATGGGTTGTTTGATAGGGGGCCGTTGCGATGCACCTTAAGCGCGCGCGTGCGCAGACGACTGACGCAACGGGCCCACCCAGGTCACGCGCGCGTTTACCACGCCTTGAGCTGCGCTCCCACACCAATATACGGGAAAGGCATCGCCGGGGCATTCGCATTGAGGTTAAAAGGAAGGCTACGAACCCCGCCTTCGAGTTGCAGACCGACTTTCGTGCTGGGGTGCCACTCAAGCCCCACACCCAATTGAGCAAGCTGTGCCGTCGAACCCGTCATGCCTGCTGGCCACAACGTGCTGCCCTTAAAATTGCCAAACGCACCCCACCATTGGGCCGGGCGATGATACAAGACCAGACCATAGGAAACACCACCTAAAATTTGGCTGCCATCACCAACACCACGGGCGCCAACGAACGGCTGTAAATAACTGCTTGCACCGAGGGGCCAGGCGTAGCCGATATCAAGTCCAGCGGTGTGCAACGGCCGATCGTTCGCCGGCAAATTGAATTGCCCCTCTGCCACAAAAAAGACGTTGTCGCGATAAGCGACGCCACGAACGCCACCAAAAGGCAACTGATTCGAACCAAGACGCAGCCCACCTTCAACAAACAAAGGCTTCTCTTCCCCGTAGCGCCACGCGCGGGCCTTGGCGGATTCCGTCTCGTTCGAAGCTTGCGTGCGACGCACGAGTTCCTGTACCAACGGGAAAGTCTGCGCCGCACTGGCAGCAAACTCAAAGCGCGTCAGCCTCTCGTTGCCTCGAAAACTGCCATCCGGAAAACCAACCATCACTTGGTAACGCTCGGCCACGTTTTTAATCGCGTATTCGACCCGGGCCGATTCTGCCACATCAGTGAAGACAAAGGTGCGCGGCGAGACAAGGCTCGGATTGACCACACCTTTTTCTTCGCCCAAACGCAAAAGTCGATCCACCACGCGCGCCATCTCATAACGGGTGATTTGCTTGTCACCCTCAAAGGTTTTAGACGTTAAACCGGGCACGCCCTCAAACAGACGATACTGATTGGCCAACTTCATGACCACCGGGTGCAACGGGTCTCCAGCGCGCAAATCCGTGAATTCATAACCACCCAAACCCTCTGTCGCCCAAGACGTTTTAGTCTGCTTCTCGAGTAGCTCGATCAACTCCGCAAGGGCCACCGACAATTGAGCGCGCGTGAAAGGGTCCTCGCCGTGAAACAATCCATCCGCATACGGTTTCATAAAGTCCCGTTTGATGGCGACCGCCTCGACCGCCTGATACGCCCAATGCCCCACTGGAACATCCCGGAATGCATCAGCCGCCCACGCGGGGGACGCCATTGAGAGAATTGCGCTCAGCGAGAAGGCAAGACTGCATTTCATCATATTGAATCCTTGCTCCTTCGGTTGTTGTTGACGGCATCCAAGCCGTTCGGATACCCCCGTATATTTTAACCCATGCCATGGCATAATTGAGGGCTATACATGACCTGGGGGATGATGATGAACGAGACAACGCTCACTTCGCGCTCGGAATTGTTGTGGCGTGACGCCACTCAGTTGATTCCTGGCGGCGTTAACAGTCCGGTGCGCGCTTTTCGCGCCGTGGGTGGCACACCTGTTTTTTTTGAGCGGGCCACGGGGCCCTACCTATTTGATGTGGATGGCAGGCGTTACGTGGATTACATCGGAGCCTGGGGGCCGATGATTTTAGGCCACGCCAATCCGGCCGTGCGAGAGGCCTTGCACCGCGCGGTGGACGGCGGGACGGTTTTCGGCGCGCCAACGTCGGCAGAGGTTGACTTGGCACGCTTGATCCACGAGATCATGCCGGGCCTGGAACAGGTTCGATTGGTCAATTCAGGAACGGAAGCCACCATGAGCGCGTTGCGTTTGGCTCGGGCCCATACGGGGCGTGATCGCATCATCAAATTCAGTGGGTGTTATCACGGGCACGCCGATCTCTTGCTGGTTCAGGCAGGTTCCGGCGTGGCAACCTTGGGATTGCCCGACAGCCCAGGTGTACCCGCCGGTGTCACCGCCAATACCTTGGGTGCAACGTTCAACAATCCGGACAGTGTTCGACAAATGTTCGACCAGTACGGCACAAGCATCGCAGCGGTAATTGTCGAACCGGTGGTCGGCAACTCAGGCACCATCGCGCCCGCTGACGGCTTTTTGCAGTTTTTGCGCGACATCACCCGCGCCCACGGCGCCTTACTTGTTTTCGACGAGGTCATGACCGGGTTTCGGGTTGCACTCGGGGGCGCACAGGCACGCTATGGCGTCACGCCTGATATCACGTGTCTCGGTAAAATCGTCGGGGGCGGTGTCCCGGTGGGTGCTTACGGTGGCGCAGCCACCATTATGCAACAGGTTGCACCAGCAGGCCCGATGTACCAAGCCGGTACCTTAAGTGGCAACTGCCTCGCAACCGCAGCAGGTATCGCCACGTTGCAAGCACTCCGTCAACCCGGTTTTTATGAACATCTGGAAGCCCTCGGTGCACGATTAGAAGCCGGTTTACTCAAAGCCGCACGCGTGGCGGGCGTGACGGTGTGCATCAACCGCGTTGGTAGCATGTTGACGGTCTTTTTTACCGATGGCCCGGTGACGGATTGGCCAAGTGCCGATCGCTCAAACCGGACAGCGTTTGGACAGTTTTTTCATGACATGCTGTCACGCGGCTTCTACTTGCCGCCCGCCCAGTTTGAAGCGTGGTTCATCTCGGCCTCCCATACAGCGGCCGACATCGATGCGACCTGTGAAGCGGCCGCCGACGCATTCGCCGAGTTAAAGCGGTTCACATGACCGCTTGGCGTCATCAAAGGTTTGGCTTCGCCTGGGCCAGCATCGCCCTGTTGGCCGGCTGCGGTAGCGTCACCGAGTCCACAACGCCTTTGCCGCAAGTCCGACCCGTGACGATTGGCTGGCTATCGAGCGGGTTCGGTCCCCGACCCGTACATCCCGTCTACGGCTTTACCGCACACGGCCATCATGATGGCTATGATTTTGCTGTTCCGGTGGGCTCGCCCATTAGTGCCAGCATGGCTGGCAAAGTCACCTTCACAGGCGTCAAAGCCGGTTACGGACGAACTGTCGTGCTCAATCATCCAGGCGGCTACCAAACACTCTATGCTCACGCCTCACGCTTTGCGGCTCGAGTGGGCCAATCCGTCGCAGCAGGCACGATCATCGCCCAATCAGGCAATACGGGCGTTTCTACGGGTCCCCACCTGCATTACGAACTGCGTCACCTCGGACGTCCCATCTCCCCCGGCCTGTTTGTCGCGCCACCCGATTGGGCCGTCAAAACGAAGCAGGTGGCATCACATGAACCCCCACGTTCGTCGTCTGGGAAAGGTAAGCGCGCAGGTTCTGCTCCAAGGTTGCCTGGCCGGGAATCAAAGGCAATGGTCGCCGCAGTACCAGTGCGTCACCCTCGCGTGCAACGGGATAAAAATAATCCATCAAGGATGAATCTTTGAATTGGATCCGATTGGCGCCCAACAAACCACGCACCCAAGCAGCCTCACCCAAACTTCCCAGCAAGTTTTGCACCGCCAGTATCTCACTCAACGCCTGATGCCCGGTCCCGCCATTGGGCCATTCCATGTGCACCGGGTGCCACGCGGCGGCACGTAACCCCAATTCAACTTCGGGCTTGACGGTAATCGCCGTCTTCATTGCCCATCGGTTCAAGAGTCCCTCAAAAAATGGCAACGCATGACGAAAGGTGCTCTGCTCAAGCCGACCGCGCGCGGCCTGGTACTCCGCAAGCGAAGGACCGGCGCTTGCTAGACTGACCGCTGGTTTGAACGATAATGATATAACCGCGCCACTCAACGCAAAGAGGTCCTTGATTGTCCGTACCGGATTCACTAGCATCTGCCCGAGGTCCAGCAACCACATCGGACTACCGGAACCGCCACGATTGGGACTGACAGGCAAACCACCCAGTACCGGTTGCACCGGTTGCGGCGCAGGCTGAACCACCGGACTCGTATAATACCCGCCTGCATTCAACGGCAAGACTCCATACGCGCGCACACCGCCAACATGATTCATCAAGGCCAGACCTCCATCCATCTCCCCAACGAGTTTTTCGACGGACAGCCTGATATACTGACCAATCTTAAACAATAATTTGTTGAACTTTAAGTTTTCATTTACCTCTATACCTTATCGTGGCGCATCAAGCACAGTGGGTGACAAAGCATCCAACATTCCGCATACAGTCTGTACTGGTTGCCGTTGGAATGCGGTTGGTAGCGCCTGGTTGCGTTCGTTTACCCGGCTGGCTGTCCCAAGTGACGGCGCAGGGATTGGGAAAATTGCACGGCGCCTTTTTCAAGGTCCTGTTGGTGATGGGTATGTTCGTTGCGGCTGGTATGCCACGGGATGTAGCGAATGCGGGCATCCCGGTAGTACCGTGCCAGCTGCAGCCAGGGTTCGAAAAGCTCGTGGCCTTGATAGAGGGCGGTCACCAGACATTGTTGTGCGTGATGGAACAGTTCATGGCCGACGCTTGCGAGGCGATCGTTGTGCGTTCCTGGCGCCGCGGGATTGAGTTGGATCAGGTGTTGCTCGGGGCGGAAAAGAAATTGCGCCCGCAGTGGTGCGATGGCTTTTTGGAAGACGACGCGAGGTCTTGGCAAATCGATGGTGGCTTGGTTTTGCCAAGTGTCAATGAGGGTTTGCCAGTCACTCAGCACGGACGGTGCCGCCAGTTTATCACCGGGTTCATCGATGCCCGAGACCCATTGGGTGATCCAGTACGACTCAAGATCCTGGGCTGCGATTCGTTCGCGCGGACGCAGCCACTGACGCTTGGTCGTCTGATCACGGTGCATCTGGATGATCCAGAAGGGTGCGTCAAGACTGTCATGTGGCGCTTGTGGCAGCCATTGATCACCCGCACCGGACTGGTGACCCGACTGCCGCAAATCCCCCGTGTCGGCACTGACAATCTGTTGGGTAACCGGATCGAACACGCGGCGCACGCCGACACCTTTCAACGGTTCAATCGGCACATGTGGTCTCCTTGCTACTCGCAGCCATCAATTCAAAATGACCCACGCACAAGGCGAGCGCCGCGAGGCTGGCTGTTTCAGTCCGCAAAATCCGTGGACCCAGTGAGGTCAAGGTCGCCCCATATTCAACAAACCAGTCAACCTCGCTGCAACTGAAACCGCCTTCCGGCCCCACCCAGATATTCAGGTGACTTCCTGGCTGTTGACCCAAGGCAAGGGGGAACGATAATGCGTCACGCCGTTCAGCCAGAACGAGATTGGGCTCGGTTCGTGGTAATGCGTGACTGGTCAGGTGCAATATTGGCGAAATGGTTGGGATGGTATCCCGCTCACACTGAATGGCTGCTTCTTCGGCGATCTTTTGCCAGCGCACGATTTTGGCGTCGCTGCGGGCGAGGTCCACTTTAACGACTCCGTGCCGGCTGATACACGGCACGATGCGATGCACCCCCAGTTCCGTGGCTTTTTGTACCACCCAGTCCATTTTGTCACCTTTGGGAATCGCCTGATAGAGTGTGACACGCTGGGGTATGGGCGTTGTCGTGACGGCTTCCAATCGTTCCAACTGGAGTTCCTGCGATCGCGCCCGCACCACCTTGGCACGCCACGCGCCCCCCAGTCCGTCGAGAATCAACACGTCAGCGCCTTCTTCATAGCGCAGAACGTTGACAAGATGGTGTGCGCGATTCCCTGTGATACGGATGATAGATTCGGCCAGTTCCGCCGAACAAAGAAACAATCGTCTCACAATGCCTGCACTCCGGCCCTTTCGCAACGCAAGGGACCGAAGCGCAGTGCCATCGACCACGCGGCGCACTCAAAGCCCAAACGGCGATACAGTGCCAGTGCGGCAGCGTTTTGAGGGTCGACCTGCAACGTGACACCATCCAGCCCACGGGCGCGGATGCGTGAGACCGCGTCTTCCACCAACGCCTTGCCGATCCCATTGCCACGGTAAATCGGCTGCACGTAAAGATCACTGATCGTGGCAGCAGCCCACTTTTCCTCAAGCGGCGTCAGATGGGCCACAATCGAGACATAGCCTGCCAAATGACCCTCAACGGAACAAACTACGACTTGTTCATGGTCAAGCAAGCTGATCAGATGATTGGCGACGGCCGCTCGATTGACCCGATTACGGCGTATTCGGGATGCCAGATGTGGCGTCTGCGCTACCAGGTCCTGCCAAAACAGGACAAGTTGCTCAACATCACCGGCACGCGCCAAACGGATCTCCAGGTCCAAGGCTGCCCCCAAAGTAAAGAGCACGAAGCAATGCAAAAGTGCCCCGTGCCCAAGACCAAACCAGGTTACTTCGCAGGCGTTCCTTCCGTCGCACGCGGAAGAGCCAGTTCGCGCTCGGCGTGACGCTTGGATGCCGCCGCCTTCATCGCATTGGCCGTCTCGAACTTCTTCATGAAGCGCTCCACGCGACCTTCGGTGTCCACAATCTTTTGCGTACCGGTAAAGAATGGATGACACGCCGAACAAATTTCAGTGCGAATATCAGAACCTTTTGTCGAACCGGTTTTGAAACTATTGCCACAGACGCAGCTGGCAGTCACTTCGGTGTAGTTAGGATGAATTCCGGATTTCACGATGGCACACTCCCTGAGCTCAAGCTGGCTGGTTACAAGCAGCCTACAATGTCAAAGCTCGCCGCGCGCCTGGCAGTCAAGGAGGGCTCGTAGAACGAGTCAAATTCCAGGCGAACGCACGAGACACCAGTGTAAAAGACGTGGTCAAGCTTCGTCAATACAGCCCGTTCTGGTCACGTGCACGGCCCTCTTGGTATACTGCTGGGATGGGTGTCGAACACAGGAGGCCTTGTGCCGACCGGTCTTGATCGTTCGCATTTAGAATCAGCGTGCGTCACGAAGCGCGGCGCGTTGTGAGGGAAGTCCAAGCCATGTTGAAGCTGTTGTCCAAAATTCTGCCTGATGCCAACGTTCGGAAAGTCCGCAAGCTGGATCCGATCATTCGGCATATCAACAGTTTGGAAGAACAGACGATGGCGTTGAGCGACGCGGAACTCAGTGGCAAAACCGCCGAGTTCAAGCAACGCGTCGAACGGGCTTTGCGCGGCATTGGCGCGGCCGACCTGGCGGTTCATGAACGCCAGGTGCTTGATGAACTGTTGCCGGAGGCGTTTGCGGTGGTCCGTGAAGCAGGCCGTCGGGTTCTCAATATGCGGCATTTCGATGTCCAGATGGTGGGCGGCATCACCTTGCATCGTGGACAAATCGCCGAGATGCGGACGGGTGAGGGCAAAACGTTGGTATCCACTTTGCCAGCGTACTTGAATGCGTTGACCGGAAAGGGCGTGCACATTGTCACGGTAAACGATTATCTGGCGAAACGTGACAGTGAGTGGATGGGACAGTTGCATCGATTTTTGGGATTGGAAGTGGGTCTAGTCCAAAACCATTATCATCCCGGTCAGCGCAAGATATCGTATGGCGCGGATATCACCTATGGTACCAATAACGAGTTTGGCTTTGATTACCTGCGTGACAACATGGCGACGTCGGTTTATGAATGCGTTCAGCGCGGGTTGCATTATGCCATCATCGACGAGGTGGATTCGGTGTTGATTGATGAGGCGAGAACGCCACTGATCATCAGTGGGCAAATGGAGCAACGCACCGATTTGTATCTGAAGTTGCGTCAGGTGGCACCTGAACTGGAAAAAGAACGCGATTACGCGGTTGAGGAAAAGACGCGCAACATTTTATTGACTGAGGATGGGATTGAGCGGGCAGAGCATTTGTTAAGGGTGGGTGACCTGTATGATCCCCGCAATCCGGAACTGGCCCATCATCTGGTGCAGGCATTGCGCGCCAAGGAACTGTACCGTCGTGATGTGGAATATGTCGTGCGTTATAACCCGGAGAAGGGTTTTGACGAAGTGGTGATTGTCGATGAGTTCACGGGGCGTTTGATGGTGGGGCGGCGCTATTCCGACGGGCTGCATCAGGCAATTGAGGCGAAAGAGGGGGTCAAGGTTCAAGAAGAAAGCCAGACCTTGGCAACCATCACATTTCAAAATTATTTCAGGATGTACGGG
>Ga0079301_1001411_pt1 | contig 11055 bp, 9 predicted proteins | sample Wag4_2014_7_11_3_FD_74797 | JGI IMG/M metagenome (GOLD analysis project Ga0079301, IMG submission 74797) | Fresh water mixed with fracking chemicals microbial communities from Ohio, USA - Utica-2 Time Series FC 2014_7_11 | ecosystem: Engineered > Industrial production > Chemical products > Input...
GTGCTGGCAGAGTTCCTCGAGCGGGTCGGCCTTGGGCGACGGCTTGCCGTCGAGCGTATCCTGCAAGAGGCGGTGCACCATCATGTCGGGGTAGCGGCGAATCGGCGACGTAAAGTGGGTGTAGTCGTCGAATGCGAGGCCGTAGTGCCCCACGTTTTGGGTGCTGTACACGGCTTTGGCCATGGTACGCACCGTAAGCGTTTCAAGCATGTTGGCCTCGGGCGTCCCCTTGACTTGGCGCAGTAGGTCGTTGATCGAGCGGCGCACGTTGCCGGGGCTGTCGACCTGCATTTGGTAGCCCAGCGGACGTACAAATTGACTCAGTGAAATCAGCTTGTCGGGGTCGGGTTGGTCGTGGATTCGGTAGACCATGGTGCGCGGAGCCTGCTTGGTGCGCGCATTCGGCTTCTTACCGCCGGCGAACGTGGCCACCTCGCGGTTGGCCAAGAGCATAAATTCCTCGATCAGCTTGTTGGAATCCTTGGCCTCTTTCACGTAGGCGCCGATGGGCTGGTTGTTGGCGTCGAGGCGGAACTTGACCTCGGCCCGGTCAAAGGCGATGGCGCCGTCCTTCATGCGTTGGGCGCGCAGGGCCTTGGCCATGCGGTCCATAAGGCGCAATTCAGTCGCAATCGGGTCGTCGTCGCCCTCGAGCACCGCCTGGGCCTCTTCGTAGGCAAATCGACGGTCGGAATGGATCACGGTGCGCCCAAACCAGCGGTCGTGTACGGTTCCTGACTCGTCCATCGCAAAAATCGCCGAGAACGTGAACTTGTCTTCGCGCGGACGCAGCGAACAGACCTGGTTCGACAGGATTTCGGGCAGCATCGGCACCACGCGGTCGACGAGGTAGACCGAAGTGGCGCGCTCAATGGCTTCTTGCTCGAGCAGGCTTCCGGGCTGCACGTAGTAGGTCACGTCGGCGATGTGCACGCCCACTTCCCACAGACCGTGTTCGAGCGGACGGATGCTGAGCGCGTCGTCAAAGTCCTTGGCGTCGACCGGGTCGATCGTGAAGGTCAGCGTGGTCCGCATGTCACGGCGCTTGGCGATTTCGACCGGGTCCAGTACCAAAGGAATCCGCGCGGCCTCGGCCTCGACCTCGGCGGGGAAGTTCCACGGAAGCCCAAATTCCTCCATGATGGCGTGGATCTCGGTCTCGTGCTCGCCGCGTTCCCCAAGGATTTCGACCACCTTACCCACCGGGGCGCGCTCGGCGTCGGTCCATTCAACAAACTCGAGCACCACCATTTGGCCACCTTGGGCCGCGCCTAGGTACTGCTTCGGAACAAAAAAGTCCCGCCCCACCTTGCGTCCGTCGGTCAGAATAAAGGCCCCTTGGGCGTGGGGCTGCACCTCGCCGACGTACCGGCTGCGCGCGCGGCTGACCACCTCGACGACCTCGCCCTCAAACTTTTTGCCCGCCTTTTGGGGGTAGACGAGGACTTTGACGCGGTCGCCTCCAAACGACAGCCCGGTGCTGCCTTGGCGAATGTAGATGTCGTCCAAACCGGCTCCGCGCACCACGTACGCGGCTCCGCTCGAGGTGAGTTCAATGGTGCCCGTGGCATAGGCCAGCTCCATTTTGAGGCGGAACCCGTCGCCGTCTGCCTCAATTTGGTTGGTACGGCTCAAAATTTCGAGCGCGCTGGCGACGAGCGTCTTGCCGGTCCGTTCGTTCATACCCGTTTCAAACGCCAAGTCGGCGGCCGAGAGCTTGCGCCCGGGGCGCTTCTGAAAAAAACGAAGCAGGCGGTTGGCCAGCGAAACCGCGTCCATCGAGCGGTGGGCCTTGTTAATCTTGGGTCCTTTTTTGGGCATCTATGCGGAATTCTTTGCTATTTATCTCAGCGTCTGAGTAAAGGTCGCACAATTTTAAGAGGGCGGTGCAACCTTTGCGTTACGGTGAGCATCTTTTTTACGGATTCCGCCCCCAACTAGTGGAAGCATGGTACGCACACATTCAAGGTGCCCTACAAGGCCGCCTGGATGCGCAGCGCGCACTCTATGAGGCGCTTGCGCCACGTGTGCTCTATACGTGCCGACGCTACTTTAGCCACGAGGCGGACGCCGAAGACGCAATGATTCGCACGATGACCACAATGTTTCAGCAACTCCCCACGATTCGTGAGGCCAAGGCCCTACCGGCTTGGCTGCGCCGCACGGCCGTGAACGAGTGCCTCATGGAGCTTCGCCGCCGCAAGGTGGAGTGGGTGGGCGCCGACGCATTGCCCGACTCAGGGTCTTCGGCCACCGATTCGCTGCACGACCGTGAGGCGCTCATGGAGCTCCTGTGCCAGCTGCCCGACGGATACCGTACGGTGTTCAATTTGTACGCCCTCGAGGGCTACAGCCACGCCGAGATCGCCGAGCAGCTCGGAATCTCTGAAGCCACCAGCAAGTCCCAATTGAGCCGCGCCCGCCAGTGGCTGCAGCGCCGGCTCGCCAATTTTGATCTGCAATGAGTACGCACAAGGTAGACGAGTTGTTTCGCAAAGCCCTTGGCGAGGGCCAAGCTACTCCGCGCTCCGAGGCCTGGGCACGTGTCGCCGAGGGCTTGCCCAAGGCACCCATCCAGGCCAAGCGCCGCACCCTGTGGTGGCCCTATGCCGCCGCGGCATCGGTCGCCATCGCCGCGGTAGGAACGTGGTGGATTCAGGCTCCGCGGCAGCAAGATGCTGGTAACCAGCAACTAGCAGCTAGCAACCCGCAACCAGTAACGAGCAACCAGTTACCAGTAACTAGTAACCAGCAGCTAGTAACGAGCAACCAGTTACCAGTAGCCAGCAATCAGTTACTAGTAACCAGCAATCAGTTACTAGTAACGAGCAACCAGTCGCCAGAAACGAGCAACCAGGTTCTAGTTGCTCGTTACTCAAAGGATTTCGCTCGTTTTGACGTGGCATTTCTGCCCCGAATGGAAGCTGACGTCCTCGATGAGTCGGTTCCGATGCTCAAGCGCCGAGCAGTGGTCGCGGTTCAGACGCCGGCACCAGAGGTTCCGCGCCCCCGATACTTGCAGTTGGCTGCCAACGTTCAGAACGTGTGGACCGCCGTCCAAGAATACCGCGAGGCTGAAGTGCCTGCGGAAGTAACCGTTGAAGTGCACTTGCCAGCGCCTGTGCTTCAACGCATCAACCAAACCAAAATGCTGGCTTCTAATTTGAATCAATCATGGTCAACACTACAATCAAGGCGTTCACGCTAAGCGCCATTTTCGCCCTTTCGGGTACGAAACTTTGGGCCCAGGATGCACCGCCAGCGATGCCGCCGGTTCCGACCGAAGCCCCAACCGCCGACACCAACGGGACCCGTGCCGCCCGCATGAGCGCCGAAATCGCTGCGGCGATCAGCGAGTACAGCAAAGACATGGCTGCGCTCGAAAAGCAAATCCGTGATAAGGACATTACCAAAGAAGACGCCGATCGCCGCCGCAAGGAGCTGTCCAAGCGCCTTGAGGACCGTCTAGAAGCTATTGAAGAGATGGCTGAGGCCTGGGCCGACAACCTCGAGGAGTCCATTGAGAACCTCGAGCTCAATTTGGGGGAAAACTTGAAGCTGAACGTTGAGCCGACGAAGCCCAAAAAGAAGAAGTTTAAGAAGGAGATAAATGGGCTCACTCTGCTTCTGGGCACAAACCAACTTTTGGGTGCGCCGATTGGTAGTAATTCGACCGACGTCTATTCGGGTAGCTGGAGCCCTGATGGCGCGATGTCATCTACTTTTGGTTTATACTTCAGTGACCAACGCCGCTTGGGTCGCAGCCCACTTTGGGTGCGCAGCGCGTGGGGGTTCACGAGCTACACGTATGATTTTGGACAAAACCTTTTGCAGTTTGACCCACCTACTGGTGGCGCCTATGAATTGGTACCATCAAACATTGAGTTGCGCCAATCAAACCTTTCAATGACGTACTTTGAGTTGCCTTTAGCACTGGTAATCAACCCGTCGCGCCGCGGCAAAGGCCTTAGTCTGTCGGCCGGAGGCTTCGCGGGGATCCGCCTCGGCGGAACCCGTCAGATTGTCTATCGCTCAGAGGGAATGGGACGCGTCACCGAGAATACGAATGGAAATTTCTACGGTAGCCTCTTCAGCTACGGGCTACAAGCAGAGCTGGGTTACCGCCGTTATTCGGTTGGCGCGCGCCAGAACTTTAATAAGCCGTTTAATGAGGCTATTCTCCCGGCAAACCTCTCCTCGGATTCACAGCCGAATTTCTACAACGCATCCGTCTACGCTACGGTGCGTCTCTTTTAGGTTCTAGGTTAAGGCAGACCTAAAAAAGAAACCCCGGGCGCGAGCCCGGGGTTTTTTCATTGCGGTGAAGCGAAGCTTACATCACGCCCTGGTCGAGCATGGCGTCGGCCACTTTGACGAATCCGGCGAGGTTGGCACCCTTGACGTAGTCAATGCTACCGTCTTCGCGGGCACCGTACTTCACGCACGAAGCGTGGATGCTCTTCATGATGCCGTGCAGGCGCTGGTCGACCTCTTCGCGGCTCCATGAGAGGCGCAGTGAGTTCTGACTCATTTCGAGTCCAGAGGTCGAAACACCACCGGCGTTCGAAGCCTTACCTGGGCTGAACAGGATGCGTGCGGCGGCAAACTCCTCAATCGCTTCAGGAGTAGAAGGCATATTGGCGCCTTCGGCCACGCACTTCACGCCGTGGGCGATCAGGGCCTTGGCGTCGTCGCCGTTCAGCTCGTTTTGGGTTGCACACGGCATTGCGATGTCGCAGGCTACACCCCACGGAGTCTTGCCCGCAACGAACGTAGCCGACGGGTACTTCTTGAGGTAGTCGCTGATGCGTCCGCGCTCTACGTTTTTGATGTGCATCACGTGGGCCAGCTTCTCGGCGTTGATTCCGTCGTTGTCGAGGATGTAGCCCGAAGAGTCCGACAGGGTCAGCACGGTAGCACCAAGCTCTGTCGCCTTCTCGGCGGCGTACTGGGCCACGTTACCTGAACCTGAGATGACCACTTTTTTGCCCTTGAAGCCGTCGCCCTTGGTGGCGAGCATCTCTTGAGCAAAGTACACGGTTCCGTACCCAGTCGCCTCAGGACGAATGAGTGAACCGCCCCAGTTGAGGCCCTTGCCGGTCAAGACGCCGGTGAACTCGTTGCGAATGCGCTTGTACTGGCCAAACATGTAGCCGATCTCGCGTCCGCCAACGCCGATGTCGCCCGCAGGAACGTCGGTGTCGGCACCAATGTGGCGCGAGAGCTCCGTCATAAAGGCCTGGCAAAAACGCATTACTTCGTTGTCGGACTTGCCCTTGGGGTCAAAGTCTGAACCGCCCTTACCTCCGCCCATCGGCAAAGTGGTCAGGGAGTTTTTGAAGATCTGCTCAAATCCGAGGAACTTCAGAACCGACAAGTTTACCGTCGGGTGAAAGCGCAGACCGCCTTTGTAGGGGCCGATGGCGCTGTTGAACTCGACGCGGTAGCCGCGGTTGACGTGCACGTTGCCGGCGTCGTCGGTCCACGAAACGCGAAACATGATGGTGCGCTCGGGCTCTGTGATGCGCTCGAGGATACGGGCCTTCTTGTACTTGGGGTTTTCTTCAATGAACGGAATGACGCTTTCAGCCACTTCGTGCACTGCTTGAATGAACTCAGGCTCAGCGCCGTTACGGGCTTTTGCCCAATCCATGAACGCCGAAATTTCAGCTTGGTACTTAGGATTCATAAAGGGGGTATTTATCCGGCAAATGTATGCCGAAATTTGTGCCATGATTGAAGATCCGAATCCGCAGCGCACCCCCTTATCTGAATTGGGTGAATTTGGTTTAATTGAGCGACTTACCGCCGACCTCATCCCCGTTCAGGCGTCCACCGTGGTGGGCGTGGGCGACGATGCCGCAGTGCTTCGCCCTGAGGCTGAGCATGATCTTTTGGTCAGTACCGACCTTCTCGTAGAGGGCGTCCACTTTGATTTGGCCTACGTGCCGCTTCAGCACCTTGGTTACAAGGCTGCGGTGGTGAACTTCAGCGACATCTATGCCATGGGCGGAACCCCAACGCAGTTGACCGTCGGCCTCGCGGTGAGCAGCCGCTACCCGGTCGAGGCCTTGGACGAGCTCTACACCGGAATCCGCCGTGCCTGCATTCAGTACGGTGTGGATTTGGTCGGAGGTGACACGACGTCCAGCCCCAGCGGCCTCACGCTGGCCGTGACCGCACTCGGCACGGTGGTTCGCGGCGGAGCCATTCGGCGCAGCGGAGCCCAAGCGACCGACCTTATTGTGGTGTCGGGTGACTTGGGCGGGGCCTACATCGGCCTTCAAGTCCTCGAGCGCGAAAAGGCGACCTATTTGGCCAACCCCAACCTTCAGCCCGACCTCAGCGAGTACCAGTACCCCATCGAACGCCAGCTCAAGCCTGAGGCGCGCAAAGACATTGTCGAACTGCTCAAAGAACTCGAAGTCACGCCCACCAGCATGATGGACGTGAGCGACGGCCTGTCGAGCGAACTGCTGCACCTCACCAAAGCCAGTGGCCTCGGGTGTGTGGTGTTTGAGGACAAGCTTCCGATTGACCCCATAGTGCTGCGCACCTGTGAAGAATTCGGAATCCATCCCGTAACCGCCGTGATGAACGGCGGTGAGGACTACGAACTCGTGTTTACGGTCGCCCTTGAGGACTACGATAAGATCAAAGGCAACCCGAACATCACGCCAATTGGCCACATGACTGCCTCGGCTGGCGCCTACCTTGTCAACCAAGGCGGAACCCACGTTTCGCTCACCGCCCAGGGCTGGAAGGCGTTCAGCGCTTGATTTCGCGTAGAAATTAGTCTGCAAAAAGAAAGCCCGAGGCTCACGCCCCGGGCTTTTTCGTTAAATCAGTTCACTTACTTAATGAACGTCACCTCTTGCGTGAAGGTCTGTGAGCCAAGGTCTGGATCGACAATGGTCTCTACGCTCCGCAGACGCAAGCTGGTCTCAAAGAAACTTAGGATTTCATACCCGGTCTTTTCGCCGTCAGCTGTGATGTAGAGCGAGTCGGGCGTTACTCCACCGCCGTCAACTGCGTACCAGGTTCCGTTGATGTTTTCTTGAATGTCGGTTCCAAATGATCCAAGGCCTGGAGCCGTGATCAGCGCGCGTACATCCATGTTCCATACGACAGTCTGCGTCTCGTCTTCGTTGATGGCAAGATCTAAGGTGTTGTTGGCGCGAATCAGCGAATCGGTAATGCTGATGGGAAGCGCTCCAATCGGCGTGGTAACCGTGCCTGAAAGGCTTAGGTCACTGAGGTTCCAAGTTCCGGCCAAACGCTCGTCAAGGGTCGGATCTTTTTTGCACGATGCTAGCGCAGCTACGGCCGCTACGGCGAGAAAAATATTCTTAGTCATAAAGGATAGAGTTAGTTCTGTGGCAAGGGGCAAAGCCCATGCCATAGACCGGTTAGTTTAGGCAGTGATTGAAGCTTTGAGGTACTCGCGGTTCATGCGGGCGATGTTCTCAATCGAAATGCCTTTTGGGCACTCGACCTCGCACGCGCCGGTGTTGGTGCAGTTTCCGAACCCTTCGAGGTCCATTTGGTGCACCATGTTGCGCACGCGGTCGGCGGCTTCCACTTGGCCTTGCGGAAGCAGGGCAAACTGGCTCACCTTGGCGCTCACAAAGAGCATTGCCGATGCGTTTTTGCAGGTAGCGACGCAGGCTCCGCAGCCAATGCACGTGGCGGCGTCAAATGCCGCGTCGGCATCGTGCTTCTCGATCGGAGTCGCGTTGGCGTCGGGCAAGTTGCCCATCGTGTTGACCGAAATGTAGCCGCCGGCTTGAATGACGCGGTCGAATGCGCTGCGGTCGACCATCAGGTCGCGAACCACGGGGAATGCCTTGGCGCGCCATGGCTCTACGGTAATCGTGTCTCCGTCCTTGAACTTGCGCATGTGCAGCTGGCAGGTGGTCACACCGCGGTCGGGCCCGTGGGCCTCGCCGTTGATAAACATTGAGCACATGCCGCAAATTCCCTCGCGGCAGTCGTGGTCAAACACCACAGATTCGGTGCCCTTTGAAATGAGTTGCTCGTTGAGCACGTCCATCATTTCAAGAAAGGACATGTCGGGTGAAATGTCAGAAACCTGATAGGTTTCAAACTTGCCGGCATCTTGGGCGCTCTTTTGGCGCCATACTTTGAGCGTGAGGTTCATTACTTGTACGAGCGGGTTACGAGTTTAACGTTATCAAACACAAGGTCTTCTTTGTGCAGCGTGGCTTTGCCGGGGTCGTTGTCGGTGAATTCCCATGCTGAAACAAAAGCGAACTCCTCGTCTTGGCGCAGGGCTTCGCCTTCTTCAGACTGGTACTCTTCGCGAAAGTGACCACCGCAGGATTCGTTGCGCGTCAGGGCATCAAGGGCCATGAGTTCAGCAAGTTCCATGAAGTCGGCGACGCGGTTGGCCTTGTCAAGCTCGGGGTTCATTTCGTACATACCGCCGAGGACTTTGACGTCGCGGTAGAACTCCTCGCGCAGGGCGCGGATCTCTTCGATGGCTGTCTTGAGACCAGACTCACTGCGGGCCATGCCAATTTTGTCCCACACAATCTTGCCGAGTCGGCGGTGAAACACCTCGACCGGAGTCGAACCGTTGGCAGCCAAAAAGCCTTCGAGGCGGGCTTTGGCGGCGGCTTCAGCCTCAGCAAATTCTGGCAAGTCGGTCGAAATGCTTCCGGTGCGAATGTCGTCGGCCAAGAAGGTTCCGACCGTGTACGGCAGCACAAAGTAGCCGTCGGCCAAGCCCTGCATGAGCGCCGAGGCACCCAGGCGGTTGGCGCCGTGATCTGAGAAGTTGGCCTCGCCCGCCACAAACAGTCCGGGTACGGTCGACATCAAGTTGTAGTCCACCCAAAGTCCGCCCATGGTGTAGTGGACGGCGGGGTAAATCTTCATCGGGGTCACGTACGGATTCTCGTCGGTGATCTTCTCGTACATCTGAAAGAGGTTGCCGTACTTCGATTCCACGACCTTGGTTCCCATGGCGCGGATTTCGGCGTCAGAAGCGTTGGCCATGCCCTTGAGGTTGGCCTGCTCCTTACCGTAGCGCATGATGGCGGCTGAAAAGTCGAGGTACACGGCCTCGCCGGTCTTGTTCACGCCGTAGCCGGCGTCGCAGCGCTCCTTGGCGGCGCGTGAGGCGACGTCCCGCGGAACCAGGTTACCAAAAGCAGGGTAGCGGCGCTCGAGGTAGTAGTCGCGCTTCTCTTCGGGCAGGTCGGTCGGCTTCAAGCGGCCTTCGCGGATCGCCTTGGCGTCTTCGAGGTTGGCCGGAACCCAAATGCGTCCGTCGTTGCGCAGCGATTCCGACATGAGCGTAAGCTTGGACTGCGATTCACCACTTACCGGAATGCAGGTCGGGTGAATCTGCGTGAAGCACGGGTTCGCAAAGAAGGCGCCTTTTTTGTGGGCCTTCCACGCGGCGGTCACGTTCGAACCCATAGCGTTGGTGCTCAAGTAGAACACGTTGCCGTAGCCGCCCGAGGCGATGATGACGGCGTGGGCGCTGTGGCGCTCCAGCTCACCGGTGACTAGGTTGCGGGCAATGATTCCGCGGGCTTTGCCGTCGACCACGACGAGGTCCACCATCTCGTGGCGGGCGTACATTTTCACGCGGCCCTTGGCGACCTGGCGCTCGAGGGCCGAGTAGGCTCCGAGCAGCAGCTGCTGGCCCGTCTGACCCTTGGCATAGAAGGTGCGGCTCACCTGAACCCCACCGAACGAGCGGTTGTCGAGCAAGCCGCCGTAGTCGCGGGCAAAGGGAACACCCTGGGCCACGCACTGGTCGATGATGCTTGCTGAAACCTCGGCGAGACGGTGCACGTTGGCCTCGCGGCTGCGGTAGTCGCCACCCTTCACGGTGTCGTAAAACAAACGGAACACCGAGTCGCCGTCGTTTTGGTAGTTTTTGGCAGCGTTGATTCCGCCCTGAGCAGCGATAGAGTGTGCGCGGCGTGGCGAATCCTGAAAGCAAAACGCCTTGACGTTGTAGCCGAGCTCGGCCAGCGAGGCAGCGGCCGACGATCCGGCGAGGCCGGTTCCGACCACGATGATGTCAATGCGGCGCTTGTTTGCGGGGCTTACGAGCGGAATCGTGCCTTTGTGCTTGGTCCACTTTTCAGAAATGGGCCCCTCGGGAATGCGGGAATTCAATTTGCTAGACATGCTGTAACAAGCTTAAACGTTGGGCGAAATCAGGACGTACAAGGGAATCAGTGCGAAGGCTCCGCACACGACCACGGCAAAGGCGCGGCCTACGAACTGAACGATCGGCGTGTAGGTCGGGTGGGTCCAGCCCATGGTCTGAAAGGCTGACTGGAATCCGTGCCAGAGGTGAAACCCAAGGGCGAGCATTGCAATCACGTAGAAAGCTGTGTACCAAACCTGCTCAAATGCGGCAGTCGTTAGGGTAAACAAATCCTTATTGCCGTTGGCGTCGAGGCCGAGTTCGCCAAAGTGCATCTCGTACCAGAAGCTCTTCATGTGGACTAAGATGAACAGCAGGGTGAAGATTCCGAGCAGCGCCATGTTGCGCGAAGCCCAACCGGCGTTGGCAGCGCCGTTGTACGAACCGTAGTTGACTGGACGGGCCGCCTTGTTTTGACGGGCCAGCGCAATGCCGTCGGCTGCGTGGAGCACGATCGACGCATAGAGCAAGTAGCTCACGATTTTGATGGGCGGAAAGCTCGTCATGAACGCCGCGTAGGCATTGAAGTCTTCGCCGGTTCCGAAGACGATGGCGAGGTTTCCGAGTAAGTGGACTACGAGAAACGTAATCAAAAAGAGGCCCGTCAGGGCCATCCAGTACTTGCGGGCCAGTGAGGTCCCAAACAATCCGCGTTGCGATGCCATATTCAAAGTGACTTTGGTTGCTCAAAGGTAGGGGCCAAACGGCCTCGTACCAATCCATAACAGCGCAAGCCGTACCTTCGTTCGCATGCGCTACGAACCCCTTAAATCGGACCTTTACGCCCGCCACCGGGCGCAATTCACGGCTACGTTAAAGCCTCAATCCGTCGCTTTTTTTAACTCAAGCGACATTTACCCCAC
>Ga0079301_1001412_pt1 | contig 11053 bp, 9 predicted proteins | sample Wag4_2014_7_11_3_FD_74797 | JGI IMG/M metagenome (GOLD analysis project Ga0079301, IMG submission 74797) | Fresh water mixed with fracking chemicals microbial communities from Ohio, USA - Utica-2 Time Series FC 2014_7_11 | ecosystem: Engineered > Industrial production > Chemical products > Input...
GCTCTGCAGAGCTATGTGAACATCCTGTCGGAGTGGGATTCCAGTAAAGACGCCCTTCTTGAGTGCGCCGGTCTTTAAGCGATAAGAGAGAGCGACATGATGAGTCAGGTATGCACCTAGACGGTTTGCTATTCCCGGCTTGGCATTTTGTTCATGGATGAGGAAAGGCACATGCTTTAACTTTGCCGCAATGTAAAGCGGAGCGGAAATATATCCCCCAAAACCAATTGCGGCGTTCACTCCGGAGAGAGCTCGCATCGTGTCACGGATTGCACTTATCAGTTGAAAAGGAGTGAGTAGAAGAGTTGGTGTAAGCCTGCGAGGTACTTTTACTTTTGGGATGAGGAAGAGTTCAAAACCAGCTCTTGGAATAATTTCTGTCTCGAGTCCCTCTTTACTGCCAAGAAAAAGTAGTTCGCAACTCGACTGAGATTTTCGTAATGAGCGGGCCACAGCAAGAGCGGGCTCGATATGTCCAGCTGTTCCTCCGCCTGCAAGAAGAATCTTCATTTTTCCAATGCACCCTACTTATCTTTAAATCTTCGGATGAGCTCTCTTGAAACATCTCTATCTCGTAAGGAAACTCCAATTACGAAACCTAATGCAAAAATCGTGGTGAGAAGTGCAGAACCGCCATAGGAAACCAAGGGAAGAGTTACTCCTACAACAGGAAGGACGCTTATTGCGGTACCGATATTAAGTATTGCTTGGATTCCAATCCAGCAGGCAATACCTGCGGTTGCATACCTTGAAAATGGATCCTTCGCCTTCAGCGCAATTCTGAAAATAGAGTAGATAAGGATTCCAAACAAGATTAAAACAGCGCAAGTTCCAACAAGGCCGAGTTCTTCTCCGATTATCGAGAAGATAAAGTCGGTATGCGCAGCAGGAAGATTGCCCCACTTCTGGCGACTGCCACCTAGTCCAACGCCGAATACTCCCCCACTGGCTAGGCCAAGAAGACTATGGGCAGGTTGCCAACCGAAACCTTTGTAATCTTCGGGAGCGAATGGATTTAAAAAGACTAAGAATCGAGCCCGTCGGTAATCAGATGTTGCAATACCAACTGCAAGGGCAAGGCTAAATATCGCTGTTATTAATCCCATCTTCTTCGCATCAACCCCAGAGAGAAAGAGCAATCCTGCCAATATTGCGGCAATAACTGAGGTTGTCCCTAAATCTCCACCACGCATGATGAATGCCATAACCATGATGAAACCAGGGGCGATGAGAGCAACCGCATTAAAGCGCATTTTTTGAACACGCTCTTTTCGCGCCAACAAAAGACTAGCCCAGAGAATAAGGAAGAGCTTAGTAAATTCTCCTGGCTGAATATCAATTACCTTTAGATCAATCCAATTTCGGTTTCCATTAACCTCTTTGCCAACACCAGGAATCTGGACAAGGGCCACCAGAGCTATTGAGATTACTAAACCGAATTTCGCGATGAGCTCCCATTTTTCAATAGGCAGGCGAGCTAGGTAGATTGCAAGTGGTACCGCTAAAAGAAGAAAGATGAATTGACGCATTGCTACAGCAAAGGCATAGCCCTTTGTATCAATAGCATGGATAGAAGATGCTGAGAAAACCATCACTAGACCCAGCACAATCAAGATGGACGTACTGATTATCAGCATATAAAAGTGGTTTACAGGTTGATCTAGAAACTTTCCCTTTAGTTTGCTGTTCGCATTATTGTTCTGATTACTTGCCATCTATGACTACCTTCTTGACTGCTTGTTGAAACCTATCTCCACGGTCGGAATAAGATAGAAATTGATCCATCGAGGCGCACGCAGGGGCAAGTAATACGCAATCTCCTGGGGCAGAAAGTTCATGAGCCTTTGCAACGATTGATTCCATAAACACATTGGAAGCGGATCCAGGTTGATACTGTGTTGGAGTATCGATAAGAAAAATAGGTACCTGTGGAGCATGCTTCTCGAGTTCTGCAGCAATTAGCGCGCGGTCAGTTCCAATAAGAATTGCTGCCTTGAGACGGGATTTAGATCGCTCAATAAGTGACTGCATCTGCGCACCCTTTGCCAAGCCACCAGCAATCCAAATAACCGAGAAATTTGAGAGGATAGAAGCCTCTGCCGCATGAGGATTAGTTGCCTTGGAATCATCGATCCATGTGACTTCATTTACGACACCAACTTTTTCAATTCGGTGTGCCCCAGATTTGAAAGTAGAGAGCGCAGCACGAATACTCTCGTGTGAAATCCCAATAGTTGAGGCCAATCCAGCGGCGGCCAAGGCATTGGAGACTTGATGTGGAACTGTTGGGATTATTTCATTCAGCTCGGCGAACACTTGAGCTTCTTGAACATCAGAGACAAAGGCTCGGTCTACTAAAAGCTCTTCAACCAATCCAATCTCACCGGGAGAAGGGGTATCGAGCCGATAGAAAATCTTTCGTCCTCTCCAATGCGCCGTTCTGGAAACTACTTCTCCATCATCTGCATTGAGAATTCCTGTCACACACTTATCGAGAATCGAGACTTTTGCTTGTGCATATGAATCAAAAGTTCCATGCCAATCAATGTGATCTTCAGCTATGTTTAGAATTGCAGCCGATGTGAACTCGGCATCTTCCAACCAATGTAATTGAAATGATGAGAGTTCAAGAATAAGGACGTCGTATTTCTCTGGTGATAGAACTGATTCGATGACGGTACGACCTACATTTCCGCATGCTATTCCGTTTACATTTGCGCTAGCAAAGATGTGAGCAACCATTTCAACCGTCGTGGTCTTGCCATTTGTGCCCGTAAGGGCCAACCATTTTTGTCCAGGGTTGATTTCATTTTTGATAAACCAAGCAAAATCAACTTCGTTGAGAATTGCTTTGCCTTCGCTCTTTGCCAGCAGAATTAGCGGGTGGTCTTCTCTCCAACCGGGCGAGACCAAAAGAGCATCGAAGTCGGCTCCCTTAATGCTCGCTGGAGTGCTGACGTGAAAGCCTTCGACGGCAGAAATGCGATCATCTGCAAATCTAACTTCTGCTCCTCGAGACTGAAGGGCATGCGCAACAGGCAATCCTGTAACGCCTGCACCTGCGATTACGATCCGCTTCTCCGAAAGAGATTTATAGAAATCGGCTGCCATAGGCGTGATCGCTAACTAGCAATCCACTGTGTGTAGAAAAGTCCGAGGCCAAGTGCGACTGATAATCCAGCGATAATCCAGAAGCGAAGAACGATTGTTACTTCTCCCCAACCCAACAATTCAAAGTGATGTTGCAGCGGCGCCATACGGAAAAGTCGCTTTCCGCCTGTTAACTTAAAGTAAGCCACTTGAAGAACTACTGACATAGTAATGATTACAAATAATCCACCAAGTGGAATCAGGAGTAGCTCTACTCGTAGCGAAGTTGCAATACCTGCTAGCGCTGCACCAAGGGCAAGAGAGCCGGTATCTCCCATAAAAATCTTGGCTGGTGATGCATTCCACCAGAGAAATCCAGTACATGAACCCGCAAAAGCGGCCGCGAGAACTGCCAAGTCAAGTGGATCACGAACTTCATAACAATTGCTTCCTGGATTAATGGCGCAGCTTTCGCCAAATTCCCAGACACCAATAAGAATGAATGCAATAAAGGTCATCACTGCTGCACCAGTTGCCAGACCATCTAATCCGTCAGTTAGGTTCACTCCGTTGCTAGTAGCAGTGACCATGAAAGCAACCCAGATTATTACTGCAACTACCCCCAAGGTGATTGAGGTATCGCGTACCGTTGAAAGCTGAGTGCTGATGGGAGTAAGTCCATCCTTATCAGGAAACTGCAGACCAAGGTATGCAAATATTGAAGCTGCTAAAACTTGTCCGAAAATCTTCTGCTTGCCACTAATTCCCCGCGAATTCTGACGAGAAATTTTCATGTAATCATCGATAAAGCCCAAGAGGCCTAGCGCGACTACTAGCCCTAGAACAAGTACTGCCGAAACACTTACCGTGTTGCCTGTTAGCAAGTGGGCAATAAAGTAGGCAGCGATGACCGAGAGGATGATGATGATTCCACCCATGGTCGGTGTCCCACGCTTTGTATGGTGAGAGGAAGGCCCATCATCTCTAATGAATTGTCCGTACCCACGACGTGCCAGCATCTTGATAAGAATTGGTGTGCCAAAAAGTGAGAAGAAGAGCGCTAGCGAACCTGAGATGAGGATCTCTTTCATTTATTGATTCCCCATTCTCTGCATCCACGCTTTGATAAATTCATCGGCAACTTCATCGAGCGCTGCCGATCGGGAGCCTTTGCACAGAACAACATCGCCTTCATTAATAAACTTAAAAAGTTCGAGAGCCTGATGATTATCAGCGCATAAGTGGATTGACATACCCGTCTCTCCTCCTACTGCTCCCGCATACTCTGGCGAGGCAATTGCAATGAGATGATCGATGCCAAGCTCTGAGGCAAGGGTGCCAATTTTTTCATGTTCTTGCGGTGATGACTCGCCGAGCTCTGCCATCTTTCCGAGGAATGCCCAGGATTCGCCCCCTCGCTCTTGCGAGAAATACGCCAAAGTGCGAAGAGCAGCTTCCATCGAATCAGGGCTAGCATTGTATGAATCATTGATCAGAGTCAGTTCTGGTAGCTGATGAATCTCCATGCGCCATTTCGCATGAGAGTCAGCAAGCGATAGAGAGTTTGCAATCTCGTCAGTTGAAAATCCAAGAACATGAGCTACAGCTGCTGCCGCTAACGCATTAGCAACTTGATGTAGACCCACCAATCGCAATGCGACCGAGCTACGACCAGCTGGCGTAACTAAATCAAAATGAGCGCAACCCTCACGAAGCTCTATCTCTGTAGCTCGAATCGGATTCTCGCTCGTCTCGCCAAATGTGACAACTACCCCTGGGTGCTTAGCACTCATCTTCGGCGTGTAATCATCATAAGTTCCAAGTATCGCTACGCCTTTACCCTTTAGACCATCAACCATTTCAGATTTAGTTTGAGCAATTTTTTCAAGCGAACCAAATTCGCCAAGGTGTGCTGCAGCAACACGGAGCACCACTCCAATATTGGGCTGTGCTATCTCACACAAGGCTGCGATATCACCCATATGTCGAGCACCCATTTCAATGACACAGAATTGAGTAGATTCGTTGCAGCGAAGCAGGGTAAGCGGCACGCCCAGCTCATTGTTGTAATTTCCAAGTGGAGCGACTGTCTCTCCACGACCAGCCAACACATGCGAGAGGAGCTCTTTTGTTGTTGTCTTGCCTTGTGATCCGGTAATTCCAATTACGGTTAGTGCTGGAAGCAATGTACGAACATGTGTTGCTAACGCCGAGATTGCCTTTACAACATCTGCAACAACAATACATCGCTCAGCTGAAACTTTACTTGTTAGAGCAAGTACAGCGCCTTTTGCAAAAGCATCGTGGATGAAATCATGCCCATCGACATTCTCGCCCTTGATGGCAAGGAAGATTGATCCTGGCGTAGATTTTTGAGACGAGATCTCTGGTGCCGCTGTTACGAGACAGTCATCTCCGTGAAGTGTTCCACCCACAATTTCAGCGATAGCGCTAGCTTTTAAAGGAATCATTTCTTTGCCTCTATGGATTCTGCTAAGACCAGACGGTCGTCAAAATCGTGAATGACTCCCCCGATATCTTGGCCGCCCTCATGTCCTTTTCCGAGAAGCAAAACTGTGTCCCCTGGCGAGGCTATTGAGACTGCATATCTAATCGCTTCTCTACGATCTACAATCATCTTTGATGGTTCGTTGATCGAAAGCCCGGCTGTCATTTGGTTCAAGATGTCTAGGGGGTTCTCACTTCGTGGATTGTCACTTGTAAAGATTTGAATATCGCTTCCCTTTTGAAGTGCCGCACCCATTGGCGACCGCTTAGAAGTATCTCTATCTCCACCGCAGCCTAATATCGCTATCAATTTACCTGTCGTAAATTCACGAGAAGCTGAGAGCACATTAGCTACAGCATCAGGTGAGTGGGCATAATCCACGAGGGCCTTAAAGTCCTGACCTAAATCAATTGCCTCAAGCCTACCGGGAGCACCAGAGAGTGAAGGCAAAATTGTTGCCAGCTCAAGTGGATCAACTTCAAAGTGATGAGCGATTGCTACTGCCATTAGAAGATTATCGAGGTTGAAAGCGCCGTGCACCGGAGTCTTAGATTCAATCAAAATTCCATCACGACCACGAATCGTAAAGTCATATCCAGATGTTGTGGGATGAATATCAGTGAAATGCCACTGTGCTTTCTTGTTTTCTCGGGAGATTGAAACGGCTGGAATTGTTGACTCATTAAAAAGTCTCTCCCCATAAGGGTTATCTATATTTATAAATGCAATATCTGCGTATTCATGTGTGAAGAGCGCTGCCTTAGCTTGAAAGTAGCTCTCCATGTCTTTATGGAAATCTAAATGATCCTGGGACAGGTTTGTAAAACCCACCGCTGAAAAATGCGAACCTAAAATGCGCTTGAGAGCTATCGAATGGCTTGAAACTTCCATAACCAAATGGCGCATGTGGCGCTCCTGCATAGCGGCAGCAAGTGCTTGGAGTTCACTTGCTTCCGGAGTAGTCCGTAGGCTCTTGAGACGGTCACTACCGAGCCGAGTTTCAACCGTTCCAATCAATCCGCTCTCACGACCGATTGCTGAGAAGATTTGATAAATCAAAGTCGAGACAGTGGTTTTTCCATTAGTACCTGTTATGCCAATACTTGCCATGGTGCGAATTGGATCTCCATAGAATGCAGAAGCAAGAACACCCGCGGATTCACGAGGATTGGTAACAATTATTTGTGGAAGCCCATGAGAATCTGAAACACTTTTCGTACCACTTAAAACTGCAACTGCCCCTTGAGATTTAGCCTTTGCCACAAAATCAGATCCATTATGTTTTTCGCCAGTAAGCGCTACAAAGATATCTCCAGGTTCGACATCGGCATCGTTCTGGGCTATTCCGGTAAAGAGAATCTGAGCATCGCCAACTAATTCGCCCCCCAGTAATCGAGCGGCCTCTGCTAGAGAGTACTTTCTCTCACCAATTGGCCGAATCATTCTGTTTTTACACTCACTTGATTCGTCTTGATCTTGTTCTGTCTGCGCTCTTCGGACTCCATCTTCTTAAGTTCGGCTTGGTTGAGCGCTACTCGCTCTACCTGTGTACCCGTAGGAGCTACATGCTTAGACTGCAGAACAAAAGTCATGACCTTTTTAAAGACTGGCCCGCAGAGAGAGCCTCCAAAGTGACCATTTCGAGGGCGTTGTAGAGTCACATTGATAACAAAGCGTGGGCTATCTGCTGGAGCAAAACCAATGAATGAGGCTGTGTATCCACTGTATTTGCCAGTCATTGGATCCACGCGCTGCGCTGTTCCAGTTTTTCCCGCAACTCTGTAACCAGGAATCGCCGCTGTAGGCGCGGTTCCATGGGATGAAACAACACTCTCCATCATCGTGCGAAGCTTTGCTGCATTTGCAGAGCTAATGACTCGAACGGAATCACGATTTTCTGCTGGAGTGAAGTTTCCAGATTCATCGCGGATTCCCGCTACGACAGTTGGTGAGACTCGCACGCCACCATTTGCAATAGTTGCAAAGACACTTGTGGCTTGCATGGCAGTAAGAGAATAACCTTGTCCGAATGCAACAGTAGGTGCAGTGGTTCCTGACCACTTCGAGACTGGATGAAAAATACCTGCAGACTCTCCTGCTAGCCCAGAACCTGTTTTTACGCCGATTCCAAACTTAGTAAGGTAATCATGAAGTTTTTCACTGCCGATAGTCTCGGCCACTTTGATTAATCCTGTATTAGATGAAACGGCCAAAATTCCTGTTGTCGTCAGATGTTGCACAGGGTGTGGATCGTGATCCTTAAAGACTTTGCCTGCGCGCAAGAGAGAGTCAGGAACACGATGAACTGTTGTAGGAGTAATTGTTCCCTCTTCAAGCGCTGCAGCAATCGTCATAACCTTGCCGGTCGAACCTGGCTCGTAAACATCCTGAACGGATGGATTTCTCATCAGTTCTAGTGGAACGCCCTTAGTCTGATTGGGATTAAATGTAGGTGCTGTTGCATGAGCAATAATCGCGCCAGTTTTTGGATCCATCACAATCACGGTTCCGTTTACTGCACCGGTGTTTTTAACCGCTTCAGCGATAGCTTTTGCAGCAACCCACTGCACATCTCGATCGATGGTGAGTCGTACGGTGCTTCCCGCTTTAGGGGCAACAATTTCGCTCTGTGAACCAGGAATTTCTGCTCCATTGGCGCGGGCATATGAATATCGCCCGGCAGTTCCGGTAATGATCGAGTTCATGGAAGATTCAATGCCTGATGCACCTACTCCGTCTGCACGCACAAATCCAACGAGAGATGAGATGAATTGTCCTGACGGATATTCGCGAATAAATGAACGTTCTGGGAAGAAGCCGATGATTCTTTCACCAAACTCTTCTTTCGTCAGTTGCGAGTTATAGAGATCAATCGCATTGGTTAGCTTCTCCCACAGAGCAGGCCGCCCATTCTTTAAAACCATTGAGTATTTACGGGTGCCTGTAATCGAAGCCTGAATCTCTTCAACTGGAAGCCCGAGAATTGGTGCCACAAAGGCGGCGGTTTTAGCTGGATTCTTAATCTGTGTTTGATCGACTACAACACTGATTGCTGAAACACTGCGAGCGAAAGCTATTCCATTTATATCTGTAATCTCACCACGAGGGGCCTGTATCGTGCGAGTAGTTTCCATTTCATCAACTGCTCGGAGTTTGTAATCTGCAGCTTCTACAACTTGTACTCTGACAAGTTGAATGCTGAAAAGCGCCAGAATCACCGTAAAAACGAGAGCCAGTATGCGAATACGTGATTTGGAAAGCTGTAAATCACCCATTGCTTACCTCACTCGGTTGTAAGTTAAGGAAAATTGGAGATTCCGAAGGCTTCATACCCAACTTAGTTGCAGCATTGGCAAGTGAATTTGGAGCCGACTTAGCATCAATTTCTCGATTGATTGCATCTCGTTGATCGGCAACCATCTTTGCTTCGATTTTCAAATTAGAGAGAGTAAATGCATCTTGGGCCAACAAGGTATTGATAGCTAGGAGCGCCAAGAACCCAAGAGAACCGGCTGTAGTGAGAAAGATGGCAAAGTACTTGCGGCTTCCCTCTTGGGCAACGCTCATCTTTGGAAAAGTTGTATAAATAACTTGCGCTGTGCGTTCTACTACTTGGCGCTTAATACCAACTGAGATGGCGGTTGAAACTCTGGCAGTTGAGGTGCTCATGCTGCTACCCGCTCAATAGCCCGTAAACGTACTGATGCAGCCCGTGAATTCTCTTCAATCTCGACCGCACTTGGCTTTTCGCTTGAGTTAAAAACTAATTTAAACTTTGCGGCATATTCGGGCAGCTCGATTGGGAGTTCGCGAGGACTCTTTGAGGTAGATGCTTCTGCAAAAATCTCTTTCACAATTCGATCTTCAAGTGATTGAAAAGACATCACTACAACTCGTCCCCCGACAACAATTCGCTCAAGCGCCTGAGGAATAGCGCGTTCGATTGCTCCGAGTTCATCATTTACGGCGATTCGAAGCGCTTGGAATGTGCGCTTTGCTGGATTGCCGCCTGAGCGCCTAGTTGCAGCCGGAATGCTCTCTTTGACAAGCGTTGCTAGTGCCACAGTTGAATTAAGTGGCGCAATTGCTCGTGCCTTTATGATGTTTTCCACTATACGTGTTGCAAATTTCTCTTCTCCATATACACGGAGAATTCTTACAATCTCGCCCGGTTCAAAAGTATTGACGATATCAGCAGCAGTAATCCCTGTTGATTGATCCATTCGCATATCTAGAGGGGCATCATGAGAATATGAAAACCCTCGAGATTGCTGATCTAATTGCATAGAAGATACCCCGAGATCAAAGAGGACTCCGTTAATCTCTGAAAATCCGTACTCACTTACAATCTCAGAAATGCCGTCAAAAACTGAATGAGCAGATTTAAACCTCTCACCAAATGATGCAAGACGTGCCTCAGCTTTTGCAATTGCCTGAAGGTCTCTATCGATTCCAATAACAGTAAGTTTTTCAAAACGTTGTAGGAGAGCTTCTGTATGGCCACCTAATCCAAGAGTTGCATCGACAACAACAGGTTTACTGTGAGAATCAATTGATGGCGCAAGGAGATCTACACATCGGTCACGCATTACTGAAATGTGTTCCATGTAATCTCCTCTCACTAGTGCTTGCTTTGATTTCTTTCTCACTCAACTCTGGTCACCGCCGGCCGACGGATTTATTCTCGAAAGCGACGTCGGGGAAGAGACGCCGCTGTCGGCCCACACTTAATATTCAGTGAAACTCATACTGAAATTACCTGTGCATTGGGTCGGCGGTGGCCACAGTTGAGTGCGGCCGTATATTTAGTTTTGTATTTAGTTTTTTTATTAAGTTGTTCCCGCTATAAAGTTGTTTGCTGACGATCTAAAAGAGTCCCGGAAAAACTTCTTCAGAAACGTCAGCAAAAGTTGATTCGCGATCTGCTAGGTATGAGCTCCATGCAGCGCTATCCCAGATTTCAACTCTGGTATTTGCGCCAATAACGACGCAATCTCTATCTAGACCCGCGTAGGTACGTAGCCCTGATGGAATAGTGATGCGACCTTGACGATCAGGAATTTCATCGTGCGCGCCAGCAAACATCACGCGCTGGTAATCGCGAGCGCCCTTTGCTGTGACGGGAGCTTGACGCAAGGTCTCAGTGATCTGAGCAAATTCAGAGGCAGGAAAGACATAGAGGCAACGCTCTTGTCCCTTAGTGATAACAAGTCCTGGGGATAGCTCTTCACGGAATCTGGCAGGAAGGATTAAACGACCCTTCTCATCCAGGCGTGGCTCGTGAGTGCCTAAAAACATTGAAATTAACTCACCTTCCCCAAGGTAGTAAGCGCAACTTCTACGCTTAGTTCCCCACTTTACACCACTTTGCTCCTTTTTTCACCACCCTAGCCCACTTTTTTCCCTTGCCCTCCCCTATCTCCCCCACTTTTGGCCTGGGCTCTCTGGGGCCTG
>Ga0079301_1001414_pt1 | contig 11045 bp, 10 predicted proteins | sample Wag4_2014_7_11_3_FD_74797 | JGI IMG/M metagenome (GOLD analysis project Ga0079301, IMG submission 74797) | Fresh water mixed with fracking chemicals microbial communities from Ohio, USA - Utica-2 Time Series FC 2014_7_11 | ecosystem: Engineered > Industrial production > Chemical products > Input...
GAATTAAGGCGCGGAAGAAGTCGGGCTCGGTGGCGCGTTGTTGGGCGAGCGCAAGACGGCGGGCGCGCACCACGGCGGCAAGATCGGCCACGGCTTCTTCCAGTTGGCGGTTGATTATAACGTAGTCAAACTCGCCCACATGGCGCATCTCGTCTCGGGCGCCCAATACTCGGCGGCGGATCACATCGGCGCTGTCTTGCCCGCGGGCGGTGAGCCGATGCTCGAGCTCTTCAACCGAAGGCGGCAGCACGAAGATGCCCACCGCGCCCATGAAGCGCGCCCGCACCTGTTGGGCGCCTTGCCAGTCGATTTCCAGCAGCACATCGCGCCCGGCGGCGATGCGTGATTCCAGCCACTTGCGCGAGGTGCCGTAGAAATTGCCATGCACCTCGGCCCACTCCAGAAACTCGCCTGCATCGCGCATCCGCGCAAAGCGGTCAACATCCACGAAGTGATAATCCTGCCCATCGGCCTCGCCGGGGCGCGGGTCGCGGGTGGTGGTGGAGATGGATTTTTCAATGCGCGCATCCTGCGCCAACAGGTGGCGCACCAGCGTGGTCTTGCCCGCCCCGGAGGGGGCGGTGAGGATAAAAAGATTGCCAGTGGTCATGAGCGCGCTTTGCCGTGTTCAGGGTGGTGGTGGATGGTGCCGATGCCTTCATGCGCGACCCCCACGCCGGCGGCGGCATGGCCGTGGTGGCCACGACGCAGGGCCTCGTGGAGGTGTGGATCATGGTGCATGAATTGCGGCATCAAAGAGCCCACCAACATGCCGGCAATCGCAAAGCAAAGCCCCATCAACTGCGCCGGCATGATGAAATTTTCAGGCGCGAAGGCATGCACCGAGATCCATGAAATCAGCCCGGCCAGAATCGCGAACATCGCGCCTTGACGGGTGGCACGCCGCCAGAACAGCCCCGCCACCAGCGGCACAAAGGCCACCACCAGGGTGACTTGGTAGGCGTTCTCCACCATGTGGAAAATGCTCGCATCGGAATACATCGCGTAGAGCGTCACCAGCACGGTGAATATCAGCGTGACCATGCGCATGGTGCGCAGCAGCTTGCGGTCCGACATGTCCTTGAACATGGGCCGCAGGATGTTTTCGGTGAAGGTGACCGAGGGCGCCAGCAGCGTGGCCGAGGCGCAGCTCTTGATGGCCGAGAGCAGCGCGCCGAAGAACATGATCTGCATGAACAGCGGGGCGTGTTCCATCACCAGCGTGGGCAGGATGAGCTGCGGGTCGTCGTTGATGAGTTTTTCCACCATCTGCGGCGCGATCAGCGTGGCCGAATAGGCGAGGAACATGGGGATGAACGCGAACATGAAATACAGCGAGCCGCCCAGCACCGAGCCCCATTTGGCGATCTTTTCTGTGCGCGCGGAGGTGACCCGCTGGAATACGTCCTGCTGCGGAATGGAGCCGAACATCATGGTCACCGCAGCCGCGGTGAAGGCGAGGATTTCAGCGGTGTTCATGGAGGGCCAGAAGCTGAATTTGCCGGCTTCCATGGCGTGATTGACCACCACGCCCACGCCGCCCGCCATATCCGCCACCGTGCCGCCGATCAGCACCATGCCGATCACGATGATGATCATCTGCAGGAAATCGGTGATCGCCACCGCCCACATGCCGCCGAAGAAGGTGTAGATCAGGATGGTCATCGAGCCGATCCACATGCCGGCCACCTTGGTGATCACCCCGCCCGACACCACGTTGAACACCAGCCCCAGCGCGGTGATCTGCGCGCCCACCCAGCCCAGATACGACACCACGATGGCAAGTGTGGTGAGCACCTCCACGGTGCGGCCATAGCGCTTTTGGTAGAAGTCACCGATGGTGAGCAGATTCATGCGATACAGCGGCACCGCAAAAAACAGCCCGACCAGGATCAAGCACATCGATGCGCCGAAGGGGTCGGACACCACGCCGCCCAAGCCCTCCTTGAGGAAGATGGCCGGAACGCCCAGCACCGCCTCGGCGCCGAACCAGGTGGCGAACACCACCGCGACCACCATGTAGAAGGGCAAATGACGGCCCGCCACCGCGAAATCCTTGGTGTTGTGCACCCGCGTGGCGGCATAGAGGCCGATCAGGACGGAGATGATCCAGTAGACGATGACGAACCAGAAAAGAGTGCTCATGACAGGCAGCTGCGATGGTTAGGTCGGAGCGCGGAATATAACGCAGAAAGAGATACTTGCGGGGGGTGAGGCGGGAATTTTTCGCGCCGGTTTCAAAGCGCCGGCAGGCCGTGTCGCGCTCGGGCGTGTTGGCATTTTTCATCCCCCGGCATCACCTCGCGGCAGGGCGAGGGGCGGTGGGGGTAGATGCTGCATGCGGTGGCGCCACCCACCTCGCCGGTGAGTGCCGCGCAGCGCGGTGCGGCTTGATCGGTGCCGGCCATACACGCGAATACCGGGGTGAGAGACCGGGTGAGCCCTGCCGCCGGGGAATCCTCCGGGATTTCGGCCCAGTAAAAAGACACGCGAAACGCCGCGCAACACGCGCCGCAGGCGGTGCAGGGGTTGTCGGTCATGGTTGCGCGGCCAGGGCGGTGAAGGCTTCGTGGGCGGAGAGCCAGATGCGCTTGGCAAGTCGCGCGCCCAGATCGGTTTTGGCCAGCCGCTCCATCACCGGGCTTTTGATCTCTGCCATGGCAAGCCGGATGCCGCGTTCGCCCAGCCGGTCTTCCAGCGAGGAGAGCATGTCGAGCGCGGTGGTGTCGATACGATTGACCGCCGACATGATGAGCAGCAGGTGGCGCGCTTGGGGGTGGGCGGCGAGCCGGGATTCCAGCGCGGTTTCGATGGCGTCGGCATTGCCGAAGAAGAGGTTTTCGTCGACGCGGATGGCCAGCACGTTGGCGAGGGTGTCCACCTTGTAACGTTCGATATTGCGAAAATGCTCGGTGCCCGGCACCCGCCCCACCACCGCGATATGCGGGCGGGCGCTGCGCCACACCAGCACCGCGAATGACACAATCACCCCGCCCAGGATGCCTTGCTCCACACCCAGCACCACCACGCCCGCGAAGGTGGCGATGAGCGCGATTGCATCGCCCCGGTCGTAGTGCAGGGTGTGGCGCAGCGTGGCGATGTCGATGAGCGGCCACACCGCGACGATGATGGCAGCGGCCAGCACACTGGTGGGCAGATGGGCGAAGCCTTGGCCGGCGAACATCAGCACCAGCGCCATGACACCGGCTGAAAACACCCCGGCCAGCGGGGTGCGCGCACCCGCCGAGAAATTCACCACCGAGCGGGAAAACCCGCCCGCCACTGGGAAGGCGCCCGACAAGCCGCTGGCAAGGTTGGCCGCGCCCAAGCCGAAGAGCTCGCGGTCGGGGGTGATGCGCTCGCCGCGGTGGCGGGCCAGCGCCTGCGCCACCGATACGCTTTCGACAAAGCTCACCACGCTGATCAACAACGCCGGCAGCCACAGCGCGGCAAGCGTTTCGGCGCCCGGCAGCACGGCAGAGAGCGAGGGCAGGCCGGCGCTCACCGCCCCCACCACCGCAACCCCTTGGGTGCGATGCCAATCAAAGTGCGCCACCCACACCGCAGCCAACACCACCACCATCACCGGCACCAGCCGCCCGATCAGTTGGGCGCGTGGCAGCGCGAGCCCCAGCCGGTGCAAATGCCGGGGCATGGGCCCGCGGGCGAAGGCGAGCAGCAGCATGGCCGACACCCCAAGCAGGCTCGCAGCCGGGTTGGCGGCGGGCAGGTGGGTGAGGCTTGCCAGCAGCGTGGGCAGCGTGCCCTGGCTTTGGAATTGCAGGCCGAGCAACGGCTTCAACTGGCTGACGATGATCACCACCGCCGCGCCGCTGATGAAGCCGCTCATCACCGGGTGGCTCAGGAAATGCGCCAGCATCCCCAGCCGCAGCGCGCCGAATATGCACAGCATCAGGCCGCTCAAGAGCGCCAACTGCATGGCCAGCGCGAGGTGCTCGGTGGAGCCGGGCATGGCCAGCGGCGCGAGCGCGCTGGCCGTCATGAGCGAGACCGCAGCCACCGGCCCCACCGCCAGCGTCATGCTGCTGCCCAGGAGCGCATAGGCGAGCACCGGCAGGATGCTGGCATACAGCCCCGCCTGCGGCGGCAACCCGGCGAGCAGGGCATAGGCGAGGCTCTGCGGCACCAGCATCACCCCAACCACAAACCCGGCGCTCACATCGCCGGCCAGCCATTCGCGGCGGTAATTGCGCACCCAAGCGGGCAGGAGGTTGCCCTTGATCATGCGCGGCGCCGGCGTTGCAGGACTTCAAAAATCCCCATGCCCGCGAGCATCGCCAGCACAAAAATCAGCGCGGGGCCGGAGCCCGCGCCCAGCGCGGTGAGCGCCGGCCCGGGGCAGAACCCGGCCACGCCCCAGCCGGCGCCAAAGAGCAGGCTGCCCCACACCAGCGGTGGGTCGATATCGCGCCGGGTGGGTAATTGCATCGGCCCACCCAGCCAGGTGCGGCTGCGTTTTTTGGCGAAACGGAAAGCGATCAAACCCACCGCGATTGCGCCCCCCATCACGAAGGCGAGCGAAGGGTCCCAGCGCCCGGCCAGATCCAGAAAGCCCAGCACCTTGGCCGGGTTGGCCATGCCGGCGATGATGAGACCGATGCCGAAGATGAGCCCACACAAAAATGAAATCGCGCTTGCCATGTCAGGCTCCTTGGGTGAGCAGGTGGCGGATGAGATAGACGCTTGCAAAGCCGCTCGCCATGAAGCAGCCGGTGGCCACCAGCGAGCGCAGCGACAGGCGCGATAAACCGCACACCCCGTGGCCGCTGGTGCAGCCCGCGCCATAGCGGGTGCCAACCCCCACCAGCAGCCCGGCTACGATGAGCGCCGGTGTGCTTGCCGCCACCTCGATCGGCGGCAGCGCGGCAAAGAGCCGATACACAATCGGCGCGGCAACGAGCCCCACGATGAAAGCGAGCCGCCACGCCCGATCGCCTGATTGGGCCGGGCCAAGCAGCCCGCCCACAATGCCGCTGATGCCCGCAATGCGGCCCAAGGCTAGCGCGAACACCCCGCTCGCCAGCCCAATCAAGACCCCGCCCGCCAAGGCAGGCAGCGGGGTGAAGTGTGCCCAATCGATCATTTTCGTTTTCCTCGTGTGCGACAAAAACGGTTGTACAACGTTTCGATCACCGCGAGCGCGTCATCGCTCGCGATGGCGTAAAAAATCTGTTTGCCCTCGCGCCGTGTGGTGACAAGCTGTGCCTCGCGCAGCACGCCGAGTTGCTGCGAGAGTGTGGGCTGCAGGATGCCGGTGAGCGATTCCAGCTCGGACACACACCGCTCGGCCTGGCTCAATTGGCACACCAGCAGCAGGCGGTCCGGGTTTGAGAGCACACGCAAGAGCTCGCTTGCCCGGCCGGCAGCGGCGCGCATGGCTTTGAGATCGAGCACGACATCTTTTGGCATGGCGTGGGGCACGCGTTTTTTAATATATTGACAGATAGTTTATCGAAAAATATATTGAACTCGTCAAGAAAAATTTAAGCAGGAGCGAGCACCATGAACCCGCAGGTCGAATCGTTTTTCGATGAAGCCACCTCCACCTTCACCCATGTGGTGCACGCCGGGCCGGGCAGTGCCTGCGCGATCATCGATCCGGTGCTCGATTACGACCCCAAATCGGGCCGCACCTCCACGGCCGGGGCCGAGAAGGTGATGGCGTATGTGCGCGATCAGGGCTTGTTGGTGGCGTGGATTCTGGAAACCCACGCCCATGCCGATCATCTTTCGGCCGCACCGATTCTCAAGCAGGCCTTGGGCGGGCGCACCGGCATTGGTGAGCACATCCGCACCGTGCAGGGCGTGTTCAAAAAGGTGTTCAATCTGGAGGCTGACTTCACGCCGGACGGCTCGCAATTCGATCATTTATTCGCCGATGGCGAGACCTTCTCCATCGGCGCCTTGCAGGCCCGGGTGATACACACCCCCGGCCACACCCCGGCCTGTGTGAGTTATGTGGTGGGTGATGCGGTGTTTGTGGGCGACACTTTATTCGCCCCCGATGTGGGCACCGCGCGCTGTGATTTTCCCGGCGGCGATGCGCGTGCGCTCTATCGCTCGATCCGGCGGCTCCTGGCGTTGCCTGAAGATACGCGGCTTTTTTTGTGTCACGACTATCTGCCCACCCCTCGCGAAGTGTGCGCTCACGCCACCGTGGCGGCTGAGCGCGCAGCCAATATCCATGTCGCCGATGCGGTGAGCGAAGACACCTTCGTGTTGATGCGCACCGCGCGCGACGCCACACTCGCCATGCCGGTGCTGATGCTGCCTGCGGTGCAGGTGAATATCCGTGCCGGTGAATTGCCGCCACCGGAGTCGAATGGGGTGCGGTATCTCAAGATTCCGCTGGATGCGCTGTGATACAGAGGTAAATCACGCCACGCCATAGCGCGCCCGCAAACCGGGCGTTTCCACATTTTGGCCCGCGTACATCCCCTGCAGCGGGAAGACAAAGGGCGTGTCGGCTGTCTTGCGCAGCGCGGCGATGATGTTGATGTTGGCTGAGCGCTCCGCCAGTTTTTCCACCACCTGATTGAGCCGCGAGGCCTGGCGCTCGGTGGGGCGGCCGGTGAGGCGGCGCAGCACTTGGCTCAGCTGGTTGCGCGCAGTGCGCGGCTTGATCGACCCCCGCGACTGAAAATCTGCCAGGGTGAGCGCGCCGTCCGCCGGCTGCCAGGGCAGTCGCATCGGGTTGTCATTCAACACCCCTTCGCGGCAGGGGATTTCCTGCCCCACCGGGCAGCCCACCGAAAGGCGCACCACCTCGTAACGATTGGCCGCCGCCAGATCGGTAAACAGCAGCGGATTGAAATTGAAAAAGCCGTGATTCATCCAGTTGTAAAACGGCAGCACGAACAGCATCACCCCGCCGGGGCGGGTGAGTTGATGCATGTTGCGAAACACCGTGGCTTGATTGAAGACATGCTCGCCGGTGCCATTGTTGGTGCAAAGATCAAAGGTCTGCGAAAACCCGTAGGCTTCTCGCAGATCGACATTGAGGTCCATGATCATGCTGCCGTATCGGGCATTGACATCGATCGATTCGTAACGCTTGAAACCCAGCCCTCGGTAATAACTCGCGGTGTGGGGGTTCTGCTCGTGGTGGGTGAGCGCCATCAGACGGCGCAGCGCAGCTTCATCCGCGTTGGGGTGACGGGTGCGGAGATATTCGATCACCCGTGGGAACATCATGTCTTGCGGTGCGCGAAGCGAGCCGCCGAGGGTGGGGTCAAAGGTCTGGTTGCCCAATTCGATCACAGAGGGCGAGGGCGGCAAGGTCTCGATCAGGTTCGCGACCAGCTTCATCATGAGCGGGGTGAATGACATGCGTATCCTCGAATGGCGTAAGCATGGCGATTCTAGGCAGGGCGGACGCAGGCCGATGTGACGCAGTAGGCATGGCGCGCCGGGTGTCTTTCACGGCAGGGCCCACACACGCCATGTCGTGATGAATTCAGCGGTCTTGAAAGTGTGTGCGGATTACAGTCGGCGCGATGAATGTCTTGTTTTGCTCGACCAATGGGTTCCTGCCGCAAAGTGTCGGCGGGGTGGAGTGCAGCACCCATGAGACCTGTACCCATTTCCGTGCGCAGGGCCTCTCGCCCGTGGTGCTTGCAGCCCTCAAGGCGCGAGGTTGGCTCACCATCGCCTTGAGGGTGCGCCGGCATCTGTTGCGCGATGCCTATCCGGTGGATCTGCGCTTCGGGTATCCGGTGTTCCGGGTGTGGGACCCTGTTCATGCCATGGCGGAGATCATCCGGCGCTCGAAAATCGATGTGGTGCTGGTAAATCAAAATCACCGGGGGCTGGTGCAGGCAGGGCTTGATGCCGGCGTGCCCACGGTGCTCTATGCCCACGGCACGGATTTCGTTGATCTTCCCTCGCCCGAGCGGCCTGATTACATCAGCAATTCATGCTTCACCGCCGCACGGTTGAAGGCGCGCTATGGCGTGGCCTCGGCGGTGATTCCGCCTTTGATCTTGCCTGAGCGTTATCGGGTTGAATCACACCGGCGGGCGGTGTTGTTCGTCAATCCGCATCCTGCAAAAGGGGTGGAGATTGCGCTCGGGCTTGCGCGTGCGCGGCCGGATATTCCGTTTATATTTGTCGAGAGCTGGCCGCTCAAGCCGCAGATGCGCGCGCACTATCGCGCCCAGGCGGCGCGTTGTCCGAATATCCGCTGGCAGGCTCCGGTAGCCGATATGCGCCGTTTATATCGCGAGGCGCGGCTGGTGCTGGTGCCGAGCCTGTGCGATGAGGCCTGGGGCCGGGTGGCGAGCGAAGCGCAAGTGAGCGGCATTCCGGTGCTGGCGAGCCGTCGCGGTGGCTTGCCGGAATCCGTGGGCCCGGGCGGGGTGCTGGTGGATCCGCAACACGGCGTGGAGGCGTGGGTGGAAGGTTTGTCGCGCATGTGGGACGACCCGCTTATGTATGACACATTGAGTGCGAAGGCGCGTATGCATTCATTGCGGGATGCGATCCAGCCCGCGCGGATTTTTTCGGATTTGCAGGCAGTGCTTTCGCGTGCAGTTCGCCATGCATCACCTGGGGCACACCGATTGCAGCGCGCGGAAGGTGGTCAAGCGCCGGGATTCCAGCCGCGGTCTCAAGGCCTGGAATAACTGCGCGGTGGCGAGCGCATCAGCCAGCGCGCTGTGGCGGGCGAAATTACTGATGCCGAATTTCGCAGTCCATTGATCAAGGCTCTTGCAGCGCGAGGCCCACTCGGGGCACACCGCCGGGGCGATGCGGGCGAGATCCGCCCACTCATGGTTGAAGCGCACCCCGAGTGTGGCGCGCAGCGATTTATCCACCATGCCCTGATCAAAATCGGCATGAAACGCCAGCAGCGGGGCGTTGCCCACCCATTCCAGAAACCCCAGCAGCGCATCGGCTGCGCGCACCCCGCTCAACTGGGCACCCGCGCCGATGCCGTGGATGAGGATGTTGTCGCGGCTGGATTCCGAGGGCTGCTGCAACACCACATCCAGCGTGTCGGCCAACACGATGCGCCCACCTTCGATGGCCACAGCACCGATGGAAATCAGCCGGTCGCGGTTAAGATCCAGCCCGCTGGATTCCACATCCACCACCACCAGCCGGGCGTGTGAGAGCGGCAGGTTGAGATCCACGCGCCGCGCGGCTTGCCAGTGCGCAAGGCGCCGGGATTCGCGCGCATCGAGCGCCAGGTTTGAGCGGCCCAGCAGGCGCCCAAGCCACTTCATGCCGAGAAATCCATCGCGAGTTTGTTTTGCAGCTTGCGCGCCTGCCGGAAGGCTTCGCGCAGGATGCGCCGATCCAGCGGGTTGAGGTGATCCGGGTCCGCGTTGTTGGTGAGCGGCACACCCGCGCCAGCCTGCTCGTGATGCAAGCGCAGGCGCAGCAGCTGGATGAATTGAAAGGCATCGATATACGCCTCGCCCTCGCGCGCATCGAGCCGCCCCGCGCTCATCAATTCACGCAAGCGGCCCACGGTGCTGGTCTGCGTGCCGCCAGCAGCGAGGCTCATGATGCGCGCACCCTCGACAAAGGGCGTGACGCCGAACATTTTCAAATCGATGGTGTTGTCATCACCCGTGACAAATTCGCGCACCACGCCCAGCGGCGGGCGATTGCGCAGCGCATTGGCCGCCATTTGATGCAGGAAGCGCGGGTTGCGGGCGGCGGCGTCAGTCAGCCAGTCGCGCAGTGAAATCGCCAGACGCTCTACCCCCCACAGCGCGCGGAAATCGAAAAAGATCGAGGCATTGAGGAGCGCTGCGGGGTCGCCCTGATCGATCCATTTCGCGAACGTGGCCTGCCATTCCTCGAGCGATGCGCACCACTTCGGGTTGGAGGCCATCACCTCGCCCTTGCACAACGGAGCCCCGCATTCAGCCAGCGCCTCGTTCACCTGCCGCGCAAAGGGCAGCAGCGCCCCTCGCACGCCCTCGGCGCTCTGGCCCGGCGGCACGCTGAAAAGGATGCCGTTGTCCTGGTCAGTGTTGAGGGTTTGCTCAAGCCGCCCCTCGGAGCCCAGCGCCAGCCAGCAGAAATCCAGCCCCGCGAGCGGGCTTTTCTGCAAGCAGAGCGTGATGATGCGCTCGGTGAGCACATCATTGAGCGTGGAGATGATCTGCGAGAGCTGCTCGGCCGCCACCCCTTGGGCCAGCATGGTGTGGGCGAGCACGCGGATATCGGCGGCACAGGTTTTCAAAGTGTCCAGGGATTCGGCATGGCGCAGGGTGTCGCCCACTTGTCGCAAGCCGCGCCGCTGCAGCGAAAAAAGATCGCGCTCGGACACCAGCCCCACCAGCTTGCCGTGTTCCACCACAGGCACATGGCGAAAGCCGTGGCGGGCCATCAAGAGCGCGGCATCCTGCGCAAACTGATGCGGCGCGATCGCGACCGGCGAGGGCGTCATCACCTCGGAAAACGGGCATTGGAGACTGCGCCCCGGCAGCACCACCCGCGGCAGGATATCGCGCAGCGTGAAGATGCCCAAGGGGCGGTGGGCCTCATCGACCGCGATCATCGAGCCGATATTCTTGCCACTCATGGTGGCCACCACTTCATCGAGCGGCGTATCCGGCGAGCAGGTGACGGGCTGGGTGCGCATCACCGCGGAGACCGGGCTCATGAGCGAATGCTGCTCCAGCGCGTGCTCGGCGAATTGATGCTGCAGCATGCGCTTGGCCTGACCGAAAAGATGCGCCAGCCGGTGGGTGCAGAAATCGGCGAAGGGTCGGCTTTGCGCCATCAACTCCAGAAAGTCGTCGCGCGCCAATTCAAAGCAGAACACATCGCTGCGGGCGCGATAGGTGCTCACCACCTGCCGCCCGGAAATCAGCGCGGCGAAGGGAAAGCATTCCGCCTCGCGCAATTCCATCCAGTCTTGCGCGCCACTGCCCGATGCAGCGCGTTCAGCTACCACCACGCCTTGCTTGATGATGTAAAAAGTCTGGGGCGCGGAGTCGGGGCCGAGCACCACTTCACCGGCGGCGTAATACCCGAGCTTGAGCCGCGAGACCATCCACTCAAGG
>Ga0079301_1001416_pt1 | contig 11033 bp, 6 predicted proteins | sample Wag4_2014_7_11_3_FD_74797 | JGI IMG/M metagenome (GOLD analysis project Ga0079301, IMG submission 74797) | Fresh water mixed with fracking chemicals microbial communities from Ohio, USA - Utica-2 Time Series FC 2014_7_11 | ecosystem: Engineered > Industrial production > Chemical products > Input...
ATCGCGTGATTGCGGAAAGCGGCAGCCCGCTTTGGAATGTGTATTTCACGGGCGAGAATGCCGAAGGCCGGCGCTATGTGCGCATGTTCTTCATGAATGGTGGCCATGGCGCGGCACCTGCCCATGATGGCGCAGCCTGCCTTTCCTTCCCATCCAATGTCGCGACACAAGCGGTGGAGCAGTTTGAAAACGCTGTCCCCATGCTGATGACAGAAAAAGAACTCATCCCCAATTCCGGCGGCGCCGGGCGCACCCGCGGCGGGCTGTCACAACGGCTTTCCTTCGAAGTAGTCGGCGAAGAACCTGTGACGGCCACCTATCGCCATGAACGCGTGCAGCACCCGCCACGCGGCGTATTGGGCGGCGAAGCCGGGCGCGGCGGGCGCGATCTGGTGAATGGCAAGCCTGTCGCCGCCAAGGCGCGCATCGTGCTGCAACCAGGCGATGTCATTACCTATGAAACACCTGGCGGTGGCGGCATGGGGCCGGTGGCTGAACGCGATCCCGCCGCCATCGCCCGCGATATCAAGGAAGGCTACGTCACGCCATGAACCCCGCCCCCTGGCGCATTGGTGTTGATATTGGCGGCACCTTCACTGATCTGGTCATGCTGGATTCGCGTGACGGCCGCATCTTCAATGGCAAGGTGCTCACCACACCCCATGCACCGGAAGAAGCGGTGCTTGAAGGCGTGCGCGATCTTCTGGCACGGACTGGCGCAAAAGCAGATGAAGTGCGCCACGTCATTCACGGCACCACGCTGGTCGCCAATGCGCTGATCGAACGGCGCGGCGTGCCGACAGGCCTGATCACCACCAAGGGTTTTCGCGATATTCTGGAAATCGGCACGGAACTCCGCCACGACACGTATGATCTTTTCATGCGCGTGCCTGAGCCACTTGTACCACGCTATCGCCGGCTTGGTGTGGCCGAACGGCTGCTGCCAGACGGCACTGTACGCGAAGCACTTGATGAAGCCAGCGCGCGCGAAGCGGTGCGCGCCTTGCGCGCGGCGGGTGCCAAGGCAGTGGCTGTCTGTTTCCTGCACGCCTTCCGCAACCCCGCCCATGAACTGCGCATGCGCGACATTATGGTGGAAGAAGCGCCTGAGCTCAGCATCTGTCTTTCATCCGAAGTCGTGCCGGAAATCGGCGAATATGAACGCGCCTCCACCACCGTCTGCAACGCCTATGTGCAGCCGGTTTTCGAACGCTATCTGCGCCGGCTGAGTGATGGCTTGCGCGGCTTTGGCTTGACCGGCCCGCTTTTCCTGATGCTGTCGGATGGCGGCACCGTCGCGGAAGAAACCGCCGCGCGTCACCCGATCCGCCTGGTGCAATCCGGCCCCGCGGGCGGGGTGGAAGCCACCGGCATTTACGGTGCCGCTGCCGGCGCGCGCGATATCCTTTGCTTTGATATGGGCGGCACCACCGCCAAGGCTGCGTTGATTGACAATGGCGAAGCGCAGCGCAGCCTTGATTTCGAAGTCGCGCGCGTGGATCGCTTCCGCAAGGGTAGCGGCCTCCCGCTCAAGGTGCCGGTCATTGACATGATCGAAATCGGCGCCGGCGGTGGTTCCATTGCGCGGGTAGATCAACTCGGCCTGGTGCGTGTGGGCCCTGAAAGTGCGAGTTCCGATCCCGGCCCCGCCTGCTACGGGCTTGGTGGCGCGCGACCGACCGTGACGGATGCGGATCTGGTGCTTGGCTATCTTGGGGCCGAGAGCTTCCTGGGTGGCGCGATGAAGCTGAATATTGCGGCGGCGGAAGCCGCGCTGGCAGAACATATCGGCAAGCCGCTTGGCCTTTCCGTGCCGGAAGCCGCCTGGGCCATCCATGAAACCGTCAATGGCAATATGGCGCAGGCGGCAGCAATTCATGCTTTGGAAAAAGCCAAGCGCATTGATGCCTATGCGATGGTGCCGATTGGTGGTGCGGGCCCCGTGCATGCCTGCCATATCGGCATGAAGCTTGGCCTTCGCCGCATCATCGTGCCTTTGGGTGCGGGCGTTGCCTCGGCCTTTGGTTTCCTTGCCGCGCCGATTTCCTTTGCCTTCGTGCAAGGCTGGGTCGCGCCGCTAGCCAGCTTGGATTTTGCCAAGCTACGCGAGGTCACCGGCACCATGACCACCCAAGGCAAAGCCATGGCAGCAGCAGCGGGCGTGGCGCCAGAAGCGGCCTCAGCGCGCATCCTGGGTGCCATGCGCTATGCCGGGCAGGGGTTTCAGGTGGAAGCGGAAATCCCGGCCGAGGCGATCTTGCGCGGTGATGCGGCAATGCTGCGCGCAAGATTCGAAGCGGCCTATCTGGCGCTTTACGGCCGCACGGAACCAGCGCTACCGGTTGAATGCGTATCTTGGCAGGTGATTGTCGCCGGGCCGCGCCCCGTGGTGGACCTCACGCGGCAAAGTGCTGCTGCGGACGGGGCTTTGCAACGCGGCACGCGCCGCGCCTGGTTTGGGGGCGCCTTTGTCGAGGCGCCGGTGCTCAATCGCCTCGCGCTCCGTCCCGATGATCGCGTGGCCGGGCCGGCGCTGATCGAGGAACGCGAATGCACTTTGGTGCTGCCACCCGGCGCCACCGCGCGCTGCGATGCCGCGCTTAACCTGGACGTGACGCTACGCGCTTGATGCGCTTTATTGGCGTGGCAGCGGCAGGATCAGATTGGTGACGTCGCAGAGGTTCACACGGCGGCGTTCATCCGCCTGACCATTCTGATAGACAAACCGCACATCATGCAGGCAGGGGCCTTCCGGTAGGCGAATGGCAAAGTTGCGCCCCGGTGCCACCGTATCATTGCCCAGACGATCCGGCCCCCATTCCTGTTCAGTCGAAAGTGATACATAGGCTTCCATCACGATCGCACGTGATTGATTGACCAGATTGAAGGAAGGATTGCCGGTCTGGTCAGCGGGCGCGCCGCGCTGCGGCGCTGGTGTTTGCGCCGATTGCCGTCCGTCAAAGACAACCTCTGTCACGGTGCAGAGATTGATGTTGCGCTTATCTTCGCTCGGCCCGCCGGCGCGTTCATAGACCACGCGCAAATCCCACATGCAGGGTCCTTGCGGCAGGCGCAGCGTGAAGCTGCGCCCATTGGGCAGCGCCTTGTCACCAAGACGATCACCCCCCCAATCCTGATCGGTCGCGAGCGATGCATAAACCTCAAAAATCAAGCGCCCAGAACGATTGACCAGATTGAAGGAAGGATCGCCCTGCTGCGCCAGCGCGGGCGTGGCAGAAAGGCCGAGCGCCAAGGCGCCCAGAAAACAACGGAACGGCATGGTGTTACTCCTCAATCATCGCCACGATACCACGCTCGCCGTCCGGCTAGAACTCCCGGATGGATTTGGCGAAGCGATCCGCCAGTGGCCGCGCGAGGTAGGAGGCAAAGGAACGCTCCCCGCGCCGGATCAGCACTTCCGCATGCATCCCAGGCTGCAGGCGCAAATATTCATGCTTGATCAATTCTTCTGGCGCAAAGGCAATGCGCGCCACGAAATACGGCATGCCGGTGCGCTGATCTGTCATGCGGTCCGGTGAAATCCGCTCCACAGAGCCTTCAAGGACCGGGGTTGTCCGCGCTGCCGCATGAGAAAGCCGGATGGAAGCCGGCATCCCCGTGCGCACCGTATCCACATCCATCGGCGTGATTTGCGCTTCCACAACCAGCCTTTCTTCCTGCGGCACGATGGAGGCAACCTGAGATCCTGGCGCAATCACGCCGCCCCGTGCCGAATAGCGCAATTCCATCACCATCCCGGCTTCGGGCGCATCAATCGTGAGCCGCATCAATTGGTCATTGGCGCTGATTTCGCGTTCGCGGAGTTCCAAAAGCCGGCCCTGCAATTCGCGCAATTCCTTGGCGTTTTCTTCCTGACGGGCGCGCAGCAATTGGGCGCGCTGCATTTCCGCCTCCCCCACCGCCTGTTGCGTGCGCGCGACGTTTTCAATTGCCTCACCACGCTCACCGATCAGGCGCGCTTCTTCGCGCTGCAGGGAAAGCAGGCGGGGCAGGCGTTCCAGGCCCATCCGCACCAGACCCTCCACGCCCATGATTTCCTGACGCACCAGCGCAAGCTGTCGGTCATTCGATTCAATGCGCACATTCAGCCCATCAATCTGCTTCTGCAATTGCAGTGCGCGTTGGGTAAGGATTTCAGTCTGCCCTTGCAGCGCATTGCGCCGCGCGATGAATTCGTCATTCTGCACCGACAGAATTTCCGCCACCTTGGGATCAGCTTGACGCGCCGTCAGTTCCGGCGGGAATACAGGGGCTGGCATGTCAGCCCGCTCAGCGGCCAAAACGGCGACGCGCGCGCGCGCACGGTCCGCTTCATCCAACACGACATTAAGCCCGGCGCGCACACGCGTATCATCCAGCCGGATCAGGGGTTGGCCGGCGGCCACAACGGCACCTTCACGCACCAGCACCTCACCCACAATGCCGCCTTCCAGGTGCTGCACATTGCGACGGTTCAGTTCCACCATCAGCGTGCCAGGCGCGACCACGGCGCTATCAATCATGGCGAAGGCGCCCCAGCCGAAAACGCCACCCAGGCCAAAAAGAATGATGAATAGGGCAAGGCGCAAGGGCCGCCAGATGGGTGCCTTGGGCGCGGCGGCATCGGCATCAAGCACGGGCGTATTCCGATTCATGGCCCCGATCCCCTAAATCTTCGCAATAGCCGTCATGGGGCGTGGCGGCTGGGCCGGGCGGGTCAGCCGCGGCAGGACTTCATCGCGCCGGCCAAAGGCTTCCACCGTGCCCGCGCGCATCAACAATATCTTGTCCACTGCCGCCAGGATATTGGCGCGGTGCGTGATGATCACGGCGGTGATTCCCATGTCGCGCAAGCGGCCAAGCGCCGCCTTCAAAGCCGCTTCACCGTCACTATCCAGGTTTGAATTGGGCTCATCCAGCACCACCAGCCTGGGCGCGCCATAAAGCGCGCGCGCCAGCCCAATGCGCTGGCGCTGCCCGGGTGAAAGCCCGCGCCCATTGGGGCCAAGCGGCGTATCATAGCCTTCTGGCAGATGCAGGATCAGATCATGCAGCCCGGCATTCTTGGCGGCCGCCACCACTTTTTCGGAATTAACGGCGCCTAGGCGCGCAATATTCTCGGCCACAGTGCCTTCAAACAACTCCACATCCTGCGGCAGATACCCCAAATGCTGACCGACCTGGTCCCGTGGCATGCGCGCCATATCGGCGCCATCCAGCCGTACCGCCCCCGCGCGTGGTGGCCAAATTCCCAAAACCGCGCGCGCCAAGCTGCTTTTGCCGGCTGCACTTGGCCCAATGACAGCGAGTGATTCGCCGGGCTGCAACGCAAAGCTGACACCCCGCAGAACTACCGCGTCAGTGCCTGGTACGGCCAAGACCAGGTTCTCAACAGCCAGGGCACCCTGCGGTGTGGGTAGCGCCATGCCCCGTTTCTCCGCCGGTGCCGTCGCCAGGAAGTCACAAAGTCGCCGATGCGCCGCGCGCGCGTTCATCGCTTGCTGCCAAAGGGCGACCACCTGCATGCTGGGCGCCAGCGCACGCGCCAAAATAAAGGTCGCGACAATCATCGCGCCGGGGGTGATGGATTGTTCAATCACCAACAGCGCACCCAGCCCCAGGGTCAGCACACCCGTCAGCGCCAATTGCAGGAATTTGATCACAGCCGCAAACCCGCCCGCGATTTGGCTCGCGGTTTGTTGCTGGTTGAGCATGGACAGATGGCGTTCCTGCCAGCGCTGCCACACCTCCTGCCGCATGCCCATGGCTTCCGCGGTTTCGGCATTGCGGATGCTGGCTTCCACAAAGGCATAGGCCTGCACATTGTTGTTGGAGGCTTCAGCAAGCTTCTTCGAGGACAGGAAAGCCTGGATCAAGGCGCTGCCGATCACGATGAAAACGGCAGCCGTCCCAAAAAAGGCGAAAAAGGGATGGATGATATAGAGAATGGCCAGGAACACCGGAATCCAAGGCGCGTCGAGCGTTGTGGTGAGCCCGGTGGTTGAAATGAAGGACCGGACCTGTTCCAGGTCACGCAAAGGCTGCGCCCCCACCCGATCACTGCCACGCAGACTTCCCTGAACGAACAGGGCATCGAAAACGCGAGAGGAAAGCCGCCGATCAATAAGGCGACCCAGCCCGACCAGGGCAAAGCTGCGGCATCCTTCCAAAAGGCCATAAATCGCGATCAAGAACAGGGAAATCAGCGTCAGCGCCAAAAGCGTTGCCTCGCTCTGGCTTGCCAGGACACGATCATAGACCTGCATCATGTAAACCGAACCCGTCAATTGCAGCATATTGACGATGAAGCCCACGGCGAAAAGCAGCGCCAAGGCACCCTTCATTTCGCGCATGATGGCATAAATGGGTGATCCAGCGCCCATGCGTGCCTGATTCGGGCCAAAGGGCATCATTGGCCGCATAAAGAGCTACCCCCTTTTCGTTCGAGCGACGGCAGAGCCGCTTTGGGCTTCAGCCGAGCACAGCAGCCCAGGCTTGGCTGTGAACTGACCCGCGCATCCAGATTTGGATATGGAACCTAACGCTGCTCGCTGAAGACCATTTGTTGCTTTCTAGCAAATTTTTCGGGCCCTGGTCGAGACCGAAAAATAGAAGGTAACCGGGCTGGCTGACGCCATTTTGGCGTCAGAGATTGAAATCCGTCGCAAGCAACGCGGTTAGGCCTTGCACCGCAACGTCCATGTCGGACCGCCCGTCACCATTCACATCAAGCTGCAAAAGCCCGCCCCTGAATCGCGCCTCGCCGGCGACACGGCTAAAGGCAGCGCCACCAACAAAGGTAAAGGCCTGATCCCCCGACAGATTTCCGTTGGCATCGATCCCAGAAAGATCAATACGATCACCTTGGGTGCGCCTGAAATCAGTGATCAAGTCGCGATTGCCACCCACCGCGCTATCGGATATCGCCAGAAAGCGGAAGATATCGGCACCGGTCCCACCGGTCATCTCATCCCGGCCCGCACCGCCGATCAGGATATCATTGCCGGCGCCGCCATTAAGCTGATCATGCCCGATGCCACCATCAAGGCGATCAGCCCCTGCAAAGCCGGCAAGGATGTCATTGCCGCCGAGCCCGTAAAGGCTGTCATTGCCACTTGCGCCATTCAGCCGATTATTGGCCGCCGTCCCGGTCAGGATCATGTCCGCAAGAGTTTGCGTCATGGCAAGGCTGTAGCCACCTGTTGTGGTTCCGTAGCCCTGGGCGCTCAGATAGAAAGTGCCACCCGTGGTGGCCACGAACGATAGGCGCGAATTCAACCCGACCGCATCATCATTAAAGGCCAACTGGGCACCACTTGAATTCAGAAGGCGCAGGTAAGTGTCAAGCGTGGAACCTGCGGTCGCATCCATCGTGAAATCATAGCGATAGCCCGCTGTCAGGCTTAGTCGGAACCAATCCTGATCACCGCCAACATCAATGACAGAGCTTCGCGGGGCCGTGGTTGAAAGCGTGGCGTTGGTAGCGGTGCTGCCCGCGATATTGTCAGCAAGTACCGTCTGCGTGACTGAAAGGGCATAACCGCCAATGCTGTTCCCCGCGCCTTGCGCAGAAACGTAATAGGTGCCGCTGGTGGTTGCCGTGAATGAAAGGCGGGAATTCAGGCCAACCGCATCATCATTGAACATCAATTGGCCACCATTGGAATCCAGCAGCCGCATGGCGGTATTCAGCGAAGACCCGGTGGCGGCATTCAGGGCAAAATCATATCGGGATCCGGCGGTCAGGTTGATCCGGAACCAATCCTGATCCCCCATCAGGTCAATGCTTGAATTTTGCACAGCGCCAGATGAAAGCGTGGCGGTCGTTGATGTATTGCCCGCAATAGCGTCTGCCGGTGCGGTCTGGGTCATGCCAAGGCTATAGCCGCCAATAGTGCTGCCATAGCCCTGCGCGCTCAGGTAATATGTTCCGCTGGTTGTTGCCGTGAAAGCGAGGCGGGAATTCAGGCCAACCGCATCGTCATTGAAGGCCAGCTGTACACCACTACTATTCAGAAGACGAACATAGGTATCAAGCGTCGAACCCGCCGTCGCATCCATCGTGAAATCGTAACGATAGCCGGCAATCAGATTGAGGCGAAACCAATCCTGGTCCCCTGCCGTGTCCACCACGGAGAGCTGAGGCGCTGTTGGCGTGAGCGTTGCGGTAGTGGCGGCGCTGCCCGCTATGGCGTCAACCGGCGCGGCCTGGGTCATAGCCAGGGTGTAGCTACCGGTCGAAGCGCCTGAACCTTGCGCGCTGATGAAATAAGTCGCGCTGCTGTTTGCCGTGAAGGAAATACGGGAATTCAGGCCAACGGCATCATCATTGGCTGAAATCACGCCACCACTGGCGTCCAAGAGGCGCAGATAGGTGTTCAGTGAAGATCCGGCAGCTGCATTAAGCGCAAAATCATAGCGATATCCCGCAACCAGATTCAACCTGAACCAATCCTGATCACCGGCGCTATCCACTATGGAAGCCTGCGCTGCGCTCGCTGTCAGCGAAGCGGTTGTGGAAACATCACCTGCGATGGCGTCAATGGAACCAGGCGGTGGTGTTGGTGGCTGCGGTGTGGAATTCATCAGGCTGCCAATATCCAGCCGCCCACCAGTCACGACCTTTCCGGTCAATGAAGCTGTGGCGGCCGAGGAAGCGAGCAACGCCTGCTTGATTTCCGCCGCACTGGCATTTGGATTTGCCGAAGCATAAAGTGCCACGGCACCGGTCACATGCGGTGTAGCCATCGAAGTGCCGCTGTAAGTGCCATAGGCGCCGCCAGACAGCGTCGAGTATATCGAAGAACCAGGCGCCGCCAGATCAACATTTGCAGCGCCGTAGCTTGAAAAGGACGAAAGAGCCCCCGTATTCGTGAGTGATGCCACAGCAACAACCGCGTCATAACCGGCAGCCGATGTGGTAGAATAATTCGAAGGATAATTCGCCGTGATGTCGTTGTTGGAGGCTGAATTACCGGCCGCAGCCACAAACAGGATATCCTGCTGCGCCGCACGCCCAATGGCATCATTCAAGGCCTGCGAATAGCCACCGCCGCCCCAGGAATTATTTGTGGCGACAAAATTCTCGCCTTCGCTGGCCCGCGTCGCGGCGCCCGTAAAGTAGTCAACCGCACCGATCGCGCCGGAGACGGAGCCAGACCCTGACGCAGACAGGAACTTGAGCGCCACCATCTGAACATTCCAGTTGACGCCGGCAACACCAATCCCATTGCCGCCTATGCCACCGATGGTGCCGCCGACATGGGTGCCGTGATTATTGTCATCGAATGGATCATTGTCATTATTGACAAAATCCCATCCGATCAGGTCGTCACGATACCCATTGCCATCTTCATCGCTACCATTCTCCCACCGCGCATCGTTCAGAAGATCGCCAGCGTCAATGCGGCCGTTGCTGTTGTAGTCGAGAACATAGGAAGCATTGGCAGAACCGTTGAGATCGCGGAAAGTGATCAGGCCATCCAGGTCGATATCGGAAAGACTGGCCCGCAAGGTTGTGGGAATTTCCCGTTGATTGAGCCAAATATTCAGGTGAAGATCCGGGTGCGTGTAATCGATGCCGGTATCAATGACCCCAACCACGGTTTTCATGCTGCCCGTATATCCGGCGGCCCACGCTTCGTTCGCCTGGCTGCCATAGGCATTCGTGACCGTGCCGGTGTCACCCAGCATGCCCCAAAGGCTGCCATTGCTGTAACCGGGGTCATTGCTGACAGCCGCGATGGAGATCTCAGCCTTGGCGGCCAGGGGGGTCGCTTCCATCGCCTCATCACCCTGGTCAGCGCCAAGGGTTGCGTCAGCATTGATGATCAGATCGCCATACGAAACCGGGACCCAATCCTCCCCCGGTTCATGATCTGAATGGGACTCCGCCGGCAGACTGGGTGGCGTCAGCACCACCAGGATTGGCGGCGGCGGTAGCTCCTCAACCCAAGCGACAGCGCCCAACCAAAAAATGTCTGAGGCGCCACTGTAATCGGTAAAGTCTGAGAAAAACGCTGTGGCGGCATCGCCAGGACGCTGATTGAACAGAGAGAAATTGAACCTGAGCATTGAGGAGCACCCATACCAGAAGCGTGATCCAGGGTACCGCTATAATTGCGGCACAAACAAGACATAAAGCCGCTTTCTTGAGGCAATTGTGTGAAATGGTACAATAATTCTTCCTGAGTGGGATTTGTAATGGCAGTAATTAACAGATAATTATTTGGCCGTCGGGGCATTAATTCATTTTGTCATGAATAGGCTCTCCGCCAGGGGCGCGATCAGCACCAAGCCGCTGTCATCCCCCCCTAATCAAGGTCTGGGCATCTTTTGGTCGCATTCCTGGGATGAGGTTACTATACTGAGCAAAAAGGGAGCCGTGACCGCTTTGCCCGAAAAAACCCGCTTCATTCGCCAAATCCCCGACGGCGACGACCGCGAACGCCTCATGTGCCCCGATTGCGGGCATGTCGCCTATGAAAACCCGAAAGTGGTGGTGGGCAGCGTGATTGCGGAAGGCGACTACATTCTGATGTGCCGCCGCGCCATTGAACCCCGCTCAGGCTTCTGGACCATCCCGGCCGGCTATATGGAATTAGGCGAAACCGCCGAAGAAGGCGCGGCGCGCGAAGCCTGGGAAGAAGCCCGGGTACGGATCACGCTTGAAGGCGTGCTCGCGGTTTATTCCATCGCCCGCATTGGCCAGGTGCAGGTGATTTTCCGCGCCCGTTTCGCCGAACCCGGTTTCGGCCCCGGGCCGGAAAGCCTGGAAGTCGCCCGCTTCCATTGGTCTGAGATTCCTTGGGATGAGCTCGCCTTCCCCTCGGTCCATTGGGCGCTGAAGGCCTGGCGAGATTCCGCGCATGCTGCGCTGCCCGCCGCGGCACTCAATCCTGCGGAAGACAGGCGCGGCGTGCATCACCTGCCGGTGCCCGGCTGATGCTTGGTCGGCGCGCGCTTGTTTTCGGGCTGCTGGCAAGCCTCGGCACGGGCCAAGCCTTGGCGCAACATGCCGCGCCAGCCACCCC
>Ga0079301_1001417_pt1 | contig 11028 bp, 10 predicted proteins | sample Wag4_2014_7_11_3_FD_74797 | JGI IMG/M metagenome (GOLD analysis project Ga0079301, IMG submission 74797) | Fresh water mixed with fracking chemicals microbial communities from Ohio, USA - Utica-2 Time Series FC 2014_7_11 | ecosystem: Engineered > Industrial production > Chemical products > Input...
AGGCAATGGGGTCCACTTTCGGCACGCCGAGCGGGCTGCGATCTTCTGAGCCACTCAGGGCACCACCGGCGAGGATGCGGATGGCCATCACGCCCACACCCATCTTACCAGCGTGATGAATAACCCCACCCAAATCCGGCATGGCGGAGGCTGCGGGCAAGGGCGTCACAGCGCTCGGATTGAGGATGTTGTAGGGCATTTGCGCCGTGGCGAAACCGCCTTCATCCAAAACACGGCGCAGCATGGGCGCATCGCCAAGCCCGGTAATGCCGAAGAAACGGATCTTGCCTTGATCGCGCAGTTTACGGAGTGCCGGCACAGCTTCCTGCAATATCTGATCCGCCGTGAAGCTTGGTGCCTCACCTGATTGGGTAATGGGTTCATGGAGGTGAAAGATATCCACGCTATCTCGCCCAAGCCGGCTGAGGCTGGCATCAATGGATTGCGCGATGGTGCCGGCAATATCCGTCCGTTGCGGCCCACGTATCCGAACCTTGGTGCCCACAATCACTTTTGCGCCCAGCGCTTTCAGTGCGCGGCCCAGATTGCTTTCGGACACACCATCACCGTAAGCAGACGCCGTATCGAAATAGGTGATGCCCTGGTCAATGGCGCGACCAATGGCGCGGTCCTGTTCGGCTGCGCTGCCTTTCACCATCAAGCCGCCGATGGCACCACAACCAAAACCCAAAACGGAAACACTGAGGCCGGTCTTGCCTAGGGGGCGCTGTTCCATCGGTCACTTTCCTATCACTTCGGTGCGGGACTCTGCGGCAGGCATGCCATCACCGCAAGCCATGCTTGCCCTTCCTGCGCGACAATGCGAGCCTGCCATCCAGCGCGCATAGACGCGGTTTTGGAGGATACGCACATGATTTCACGTCGCCTTTTATTGGGCGCGGCAGCGCCGCTCGCCGCGGCCTCCATCATCCGAAGCGCCATGGCCTTTCCTGACCGTTCCATCCGCATGATCGTGCCCTTCGCCGCGGGTGGAAATACGGATATCCTGGCGCGCCTCGTTGCAGGCCCCATGGCGGAACGCTTGGGCAGGCCCATCGTCATCGAAAACCGCGCCGGCGCCGGCGGAAGCCTTGGGGCGGAACTGGTCGCGCGTGCACCGGCCGATGGATACACGCTGCTATTTGGTGCAGGCGGGCCGCTCACAGCCAATCCGGTGCTGCAAGCAAATATTCCCTATGATGTGGCGCGTGATTTCCGCCCCATTGGTCTGGTGGGTATTCTGCCCATGATCTGCCAGGTCACCGCGCGTTTGCCTGCGCGCAGCTTGACAGAATTGATTGCGCTGATGCGCCAACGTAATGGCGCCTTGACGGTCGCTACCCCTGGCAGTGGCAGTGCGGCGCATCTTGCCTTGGAGTTATTGCTGGCGGGGGCGAATGTGCGCGCAACCCATGTGCCTTATCGCGGCGGCAGCGCCATGATTCCGGATTTGATTAGCGGCACGGTGGATGCCGGGATGGTGGAATTGCCCTCTGCCCTGCCGCTGCATCAGGAAGGCAAGGCGCCCATTATCGCCATCGCAACCGAAGCAAGATCGGCGCGCCTGCCGGGTGTGCAGACCTTCATCGAAGCGGGGCTGCCCAATTTCACCGCCGGCAGCTATGGCGGTGTATTGGCGCCAGCCGCGACGCCGGCTGAAGTTGTCGGGAAACTCCACGCCGCATTGACGGCAGCGCTGGATGAGGCCGCAATACAATCCCGCGTCAGTGAAGTGGGCGCCATTTTGTCGAGCCCAGGCCAACGCTCGCCAGATGGCTTTGCGCGGTTCTTGCGTGATGAATTGGCCAATGCACGCCGCGCAGCAAGGCTTGCGGGGCTTTCGCCATCATAAAGCGGTGGGGCCATTCGTCGCTCGCTGCCGCCGGCGAAGGGTGACGATGCTAGGGCGGGTTTCCTGAACCCATGTGAACGCAACGCGCCCTAGCTGCGCAGGCCGGGCGCTTCCTGGCCAGTGCGCGCCACATATTCCGTGTAGCCACCAGCGAAATCATGGATACCTTCTGGCGTCAATTCCAAGACGCGGTTGGAAAGTGCCGCCAGAAAATGCCGGTCGTGGGAGACGAAAAGCATGGTCCCTTCATAAGCCGCCAGGGCGCTGATCAACATTTCCTTGGTCGCCATATCAAGGTGGTTGGTCGGTTCATCCAGCACCAGGAAATTAGGTGGATCATACAGCATCAGTGCCATGACCAGCCTGGCTTTTTCCCCACCCGATAGCACGCGGCATTTCTTTTCCACTTCATCGCCGGAAAAGCCGAAACACCCGGCCAAGGCGCGCAAGGAACCTTGGCCTGCGCGCGGAAAGGTATCTTCCATGGTTTCAAAAATGCTGCGTTCGGCATCCAATGTTTCCATGGCATGCTGCGCGAAATAACCCAATTTCACGCTGCCGCCCACCGTGACCGTGCCATCATCGGGTTGCGTGAAGCCCGTCACCAGCTTCAGCAAGGTTGATTTGCCTGCGCCATTAATGCCCATGACACAGCAGCGTTCCTTGCGGCGGATGAGAAAGTCCAAGCCGCGATAAATCACGCGGTCGCCGTATTTCTTGTGAATATTCCTGAGATTGACGACATCATCACCAGAACGTGGCGCGGGCGGAAATTCGAACAGGATGGTTTGGCGGCGCTTGGGCGGTTCCACACGGTCAATTTTCTCCAATTTCTTGACCCGGCTTTGCACCTGCGCCGCGTGAGAGGCGCGGGCCTTGAACCGTTCGATGAACTTTATCTCCTTGGCCAGCATGGCTTGCTGTCGTTCGAATTGCGCCTGCTGCTGCTTTTCATTCAGCGCGCGCTGCTGTTCATAAAATTCATAATTACCCGCATAAGTAGTCAGTGAACCGGCATCGATTTCGATAATTTTATTGACGATCCGGTTCATGAATTCCCGGTCATGGGATGTCATCAGCAGCGCGCCATCATAGGCCAGCAGGAAATTTTCCAGCCAAATAAGACTTTCCAGATCAAGATGGTTGCTGGGTTCGTCCAACAGCATGACATCTGGCGCCATCAATAAAATGCGTGCCAAGGCCACGCGCATTTTCCAACCGCCAGACAAGGCGCCAACATCGCCTTCCATCATCTCCTGGCTGAAACTGAGCCCCGCCAGAACTTCACGCGCGCGGCCTTCCAGCGCATAGCCGCCCAATTCCTCAAAGCGCGCCTGAACTTCCCCAAAGCGTTCAATCAATTGGTCCATCTGATCAGCCTGGTCTGGATCACCGAGTGCGATTTCCAGCGCCTTCAATTCCGCGGCCACTTCGCTGATGGCGCCGGCGCCATCCATCACCTCGGTCACCGCGCTGCGGCCAGACATCTCCCCAACATCCTGGCTGAAGAAGCCGATGCTGAGGCCCTTCTCGGCAATCACCAAACCCTCATCGGGTTGTTCCTGCTGCGTCATCATGCGGAACAGCGTGGTTTTGCCGGCACCATTTGGGCCGACCAACCCAATTTTCTCGCCCCTTTGCAGCGCGGCAGAAGCCTCAATGAAAAGGATCTGCCGACCGTTTTGCTTGCTGATATTATCAAGGCGAATCATGAAGGCTCTGCGTTCCTGAAAGGGGCAGGCGCCTTATAGGGGGATTTCGCCCGAGGGCCAGAGCGTCTTCTGAAGACGCCAGGCCCCCGGCAAAACCTCAGCTTGGTTCAATCCCGGGCGGCAAGCATCGTTTGCTTCATCGCCGCCCCGCCGCCGCCATGATTTCCGAACGGCGCTGAATGGCCCAGCCATAATTATCGGGCCACATCTTATTGCCCGGATCGCAGCCGAGGCTCTCGGCGGCCTTCAGGGTCCAATACGGATCGTACATCAATTCGCGACCGACCGCGATCAGATCAGCGCGGCCTTCCTGCAAAATCGCCTCGGCCTGGTCGCCGGCGATGATCACGCCAACGGCCATGGTGGGCACACCGGCATCGCGGCGCACACGTTCGGCATAGGGCACCTGGAAGCCCGGCGGGCGTTCGGCGCGGCTTTGCAAAGGTTTGCCTGAATCATTGGCGCGGAAGGCAGGGCCGCCGGAAATCCCGCCAGCCGAACAATCCACCACATCCACGCCGCGCGCCTTTAATTCCTTCGCCAGCACAACAGAATCATCCAGGCTCCAGCCCTCGGCGGGGCCATCCACGGCGGAGATGCGGAAGAAAAGCGGCAGACCTGCAGGCCAGGCGGCGCGCACCGCCTCCGTCACTTCCAAGGCAAAACGCATGCGCCCGGCCAGATCACCACCATAGCGGTCATTGCGCTTATTCGCGATGGGTGAGAGGAAAGCCTGAATCAAATACCCATGCGCGCCATGGATTTCGAGCACACGAAACCCTGCCTTGGCCGCGCGCACGGCAGCGGCAGCGAAGGCTTGTACGGTTTCCTGGATTTTCGCCTCAGTCATCGCGGTTGGCGCATGCCAGCCAGGTCCAACCGGTTCCGCGGTGGGACCAAAACACTCCCAAGGCGGAGACCCCGTCGCGGCATCTTCGGCGCGGAGCGGCGTGCTGCCCTTCCAGGGCGGCTGCACGGAAGCCTTGCGCCCAGCATGGGCGATTTGAATGGCGGGAACAGACCCAAAGCCGATGATGGCATCCACAATGGGGCGATAGGCCTCGATCTGCGCGTCATTCCAAAGCCCGCAGCAGCCATGGGTGATGCGCCCTTCCGGTGCCACTGCCGTTGCTTCGGTGAAGATCAGCCCTGCCCTGCCCCGCGCCACCGCCGTGAGATGCGAGAAGTGAAAACCATTCGCGAGGCCGTCCTTGGCCGAATACATGCAAAGCGGCGAAAGTGCCACACGATTGGGCAGCGTGACGGAACGCAGCGCGATGGGGGTGAAGAGCAACGGCATGGACATGGGGCAGGTTCCAGTAGCGGTGACGGATGAGGAGTTTCAGTTTCCCGCCCGATGGCGTCAAGCGCTGCTGGAGGCCAGATCACTGCGGTCGCTTCCTGGCAGCCGCGTGGATCAGCCCGCCAAATAACTCGCGTATGGTGCGCGGTGGCGTTCTGGGGACGGGCAAGCGCAGCATGCAACGCACCATCAATGGGGCCGGGGCATTTCGCGCATGATGGCCATCGGCTTCGCTGTGTGCGTGCCAATGATCCATTCAACATTGATCTCGCTTGCTGACCCTGCCAGTCTTGCCATCCTGTCGCATCAAGGCGCCATGACGCACCATCAGGAGAACACGATGCTCCACCGCCGAACCCTCCTCACGGCACCCATCGCGCTTGCCGCGAAGCCGGCTGCCGCACAATCCGGCGCCGCCTGGCCCGGGGGCCGTCCCATCCGGCTGGTGGTTGGTTTCCCGCCCGGTGGCTCCGGCGATTTCCTGGCGCGCACATTGAGCGAGCCTTTGGCGCGCGAATTGGGTGGTGCCACCATCATTGTGGATAATCGTCCCGGCGCGGCTTCCAATATCGCCGCCGAGCATGTCGCGCGGAGCGAACCCGATGGCCACACCATCCTGCTCGGCGGCAATTTCACCCATGCGGTGAACCCCGCCATGTATCGCCGCCTGCCCTTTGATCCGATCCAGGATTTCACGCCCATCACGCGCGTGAGTGACCTGCCCCTGATCATTGCCGTGCGCGCGGATGCGGGCATCAGCAACCTGGCTGAGCTTACCGCACGCATGCGCGCGCAACCAGGACGCTGGAATTACGCCACACCCGGGATTGGCACGCCAAGCCATTTGGTTGGTGCCAAGCTTGCGAAGGTGACGGGGCAGGACATCACCCATGTGCCCTTCCGCGGCGGCGCCCCTTCCCTGCAAGCCGTGCTGGCAGGCGATGTGCAAATCCTGGTTGGCACACCGCCCGTGGCGCTGCCGCAAATCCGCGCCGGCACGCTGAAGGCGCTATCGCTCAGCACCCGCCTGCCATCGCCGGTCATTCCCGATGTGCCTGGCAGTGGGGCGGCGGGTCTGCCTGCGCTGGATATCAGCGGCTGGTGGGGGATCTGGACCGCAGCGCGCCTGCCCAGCCCCATGCGGGACCGACTATTCGCCGCCTTCCGGGCCGTGTTGGCGCAGCAACCAGTGCAGGCGCGCTTCGCGCAGGAAGGGCTGCAAGCCCTACCTAGTGAAAGCCCGGAAGCATTCGGCCGTTTCGTGCGGGCGGAAATGCCGATCTGGGCCGAGATTGTGAAGGATGCCGGCGCAACAGCCGATTGAAGCGCCCCCCTACCCCTCCCCCGCCGGGCGGCCGGTCACGTGGCGCCAATGATGCCATAGCAGCCGCGCCGCCATGGAACGCCACGGGCGCCAGGCCATGGCAAGCGCGGCCAATTGCTTGGGGCTTGGCCGTTCCGGCATGTCACGCAGCACCGCCAATGATGCCGCCAGCGCCAAATCGCCAGCCGGGAAAATATCCGGGCGATCCAGGCCAAACAGCAGATGAACCTCCGCCGTCCAGGGGCCAAAGCCTGGAATGGCGGCAATGGCGGCCACCGCCGCCTCATCCGGCAAGGCGGCGATCCTCGTCGCCGAAAGCCGCCCGGTCGCAAAAGCCTCAGCCAAGGCGCGCGCGTGGCGCAGCTTCGGACGGGATAGGCCGGCCTGCCGCAAGACCTCATCGCTCAACGCCAAAAGCCCATCGGGCGTGGTCGCGCCTGGCAAGGCGGCAAGCCGGCCCCAAATGGCTGTCGCCGCCTGGTTTGAGATCATCTGCCCGCAAAGGCTGCGGAGAAGTCCAGGAAAACCCGCGTCACGCCGGCGCCAGGGCAGCACCCCGGCACGCCCCGGGATGGAGGCGACCAAAGGGTCACGCTCAGCCAATGCCGAGAGCGCGCGATAAGCCCATTCCGGCGCATCATCGGCAAACATTGCGGCCGCCATCCCCCCGGCGGCGCTAGGCTAGATCGCCTTCAGATGGAAGCATCTGAAGGCGTGAAGATGCTCGAAAAACAATGATGTCGAGCGGGCTGCGTGAACCCATGTGGACGCAACACGCTCTAGCCTTTGCCGTCACGCAGCAGGGCCAATTTGGCAAAGGGATTGCGCGGCGCTTCTTCTGCCGCTTCGTCCAACCCGGCCGGCAAATGCGCCCCAGCCGCCCGCGGATAAGGGTTGAGCGAGAGCGACAATTCCTCAGCTAGAGCCTCACCCAAATCGAAATGGCCGGTGGCGTCGGCCTCGATCTCATCCGGCCCATCCGGGTCTTCCGAAAGCACAGCTTCGGGCGGGAGCACGATCAGGGTGAAGGGTTTCTCCAAACGCTCGGCCACCGGCTCCAGGCTGACCACGCAAAGCTGCACCGGTTCCGCCTTGAGCCGCCCGGCCAGCATCAGCCCACCGCCCGGATAGGGCTTGCGGGTGAAGCGCGCGCTGCAATGGCGCAACGCCTCGATCCCGAAGCGCTTCGCAAGTGCGGCGCATTCCACCGGTGTGGCTTCCAGCACTTCCTCCACCCCCGCCTGGGGTGGATCGGTCAGAAGCTGCCGGCGGGAGAATTCAGGCAGCATCGGCAATGCTTTCCGGCGCCATGAACCCCGCCTGCCCAGCCAAAAGCTGGGCAAAATCCTGGGATTGCAGGGCTTCCGCCTGGGCAAAAACGATGCGCGCGAGGCGCCGCGCGGCGGGGCTTGCGTCTTCCTCGCGCCAGACATTGCGCGCCAGGGCAGTGGCCATGCTGTCAGCATCAGCGGCATCCAGCGCCGTTTCATAGGCGACAGCGCGGCCGTGAAACGCTTCCCACAATCCGCGCACGCGCTTGCCGACAACAAGATCGCTCACGCCCATTTCGCGCAGATTGACATCCATGTCGGAAAACATCGCGTCAAATACCGCCTGGGCCAAGGCAGGGCCGCGCTTATCGGCATCCCGCCTCAGGCGGCGGACCAGCAACGCGGCATGCAGATGGATCAGGTCCAGCCGGCCTTCCACCGAATCGCGCGCGCCGAGCGCGGCGTAGAAATAGGGCGCGCGGGCTGCCGCGACGGCTGCGCCGTAAAGCGTGAAGCCCGCTCTTTCGTGCGGCGGGCGGCGAAAGCTGCTCAGCAGACCCATGGTTCATGTTCCAAGCCGGAAGGTAGCGGTTGACCCCGAAGGCTCAGGGTGTCTATCGAAGACCATGGACATGGGTCCGGAGCGGCGAATGGTCAATCTTAAGGGGGCGTCTTGGGCTGGAAACCGCATGATGGCTGATGGGTTTCGCTCCAAGCGCAGCGTCAGCGCCGTGGTACTGCTGGCGGCACTCGCGCTCGGTGCCTGCGAAAGGCTGGCCCCACCCCCTGTGCCGCGCGGCAATCGGGTGGAGGCAGAACGGCTCTCCCAGATCACCAAAGGGGTGCAGACCCGGTCCGATGTGGCGGCGCTGCTCGGCCCGCCCACGGCGCGCGGCACCTTTGATGAGGAAAATTGGTATTATATTAGCGGCAACACGCAGTTGATGCCGGGGCGTTATCTGCAACTGCGCGACCGGGTGGTGGTGGCGATCAGCTTTGACCGGCGCGGCGTGGTGCAGGATATCCGCGAATTGACGCCCCAGGATGGGCAGGATGTCGGCATGGTGTCGCGCGAAACCCCGGTGCCGGGGACAGAGCGGAACATGCTGCAAGCGCTGTTTGGCAATATTGGGCGGCCGGGCATTGCTGGTGATTCCGGGTCCAGCAGCATGAACAACCCGGCGCGCATGAATCGCTGAACAATCTTTTTGTCGTCGTATAGGCGGCGTCATCGTCAGACGGTGCGGCCGCCAAGCAATTGCGCCGCCAAGGCTTGAGACAGGCCCTGGCTCACGCGCCCTGCGGGCGGGGCATAGGAACCGCGCTGCGGCTGAGGCGGGTTGATCGCCACCAGGGCTTCCGCCAGCTTTACGCCGCAGCGAATGCCATCAAATAGCGGCAGGGCCGCCCGGCCGGCCAGGCGCTGGTCAAAACCCGCCAGCGCTGCGCCAGCCAGTACCACGGAATCCGCCCCTTGCGCCGCCAGCCCTTCCACCGCCAAGCGGAGCTTTTCCGCGACCGCTTCCGGGTTGGCCAGCGCCTCGGGCGGGGTTGCGTCCAAGCCGGCCAAGGCCGCGAGCCGCGCGGAAAGCCCGTGGCGTGCGATCAATTCGCGGTAGGGTTCCACATTGCCGAAGGTGATCAGGCCAAAGCGTCCGCCCATCATGCAAGCGGTCAGCGCTGCCGCTTCCGTCATGCCAAGCACAGGGCAAGGCATCATCTGCCGCGCCGCATCCAGGGCCGTGTCGAAACTGACCGCGAGCAGCACCGCATCCACCCGGCCGGCATGTTCGGCCAAAACCTCCAACAACGCATGGCCGGCAATGACATTTTCAACGCGTGTGGCGATCACCGAAGGGCCGAAGCGCGGTGTCGCGCCGATGATCTCGGTCCCCGGCGCGGCGGCGGCGCGCGCCACCGCGGCGCAAGTTTCGGTGATGGCTTCGGTGGTATTCGCATTGGCGATCAGCAGGCGCATCGGGGTCTCTCCGTTTCTGGTACAGCGTAACAGCAAGCCCCTGCCCTGCCGAGTTGCCCCCTTGCCCTATACGCCTGGGCGCCGCAGGCTTCACCCGAGATCACTTACGCGACCCGGAGACACCATGCCTGACGCCACCACCGCCCTTGCCCTGCCTTTTGAAGCTGATGAGATCCTGGCCCGCCTGATGCGCTGGGCCGCCTGCGAAAGCCCGACCTTCGATGCAGGCGCGGTCAATCGGATGATGGATTTGGCGTCGCGCGATTTGGCGCTGCTTGGCGCGCGCATTGATCGCATTCCAGGGCGCATGGGGCTTGGCGATTGCGTACGCGCACGCTTCCCCCACGCCGCGGGAGATGGCGCGCCTGGCATTCTGGTGATGGCGCATTTGGATACGGTGCATCCGATCGGCACACTCGAAAAACTGCCAATCCGGCGTGAGGGTAATCGTTGCTATGGCCCTGGTATTCTGGACATGAAGGGCGGCACCGTGCTGGCGGTGGAGGCCATGCGCCAGATTATCGCAGCGAACATTGCCACACCGCTGCCTGTCACGATCCTGCTGACCAGCGATGAGGAAATCGGCAGCCCTTCCACGCGCGACCTGATCGAAGCGGAAGCCGCGCGGCATAAATTCATCCTGGTGCCGGAACCGGCGCGCCCCGATGGCGGCGTGGTGACAGGGCGCTATGCCATTGCGCGCTTCAACCTGAAGACCACGGGCAAGCCTTCCCATGCTGGCGCAAGGCTCGCGGAAGGGCGGAGTTCCATCAAGGAAATGTGCCGGCAGATTCTGGCGATTGAGGATATGACGACCGAGGATTGCACCTTCTCCGTGGGCGTTCTGCATGGCGGGCAATGGGTGAATTGCGTCACCACCACCACAGAAGCCGAGGCGCTTTCCATGGCCAAGCGCCAGGAAGACCTTGATGCCGGTGTCGAGAAAATGCTGGCGCTGCGCGCTTCCACCAATGATGTGCAATTGGAAGTGACACGCGGCGTGACGCGCCCAGTATGGGAGCCCGATGCGAAGGTGATGGCGCTTTATCGCCATGCGCGGGAAATTGCGCAGGCGATTGGCTTTGACATCAATCACCAATCAAGCGGCGGTGGGTCCGATGGCAATTTCACCGGCGCGCTAGGCATCACCACGCTGGATGGCTTGGGCGTGCAAGGCGCCATGGCGCACACTCTTGAAGAACATGTGCTGATAGACAGCCTGGTCCCGCGCACGAAGCTGATGGCGGGGCTGCTGACGACGCTGGCTTAGGTTTGCATCAGCTCCAGCAAATTATCATCCGAGGCCGGGCGCGACCCGGCCTCACATTCATGGATCATGGCGACCAGCCGCGCGATGGTGGAGCAGGCAACGCCATGGCGCGCGGCGATGCCCAAGACAGGTGCTATTTGCGCATCCACCGGCGTGCGGCGCCGGCGGACCCATAAATCGCGCCATATGCCGGAATGGGTTTTTGCATTGGGCCGATTGAAAGCCACCATGCCGGCGATGGAAGCGGCGGCGGCTGCTTCGGTTGCGTCAGGCGCGAAGGCGGCCGGGTCAAAGCCGTTGAAGCTGCCCACCGTGACA
>Ga0079301_1001418_pt1 | contig 11028 bp, 8 predicted proteins | sample Wag4_2014_7_11_3_FD_74797 | JGI IMG/M metagenome (GOLD analysis project Ga0079301, IMG submission 74797) | Fresh water mixed with fracking chemicals microbial communities from Ohio, USA - Utica-2 Time Series FC 2014_7_11 | ecosystem: Engineered > Industrial production > Chemical products > Input...
TCTTGAATCTAACTGATCGAATTTCGGTTTTGCGGGATGGTCGTAAGGTTGCCACGGTAAATACCAAGGAAACCAAAGAAGCTGACCTAGTTGCAATGATTTTGGGACAATCGCTAAACGCGTTTTATCCCGACCACGTGCCAACTCCGTCAAAAGAAGTTGTGCTGCAAACCAAGAACATGGCAGCGGGAAGTATTCCAAAGCTAAACATCACACTTCGTCGTGGTGAAGTTCTTGGAATGACTGGCCTTATGGGTGCCGGTCATGACCAAGTTCCTTACGCGCTATTCGGTGCACTAGAACATACCGACGGCACGATAACGATTAAGAACAAGAAGTTCGAAAAAGAAGATTTGAATCCCCGCAAAGCTGTCAACGCTGGTGTTGCATTGCTACCAGGTGATCGCACTGGAGCCAGTGGAGTTTTACTAGCAACACTTACTGACAACGTTGGTATGCCTGTGCTTAGCAAGTACTTCACGGCTGGCCGCTTGCGTCGCAACAAACTCAAGAAAGATGTGGGCGAGTTACTTCGTCGTTTTGACGTAAAGCCACCGGTTCCAGGCATTGAACTTCGCAAACTTTCTGGTGGTAACCAACAAAAAGCGTTGCTTGCTAAGTGGATTCAAATTAAGCCAGACGTTCTGTTATTGCACGAACCAACGCAAGGCGTTGACGTTGGTAGCAAGGCAGCCATCTTTGGAAAAATTGCTGACGCAGCTCGTGCTGGCGCTGGAGTTATCGTGGCGTCTGCCGAACACGAAGACTTAGCAAACATCTGTAACCGAGTACTGATCTTTGCTGAAGGCAAAGTTGTAGCTGAATTAACGGGTCGTGAGTTAACCCCAGAAAAAATTGTCGAGCTAAGTTACTTGGGTACCCGCAAGGGCGGTGGCATCAAGCGCGGCTTCGTCTGGCGTCCTCACATGAACGGACTAAAGGGACCTTACCTACACGTAACTCGCAACTACACCTGGTCGCCGCACAAGATTGGCTACAAGACTGAAGTTGAATGGCCAACCCCAGCACCTCCAACGGTTCAGTACGAGAAGCAGCCTTCTACTTTTGTCTGGTCTCCGCACTCAGTTGGATTCGTTAAGCGCGAATTCCGCTGGTTCCCACACACTATTGGCGTACAGAACACACCGATGCCTTACCCAGGTCCACGCCGGGTCAAGGTTGAACGTGAATTCACTCTGGTTCCAACTGGTGAACTATCTTCCTTCTTCGTTTGGCGTCCGCATTACGTTGGAAACAACGAACCGGTTTACTTGGGTCCAAAGGATGCCGACAAGTGGAAGGTCGAACTGGCTGCATCCTTGGCCGCTATGGTTGCTCGCGGAGAGATCACCTCAATAGTTGCGGACAAGATGGCAAAGGCTGCAGGCGTTACGGTAGGGCAAGCACAAGATTTACGCGTCACTATTGAACTTGATGTTCGGACTCGTAATAAGGGCAATCTCTCAGACATCGATCGCTTGAAATTTGCGTTGTTGAATATGGATCAAAATCTTGTCGATGTAAATGGCGTCCACATTACTGATGTGAGCCTGCAACCTGAAAAATCTTAAGTCTTAGACTTTTTCTAAGACTTTAAAGTTCGCAACAACGTTTTGCGCCCAATTGCTTGAATCAAAACTTTGGACATGACGCTTTAGTTCAGCTGACATCTTTGAGCGTGACTCGCAATCGAGATCTATAGCTCGCGATAGAGCTTTGTTAATACTGGCATCCGAAGCGTCGGCAGCAACAACACAAAACGTACCAAGTTCAGCCATTGCTCCAACTTTTTCGGTACTTACGATTACACCGTTTCGATTGTTCAGGAGCGCACCTTCTTTGACCACTAGATTGAGGCCATCTGCGACCGAGCAGGCTATCAGGTAGTCGTAGCGCGCGAGGGCCTGACTTGACCGGTGGTAGTCGTTACCGATGTGCAGTCTGATTGGAAGGTATTGAGCAGTACTAATTTGAGAATTGCAGGCCAAGACACAGTTTTCAATTTCTGTGAGTAAATCTTGGTACTCCGGCCATTGCTGACGCGACGGAACGATGAATAGATCCAAGAATCTTCGCTGAGGTACTTCGGTTGATTGCTGCACTAAAGCAGTGAAAGCTCTTATGGTCGCAAGCGTGTTTTTTATTGGATCACTGCGCGCAATGTGAACATAGCTCACGTCATCTAGATCAAAATTGCCTGTAGTTGCCTGCGTCCAATCCTGTTCTTGCAACTTCTGGACATTGATGGATACGGGATTAACTTTTAGTTGTTTTCCAATAACTTCCGCCGGCATATTTGTAAGTGCAAATTCTTCAAAAGCCGCAAGATCGCCTTGAGTTTGGAATTCAATTACATCCGCGGCCAGAATCCCAGTGGCCATAAATGTAAGTACTTTGATCGCAATGTCATCATTCGGAACTGATTTTGGCCATGGCGTGTGCAAAAAGAAGGTAATTGTTTTTTCTGGATCAAGATTCTTGAGGCCAGCTGGAACTTGGGAGAGTTGAAAGTCATTCACTAAGTAGCCATTGTTGCCAAAGTCAATGCAGTTTGCTGACATCGAATTGCAGACAGATTTGATTGCGTTGAGGCTGGTTTCCAAGTCCGCAGGCGCAATCTCTGGCTTCGCCATGTCATGAAGCAGTGGCCAAATGTAGTGAGTGCAAAACCAATCGCTTTGGTTTAGTTCCAAGTTGTCTACTTCAGTAAGAAAAACATCAATTTGGTGTCGATAGCTGTCACCAGAAACTTGGGCTAGGGAGTAATGCTTTGGCAAGCCCCGTTGAGCTTGAGTTGCAAATGCAGTCCAGTTGATGTGGGCGAATTCAGCAAGGGCCGGTAAGACTCTGGTGAGTCCGCCCACATGCTCAATCGTCGGTCCTAAATCTGAATGCTGACCAATTGGTGCTCGCCTAGATAAAACACCGATCTTCATTTTGCCGTCAGTCACTTATGCCTTGCGGGCTCGAACTTCGAGTCGGACATAGTCAAGACTGTTGTCAGTTATCAAATCTGACATCTTGGTTATCTGGTCTTCAGTCCACTCTCGGAAAACTAAAGTCTTCAAGTAAGTTGCAAGTGTTTCTTTGTTCGGAAGCGGTGTTGGATGGGGACGAAGGCTCACGTCTATGTCCACAAAGCCAGCTGCTTTAAGTAGATCCTCAGTGTCGGAAACATTTGCGTAGTACCAGTTGGGAAACTTAATGTTCGGATCAATTTGTGGCACAAGTGCCAAAGTATTGGCAAGGTTTCCATACCCACCGCAATCTGTGGCAATCCGGCCGCCAGGCTTAAGTGCGGTGTGGAAATGTTGCCAAACATTATTGTGATCAGCTAGCCAGTGAAGAGCTGCCACCGACATGATTGCATTGATACTTCCGGGCTCAACAGGCAGAGCTTTGTCTAAATCACCTTGCATGATTCGCACTCGCGAATCATTCCCAAATCGACCACGGCACTGGTCAAGCATTGTGCTGCTTTGATCTACGCAAACTAGCGAACCATTTGGTAGCTGTTCTAGCGCTAACTGCGCATCTCGGCCAGTGCCACAGCCTGCATCAAGCAGGGTTTCATTGGGCTGCAGATCCAACGCAGCAATAGTTCGGATACCCCATTGCTCGTGGGGTAGTGGCAAGGCGTCGTAAGCCACACCATCCCAAGCGGTCACTTGGATTCTCCAAACGCACCAGTTGCTTCAAGAGCCTTGATTTGATCGTCAGTTAGGTCCAGTAATTCCTTTAGAACGGAAATGGTGTGTTCGCCGCGCTTGGGTGCTCGTTGATAACTTTGGCGCTTTGGTCCAACATTCACTGGCGATGCGGGAGTGCGGAGTTTGCCAAAGTATTCATGTTCGCTGTGCGCAATCATTTCCCGAGCGATGGTGTGCTCTTCTTTAAAGGCCTGCTCGATGGTGTTTACCGGTGCACTTGGGACACCAGCTGGAACTAAATCTGCAAGCCAATCTGCAGTAGTTCGGGTCTTGAAGATATCGTCAAGTTGTGAAACCAAGGCATCACGGTTTTCATATCGAACTGTGAAGTTTGCAAAATCTGGATTGGTAGCTAAGTCGGGGCGTTTGATTACTTCACACAAGCGCTCGTAAAACTTTTCTTTCGCGCACCCAATAACAATCCAGTAGTCCTTGGTCTGGAATACCTGGAAAGGAACCAGTGATGGGTGAGCTGAATGTGAATGGCGGATTGGCTCGTGACCACCAGACAAATGCCAAGCACCGATGTAGCTAGTCATAGAAAGTGCAGTGTCATAAAGCGAAACATCACAATCCATACCGATTCCGTCGCGTCGGGCGGCATGAATTCCACTAACGAGGGCAAGTGCTGCAACGAACCCACCAGAGAAATCAACGAGAGAAAGACCACTCTTGGTTGGCGGACCATCAGGTTCACCCGTTAGGGACATCCAACCAGCCAAACCTTGCAACATGTAGTCATAGCCCGGTTCTTTTGAGCGTGGCCCACTCATACCAAAGCCGCTAAGCGAACAGCAGACAATTGCTGGATTCAGGTGCTTTAGATCTTCGTAGGTTATTTTTAGTTTTGCTGGAACATCGCCTCGTAGGTTTGAATAAACCGCATCACTTTGCTTCACTAAATCTTCAAATGTGGCGCGACCTGCGGCGGTTGAAAGATCCAGTGATATTGACTCTTTGTTACGGTTGAATGCTTCAAAGAATAAAGAGTCTTCTTCGTGTGCATACGGCGGAACATATCTGCCAACATCGCCGCCAGAGCTTGGATCTTCAATCTTTATGATGCGCGCACCGAGGTCAGCTAAGTGCACAGTGCCAAACGGTCCCGCTCCGAATTGCTCAAGGGAGAGAACTGTGATTCCTTCAAGGGGACGTGGCATTTTTTATCCTTTTACTAGTTATTGATTACTTAAAACTTCAATTTTCCCTGAGCCAACTACAACTTTACCTACCGTCATAAAGCCTTGTTCAACGAGTTGGAATTCAAATGCAGGATCGATGCTTGCTAACAGGCCACCGTTGGTCTGCGGATCAAAAAGTGCTGCTTGGTTATTGCTTTCGTTTAATCCCAAGATTTCTCGAGTTAGGGCATTGCGGTTGTGGGAATCCGCCGAGGTTCTTTTGCTAGCATCAAAAAGTGATTGCGCCTGCGGCAATACGGCCTGGGACGGTAGACAAACTTGGGCATCTAGGAAAGAGTTACCAAGCATTTCGCTTAGGTGACCCATTAACCCAAAGCCAGTTACATCAGTAACTGCGTGCACCGCCGAACCCAACTCAGCTAAACAATTGCGCGCGCCTAAGTTCGAGACTTTCATGATCTCGAGAGCAATCGCTTCATCACTTTGCTCTCGAGTTGAAAGCAAAACTCCAACGCCAAGCGGCTTTGAAAGCATTAGTAAGTCACCTTCAGCCATTCCAGTTTTGCGCCAAATTTGATCTGGGTGGACATAGCCAGTTGCCGCTAACCCAAAAATTGGTTCCACAATACGAACTGTATGTCCACCAAGAATCTCAACGCCGGCTTCCTTGCAGGCTAGAGCGGCTCCAGATACACAAGCAGTGACCTCTGAATCGTCGATTTCTTTTGGAAAGCCGCAAACCAACAACGCGGTTTTTGCTAAGCCACCCATGGCATATATGTCTGATAGCGAATTCAGGGCACTAACGTATCCGTAATCAAACGGATCACTAACTACTGGTGGAAAGAAATCGATAGTAGTTATAAGTGATGTAGTTTCGTTGATTGCCGTAACGGCAGCGTCATCGGGTTCAGCCAGACCAACAAGAGTTTCGACGCCTTGTTGGTCATAGGCTGCGGCACGAAGTAACTTCAGTAGCGAGGCATCGGCCTTAGCCGCACATCCACCACATGAAGTTAAATCCCGAAGACTTAGGCGCGTTACATCAAGTGTCATTTAAGTCTTAAGGCCTCAACGAAATCGCGTGAGTTCTTGGTAGTTGGCAATGACATGACGGCATTAAGTACTCGATCAGCCACATCAGATCCGGCAACCAATGCAACGTTGTCGCGGAACTTAGTTTCAACCTCACTTGCAGCCAGAGGCCGCTCATCTGCGCCGCGGTTAATGTCCTCGCGCTTACGAAGCGTGCGACCATCCTTTGTCTGAATGATCACTTCACCGTGGAAGTACTTAGGGAAAGTTGGATTCGGATCATTTTGGTAGGAAACTTTTGCAGCCAATGCCAATAGCTCTGGATCAACGAGACAATCATCATCAAGGTCTGCCAAAGTGAAGCGACGCTTGGCAATAGCTGTTGCCACAATGAATGGCAATGAGAACTTCGCATCGTAATCACTGCGAGGGGTAAGTTTTGCTTGTGCTGGTTCACAAACCACAGGAACAACCTGAGACGGCACAATTGTGGTTACGGATTCAATATCTGCAGCAGTGAGATTGTTTTCAGTTACAAGTTCGATTGCAATGTCGATACAAGCATGTGTGAAGTGGCAAGCCGCATATGGCTTAATTGCAACTCGCATCAATTCCCATGCGGATCCCAGGTCTGCTGCTACTGCATTCATCTTTAGGTCATGACCAGCGGGTGTGTGGGTTGCGTAAAGGCCAAAGCGTCCTTCATAAATTGCCAGTGGGGCTTCGAACTTAGCTTTGGCTAGCTCTGCAGCAGTAATACCGGAAACTGCAGCCCAACCTGGATGTAGACGCTTAGTCCAAGCTCCTGTTTCTAGAAATTCCATTGAGCCCGAAGCTAGAGAGCCAACGATTCCTTGCGCACTAGCGATGCCGTGTGCATCGAGGCCAAGCATTTTTGCCGCACCGGTAGCCGCGCCAAAGGCACCAGCAAGTCCAGTTGGGTGGAAACCTTGGGCATGGAAACCGCCATTAGCTGCAGTTCCAACTCGCGCGCCGATTTCCAATGCGATTAGAAAGCCTAGGACCAAGTCATTGCCACTGAGTTCGCGGTCATCTGCAATTGCAATTGCTGTTGGCAGGGCGCTGGCAGTTGCATGAATTACGCCAGGAACGTGGGTGTCATCAAAATCCAAACCATGAATCAAAATGCCATTAAGCATTGCCTGATCGCGCACGTTGAACCGCTCGGAGCAAGCAATTGCACCGCGTGGTCCAGAACCCAAAGCCACAGTTGCCGCAATACTGCGAGTGGCAAATTCATAATGAGTTGAAGCAAACGCGATACCAACGGCATCAAGGATGTTTAGCAACGCCTGATCTTGGACGTGCTTTGGTACGTCTGTTATTGATACTGCTTGTGCCCAAGTACCAATCTCAACTGATAAAAGTTCATTGCTGGACATAATTACTCCTAGTTGAATCGTAAGCCGAGAGTTTCGGCAATAGTTGTGCGCTGTACTTCATCAGTACCGCCTGGAATGCGAAGGTTGCGAGCAATTTGAAATAGCTTGTTGATGTCGGTATCTCTGAGAACTCCTGAGCCACCATGAATTTGTAGTGCCCGGTCAGCTACTCGATAGAACGATTCATCGTTGCTAAGTTTTAGCGCACAAATACGTCGCACTTCATCACTCGGACGTGGCAAATTCCACCATGGACCTGGAGTGTCGATTGCGCGTGCGACGTCAAGCGATAGCGAACGAGTTTGCTGCCAATCCAAATACATGTCCGCAATCATCCACTGAATACCTTGTTTGGCTCCAAGCGGTTCGCCACCGACGATGCGGGTCTTTACGCGCTCAAGCGTCTTTTCAATCAGGTACTTATTCCAACCGGAACACATTCCAGCACGGCGCATACGTGTGTAGTTGAACGACATAACGGCAATGTCAAAGCCACCATCTACTTCACCGAGCACAGCGCTCTCTGGAAGCACCATGTCATCGAAATGAATTTCGCCGGTATAGCCATCACCAAACATGGTTTGGTAAAGCTTTCCAATTTTGTAACCCTTGTTTGCATACTCTTTAGTGTCAAACATGAAATAAGTGAATGACTTTCGACCGCCACCAGGATTTGTAATCGCTAGTACTTGGGCAACATCGGCATCAAAGTAATTTGTGATGTAAGCCTTTGTGCCATTTAGCACCCAGTCAGAGCCCTTACGAACGGCATTAGTTTTCATGTCATAAAGATTTGAACCAGCTCCAGTTTCTGTCACACCGTGCAAGCTTGTCTTTAGTCCCTTTACCAATGGATCAGTGAACTGTTCTTTCTGATGAGCATGTGCGTGTAGCAAGCGTGGAGTGGCACCCTCGGACCAAGACAGTAGGGCAGGGTTCAATCCCACGCCATATCCATAAACCTTTTCTTCCACGTAAATCATGTCTTCGCGGCCCAGCCCACGGCCACCAAGGGATTCCGGAAGGTGCGCACTGTAAATGTTTTTTGCACCAGCAGCTGCCATGATTTCGCGGCGAGCAGCGATGATGTCCTGGTGCAACCGACCAGTTTCATCAAGGAACTTTGATTGGTCGCGTAAAAGATGATCTAGAGCTTGCTCGCGAGGAGCAACTTCGTTGTCGTAAAGATCAGAAACCTCGGCAATAACACTCTCGAGATGAGCGGGTATGTGAAGTTCTACATCAAGTGGGGACGTTACGTTGCTGGTCATTTGTTTCCTATTCCATTTACTTTGCTTAACTGATTTTGATTTTGTGTTTCCGAGAAATCTAATGCGGTTGGATTATCTGGTAAGGCTATTGTTTCGGAAGATCCAGTTGCATGCCCCTTGAAGCTGGCTCGATGTGAGTAATGCGACATAAGGGGCAAAATGTCACTAGCAGTTACTTTTCCAAGGTCTCCAGACTTGTGCGAACGCTCGCTGCAAGCCATAACTTCATCAGGAAAGACATGAGGCCCTGCCAAAACTATGGAAGTTGGATGAGCAGAATGCATCATGCCACCAGTCGAAGGCGTTGCGTGGTCTCCAGTAATGACGATGGTTGTAGTTTCAGCAAGTTTTGGCAGCAAATGACACGCGCGATCTAGGCTTTCAATCACGTCTTGCTTGAGTGATGGTTGCTTGGTGTGGCCGGCCTCATCTGTGGCTTTAGTGTGAATGTGAACAAATGAATGCGTTTTGCTTAGTTCAATTCCAGCCATGATTCTCGCCTCAAAATCTGCTTGAACATTTTCCAGATCACTTGGAATATGGATTTGAGTCATTCCTAGAACTTCGGCTAGGCCGCGATAAAGCGCTGAACTGGTGACTGCCGCTGCACTTAGTCCTGTTGATTGCTCGAAGGACTTCAAGTTTGTTCGCTTGCTGGCCCACTTTGTGACTGGGGCAATCAATTGTGGCTTGCCAGCTGCTAGCCGAGCGATGTTTACGGGATGTGTAATAAGTAACTCAACCGCTGAGTTAATCCAACTAGTTACTAATTCAGCGCAGTGCTGTGCAGATTTTTGATCAAGCGCTGTTTCTAGCGGTAATGGTTGTAAAACTGGGTGTAGGTGGCCAAAGAGTGGATCACTGTCACTGATTTCGTGCGATGTAATAGCGGCTGATTCAAGGATGCATTCACCATTACGAAGCGGGTGAAGAACGGGGTTTAGCTCATGGGGCATAACCCGAAGTGCATCGAAGAGTTCAACGCAGTCACTTGCATCCTCGCTGCTTACCCGGCCTAGTGCTTGTAGCTTTCCACCTTCAAGCACTGCAGGACGAAGTGCGAGATGAAAATGTGGTCGCTCAACTGTAATTTCAATTCCCATGCCAATTGCCTCAAGCAGTGCTCGACCGGGAAAAGTTTGAGTCTGACCAAACATCGCCCAATGGCTGCGCTCACTTGAAGTAGCTCGACCTGGGCCAAACGGTTGATGAATGCCAGACACTCCAATTCGAGTGAGCTCGTCTAAATTTGGTGTGCTTGCCGCTTCTAGGGGAGTTTGATTATCGAGTTCTGCGCTCGGCCGATCACCCAGACCATCAAAGGTAATCAAAATCATTGGTGTGCGGTCATCCCACATTGGTGCTGGCTTCAATTCAAGCACTCACCTTTGTGGAAGTAATTCGACTCCATTGCGTTTGAATTGTGTCAATTGCTTCGGCCGCCACCAAAGATTGCCAATTGTTGTCGTTGGCGATCAAGGAAAGTCGGATGTCTGAGGCCGATAACTTACTGTCTGGTGCTGGGAGTTGGAGAGTTTCAAACCCTTGATCAGTAAACAGCGACAACTTGCTGGCTTCCCAAGGGCTAAAGATTCGTACCGCAAATACGGTTTGCGCTGGGACTTTCCAAGAATCTGGTTTCGTTAAATCAAAGGGAACAATATCAATCTGAACAGCGCTTAAATCTAACTTTTGGATTCCAGTAATTGAGTTTTTGATTATCTCGACTCGAGCTTCAAATGAAAACGGATTAGCACCTTCGGTATGACGATGCGCACTGGCGCTATGCGCTTGCAAGTTCGCCAAGTCTGGATTAGTTACCCCAATAATGATGCGTTCAAATGAGTGGCTGAGCGCTGATAGCACTTCCAAGTGTTGGACATGGAAGGGCTGGAATCTGCCTGTGAAGCAGGCCACACGCTGAGTCATTGGTTAGATGTTTACACTCAGAGCTTTGATCTTTGAGATGGCATCATCAGTTTGAATCACGTCTGCGTAGCGACGACCAACATCTTGCATGTTGGCATCATGTGGCCCAGCATCTTGATCGCCACAGGCGTCATCAATTGCGATGGTGCGGAAACCGTATGAGAAAGAATCAACAATTGTTGCGCGAACACAACCCGAGGATGTTACTCCAGTTACCAGCACAGTATCAATACCGTTGGTAGTCAGGATGCTGCTCATGTCGGTGCCAAAGAATGCGGATGGGAAGCGCTTGAGGATGTATACATCGCTGTCATCCCAAAGATCTGGATGAATTTGAGCTTCGTAGGATCCTGGATGAATATCGCGTAGTGCTGGGACTTTCCAGCGCGCGAACTCGGTATCAGTTGACCACGCGACTGCGGTGTGAATGATTGGAATTCCAGCGGCGCGGGCAGCAGGGAAAAGTCGAGCTGCATTTCTAATTGCTCGTTGAGCGTGCTCACTTCGACCTAGCGCAAACTTCGGATCGCAAAATGAC
>Ga0079301_1001424_pt1 | contig 10993 bp, 10 predicted proteins | sample Wag4_2014_7_11_3_FD_74797 | JGI IMG/M metagenome (GOLD analysis project Ga0079301, IMG submission 74797) | Fresh water mixed with fracking chemicals microbial communities from Ohio, USA - Utica-2 Time Series FC 2014_7_11 | ecosystem: Engineered > Industrial production > Chemical products > Input...
CAGCTACGCCGAACGACGAGTTTTCGCGTTTTGCGAAGTTCTTCTTTGATTTTGCAGATAAGGACCGTAACGGAAAGCTGACGAAGCAGGAGTATCAGGTGTTGTTCAAGGACGGGATTGCTGAGGGTGAACGTCGTAAGCGCACGGATGCTTTCTGGGTCAGGAATGACGGCAACAAGAACGGGACGATTGAGCTGCCTGAATTGATTCGTGACATTCAGCGTTTCATGGCAGAGATGGATTCTTGATTTTTGCTGTTTCTTTGGCATCAAGCGACATGTCGCCGTTTGGGTCGCTTACCCTAATGCGCTGACCAGGGTGTGGGTCAGGGTACGTTCGCTCTTGAAGTCCCCGACGCTGAGCCATAGCACGAGTCCGCGCGGCACTGGGGCTTCGATGGGTGGCGGTAGGCGCATGTCAAGGCAAGCGGCGGCGCGTTCGGCGGTCGTGATCAAAAATTTTTCCGCTTCTTGGGCATTGATACCGTAAGTACGTGTCAGTTGGCCCAGCACCAAGGTGCTGAAGGCGAGGACGACCTCATGCAGGGGTTCTTTACTGACCTCGCCAGCGGCGTATTTGCGGAACATCCGACACATCACGGCGATGCCGGCCATCGGGTGTTCGATGCGATCATAATCCAGAACATAGCCTCTCCCGGGCCCCCCATCAGGCAAAAACCACAAATCTTTGGTAGGCATAACGATATCCTGATATCAGTGCGTGGAATCTATCTGTACCCAGTTGATGCCAAAAAGTGTACATGTCGGCAAAAAAAGCCATAGTAACAGTTTTGGGGCTCGCAAAAGAACCCGCGCGACGCTTTGACAGCCTGGGGTAACCAAAGACCGTGCCGGTCGCCACGTGAAGCGCGTTGCGACAGCGCCACGTCAGAGCGGTTGTTCATCCTGCCGGCACTGAGTACAGAGGGTTTTGTCAGCATACTTTTGAGCTGGTGAGTCCTTGGTCGGGCGATGACATGATCTTGAGCGTTTGATGGGCATCCGACAGTTCGCGGCGGACAGATCCTCGAAACCAGGCATGCCCTCATCACTAAAAAACGTTCGAACCACACAACGATCCGGCTCGGTTTACGGGTGAGGCACCCTGAAGCAGGCCTCCAAAGGGTGTTTCAAGCACTTTTTGAGTTGATGAAGAGTCGAACAGGCATTTGACAAAGTGAACGATGAAAGACTTTTCAATGCAGGTGTGGTCGGTTGCAGGAGCGGTTTGTTATCATGGCTCCGGGAGGACTGGGGCATGTTTTGTTTGCAATCCGGGACGGATCCGCGCTGGACGGCATTGGTCTGTGACAATATGGAAAAGTTGCTGGCTGATCACGCCTACTGCGAGCAGAAAGCTTCGGCCACAGCGATGAGCATGGTCGGGAAGTATCCGGATGATGCGTATTTGGCGCCGCGCATGATCGCCTTGGCCATTGAGGAGTTGGAGCATTTTCAACGAATCTACGATGTCATCAAGGCGCGTGACTGGACCTTGGGGCATGTGGACAAGGATCCTTATGTGGCCGAATTGCTGCCCTTGATTCGCAAGCACGGCGATGAGCATTTGATCGACCGCCTGCTGATCTCAAGCCTCATTGAGGCACGCAGCGCCGAGCGCTTTTTCATCCTGGCAGAGGCACTGCCTGATGCCGAGTTGCGTGAACTGTACCGCGATCTCGCCGCAACGGAATCCCGCCACCATACAACCTTTGTGAGCATGGCCTCGCATTACGCGCCCCGGGACGAAGTACGGGCGCGCTTGAATGAATTGGCGCGCGAAGAGGCGGCAATCCTTGCGCGGCTGCCGATCGCACCACGGATGCATTGAACGGATCCGGCTGCATATTGATCGCCCACTCACGCGTTCAATGCGCAGCCCATCCCTCACGCAGCACCACCCTGTTTCAACACGTGTCGATTACAATTTCCTGGAACGCTGTAAAGCCCCCACCTTCAGGCGTGGGGATATAAGGCGTGCGGCGTAAGCCGCGATGTGTCCCAGCAAATAGAACATATGTTTGAATTATCTACCCACATCCTATACAATGCAGACGTGGAGTATAAGAGCAACCGGAACGTCGTCTATTCCTGCAAGTACCACGTCGTCTGGTGCCCGAAGTACCGACGTCGTGTGCTAGTCAACGGCGTGGGCGAGCGCCTGAAAGCGATCCTGCGGGAAGTGGCCGACGAGACGCGCTCGGAGATCATCGAGATCGAAGTGATGCCGGACCATGTGCACGTGCTAGTCGAGGTCGATCCGCAGTTCGGCATCACTTCGCTCATCAAGCAGATGAAGGGCCGCTCATCCCGGTTGCTACGGCAAGAGTTCTCCTGGCTCAAGAGCCGCCTGCCGACGCTGTGGACCAACTCGTACTGCGTTTCGACCGTGGGCGGTTCGCCCTTGGCCGTGGTCAAGCAGTACATCGAGAACCAGAAGCGGAGCGAGCCCCGATGATTCTTGCCAAGACGTATCGCTACCGGTTGGAGCCCAACGCCCTTCAACGGCAACTGTTCGCCCGCTTCGCCGGGTGTTGCCGCTTCGTGTTCAATCAGGGCCTGTCAGCCAGGAAGACGAGCTACGAGGCGGAGGGCAAGACCCTCTCCTACGCCGACCAGTGCAAGGTGCTCCCCGAACTGAAGAAGGCGGAGGAGACGGCCTGGCTGGGCGAAGTCCACTCGCAGGTGTTGCAGCAGGCCCTCAAGGATCTGGAGTCGGCCTACCAGCACTTCTTCCGCCGGGTGAAGAACGGCGAGACGCCGGGCTTCCCCCGCTTCAAGAAGAAGGGTCAGAAAGACGCCTTCCGCTACCCACAAGGTATCCACCGCCATCGTCAAGAACCACGACGTGATTGCGGTGGAGGACTTGCAGATCAAGGGCATGGTCAAGAACCGTCACCTGTCCCGCGCCATATCAGACGTGGGCTGGGGGCTGTTCTTCGACATGCTCCGGTACAAGGCCCTGTGGGCGGGCAAGCATTTCGTCCAGATCGGACGCTTCCTGGCAACCAGCCAGGTGTGTTCGTGCTGCGGCGAGAAGAAGCCCATGACGCTGTCAGTACGCACCTATGCGTGTCCCGGCTGTGGGACGGTCTTGGATCGGGACTGAAACGCCAGTCTAAACATCAGGGCGGCGGGGCTCGCCGTTCTTGCTCGTGGAGGGGCTTAGCAATGGCGGCTCCTGCGAAACGAGAATCCCCCGGCTTTAGCCGTGGGGAGTGTCAATTAAGGCGACAGGCATGACAGTGACGCATCGGTTTTTTTCAAAACACAGGCAACAAGATTGAAATGTGAGGCGATGACTCATTTTGAGTCAATGCCAGCCAAAAATGCAATCAACATTCAACGCGTTTCCGTACCGTGAATGCAAACACATCGAAGATGAGCAAACGAACGCTGGTTAAAACACCTGTACGGACAGGTGTTTGATTGGCATGAGGCATTTGACGCCCCCTTGCAGACGCTCGGGGGCGCCATGAACGACCAATAGCCAGTATCCGCGATTCAGGCATTGTGCCAGGTAGTCGCGTTGATCCTCAGTTGCCCGTTCATCCATAATGGCACCGAGCAACATGCCAAGCCCCACCCCGCCAGCCACCGTATGCACGAGAATGTTGACGGCCATCACGATTGGGCCAGCAGCCAACAAGACTGGCCCCACACCGGGCAATACCATCGAAATGAGGCCGAGCGCAAAACCGATGCCCCCACCGATTGCCATGCTCTGTGCCTCAAGCAAGCCTTTGGGTGTGGCATCCTCGACAATTTCGGCAATCTCACCGGCCGCCTCGACCCGTGGTTGCGCCCCTTTCGTTGATTCGGGCAACTGTGCGATCGCGTGATAGGCGTTGTGGATGTCCAGTGCCAGGATTGAGACGGTGTTCAAAGGAATACCGCTGCCCCTTAGGGCCTGCATGGCGGCAACGACATCCGCTTCGCGCTCCAGGACTGCAATCAACACGTGTTTTTGCGGCACAATCGTTCGTAACGCCTCAAGAGCCATGAGTCCCCAGCCTCCCTCACCCACATCGCCTCACTGGCGTCACCCTAGCACAAGCGGATGCATGATCAAAGCTATGGCTGGCATCAGGCTAAAGGTCAAACAAGGTGCCAGCCACAGGCCATTCGGCAAGGCGAGCGGTCACGAGGCTTGGACAAACCCTAAAATCGACGGTGGATGGCTCAATGTTTTGTGGCGTGTTTGAGACGATGTGATGCAGTAATTTCCCCCGCCACCGTGTTGGGTGACGCACGTGGGATGTTTAAGCTGGGTGTCCATGCTTAGAGTGGCCAAAGAGGAGGAATTCCATGGACAGTCGTGTATTGAAAGGCCTGAGTCATGCCGCATTTGCCGCTGGCGTCACCTCGGTGGCGGTATCCGGTTTGACCTACCTGTTGGCGCGCAGAGAGGAACAGTCCGGACAGCGGAACGCCAGTCATTTTATCGGGTTGTGGGCGCCGACTTTCTTCACCCTGGCGGAGATGTTGGATCGCATGTCACTCGAAGATTCAACTTATCTGGGTATTCCCATCGAACGCCAAACGCCTGATGGCGTGGTGGAAGCCCCGCCCAAAGAAGCGTTGCGAATCTGAACCACCTGCCCTACGCAAAACAACCACCCGTATCCCGTTTGGCCCAACGCCAGGCACCGTGAGTGTAACTTCTGGACAGGGTGAGTCCAGCGAACACGTGGCAGTTAACTCTGCACCCTTTTATACACGATGTGACAGCCTGGCTTTCCACAACGAATTCGATCCACCGTTCAAGCCACCGCAGATTCAGGATTAGACACTTCCATATGAAAATGGCAGCGTAATCTTGAGTGTTTTTTTCCAGTGTCGCACGGGTGTCCTTATCAAAGAAAGCATCCCGCAATCCCCGCAAGTCGGTGGTTTGCGGGTACTTTGCCGTGGCGCCACCGACATTAAAACAACCACTTTTGGCCACCCCTCCGACTCGCTGACTGTTCCTTGACCCGCATTCGATACATCCTTCAATTTAAAGGTACTTAAAACCAGAGATTTCATGCGTGTTTGCGTGTCCTTGGCTTCCCAGTCGAAACAGTTCATCTGGTGGTTCGACTGTTTGTCACGTGACAGGGCGCCAACTTGATTTTCACGATTTTGTGCAGTGAACTGCCGTATGTCAGATGGAATTTTCATCGCAACGAGGCAGTTTGCAGTACTTGGAATCGGGCGAGTCATCTTTATATCTTGATCTGGTAGTCGTCGTCTAAGTCAGTGCAATTGATGATTCTTCCAAGTCTGGCTGATTATTCGTTTTGTGGTCAGGGTATGAGATCGAAGAGGCAGTCAAGCAGTCTGCAGTAGTTTGGAGGAGACCTCATCGTGCGCCATGTGCCGCTGGCCGTCTTGACGGCCTTGATTGTAACTAGTGGCTGCAACAATTTGTTTCCAACCGGCCCCAATGCGTCACTTCCAGGGGGTACGGGCACGAAGGTGGGCTCCGCGCAAAGCAAGAACAGCACCATTGTCAGTCGAATTGATGCGGGCGTGAAAAAACCGATTCGCTATGATAACCGTGATGCAGGTGTCGCGGTGATGACCCGGTCGTTTTCTTTCAGCAACAACCCGAAACTCAAAAAGGCGTCGGAAAGCTTTAATGCGTTTGCGCAGTCGCTGGGAGGTCTTCTCACACCGGCGTCGGGTGCTTGGGCGGGTGGTGGCCTGGTCGCCAATGGCGGGGGCTATTGGAACACCAATGAGTTTGCAGCGAGCCTCCGGAACCTGCGGGTGATGAGTGTGAAAAACGCTTATGCGATCGCGGGCATCCAGGAACTGAAGCAGGGCGACGCCACCCTGTTGATGGATGATGCGACCAAGGAAATCACGGGTGTGAAAACACGTGATGCGGAACTGCGGTTCAACTTTGCCAAAGCCGGCAATCGCCGCACGTGGACAATCGACATCGTCAAGAGTCCGGATGGGACGCGGGGGAAAGTGACAATTGAGGTGAACTCCACCACCTGGCGATCGTTCGAATGGCCCGTCGCTTACATGCCGCCCGAAATCTGTGACACCGATGATACGCAGACAGTTACGCGCATTGTCCCCAAGCCCGCAAAGACTCCGTGGAACCTCCGCCCGTCTCCTGTACCCATCGCAGCGGCTTCACCGGCCAACCCGGATGATTGGGATACCACGACGGAAGCGGATGACGAAGTGCCCGATGGGGAGCCCGAAACAGAGCCAACACCGGATATGAACCGTGCGTATGACGGTACCGATGGTGATCCAGATGCGGAGTGGATGTCGGATGGCGACGATGCGCAAGGGTATTGCGAGCCGGATCCGAATTGGGTCAGGCCCACACCGGTGCCGTTCAAGGTTGGCGGCAACGAGTACCCGGAGTTTGTGGAGAGTGCGAGTTTTCAGATCGAGGTGGTTCCCAAGGGTGATGATTCGCTGAAGATGCAATTCAACGGCACCTTGGATGAGGCGCAAAATGTGCCCAACAGTAGCGTGCGTGTGCCGACGCACTGGGTGTTTGCAGCCCAGGTCCCGGGCATCGCGATGGATTGGGAAAGCCGGATGAAACTCATCCCACGCAATTTCAGTTTCGATGGAAAAGGTCGCATGCTGGTTCAGATGGCGGAAGGTGAGGAAGCCTTCACATATACAGCCAGTATGGATGAGAGCCGCGGCACGGGAACCTTTGCCTTGACCAATCAAGGCGCCAAGATGCAGTTGTTGATGACGACCGGTTGGTCGGGCGCGGCGCAAACGCGACTGCTCTCGACTGAGGATGGCGCCGAGTTGGGTACGGTCACGATGATTCGTTCCAATGCCGCCTTGTTGACCTTTAAAGATGGCACAACGAAGGAATGGGAGCTTTTCCCGGGTGAACTGTTGTCCGTTGGGGCACCCACTGCGCCACGGCCGGAACCGATGGCGCCGCAGCGGTACCCTGTTGCGCGGCGTCCGGTACCAATTAACAACTAGTGACCAAACCCCGGTGATGATGTGCTAATGGTTATTGCTTGGCGGGCGATCGCCCGCCAAGTACAGGCCACCGCCAAGCAACGTCAACGCTCCCGCAAACAGACCGACTGCACCCCAAGGCGTTGGTCTGCCTCGCCACGCGCTTGAAAACACACCCAGAGCAGCCACAACCCCGGCAAAAACGGTGCCAACCAATCCAACCTGTACGAGGCCTTGCGCCTTGGCCTGTCGTGGACTCAATTTGGATCGTTGCGGGGCGTAGTGATCGCTCGCCAGCCGCAGAGCCGGCGTTACCGGATCGCGCCGCAGATACGCAATTGTCGGCCGCGCCACCCCGTGCAAAGACCGCTCCCGCACCCGCACATCAGACACAACGCACCCCCCCAGTCCCTTGGAATCTCCCAGACACCTATCGGCAAAGGAGGTTCCAAATCCGTTCCAAACAACAAGCACTTCAGTTAACGATTGATTAAAACTAGATTCAGCCAATCAAGCCCGTGGTGCCAACCCTGGCTGCGATTCAGGGGTCTCACCGAACAAGGGGGTGCACTCAGGATACGTTTTGAGCCACGTGAGGGGGTATGACGTGGAAAGGGGGCAAACATTCGTGGTACTGTTTTCGGATGTGACCGTTGGTTTTTTTCACTTGGGCAGGGGTGTGTATGACAGAGTCAACGTTGAGTGGCCGTCGCGTCCGGTTAGGGGGTTCCGAACTGGAAGTATCGCCGTTGGCGTGGGGGATGTGGCGCTTTGCCGGTGAGGATTTGAAGGCGTCGCGTGCCAAGATTGATGCGGCGTTGTCGATCGGCATCAACCTGTTTGATACGGCGGATATTTACGGTTTTGATGGACAGGGTGGTTTTGGTAATGCGGAGGCCTTGCTTGGGCGGGTGTTTGCGCAATCGCCGGGTTTGCGTGACCAGATGGTGCTGGCATCGAAAGCGGGGATTGAAATCCCGCAACCGTACAATTCGAGCCATTCTTACTTGAAGCGTGCGTGTGAGGCGTCATTGAAGCGCCTCGGGGTTGAGTACCTGGATTTGTTTCAGATTCACCGACCGGATCTGTTGGCGCATCCGGCGGAGGTGGCGGCTGCGTTGAATGAGTTGCGGGAAGAAGGCAAGATTCGGGAAGCGGGGGTTTCCAATTACACCGCGGCGCAGACGGCGGCGTTGCAGGCGCATTTGTCGTTCAGGCTGGTGAGTCATCAGCCGGAGTTTTCCGCGCTTGCGATCGCCCCGCTCAGCGACGGCATCCTCGATCAGGCACTCGAAAAAAACATGGCGGTTTTGGCATGGTCGCCTTTGGGAGGAGGCCAGTTGGGTGTCAAACCCGAAAACGGTCGGGCCCTGGCTGTCTACGAGGTATTGGAGCGCATGGCCCATGCGCAGGGCGTATCGGTTGCGGCGGTCGCTTATGCCTGGATTATGGCGCATCCGACGCGTGCCATTCCGATTGTCGGTACACAGAATCCCACGCGTATTCGTGAGGCTGCCGAGGCGTATCGGGTGGAATTGAGCCGCAAAGACTGGTATGACGTGCTGGTTGCCTCGCGCGGGGAGCGGATGCCGTGACTCAGGAATTGGCCCCTTGTGAAGTCAGTTGGTTTGCCGCGTTGTGCGATGACGATTACGCGTTTTTGGGCGTGAGCGACCCGGCATTGCAATCCAGTTGGGAGCATTGTCGCAACCTGGTGCTGACGGCTGAAAAAAACGGGTTTGACAACATCTTGTTGCCATCCGGGTATCAGTTGGGCATTGATACGGTCGCTTTCGCCGCGGCGGTGGCGCCTTTGACCAAGCGGATGCGTCTGCTTGCGGCCGTGCGTTGTGGTGAGCAGTGGCCACCGCAGCTCGCACGGCAGTTGGCGACCTTGGATCAAATTTTGGGAGGTCGGTTGACCATTAACATCATCTCCAGTGATTTGCCGGGTGACACCATGGCCTCTGCGCCACGGTATCGGCGTACGGTGGAGGTGATGCAGATTTTGAAAGCCTTGCTGAATGGTGAATCCTTGGACCATGAGGGTGAGTTTTATCGGCTCAAGCTGGCGCCGCCGCGTGTCACCACGGTATCGGGACGGTGTCCGCCGCTGTATTTTGGGGGTCTGTCCCCGGATGCGCGGGATGCTGCGGCACGGGCGGCGGATGTCTATTTGATGTGGCCGGATCGTCTGGATGAGATTGCTGCGATCGTGGCGGATATGACGCAACGGGCGGCCGGTTATGGCCGAACGCTCAAGTTTGGCTACCGGGCGCATGTGGTGGTGCGTGAAACGGAGGCGGAGGCTCGAACCGCTGCCAATCGCCTGCTTGAAAAACTGGATGCGCAAACCGGGGAAGCCATTCGGCAAAAGTCACTTGACACGGCGTCCTTGGGTGTCTCGCGGCAAGTCGCATTGCGTGATGGCGCAAACGAAGATGGCTATGCGGAGGCCAATTTGTGGACCGGTATCGGTCGGGCACGTTCGGGTTGTGGTGCGGCGATCGTTGGGGATCCCGACCAGGTGCTTGCGAAGATCAACGCGTACCGGGCACTTGGCATTGAGGCGTTTATTTTGTCAGGGTATCCGCATGCGCACGAATGTGATCTGTTCGCGCGCTACGTCCTACCCGCCCTCCATCACGGACCGTTGCAGGCGGCCGGGCAAGTGAGCAAACAAGCGGTTTGATCCCCCACGGTCGTCATGAGAAAGGCAAGCAACGGTGCTTGACAGGAAATTGGATGGCCAGACAAACTGGAGCCGTCTGAAATGGTGGATTCTGGCGCTCAGTTTTCTGGCGGGAACACTGAATTACGTGGACCGTCAGGTGATTGCCATCTTAAAGCCCGTCTTGCAGGCGGAGTTTGGGTGGAGTGATCAAGATTATGGGCATTTGGGCACCATTTTTCAGTTTTCGGCGGCGCTGACCTATTTGGGCATCGGGTATGTGATCGATCGCGTGGGACTCTGGCGCGGCTATGCGGCAGGGGTTTCCATCTGGAGTGCGGCCTGCATGGCGCACGCCGCTGCCAGTCAGCTTGTGCAGTTCATGGTGGCCCGTGTGGTGCTTGCGGCGGCTGAGGCGGTGCAGACACCGGCTTCCATGAAGGCGATCGCTGAGTGGTTCCCTCAAAACCAACGGGCGCTCGCCGTAGGCATCGTCAACACTTCCTCAAACATCGGGGCTATCATTGCGCCGTTGCTGGTGCCTTTCATCGCCATTCAGGCCGGCTGGCGCGCGGCTTTTCTGGTGACAGGCGCCTTGGGCTTTGTGTGGTTGATCGCCTGGTGGACCGTACCAGCCCAAATGCAGGGGCAGCCTGTGGCAACCGAAACCCCGGGCGATCGCCCGCGTCTGAAAGCCCTGCTTGGTCTGCGCCCCACCTGGGCCATTGTGTCAGCCAAAGCCCTCACCGATATGGTGTGGTGGTTTTTGCTCTTCTGGGCACCTGACTTTTTGCATCGTCAGTTTCAACTGGATCTGAAATCAGCGGGCCCACCCTTGGCCGCCATTTATGGTTTGGCTGCACTGGGGGCCTTTACAGGTGGCCTGCTGCCGACGTTTTTGCTTCGTCAGGGCGTCAGCGCAAACCGTGCGCGGAAAGTGAGCATGCTCATTTATGCGCTGTTGATTACGCCCTTGCCATTGGTTTTGCAGGTATCCAATCCGTGGTACGCGGTGCTGTTCATTGGCATGGCACTTTTTGCGCACCAAGGTTTCTCAACCAACATTTTTGCGATCGCCGTCGAGGCCTTTGACGCGCGATCCGTGGCGACGGTCATCAGCTTCGGGGCCTTGGCAGGTAACACCAGTGGCATGCTCATGCTGGAATTCACCGGCTGGGTGCTCACCCAGCATCACACCTACTTGCCCATGTTCGTCATCAGTGCCAGTGTTTACCTGGTGGCTTTGGGGCTGATCCACCTGTTGCTGCCACAGTTGCGCCCCCACACCACCGCCGCAACCCCCTGATTGCCCTCCACCCGCAGCGTGGCAAAGACTGACGGGATACCGCCGGCGGGTCAAACAAGCGCTGAGTGGTTTGGC
>Ga0079301_1001425_pt1 | contig 10992 bp, 5 predicted proteins | sample Wag4_2014_7_11_3_FD_74797 | JGI IMG/M metagenome (GOLD analysis project Ga0079301, IMG submission 74797) | Fresh water mixed with fracking chemicals microbial communities from Ohio, USA - Utica-2 Time Series FC 2014_7_11 | ecosystem: Engineered > Industrial production > Chemical products > Input...
CGGCAGGTGAAGCTCTGGGGTCCATCCACCAACCCCACGCTGCGGGCCGCGCGCACGCTCGGACCCCGCGGCGCGGCGCGTCTGTTCCGCGACGCGATCGATCTCGACCGCCGCTCGAAGTCGGGCATGGCGGGGGAGTTGCCCCGCACGCTCGAGGCCTTCGCGGCGGCGATGAGCGCGTCGCTGGCGCCGGTCGCGGCGCGTCGCTGAGCGGCCGCGACCCCGATGAGGCCCCCCGGGCGCGCGGTATTACGGAACCCAATTTTGCGGAGCGGTGCGGCGATCGTCCGATGGACGCTCCCGACTCGAAAGCCGTCGATGCCGGAGTGTCTTGTCACGGCACGGCACCATCGTCTGCGACCCAGCGCCCCACGGAAGGAGCGCGGACAGACGACTGGTCAGGACGACCGCCTTCACCCGAAGAGGAGCTTCGCATGGACAAGCCTGTTAGAACGGATTCTTCCCTCGCCCGCCGCATCAGCCGCGAAGAGCGTCCCGTGCATCCCTGCACGCGCGATTTCGTGTTCTCGCTGGCCACCTGTGGCTCGCTCTTCGTCCTCGGCAGCTGGTCGCTCACCGCGGTCGGCTGCGCCGCCGGCGCGAAGACCAACGAGCAGCGCACCGCGCAGCGCCGCAACATGAATCCGGTCTCGGCTGAGAAGATCGCCGCGAAGACCGCTGCGAAGAACGCCGCCATGGGCATCAAGGCCTCGGCGCCGCAGACTCCCGCGAACGGCGCGGTGGTGACCAACCCGGTCGTCGCCGACGGTGCCGTGAGCAGCCTCGACAGCGAGCAGTCCGTCCTCAACAAGATGGCGGCGCGCTGGGCGAAGTCCGGTGCGGTCGATCCGACCACCACCAGCGCCACCAGCGTCACGCAGACCAACGCTCCGAGCGTGCAGGCGATGCTCTCGTCGACCGCGCCGAACACCAAGACCTACAAGAACGACGGCACGCCGGTCATGCTCGGCTGGAACCAGGGCGCGGACACCCAGCAGGGCGACGCGACCAACTGGGGCCCGGCGCCGCACTCCGGCACCGGCAGCAACTGGAACGGCAACCAGAATGGCAACTGGACGGGCAACGCGCTCGCCGGCAACACGACCTTCAACGGCAAGAGCGGCTGGACCGGCACCAACGGCGGCAACTCCACCATCGGCTTCGCGTCGGGCAACGGCGCGCAGGCGAACTCGACCCTCGCGGTGAAGAACACCAGCAACGAGACCGCGCTCAACCCGAACGACCCGATGCAGCTCTCGAAGCTCCTCGCGAACGCGTTCGCGCAGGCCGGCTCGGGCAGCATGGATCCGCTCCGCGTGTGGTTCATCTACTCGTCGCTCGCGGTGTCGAACCCCGACATCACGCTTCCCGAGGGTTGGGGCGCGGATCTGCTCCCCGCCGAGCGTGATCGCGTCCAGGCCGCGTTCGCCGGATTCTCGGCGCTCGGCCGCGCGTTCCGCACCGGCGCCAACGAGGTCGACTCGGCCACCCGCCAGGCGCTCGTCGCGGCGCTCGCCGGCGAGCCCGCGCTCACCATTCCCAAGGTCGACCTCGCGACCAAGGTCGCCGGCTACGGCGACTACTCGCCGGTCGCCCGCCGCAGCTTCCTCGCCGGCGGCAACAACCGCGTGATCGTGTACAGCGAGCTCGACGGCTTCAAGAGCCACCTCGAGAACGGCAAGTGGACGACCCGCCTCGCCACCCGCGTGTCGATCGTTCCGACCAACGCGCCGAACGCGACCACCATCGCGTGGAGCCGCACGCCCGAGTGGACCGAGGTGACCGACACCTCCGACGCGCCGCGCTGCGAGTTCTTCCTCGGCGAGATCATCCCGATCGCGAACAGCCTCGCCGCGGGCAACTACCACGTCAAGGTCGAGGTCAAGGACCTCGCGACCGGCGCGACCACCTCGTCGTACCTCCCCATCGAGGTGCTCGACGAGCGCGCGTTCGCCGCAGTCAACGACTGACGGCAACGACGGACGGTCAACGATCGATCGGGCGACATCCGCGCCCGCGCAGGGGACACCCTGCCTCTGAACAAAGCCGCACGATCCGAGCCGTGATATGCTCGGATCGTGCGGCTTATTCAACGGACACTCGGTTCTGACCTCTCGAGCTCCTCGCGCGACTTCCTCGCGATCGAGGGGCTTGTGCCTTCCGATCTGCGCGCGCTGCTCGACCGCGCCGAGCGGCTGCTGCCGGCGGCGGTGGGCGACGCCGCGGCCGAGGAGCGCCTGCGCGGGCGCGTGGTCGCCAACATCTTCTTCGAGGACTCGACGCGCACGCGGGTGAGCTTCGAGATCGCCGCCAAGCGGCTGGGCGCCAGCGTCGTCAACCTCGGCGCGAGCGGCTCGAGCGCCTCGAAGGGCGAGACGCTCGTCGACACCGCGCGCAACATCGAGGCGATGGGCGTCGACGCGGTGGTGGTGCGCACCTCGATCTCGGGCGGAGCGGCGCTGGTGGCGCGGCATCTCGCCTGTCCCGTCATCAACGCGGGCGATGGACGGCACGAGCATCCCACGCAGGCGCTGCTCGACACGCTGGCGCTGCGGCTGCGGCTCGGCGAACTCGCGGGAAAGCGCGTGGCGATCGTGGGCGACATCGCCAACAGCCGCGTGGCGCGCTCGACCACGCACGCGCTGGTCGCGCTCGGCGCGCACGTGGTGGTCGTCGGGCCGCCGGCGCTGGTTCCGGTGGGCTTCGAGCAGATCGCGCGCGGCGCGGGCTCGATCGTCATCACGCATGATCTCGACTCGATCATCGGTGAAGTCGACGCGATCATGATGCTGCGGGTGCAGATGGAGCGCGCGGCCGCCAGCGGCATCGCGCCCGACTACCGGTCGGCCTACGGGCTCACGGTGGCGCGCCGGCAGCGGCTCCGCAAGGGGGCGCCGATCCTGCATCCGGGACCGGTCAACCGCGGCGTCGAGATCGATGACGCGGTCGCCGACGATGTGGGCGATAGCCTCATCCTTGCGCAAGTTTCGTGCGGTGTCGCCGCCCGCATGGCGGTCCTTCTGCGAGCACTCGACCGTTAACTTCGCGGGGATTCCTCAAATCCCGACTCCGTGCAAGCCGATAAGGACGCCACGCGCCCTAAGTCCCTCCAGGTGGATGGCTTGGTGCGCGCCCTCGGCAACGCCGGAGTCCAGATCGTGCATCCGAATCAAGAAGCCCGCACATTCACGCATTCCATCGCCCTCGGCAACACCGCGAAGCGCCGCTTTGTCGCGTCGCTCGGCAAGGCCGTCGCCGCGACGACGCTCGTGTCCACACTGATCGGCTGCGAGGTCGACTCGTGGATGGATCCGAGCCGCACGGGCTACTTCGAGACCACGCCGACCACGATGCCGATCCTCACCCGGCTCGATGTGATCGAGCGCCAGGGCGCCGCGGGATCGACGATCGCCGCGCCGTCGCCCGAGGATCTCGTGCCGAGCGAGCTGAAGTACCGGCTCGCGCCGGGCGACATCGTGCGCATCGATGTGTTCGAGCTCGTGACGCCCGGACAGCAGGAGCGCGAGGAGCTCGTCATCGATCAGACCGGCAACATCCGGCTGAAGGAAGTCGGCGACGTGGTCGCCGCCGGCCTCACCATCGAGGAGTTCCAGCGCGAGATCGAGGTGAAGGCGAGCCGCCTCATCGCGAACCCCGTCGTGCAGGTCTCGCTGCTGAAGGGTCAGAGCTTCCAGTTCACCATCTACGGCGCGGTCAACTCGACCGGCGTCTTCACGCTCGAGCGACCCGACTTCCGCCTCACCGAGGCGATCGCGCTCGCGGGCGGCACCATCTCGACGACGCAGCGGGTGAAGATCATCCGCGCCGCGCCGCTCGACGACACGCTGAAGCCGGTCTATCCCGAGCCCGAGGCGGGTCGCGACGCGGGCGCCGGTTCCGATGCGGGCGTCAAGCCCACCAACGGCGGCGGCAACATCGACGACCTGATCAACCAGCTCGAGTCGGGTGGCAAGCCCGCCGATGGCGCGGCTGCGCCGACCGGCGATGCGCCCAAGGCCGAGACCCCGGCTCCGGAGGGTGGAGCGGCTCCCGCCGCGGCACCCAAGCCCGCGCTCGGCATGGTCGGCGAGTTCCGCCGCGGCCATCCCGCGCAGGAGGGTGGCATGCAGGGCACCGGCGCCGCGCAGGAAGGCGACGGCGCGAAGCCCACCGTCGATGTCGACGACCTGACCGACACCACTCCCGCCGCCGCGACGCCCGCGAAGTCGGGCAGCGGCTACTACTTCGACGAGACCCTCGGACGCTGGCAGCGCGGAACTCCGACCCGCGCTCCCGGCGAGCGGCCCGGCCGCGCCGAGCAGCCCGCACCGCCGTCGATGTATGCCACGCGCATCATCGAGGTCGACTACCAGGCGCTGGTCAAGGGTGATCCGAACCTCAACGTCGTGATCCGCCCCGGCGACCAGGTCTACGTCGAGCCGCCCGAGACCGGCTTCGTCTACATCGACGGCGAGATCAACCGCATCGGCGTCTACAACCTCGAGAACGCCAACGGCCGCCTCACCCTGAGCCGCTTCGTGTCGGCCGCGGGCGGACTGGCGCCGACCGCGATCCCGAGCCGCGTGGATCTCATCCGCATGCTCGGCAACGACCGCGAGGCGACCATCCGCATCGACCTCGCGGCGATCCGCAACCGCGCTGAGCCCGATATCTACATGCAGCCGAACGACCACGTGATCATCGGCACCAACCTGATCGCGACGCCGCTGGCCGTGATCCGCAACGGTTTCCGCATGACCTACGGCTTCGGCTTCCTGCTCGACCGCAACTTCGGAAACGACGTGTTCGGTCCGCCGCCGGAGTCGAACCCGTTCAACTGATCGCTCGGGACCCTGATCGGGGACGACGGAGGCTCCCGGGAATCGGCATGAGAAGTAAACCACGTGGAATCGCGAACCAGACGGCAGGACGCCCCGTAGCGCCCGCCCCCTCGGCGTGGCTGCATGCCCGCTGCGCGGGACGGCGGCAGACGGATGGTGCGCGAGCAGGGGACTCCGGTGAGGGCCGGTGTCGGTCCGAACGTCGGTCCAGACGACGTGGACGCGAGCCTTCGCCGGCGAGCGACCCCGCCGAGTCGACCGGGTCGTGTGTGAGAGCGTGAGCACCATCGCATGAGCGTCATCCAAGGAGATCAGCAACCCGGCAGTGATCCGCGGCTTCCGCGCGGCGTGGCGATGCCCGCCCCGTCGGTGGTGGCGTTGTCGACGCCGCAGCTGGTGATCGGCGGCGTGGTGCTGCTCGCGGCCTTCATCGCGGTGTTCTGGGTGTTCTTCTCGACGCAGTTCCGCTGGGCCATCGAGGAGCCCGCCGACTGGGGCCACACGCTGCTCGTGCCCGGCATCGCCGGCTACTTCGCCTACATGCGCCGCGAGGACCTGCTCGCCGCGCCGCTCAAGGCCAACTGGCTGGGGGCACCGGTGGTGCTCGTCGGCGTGGCGGCGTACGTCGCGACGACCTTCGGGCCGGGCTGGTTCGTGCTCCACCACAACGCGCGCGGCGTCTCGGTCGGCATCACGCTGCTCGGGCTCGCGCTGCTCATCGCGGGCACGCGCGCGACCAAGATCCTGCTCTTCCCGATCGGCTACTGGATCGTCTTCGGGCAGTCGGTCAGCGAGCGCCTGCTGCAGCTCGTCACCGAGCGCCTGCAGGACTGGTCCGCGGTCGGAGCGCATGCGCTGCTCGCGATCACCGGCGTCGACGTCGAGCGCAGCGGCAACGTGCTCACCGTCTTCGTGAACGGCGTGCCCAACCAACTCAACGTGGCCGAGGCGTGCTCCGGCATGCGCATGCTGGTCGCGTTCCTCGCGCTCGGCGTGGCGATCGCGTACACGGGTCTTCCGCGGTTCTGGCAGCGCGCGGCGCTGGTCGCGGCGGGCGTGCCGGTCGCGATCGGCGTGAACGTGCTGCGCGTGTACACGCTCGGCATCCTGTCGCTCTTCGACGCGAACTTCGCGGCGGGCGACTTCCACAGCTTCGTCGGCCTGGTGTGGCTGGTGCCCGCGCTGCTGCTCTACCTCGGCATCATGTGGTTCCTGCGGAACCTGTTCGTCGACGAGTCGGACTCGGCGCAGCGGCGCGACGCGGCGGGGGGCTCACGTGCTGCTTGAACGCTCCGCCATCAAGGCGTACATCGCCGCGCTCGCGATCCTGATCGCGGGTGCGGTCGGCTTCCGCCTGCTCGTCGCGCAGCTCAACATCCACCTGCTGAAGGAGGCGGTCGACCTCCGCCGTCCGCTCGACTCGATCCCGACCAAGATCGGCCGCTGGGAGCGCTACGGCACCGACAGCGTGTTCAGCGACACGCTCATCGAGGAGCTGGGCACGCGGCGCTACCTCGACCGCATCTACGCCATCGACGGCGATCCGTCGAAGGGCGCGGTCCATGTCCACATCGCCTACTACACGGGCACCATCGACGCGGTGCCGCACATCCCCGAGCGCTGCTGGGCGGTCGGCGGACTCGAACTCACCCGCAACTCCGAAGGAGTCGTGGTCGACATCGACCGCAGCGCGTGGCGCTCGCCGCGCGACGCCGCCGACACGTACCGCGCGGCGTACCAGGTCGCGTCGATCACCGATCCGGTCACCGCCGAGATCGAGGAAGTCGTCATGCCGCGCGGCGAGATCTCGATGACCACCATCGAGTTCCAGGATCCGAAGCAGCCGCAGCGGCGGCAGGTCGGCGGGTACTTCTTCATCGCCAACGGCGGCGTCGCCCGCACCAGCTACGACGTGCGCTCGCTCGCCTTCAACCTGAGCGACCGCTACGCCTACTACTGCAAGATCCAGATGACGAAGTCGGGTGCCGTCGCCGGCGCCGACGACTCGTTGCTCGAACCGTTCAAGAAGGATGCGTCGGAGATGCTGGGCGGACTCGTCCCGCACCTGATGCGCTGCCTGCCCGACTGGCCCACCTGGGAGAAGCGCTCCAAGGAGGCCTCCGCGGAGTAGGCGGGCGCCCGTCGCTCCGTCCGGCCTCCGGACGGGCTGCGGGCGTGTCCCTCCCGAGGAACGCGACTCCGGTCGCAAGAGAAGAACCACCATGGCCCAGAAGCTCAACAAGAAGCTCGTGTTCGTCGTCGGCTCGCTCGTCCTCCTGGTCGTGCTGGGAGGAGCGGTCACGCTCGTCCTGCGCTACCGGTTCGACGCCGAGCGCCACATCAAGGCGGGTGACGCGTTCGTCGCCGCCGGCGACTACCGCAAGGCGGCCGACCAGTACGGCCGCGCGGTGGCCAAGAAGGCGACCAACCTCGGCTACCTCGAGAAGTTCCGCGGCGCGATCCTCGAGATCACGCCCGAGACGGAGAACGAGGCGAGCGAGCGCTACCAGCAGTACCTGAGCGTGCTCGCCAACGAGGCGCGCGTGGCGCGCGACGACATGGCGAAGTGGCGCGCCTTCCTCGCGGCCTTCCGCTCGCAGGCCGAGGCCTCCGACAGCAGCGCCGTGTGGAAGGCGCTCGCCGACCGCTGCGACGACATGATGCGCGTCGTGGCCGAGGACGGCGTGGGCGCGGCCCTCGCGCGGATCAACCGCGGCTACGCGGGCTCGCGTCGCATCGACTCGCTCAATGATTCGGAGCGCGCGGCGGTCGTGCTCGACCTCGAGTCCGGCCTCGCGTCGAAGGAACTCACTCCCGAGGAGCGCGACCTCGCGGTCGGCACCCTGATGCGCCTCGCGGTCCGCGAGCGCGCGATCGCGGGCGGCGCCGGACGCGCCGACCGCATCGACGCGACCCAGGCGGCGCTCGACAAGGCATTCGAGCGCGGCGCGGCCGAGCCCGCCGCGGGCATCCGCATCGCGATCGCGCGCCTCGAGCGCGCCATGTTCGCGGCGCAGGGCAAGACGAACGACGCGGCCGTCGCGACCGCCGCCGAGGAGCTCGGCGCCGTGCTCCGCAATGCGACCGACTTCATCGCCGTCCTCGAGAGCACGCAGGTGCTCGTGCGCGGCGGCACCGCCGGCGTCGAGGAGGCGCAGGCCGTGCTCGCCGAGTTCGTCGCGAAGCACCCGGAGCAGATGCTGCACCGCCGCTTCTACGGAACCATGCTGCGCGGCAGCGACGCGAAGGCCGCCCGGCGCGAGCTGCAGGCGGTCGTCGATGCGCCGCGTCCCAAGGCGGGACTCCTCGCCGCGATCTACGCCAGCAACCGCGCCGCCGCGTCGCTCATGCTGTTCGACATCTCGTTCGACGAGGCTGAGCGCGCCACCGGCGACGAGCGCGCCGCCAAGATCGCCGAGGCCGTGGCCGCGCGCGACGGCATCGCCAAGATGCTCGAGGGCGTCGCGGACAACTCCGCGCTGCTCCGTGCCGACGCCAAGATCGCCCTGCTGAAGGGCGACACCATGGGCGCGATCATCAAGTTCAACGAGATCTTCAAGAAGGGCAGCCAGATCGATCTCGAGCTCTACATCCTCAGCGCGCTCGCGCACATGCGGGTGCAGGAGATCGGCCGCGCGCTCGAGCTCGTGAACGGCGGCCTCGCGCTCGCCCCGGGCAACGTCGCGCTGCTGAAGCTGCGCGCGCGGCTCGAGCTCGGCTCGGCCCGCACCCGCGACGCGCTGCAGACCCTGCGCACCGTGCTCGAGGCGTTCCCCGACGACCAGGAGGCGAAGGACCTCGTCGCGATGGCGAGCAACGCCGAGCAGCTCGACCCGACCATGCGCACCGGCGTCGATCCGTTCGTCGAGGCGGCGGGCCGCATCCAGGCCCTCGCCGAGGCGAAGGACTTCGACGGCGCGCGCCGCATGGTCGCCGAGCTCCGCACCCAGATGCCCGCCGGCGACGCCCGGCTCGTCCGCATCGCGGTCGGCATCGAGGCGCAGGCCAACGACCTCGAGGCCGCGCGCCGCATGACCCGCGAGGGTCTGGCGCAGTTCCCGAACGACAGCGGCCTGATCCGCCTCAACGTGCTGCTCGCGAGCGACGACATCGTCGAGCGCGTGATCGCCTTCTCGGAGGGCGCGCTCGAGGACGACAAGGAGCGCACCGTCCTGACCTACCTGCGACTGCTGCAGACGGGACAGACCATCCGCGAGCAGGCCACCCGCGAGAAGCGGCTCGGCCTCGCGAGCGCCGCGCAGACCGAGCAGAACGCCGCCAAGCTCGAGGCCGCCGCGACGCAGTGGCGCGCGAAGGCCGAGCAGGCCGACCGCGCGCACCCCGCGCTCATCGAGGTCGACTTCAACAAGGCGATCGAGGCCAAGGACTACACCGCCGCGGAGGCGATCGCGAAGATCGCCGAGCAGTCGGGGCGCGACCGCACCCAGGCTCCGATCCTGCGCGCGCGCATCCTTCTCGTGCAGGATCGCAACCAGGAGGCCGCCGCCGTCATGGAGCGCGCCATCCAGGAGGGCGTCGATGCGTCGACGGTCTACCGCACGCTCGGCTCCGCGCTCGAGCGCCTCGGCAACATCGACGGCGCGCTCCGCGCCTACGAGGAGTCGTACAAGCGCCGTCCCGCCGACATGGGCACCGTGCGCCTGCTCGTCGGCGCGCTCGTGCGCTCCGGCAATCCGGCCCGTGGCCTCGAGGTGCTGCGCCAGGCGCGCGCCCTCGCCGGCTTCGACGAGGACGTCGGCAACACCTGGCTCATCCTCGAGCAGCAGATCGGCGACCGCCGGCTCGCGCAGCGCATGCGCGAGAACCGCTACCGCATCGCGCCGGCCGACGCCGAGAACGCCGTCGCGCTCGCCACCATCCTGGCCCTTTCGGCACCCGACCGCGACGACATCGTGAGCGAGAACGGCCGCCCCGTGTACACCGAGAACCAGTGGAACTCGATGGACGCGCCGAGCCGCAACCGCGAGATCGACCGCGTGCGCGACGACTGGCGCAAGCGCGCCGAGACGATCTATGCCGACGTGCTCACCCGCGATCCGGCGAACATCGACGCGGCGAACTCCTACGCCGGACTGCTGCGCGTGATGGGTCGCCTCGCCGACGCCGAGCGCGTGCTCGCGCAGGCGGTCGAGAAGGCCGGCGCCTCGGGTGGCTGGCGCGGCCTGATCATGCTCGGCCAGATGCAGGTGATGTTCGGCGCGGAGGACCGCGCGCGCGCCTCGTTCGAGGCGGCGATCGCGCGCCAGGACCCGCAGGCCAAGCCCGCGACCCGCGCCATCGTCGACACGCTCATGAGCGTCGAGCGCTTCCCGCTCGCGCTGACCTACCTCGAGCCCCTCGCCAACGAGGGCGGCGACCGCGAGCTCAGGCTCCGTCTCGCGGAGTGCTACCTCCGCGTCAACCGCGGCGCCGATGCGCGCAAGGTCTTCGATGCCGCGGTGGGCGGCGGGACGCGCGACCTCGGTGCCGAGCTCCTCGACGGCGCGATCTTCGTCGCGATGGGCGACGAGTACCGCGGCAACGGCGACACCGACAAGGCGCGCGCCGAGTACGAGAAGGCGATCGCGCCCTACCAGCGCGCCAAGCAGCTCTCCCCGGGCATCCCGCAGCCGTTCATCCAGGACGCGATGCTGAAGCGCAAGCTCTTCGAGATCACCGGCGACCGCACCCGCGGCGAGGAGGCGCTCGCCTCCGCCGACCGCGCGTCGTCGATCGGCGCGACCTTCTTCCCGGCCGCCGCGGTGCGCTCGGAGGTCCTGGTCGTCCTCGGCGACCTGAACGGCGCCGTCGCCGAGCTCGAGCGCTACCTGCGCATCGTGCCGACCGCGGTCGACGCCCGTCGCCGCCTCGTCGACCTGCTCTACAACAACAACCAGCTCGATCGCGCCGAGGAGTCGCTCCGCGCCGCGATCGGCTACGCCCCGGGCGAGCCCGCCTGGCACTTCACGCTCGGCGACCTGCTCGCGCGCCGCGGCCGCATGCCCGACGCGGCGGCGTGCTACGCGCGCGCCGACGCGCTTCGGCCTGATCCGGCGACGTTCTTCCGCCAGCTCGATGCGCTGATCCGCGCCCGCGACTTCCGCGGCGCGATCGACGCGTCGCGCGCCCGCGGCGACCTCGTGCGCGAGAA
>Ga0079301_1001427_pt1 | contig 10989 bp, 11 predicted proteins | sample Wag4_2014_7_11_3_FD_74797 | JGI IMG/M metagenome (GOLD analysis project Ga0079301, IMG submission 74797) | Fresh water mixed with fracking chemicals microbial communities from Ohio, USA - Utica-2 Time Series FC 2014_7_11 | ecosystem: Engineered > Industrial production > Chemical products > Input...
ATGTTCGATGGATCGCTGTCATCCATGTAACCGTCGATGCTGCGCGGCAACGACGATCCGCGGCTAAGGTTGCTGTTGGATGCACCTTCATAGCCGAGCTTGTAGCGCGCCTCGTCAAATCCACTTGGCTTAGGTGGCGTGTGATCAAGCTCACCATTGGCACGGCAAACTTCGGAGGCCGCATCACAGCGCAGGTTCCACTCGGGCACGAGCTGCATGCCTTGCCATGGCAACCCGCACAAGCGCCGATACACCTGCAAGCGATGCAATGCGCGCTGACGTTCGACAGCTTTGGGATCCTTGGGGTCTTCGGTCGTGGGCTGCGCCAAGATCGCACGCAACTCGCTCAACAACACCTCACGGCGCACGGGGAAGGGCTGACGCCCATCCAGATCAACCAGCTCGCCCTCCTTCCAGCGCTGCTTGGACAGCACCCGGTCCTTGTCATAGACCTTGCGCTCGCCATGCAGGGCACCAGCCTTCCACTCGGCACTGGTGCGCCGCTGCGTGCCAGGTTCGAACTCTTCGCAACGCCCGTCTTGCAGGTCGTCGCGATAGTTGAGGAAGCGCACACGCTCTCCAGTCGGTGTCCACTCGCGCCACGCTCCGTTGCGCTTCCCGCGCGTGTACTCGGCCAAGAGCGTGCGCACACCGGTAGGTGTGTACTCCTCGCGCGTTCCATCGGTGCGTCCTTGCGCATCGACGCTCCAACGCGCCTTGAGCGTCCCATCCGGCCAGAGCTCTTGTTTGGCCGTTGCTTGAGGCGGAACAGCCGTCAACAACAAGCAGAGGAGGGCGGCGAGGACAGCGTGCACGCCCTCATGTTAGCGTGCAAAGCCGCGCAGATCGGCGATCGGTCGCTTCAACCAGTTGTCGGGCGGGTAGTGCGTCCAGCCTTCGATGGCGTGCAGCGTGTAGGCATGGCGGGGTTTGTCGCTTGTGTTCGCACCCGAGCGATGCGGAAGCGCCCCGTCCAGCAGCACCAAGGTGCCGCGTGCGGCTTCTAGAGGAACAAAGTCCGCTCCTTGTTCGCCGCGATGCGCTCCGGGTTGGGCCCACATGCAGCCATTCTCGATGGTCGCATCGTCTAAAGCGAACCAGAACCCAACCACACTGCGCGGTTCCGTGCGCAGATACGTGTGATCGATATGGCTCTGCACCTCGCCACCGATGTGCGCTTGCTTGAAGATGTACATCGACTGCAACAAGCGCGGATCACGCATGCCGATCTCGTCGGCTACGGCCGCGAGTTCAGGTGTGCGGCTGAAGGACTCGAACACAGGGTCCAAGTCATGCATCGCATGACCGAGCTTGTTCAAGCACAAATGCGGCGCCGCGCGCAGAGTCCCGTCCGGCAAGAACGCATCGCGTTCAAAGAAGCAGCGCATGCGGTCGCCGCTTTCTAGGAACCAAGCTTCAGCCGCATGCTGTGCCGTGCCATCAGCTGTGAAGATGGTGGGGTGCGGGCACTCCGCGGCCAAGCGTTCAGCCAGTACAAGAGCATGAGCACGCAGTTCCAAGCACTTCGCCGTGCTTACAAAGTTCGGCACGACGAGGTAGCCGTCGCGACGGTACGCAGCGACCTGCTCGGTGCTGAGTACCTTCACCACGCGAATCTCAGAACCAGCCCTTCTTGCCGACCTGGTAGATGCGGATGAACTCTTCATCCGACTTCGTCAAGTACATGATGCCTTCGATGAAGCCGATGATGCTACCCACGCCGCAGGTGGCCACGGAGATCACGATGCGCAAGATGCCACCGAGGACATCGCCCAAGATGAAGCGGTGAATACCGAATCCGCCAAGGAGCAGGCCCATCACGCCACAAAGGACGCGTTGGCTGGTGACATTCGATTGCATCGGCGGCGGGGGAGTGGTGTCCATAGTGTTTGACACTCTAGCGTCCCAAGTTCAGAAACCGAATCCAAAGAAGCCGCTGAGTTGACCGTAGTCCACATCACCCTCAACGCCATTGGTCTCGATGTTGGTGCCAAAGACACGGCGGTAGTCGACTCCGAAGCGCCAGATGTTGCCTGTAGACAGCGCGAGCCCGGCACTGGCATACAGTCCTGTGCTGGATTCCCCTGCCGTGCCTTGCTGGCCGGTGAAGAGGTCCGTCACGGTCAACTCTAGGTCCTGCCAGTTGACGCCGGTGGCGAAGTAGGGCTGTAGCGGACTCTCCCATTGCGGCATCCAGCGCAGCCCGCCGCTCAGCTCGACGAACTCTAACTCGAAGTCGTAGACACCCACCCCATCGCTCAGCACTTCGCTGTCGGATGACATGCTAAGGCCTAGCTCCCATCCAAAGTCGCTGGCCGAGAATCTGCGTGAAACGCGCAACCCGTAGGACCATTGATCCTCCAGCGGCGCCCAGTCATCGGCGCCATAGGCGCGTGACCCGAACATGATGTCAAAAGCAGTGTCGCCGGAACTTTGCGGCATGAGTGCCGCGCACACGAGTATGGGTAGCATGCACTCAGGATATCCGTCTTCTACGCTGGCTGGGTAAGCTGAAGCGCATGCTTTCGTCTCCGAACGCGCTTGCCGGCACAGTGCCCATCGGCACGGCACGCCTTGTCCACACCAGCTTGATGGCGGGCATCGCAGCCTTGGCTGCTGTCCATCTCTTTGGTGCGATTCAGCTAACTCCTGATCCGAACGCTGGTCTTGTCTTGGGGTTTGCAGCCTTGGTGCTGGTGGTGGCTGGTGCCGTGGTGGCCAAGACCATGCGGGCCCGCAGCACTACTTGGGTTCAGGGGCACGCCGAGGAAGTGCGCGTAGCGATCCAAGCGCAGCGCATTCCAGTGGCCTACTTTTCCAGTTGCATCATCGCTGCGGCTGTCAATGAAGGCGCTGGCTTGATGGCCCTGATTGCTTTGCTGTTGGGCGGTCCACTGCACCTGTGGGTGCTTGTGGGCTTCGCGCTGCTGCAGATCTGGTTAGCCACACCCTCGCTGGCCAAGTTGGAACAAGCCCTTGCTTAGACAAGCATCCTGATGACCACTCCCAAGATCGTTGTAATGTCGGGGTTCGCGCTGTGTGGACTCGCGTTGGCATTCCAAGCAGGCCGTGGCCCGGCCTACGAGTACAAGACCGTGTGCCTAGAAGCTCCGCGCAAGATGGAGCAGTTCGCCAGCACCACAGGTAGCTTGGCCTTCAAGCGTGCAACGGAGGAGGGCTGGGAGTTTGTCGAATCCCAACGCATGACAGCTCCCGATGGTGAGTTCCTCGTCGTCTTCTTGCGGCGCGTGAAGTAAAGCGTATTTGACGCGCGTCCTTAGTCTTCCAGGCGGACTTGGTTCAGCCTGCCCGACTCCACATCGTAGACATAGCCTAGGATCTCGTCCTTGCAGAGCAGGAACGGTGACAGGTGGAGGCGCCGGATCGATTGACGCACGCTCGCGTACGGATCACGGAAAGCTTCAAAGGTGAACCTAGGGGCCAAGCCGGTGGCCTGCTCGAGATCGTGTCGCAGCGTGTCTTCGCTGATCTTGGTCAAGCCGCAGTCCGTGTGGTGCAGTAGCACAATGCTGCGCGTGCCCATCGCGCGTTGCGAGAGCACCAAGGAGCGGATCACATCGTCCGTCACCACGCCGCCCGCATTACGGATGATGTGGGCGTCGCCATAGTCGAGCCCCAGCAGTTGATAGACAGGCATGCGCGAGTCCATGCATGCCACGATCGCCATGTGCCTCGCCGGGCGTAGCGGGCGCATGCCTTGGAACTGTGACTCGATCCAGCGCTCGTTGTGGCGCGCGATGTCCTCACTGGTCAACGGGACGCGGTCACCGGGCGGGGGAGTATGCGGCGTCATGCGGCCGCAAAGGATAGCGAGCGCGGGCTCAGGCTGCACGCGGCAAGCCCAACTGCCGCATCACCACACCACCGCTGTCACGCTTTTCGGCCGTGCGCAGGCTGGACAGAGCCGAACGCAGCAGCGTTTCAAACGGGATGTTGTACGACTCCCCGGGAGCGACATGCGCCACGCCAAGGACGACATCCACAGCGCGTTCATCACCGCCGTCGGCTACAAACACCTGTGCAGCGGTCTCGTTAGCGATGGCCTTCGCCTGTGTCTCATCGAGACCAGTGGCTGTCCAAAGAAATTGACCACCAAAGCGTCTGCAGACCAACGTTTGCGGCCCAGCGATGTCTTGTACAGAGCGTGCGGCACGGCGCAGCAGTTCATCTGTGCGCGCCTCGCCGATGGTCTCATTCAAGGTGCGCAGCCCGCGCAGGGCGCAGGCATAGATGGTCGCAGAACGCGCTGCTTGGGTTTCACGACGCACATGCAGGCTTGCGCGTTGCTTCCACGCATCGAAACTCTGAAGGCCTGTCAAGGCGTCTTTACTATGTGCCGCGAGCAGCTCTTCAAATGTGCGCTTGCCACGGATGGCGGCGCGTGTGTGTGCTTGCAAAGCTAGATGGTCCACCGGCATGTCCAGCACCGCCAAAACACCCATATCCAGCGCTGCTGCGCGCTGCTCGACGGCCATGTGTTTGGCCAGCAACACCACAGGCACATGCATCGTCGAGGGATCCGCACGGATTCCTCGGATCAGATCAAAGGTCCCTGCGCCTTCCACATCCACATCACTCAACACCACATCCGGCACCACTTGGCGAGCGAGGTTCAACGCTCCATCCAAGCTCGTGGAGTGCAGCCGTCGATCGACTACACCATCCAACATGTCTTCTAGTTGGCGGTGCAAGCCGGGATCGCCGGCCAGGATGAGCGCGATCGATCGTTCGTAGGTAGGCATGAGTGGGGATAGATTTCCGGTACTGCTATCGCATGATCACTGTCAGGAACTTGAGACAAAGACGCGGGCGCCTCTGTCACCAGAGACGCCCGCGAGCACGAAAGAAGCAGATGGCAAGCTCGGTCACTCGTTGTGCCGTTGTAGGGGAGGCACAGCCAGTGCGCGGCCAGAGGCCACGAGGGCTTACACCCTGTAGATCGACCCTTCCGGCTGCGGGACTGCGTGCGCCGGATTCCCGTCAGCACCGAGAAAAAGTCGCGCTGCCGGCCAGCGCGCGCACCTCACACCGCTCAATCCAGCGTCGCGAAGCCGTTCTTGATGGCGTACTTCGTCAACTCGGGGATGGAGCGCAGATTGAGCTTATCCATCAGTTGCCCGCGGAAGGCGTGCACAGTCTTGTTGCTGATGCCTAAGCGCACCGCGCATTCCTTCGCAGACAAGCCCTCGGCCAACAACTTGAGGATCTCGCGCTCGCGCGGAGTCAGTTGAGGCTTACCGGTCTCAGTAGTCGGCTCCGCCGTCGAACGCCGCACGATCGGAGTAAGCACCACATCTGCAATGCTGGGCGAAATATAAGTGCGGCCCGATGCGATCGCATCGATGGCCGACACGAGTTCGCGCATCGCAGAGGCTTTTGTTACATAGCCCGCGGCTCCCGTGCGGAAGGCCTCCAGCACAAACTCGCTGTCCGAATGCATGGACAAGAACAGCACTTTGGCTCGATTGTGCGGCATGGACATCAGCTTACGGGCTGCTTCGATGCCGTTCATTTCCGGCATGGCGATGTCCATCACCACCAAGTCTGCTTGCAGCTCATCCGCCAATTCGACTGCACGCCGACCGTTATCAGCCTCACCAATCACGGAGTGATTGCCCGAGGATTCAATGGCGAGTCGCAGGCCTTCGCGGACGATCATATGGTCGTCGGCCAGAATCACCTTCATGTGGGGTTCGTCCTCGTGCTGTCGTTGCTGTTACTAGATCCGGCACTCAAAGGGATGCTCACGGTTGCTACCGTACCTTCTCCGCTCTTGATGTCCAACCGTCCACCGTACGCAGCAATGCGTTCGCGGATGCTAAACAAGCCGAAGTGCATCTCGTCGACCGGTGATTGGGTCAAGTACTGTGAGGGGTCAAAGCCAGTACCATCATCCTCTACGCGCACGGCAACCTCATCAGGTTCAAACGCCAGCGAGACCAAGATGTGAGTCGCCTCTGCGTGCTTGACCACATTGGCCATCAGCTCGCGCGCGCAGCGGAACATCAGGATCTTTTGGTCACCTGTGAGATTGGCTACCTCACCGGATTCTTCGTACTCGATCTCGATGCCATGGGTCTTTTGCATGTGGCGAGCGTACGAACGGAGCGCATGCGGCAAACCCAGTTCGTGCAGTGCCGGGGGCGACATCTCAAATGTCAACGCCTGCACCTGCTTGATCGAGGTCTCCAGCAAACGATTGGCTGCGGTGTAATGCTCCAAAGCCTCTGGCGTGCCTTGCGTCTCGGCCCCGCGCTGCAACCGCAGGCGCGCGATCGCGAGCTCCTGACCAATGCTGTCATGCAACTGCAGCGCCAGCTCGCGACGATGTCGCTCTTCGGACACCGTCAGCTCGGAGGCAAGACGCCGCAGTTGCGTGCGCTGGCGCATTAGCTCGGTCTCGAACAACTTTCGTTCTGTGATGCTGCGTACGACTGCCACCACGCAGTCTTCGTTCATGGGAGCAAGTCGAGCTTCGAAGTACTGTGTACCCGCAGGGAAGGGCAGGTCATACTCCAGAGTCGTGATCGACTTGGTCGCAAGTGTTTGCTCAATGGCGGCCAGCATGCGCGCGCCCAGTGCAGTCGGCATGATGGTCCTGATGTTGGAGCCGCTCACCAGTTCGGGTGGGATGTACAACTCTTCACGGCGATGTGCGTTGTACGCGACGATGGTGCCGAGCCGGTCCAATACAAACATCAGGTCGGGGATCGCAGAGTGCACGGCCCGTAGCTCTGCTTCATTGGCGCGGATCTCACGCAATAGCTGCGACTTCTCCGTGATGTCACGAATGATTGCAGTGACTTCGTCGGCGCCCGAGTGCACGATGCGTGCTTCAAAGTCGCGGAATTGTCCATCTACGGGCAGTTCATATTCGAAGACCTGCAGCGTTCCGCTATCCAGAGCTGCAGCGATGCTGCTCATCCAGTACTTCGCGGTTGCGGGCGGGTGCATCTCCGCGACCTTCTTGCCGATGAAGCTGTTGGGATCCGCGACAAGCATCGAGCGCCCGCCACGCGAACAGTCAAAGTAGGTCCCATCGCGGCCGATGCGCAGCATCAGATCCGGCAATGCTTCGACCAGCGCTCGATTGCGGCTCTCGCTGCGCGCTAGCTCGACCTGGGCGGTCTTCATCGCCGTGATGTCCGTCAGAGTGCCGATGTAGCCGCGATCCGGTGAACCATCGGTCGCAATCGGACGCGCTTGGTCGAGCACCCAAATCGTGCTTCCATCCGAACGCAACACGCGGTACTCACTCTTGAAATCACCGCCACGCTGGTAGGACTCTTGCGACTCGCGTTGGACCCGCTCGTGATCCAGCGGGTGCACATAGGAGCTCCAGGGATTGGCATACAGCTGCTCGGGAGTGCGTCCGGCGATCTCGCAGAGCCGTGCGTTGACGAAGGTTGGTTGTCCGCCTGCAGAGGTCCGGTAGACGCCGTCCGGCGAAGATTCCGTGAGTGCCCGATACGCTTCCTCGGCTTGGGCTAGCTCGCGCCCCGTACGCTGGCGATCGATGGCCGAACTCAGGATCGCGCCCAAGGCCTCCAGCAAGTAGTAGTCATCAACGGTCCACGGTCGCTCGTTCGTGACTGCGTCAAATCCGACAAAACCGATCAATTGGTCCTGTCGGTCTAACACGCGAACCAAGACTAGGGATTGGATTGCTTGGGCGGACAAGACCTCTCGTTCCGCGGGCGCATCTGGCGGTAGGTCTTTGACCAAGACATCGAGAATCGCCTCCGAGCGGAGACGATTCATCAAATACGGAAAGGTGTCCGCTGGCAGGTCCTGAAGGATCGAGATCATTGGCTCGACGCCCTCGTTGCACCACTCATGGGTGTTGCTCATCAACTTGCCATCGGGCGAGAGGATGAAGACATACGATCGGTCGGCCTGGACGAAACGACCGACCGTGGCGATCGCCTTGGTCGTTTCAGCGTCGAAGCGTTCCGGCGGGGTGATTAGGAAGTCGAAGGCCAGCTGCACTACCAAGCGCGCCTGGGGCTCGCGGCCTTTGGGAGGCGCGGTGGCATGGCTAGGCTGGAGGGGGGGAATCTCGGGGGAGCCCATAGCAGAGTTCTCGGACCTGATACCCCATTGTGATGCAAGTGCTAGGCCGATGGAGCGGTTTTCTCGTTTCTTCTCTGGGAAACCTCGTCCTTTCCTATGGACTTTTTCCCATCCCGCGACCCTACGCCGTGGGTCGATATCTCCTGTGTGGTGAAGGTCCCGCTGTGTGTGGGACTGCCTAAGGCACCCGCGGCGCTCTGGGGCTGGAGCGCGGCTGGCACGCCTTGACAACACGGTCCGTCCGCTCGGGTGTGGTGCCCTGTCGGACACGGTCGCAAGACCGGATACGGATCGACGCCTCTTTCCGGAGGCGAGGTGAGGAGCTCTGTGGTGGGGCTCCTCCCTCTTTTTTTCCGGCAGCTAAGTCGCTAGCGCGATTCCGGCAGCAGCATCCCCGCGCCTACTGTGGCATTGGTCGCCTCATCCACCAGGATGAACGACCCCGTGGTCCGGTTGCGGCGGTACTCGTCATAGAAGATCGGCGCCATGGTGCGCAGCGAGATGCGCCCGAGGTCGTTCAGCCCCAGCTGCGGCACGCCTTCGTTGCGCCGACCGGTGTTGACATCCAACTGGTACTGGATGCCGGTGACCATGGCGCGCGTGGTGCGCGTCGTGTGCTTGAGGGTGTACTTGGTGCGCGGGGTCAACGGATGATCCGTCATCCAGCACACCATCGCCTCAAGGTCTTGGCCGGCGACGGGGCGGTTGTTCGGGCGGCACAGCATGTCGCCGCGCGACACATCCACATCGCTGTCGAGGTGTACGACCACGGACATCGGGGCAAAGGCTTCTTCGAGCTCGCCGTCAAAGGTCTCGATCTTGGCGATGCGCGCGGTCATGCCGCTCGGCAGCACCACCACTTCGTCGCCTTTGCGCAGGACGCCGCCAGCCACCTGACCTGCGTAGCCGCGGTAGTCGTGGTACTCGGCGCTCTGCGGGCGCACGACCCACTGCACCGGGAAGCGCACATCGATCAAGTTGCGGTCCGAGGCGATGTGCACCGATTCGAGATGATGCAAGAGCGGCGGGCCCTTGTACCAAGGCGTGTGCGGGCTGCGGTCCACCACATTGTCGCCGTGCAGCGCACTCATCGGAATGAAGCACAAATCCTGCACATCGAGGCGCGCAGCCATGCCGCGCACTTCGTCCTCGATCTTGCGGTAGATGCCCTCGTCCCAGCCCACAAGATCCATCTTGTTGATGGCGTAGACCAGATGCGGGATGCGCAACAGCGACGCAATCAGCGAGTGGCGCCGTGTTTGCTCGACCACACCTTGGCGTGCATCGATGAGAACAATGGCGAGGTTTGCGGTGCTGGCGCCCGTGACCATGTTGCGCGTGTACTGCACATGGCCCGGCGTGTCGGCGATGATGAACTTGCGCCGCGGCGTCGCAAAGTAGCGGTACGCGACATCGATCGTGATGCCTTGTTCGCGTTCAGCGCGCAGACCGTCTGTCAGCAGCGCCAAGTTCGTGTACTCGTCGCCACGACGGCGCGAGACATCCTCCACATGCTGGAGCTGGTCTTCGAAGATCGACTTGGTGTCGTACAAGAGCCGCCCGATCAGCGTGCTCTTGCCATCGTCGACGCTGCCGCAGGTCGAAAAGCGCAGCAATTCCGCGCCGTTTTGCATCGCCAGTAGTTCGTTGGAGGCGGACATCAGAAGTAGCCCTCCTTCTTGCGGTCTTCCATGGCGGCTTCGGTAAAGCGATCGTCCGCGCGCGTGGCTCCGCGTTCGGTGACGCGCGAGGCCGCAACCTCGGCGATCACTTCGTCAATGGTGGAGGCCGTCGAGCGCACGGCACCGGTGCAGCTCATGTCGCCTACGGTGCGGAAGCGTACCGTTTCCTCGAAGAGGGTTTCGCTCGGCAAACGCTGCAAGAAGTCGGCTGCGGCGTACAGCATCCCATCACGCTGGAACACCTGACGGCGGTGCGAGAAGTAGATCGACGGCAGCTCGAGCCGTTCGCGCTTCACATACATCCACACATCCAGCTCGGTCCAGTTCGAGATGGGGAAGACGCGGAAGTGCTCGCCCTTGCGCAGGCGCGCGTTGTACAGCGACCACAGCTCGGGCCGCTGGTTCTTGGGGTCCCACTGACCAAACTCGTCGCGGTGGCTGAAGATGCGTTCCTTGGCGCGCGCGCGCTCCTCGTCCCGACGACCGCCACCGATGCAGGCATCGAACTGGTGCTCTTCGATGGCGTCAAGCAAAGTTGTCGTCTGCAAGCGGTTGCGCGAGGCGCGCGGTCCCTTTTCCTCGACCACGCGTCCGGTACGGATCGACTCCTCTACGCTGGCGACGACGAGGCGCTCGCCCATCTCCTTGACACGGCGATCGCGGTACTCGATCGCCTCGGGAAAGTTGTGGCCCGTGTCCACGTGCACGATCGGGAAGGGCAGGCGCGCCGGACGGAAGGCCTTCTCGGCCAGGCGCAGCAGGACGATGGAGTCCTTGCCGCCGGAGAAGAGCAGTGCAGGGCGTTCGCGCTCGGCGGCCATCTCACGCAGGATGTGGATGGCCTCGTGTTCTAGAGCGCTCAGGTGATCGAGCTGGTAGCTGGGCATGGGCGGCCCTAAGTCTAGCCTCTCAGATACGGACCGGCACCTCGAACTCGGCGCGCCACGGAGTGTGCAGCTTGGAGTTGGCTTGTGCGTGGTTGCGGAACTGGCCACCCGTCTCGTTCCACTCCAGCGTTTCGTGCGGCACTTGCAGCGCAATGTTGCCCAAGAGCGCCGTCTGCGTCAGGTGGGCCGCGTAGGCGAAGTCGCCGTTCGGCTCGCCGCGATCCAAGCAGGCGTTCACATAGATGGACCAATGGTCCATCAGCTTGAACTGCGGCAATTGCTCGACCACACGCGCGTGCTTGTCAGCCGGATAGCAGGTCGGCTCG
>Ga0079301_1001428_pt1 | contig 10987 bp, 8 predicted proteins | sample Wag4_2014_7_11_3_FD_74797 | JGI IMG/M metagenome (GOLD analysis project Ga0079301, IMG submission 74797) | Fresh water mixed with fracking chemicals microbial communities from Ohio, USA - Utica-2 Time Series FC 2014_7_11 | ecosystem: Engineered > Industrial production > Chemical products > Input...
ATTCAAGAAGACAAGCCCGGCGACCGCGTGAACCGCGGGTCCAAGTCATCGCTCGACGGACGCTTTCGTTCGCGTTTTGACCCCAGCGTGGTACCCATGATGCGCGACCAAGTGCGCAGCGCCCTCGCCGCCAAGGCCGCCCGCGAGCTGCGGGGGGCGATTGCGGATCCGAGTTTTATGCCGTAACACGAAACTAGTTGCTCGGAACTAGTTACTCGTAACTCGTTGCGGCGTACAGGGAACGATTCGATGCTCCGACGAATTCGAATTTGAGGGGCGTCACTTTTTCAAACGATCAAAAAGTGCTGGATTCACATAAAAATGTGAGTTGCCAACTTTCTCTTTTCGAAGCACCCCGTCCTTGGCCAACGTATTGAGGTAGCCTGATGCGGTAACCCGCGAAACCCCAAGGTCGTCCATCACAAACTCAATTTTAGTGTACGGATATTTGAATAAGTTGTTGAGTAAGTCGTGACTGTAGAACTTATAATTCGACCTCAGTAGCTGCTTCATTTGCTGCATTTGCTCTTTCATATCCTCTATGAGCGTAATGGTCTCGCGGGCGGTCTGTTCAACCCCTTGAATCATGTAGATCAACCATTCCTCCCAATTACCATGTTCCTTTACTTCGCGAAGTAATCGATAGTAATCTGCCTTATTGTTGATAATGTACCTACTTAAATAGAGGATCGGTACATCCTGAATCCCATTCAAAATCAAGTAGAGCACATTGAGGATTCGCCCAGTACGACCGTTGCCATCGTAATAAGGATGGATGCTTTCAAACTGATAATGGATCACCGCCATTTTAACAAGAACATCACAATCGTCGATGGATGGATCGTTAATGTATCGTTCCAAATTCGACATCAATTCTTGAATCTCAAGCGGATCTTGAGGCGGTTCATACACAACTTCTCCGGTACGCGCGTTTCGCAATGCGGTACCCGGTAATTTTCGCATACCAGCATTATTGGACTCAAGGATCGACTGAATTAGGTTAAGGTCATTCACCGTGATCAATTGACGTCGCCTGACCATCTCAAAACCAAATAGCAACGCTTCACGGTAATTCTGTACTTCTTTGGTCGTTTTACTCGCACCATGTTCCGATCGTTCCGCGGCTCTAAACAATTCGTCGTGCGTAGTTATAATATTCTCGATCGCGGAACTATCCTTAGCTTCCTGAAGAGCCAAGGTGTTCAGTAAAATTCGTTGGTCCGGAATACCACCCGCAATTCCTTTTAGTTCAGCGAGTGCAGCATGAGCACTTGGCAACATTTTAAGCACCTTCTTCGATTCAAGCTCAGCCTCAACCGGTACGATTTCCAATGGTGCACCCATATTCTATGTAAACTTTTTCGTAATTTCTTTACAAAGGTACGATTCTACGCATAGATTTTGCGATTTTCTTTACCTACCCAAGAGGGAGTGCATAGAAAACTCCAAAAGTTGTGCACACCCGCGGGCAGCCCGGGTGGAATTCGCCGTGGTTTTGCATTTTTTGCATAAACAATTCACTCGCGTTGCACGGTGCGGTCAAAAGGTTTGCCTAGATTGGGCCAACCTAAACGCAGCTTAATGTCTTCACTTCGCGCGATTTGGCGCTTAACCGCAGCCTGCTGGCTTTTTGCGGCGTTGGCGCTCACGCTACCCCTAGTGCGCCTTGTGGCAGGGCCGCGACGGGCACACCGCTTTTTTCTTGCTTGGATTGGCGCCATGCACCGAACCCTCAACCTTCAGGTGAACCGAATTGGTGAGCTGCCCGACGAGCCGACGTTGCTGCTGGGCAACCACCCCTCCTACCTCGATATTTTTTTGTGCTACGACCGGCGGCCGACGTCGATTGTAGCGGCACGTGAATTCAAATGGTTTCCGTTTGTTGGGTGGGCCGCACAAGCCATTGGAACGGTGTGGGTTCACCGCACGTGCCCTGAGTCGCGCAAGCGCATTGTTCCGTGCCTGCTCAATAAAATTCGCGAGAACCGCAGCGCGTTCGTGTTCCCTGAGGGGCGCACCACCGACGGCGTGCTGCCCAACACGGTGCGCTTGGGCATGTTTAAGGCGGCGGCCGAGGCTGGCGTCCCGGTGACTTATGTCGGAATCCGCTACGGCAACCGCAAGGCGGCCTACTTTCACGACCTCAAGGGCGGATTCCTGCGCCATCTTTTGAATCACCTTTGGTCGCTGCTGCGCGAGCCCAAGATTGAGGTTAGCCTGCGCTACAGCCGGCCCCAGGTGCTGAAGTGCCCGGAGCGCGGAATGCGGCGCTTTGAAAACTTTGTGCGCTGGCACCTGCGGCGCGACGTACCTTTGCAGCCTGCGCACGCAGTTTATCGGGGCTGACCGGTTTTGACAGCAAGCCGAGGCGGTGTGTAAGCATGCCGAGCTATCCTGATGTCGCTCGTAAATCGATGCAGGGAACAACAACAGGCGAGTACAACTACGCTCTTGCCGCCTAATCATCCGATAGGAGATTTGGCTTGTTTCACACAAGGTGTGAAAGCAGGACATCCCTCGAAATCCCGGTCCCACGGAGTTCGATCAAGGGGTGCCGTAAATGCGGGAACCGGAAGCCACCGGCCACTGAGGGCTTCTTAAATTTTAGTGGCTAAGTTTAAGGTAGGGTGTGGCTCCCCGGCCTTCGATCGAAAACCAATGATCCACTAAGCATGTAGAAAGCGCATGGTTTCCTTGTTTGGACGTGGGTTCAAATCCCACCAGCTCCACCAAGATGCTCGAACGCACGAAGCGCCCCGCAAGGGGCGCTTTTTTCATTTTAGGTCAGGCTCGTCGAGCTATGTTGGACGATGGTGTATTCCCCCCGGCTGTAGTACCTCCTAGTTTGATTTTTCTTCTTTTCATCAATTCCATCGTTTGGGGCGAATACAATGGGACAAAAGTGCCCAGTGAGGGTTCACTCACTCGTGATAGAATTGTATCACGAACGCGTAAAAAAAAACCGAACCCCATTGGAGTTCGGTCTCAAAAGAACTTAAGGCTACTTACTTGATCACGTGTACGTACTTGCTCTGTACAAACGTCTGGTGGCCACCCATTTGATCCGAAGAAGTTGTGTAGATGTAATTGCTGAGGTCCGTGAGGTCGGCTTGGTACGAAGAATCCGTGCTCCACGCGCGGCAGAGGTAGTCTGACTGAACCTCAGAAGTTGCCATCGGAATCTCGGTATTCACCGTGTGGCGCGAATTGCTAATACCCGCCTGATTAAATGGCGGAATCGTTTCGCTGATCTCTTGACCGCGCCATTCGTAGGTCACATTAATGGTCTTGTTGGTTTCGTTAACTACGATAAAGTCGTAGACGTACACGGTTTCTTTGGTGCATGAAGCCAGTACTACGGCGGCCAAAAGGGGGAAGAAGAATTTTTTCAACGTCTGTTGGTTGGATTAGAAGAAAACGGAATCAACCAATGTCCAATTGACGCAGAGGTTAAAACCTTAATTCTATCAAAGTTAGGAAAATCATAAGCGCACCAAGACAAGCCAAATTCATGGAAATCATGCAAATAATAATATAATTGACTGCAACATGCTGCAGTAGAATTGACCTACATTTTTTGACATGCGACCTTGAAGTCCCTCGAGCAGCAGAGCTTCGGTTTCTACCTGAACCAAGTAGAGTCCGCATTATGCCAATTGGAAGATCAATGACCTAGGCTAAGCGGGTAATTTAACCCAGCAAACCGCCAAAAACTTCAATCCGTTACTATTTCAAGATCCCGAATGGAAGACACAAAAGGTCACCTGAACACCATGATCCTAGGGGTCACGGGACCATTCCCATCATTAACAGTTACTCACATTTTTGATTAACTAGCGCGCGACTATATATCCATGAGTGATCGCAAGTTCGGAATTAGACATTCCGGCAAACGAACGATGAATTTTGACCTTCTTTAGCTCTTGCACATCGCCAGGACGAACCCCTTCTTCTACCACGTGAAAACCCAATTTGGTAAAAATCTCAAGATACTGAGGCCAACGCAGCCGGTTTTGTGGCTGAATATCGTTATCGATTAATCGCCACTGAGCGGGAGAAAACTTAAGAAAATTGTAGGCCGTTATACTCCGGTCAAAATGGCCAAAATGGTCAGAAAGATCGATGAAGTGCGAACTCCCCCCTCCCGAGGCAAGGAGCCCTTTAAAACGTTCCAAAATGGCCACTAAGGGCGCCTCAAGAATGTGTTCGAGGGTGTTGTTGGAACAAATGAACTCATAGGATGTGCGCATCCCGGCAATCGCTGATGTAGCATCGCCGACCAAGGTGCGCAGTCCGATCATCGATAAAAACGATTCCAGAGGCATTGGGTCTTGAGCCGCTAATTCGAGCTGGGCCCAACGAGCGGAATCGACATTACCAAGAAATGGTTGCAGCTGGCCAGTCGAATGCCATTCCACAAACTTTAGCGCCGTGGTTTGGCAGTGTTCGGCATTGATCCAAGGGTACAAATCGAGTGAATCCATAGAATTAACTCCATGAAGCCAGAAGTATACTGGGACAATGGGATACCACCCCGTTCCGAGTTCAAGTACATTCGCCGAGGACCGATCTATACCCGATAGGTGCTTATCCCATAGAGCCAAATGATCTTGCGCATGGCCGATCTTCCAACCAAAGTGCTGGTCGTCGAGGGTAAGGGCCCCGGTGCCTCGGCGCTGAAAGAACTGGTTAATGTGCGTTTTAAAGGGTAGAAAAGAAATTCCCTTTTGTACGACAGCCTTTGCTATCCATTTCATGATTTAGTGGTCTCGATGTTCAAATTCCTCTTTATTCCGCATTCGAATGCGGCGAATGGCAAGCACTAGGACTGCTAGTAGGGCTAGGATGGCTAACACTGCTTCTGCTCCAAGGATCCATTGGGCCACTCGATCCATCGACTAGCTTACTTAAGTTTAACCGCGGTTCCGTAGGCGAGCATTTCGGAGGCGCCCTGCATGATCATGGACGTGGTAAAGCGCACGCCGACTACGGCATCTGCTCCCAAGCGCTCAGCATCCTTAACCATTCTAAAGAAGGCCTCTTCACGCGAGTCTGCCGCCAATTTGGTGTACTCTTCGATTTCACCTCCGACGAGGTTTTTGAGGCCCGCAAAAATGTCGCGACCTACGTTTCGAGCGCGCACGGTGCTTCCGCGTACGACGCCCAAAACCTCAATGATTTCGTGGCCAGCAATCGTTTCAGTAGTAGCTGTTTTCATGCCGTCAAGTTAGGGACTTCATCCCGACAAATGGGAATAAAAAAACCGGCCCCTCGCGGGGCCGGTTCCGTTTAAACTGGTTTAAAGCGCTTAGCGAACCACCTGAAGCGGTAAGGTTTTGGACGCACCTTCAGACTCGATCTGTACAAAGTACAAGCCGTTCGCCCACTGGGCCACGCTGAGCACGAGGTCCTGACCCGCCACGGCGGTTCCGTGCGCGACGGTCTGGCCCATGGCGTTCACAAGGCGGTAGGTGGCCTCGCCCGAAAGCTGGCTCAAGTCCACACGAACCAGGTCGCTGGCTGGGTTCGGAAAGAGGCGCACGGCAGCAAGGCCTTGCTCGCCCATGCCGATTCCGCTGGCGGTCAAGTCCACCGACTGGTAAATCTCTTTGGTGGCCATGTCCTGAAGCCACACCATCACTCCGAGGTCGTTGAAGTCCTCAACCGTATGCGCAACCGCATGGTCGACGGGCGAGCCCGCATTGGCCGGCAAGATGTACGAACCGTTGAACGTGTAGGTGAGGTTGGTCGCCTGCATCACGCCGTCGGTCAAGTTGGTCAGGGTGGTGCCGTTGGCGTCAGGAACCATCTTTTTCATCACATGATAGAACACGGTTTCGCCGTTGGACTTCACATTTTGAGTAGTCGACTTTTCGTAGATCGCCACCTGAAGCGACAAGGCCTTGGGTGTGGTTACAAACGGAGTGGTGTTGATTACCATTTCGACCGTCTTGGTGGTTGGGTCGACCGTGTAGTATCCGTTCAAATCCATGAACGACGGAACCGCCTTGAACTGGTTCAAAATAGGCTGGGTGATTTGGCCCGCGTGACCGTTCCATCCGCCGTCAATCTGAGCGTTGGGAACCGAATTGACTCCGTAGAGCTGGCGCTTGGCTCCCGCCTCGAGGGTGTAGTAGGGGTCGCCGGTTCCGGGCCAGCTCATCTGGTACTTGATGTAGCTGTAGGCGCCGGCCGTTTGGGCGTCCATGAGGTTTTTGAAGGTCGTGTTGGCCGGAGCACACGGTGCACAGGTCGACGAACTGAACACTTCGATCAGCGGGCGGCGCACCGCGATGCTGTTGACCACCACGACCTGCTTGGTCACGGTGTCGTTACTCGGATCGCTGTCGGCCTGACCGTTGGGGTTTGAGGTCCAAAAGTCGACGGTGTAGGTTCCGACGGCCGAAGGCGTCCAGGCCTGGGGGTGCGTGAGGGCTGCGGTAGTTCCTGAGGCTACGTTCAGTGTAGAAACGGTTCCGCTTACTGGCGTACCACCATTGACACGGTAGTTCAGGGTGGCGCTGGTGATGGCGTTGCTGCCCCCGTTGAGGAACTCAGCCGTCATGGTGAACGGAGCCTGGCCCAAGACCAAGAAGTCGTCGACTGTGACCTCGTTGCCGATGAAGTTGTTGGCAAGCTGAACGCCCGGGATGAACTCATAGTACTTGTTGTCGGCTGCCGTGGCGTCGGTCGAAGCCAAAATGGCCACGTTGGGCGAACCCGCGACGCTGTAGGCCGTGGTGCTGTTCACCTGGATTCCGAGCGAAAGGGTGCTGCTGGTGCAGGCGTTGCGCTGGTCAACAATGTAGATTTTGTTGGTGGACTCTTCGAGTACGATCGACCAGTAGGTCCAGCAGGTGCTGCCGACTTGGCCGAACGACGAGAACATCACCCACTGCTGGCGGTTCGGAGCCGTTCCAAAGGTTTTGGTGACGATGAGGTCGTTGGTTCCAACTGAGGCCAAGCCCCAGATGCACACCGAGTTGTCGGGGATGCTTGCGTCGGGCAACGCGGCTTTGGTGTAGCCCGGAGCCGTCGTGGCGTTCACGTCAAAGGTCAAAATGCCCGAGGTGCTCACCTTAAATTGGGTCACCGCGGCGCCATTAAACTGAAAGCTGAACGGAATCGTTTGAGTAGTCGACCAAGCGGGGGTAGCAGCCGGAGCAGTCGAGATGGTCGTCCACGTGGTCGACAATCCACCCCCTACGGGGTATTCAGAGTCGGTGTTAAGGCCGCCGGGGTTACCGTTGGTCGTGCTCGGCAGGTAGTAGTACTGGGCCGAGAGGGGCAATGACACCAGCACAAGGGCTAGGGCCGCCAGTTTGCGTAGGGTAGTGATCATCATGAGGTTATTGTGTTAAGAGTTAGGCAAATTACAACACATTTCGCCTATCTGAGGTTGGCGAGGTTGGTTCCTAAGCAGGGTTGGCTCGTTAGCTTGTTGCGCTGCGCGCTAGGACCGCTTCGCGGCTAGAGCTGCTTCGCAGCTATTTTCTACACGGAATTTTCGATTAAATAATTGAAAACGTGATATTTAGCTGGTTTGAGGATTGTGTAAAAAAGTAAAATCCGGTTATAACCGAACACGTTGTTGTGCTTCGCGCTTGGGCCGCTCCGCGGCAACGAGTAACGAGGTACTAGCGGCAAGCGAGAGTTCGCGCCCTAAAGCGTTCCGAGCATCTCGAGCGGGAACTGCGTGGCGAGTTCCTTCATCCACTCGGATTCGAGGTGCTTTTGGTAGTCGGCGATCACCTGGCCGCGGCACTCGCTGAGCTCTTTGGGTCCGGCGGGAATGCGCTCTGTGGCGATCAGGACGAACCAGGTTCCGTTTTGTTCAAAGGCACCCTTGACCTTGTCGGGACCGGTGAACTGGCCGAGCATGGCTTGGCGGGCGTTTTTGCCTTCGGATCCGAGGGCAAGCTTTTCGGCGTCGGTCACGCTGACTACTTCAGACTTGACATTGAGGACCTTTTGGATTTTGGCCACCGGAACCCCTTGGCGGGCCAAATCAGCGGCTTTTTTGAGGGATTTGGCATCGGTTCCGCTCAATACTGAACCGGTGATGCGCTCTGGCCACTGGTAGTTGGCGCGGTGGTCGGCAAAAAACGCTTTGAGGCCGAGGGTGTCCATTGCGGCCTTGTCCCAGACCTTCTCGCGGGTGAGTTCAAACACAAGAATGCCCTCGCGGTATTCCTGGGCGAGGTAGCGAAACTCCGCGTTCACCACCGGCAGTTGGCGCTCAGCCTCGGCGAGCATGAGCTCGGTGGTAAACTCTTGAAAGCGGGCGTAGGCGACATTTTGGGCCACGGTGGACTCCGTTTCTTTCTTGAGCTTGGCCAGCACTGCGGTGCCAGTCACGACCTCAGTCCCGTTGTAGGTCGCGAGCTGAAGTTTGGCTGCCTTGCCGACGCCTTTGCCCTTCTCGAGGGCCACGAGGAGTTTATCGAGGTTCTTCTCGTTGAGGTCAAAGCGGTATTCGCGCTTGAGGCGGTCGACATAGGCCTTTTGTGAGGCGTTCGAGCGCTCGTCGCGGCGGATCTTTTGGGCGAGCTGGCGCTCGGCTTCCTGGCGGCCGGGGAGCGGGTTGCGGCCCACTCGCTGCACGATGTGCCATCCGAGTTTGGTTTTGAACGGGGCGGAATAGGTTCCGTCGTCAGTCAGCGAAAACGCGGCGTCCTCGAACTCGGGCAGCATTTGATTGATTCCGAACGGAGCCAAACGGCCGCCCTGCTTGGCCGTCGTAGGGTCCTCGCTGTACTTCATCGCTGCAGCGGCAAAGGGCTCTCCGCCCTGAAGCTTGGCGTACACCTCTTCAATTTGCTGCTTGGCGTCGGGGTTGGGTTCAGATTCCGTGTCAAGAATTAGAATGTGCGCCGCCTGCATGGTGTGGCGCGCCGGACGCTTGCCCGTCACGCGAATCAGGTGGTAGCCAAACTGGGTGCGGATCGGGCCCACAACTTGGCCCTCAGGTGCGGTGAAGACCGCCGACTCAAAGGGGTAAACCATGCCAAACACGGTAAACCAGCCCAAATCACCTCCGCGCTCGGCGCTGTAGGTGTCGGTGCTCAAGGCCGCCAACTGGGTGAAGGGCTCACCGCGGTCGAGGCGGTCTTTGATGCCCATAATTTGCTTGTAGGCCCTCAGGGTGTCGCTCGGAAGCGCATTCTCGGCACAGTCCACCATGATGTGGCTGGCGCGCATGTCCCACTGCATGCGCTCGTAGGCCTCTTGAACGAGGCGCTCGTCGACGTTTTTGTCGGTCAGGTAGGGCTTGAGCAGCTGCTTGTAGTAGCCGTTGTACTCGTTGACAAACGACGGCATGGTGTCGCGGCCCATGGCCTCTGCTGCCGCGACTTTGCGCTTGAACTGCACATAGAGGTCGAGGTATTCAGACTCTGTCTTGGGGTCAATGTTGGCCCCTACGTCCTTGTTTTTGCCGTAGACATACTGGAATTCTGCCTTTGAAACCGTCTTTGTGCCTACGCGAAAAAGTTCTTGGGCGACGCCGGCACCCGGAAGCGCCGCTGCAGCTAAAATCAGAAGGAGTTTTTTCATAACCCGGCGAATTTACGGCACAGGTCTTGCCCTCGGAAGCCAAAAATTCCTAAGTTTGGCTTCCCCGATGAAGAACTGGCTGTTTATTTTGCTTTGTGCGCTGGCCCCTATGGCCCAGGCCGTGACCGACACCGTGGCGTGGTCGGACCTCGAGTCGCGCTACCGCGACGTTTTGGGCCACACCTACCGCGCCGGGGGCCAAAACCCGGGCGGATTCGATTGCTCGGGCCTTCAAAAGCACCTTTTTCGGGCCTACGGGTTCACGATGCCGGCCAGCAGCTCGTCGTATGCCAACTGGGGCCAACCCGTTTCGCGCGACAGCATTCGCGTCGGAGACTTCTTGCTCTTCGCCGGACGCGGAACCGGCAGCATCGGCCACGTCGGCCTTTGCGTCGGCGTCGAGGACGGCAAAATCCTCATGCTTCACTCAGCCACCCACAGCGGAGTCCTCATCGAAAACTGGGTCGGACAACCCTACTACGAGCGCCGGTACGTGGGAGCGCGTCGAAAAATCCCTTTTAGCTTTTAGCGAGGTTGGCTCGTTGGCTCGTTGGTCACTAGTAACCAGTTACTAGTTGCCGCGAAGCGCCGCACGCGCACAGACCCCCGCCACATTCGGTTATAACCGGATTTTACTTTTTCTCAAAAATCTCAAAACGGCGATAATTCACTTAATCAGATCGTTACACGAAAAATCCGTTTAAGGAAGACCCTCTGCCCAGCATCACCAGAAACAAGAAACAAGAAACTGCCGAAGCGGCCCCAGCGCGCAGCGCAAAAAGCTAACGAGCTAACCTTGCTAACCTCGCCAGCCTTGCCAACTGTACCTTTGAAGAATGCGTATTTTAGGTATCCTTCGCGAAGGAAAAGTTCCGGCCGACCAGCGCGCCGTGCTCAATCCGGCCCAGTGCCGCGAACTACTGGACCGCCACCCCGACTGGCAAATTTGGGTGCAGCCTAGTACGGTGCGCGCCATACCTGACGCTGAATACGTGGCGGCTGGATGCTTTTTGGCCGAAGACTTGGGACCTGCTGAACTTATTATTAGCGTCAAGGAGGTTCCGGTGGACGAATTGGTTCCGGGTGCAACCCACTGCTTTTTTAGCCACACTTACAAGGGCCAGCCCTACAACCGCGGCCTCTTGCGCGCCTGCCTCGACCGTGAGGTGCGCCTGATTGATTGGGAACTGCTGCGCCAACACGGCAAGCGAATCATCGGTTTTGGCGAGTACGCCGGCTTGGTCGGAGCCTACGAGGCCCTGCGCGGCTGGGGCTTGCAGCGCGGAACCTGGTCCTTCACCCCCGCCCTTAAGTTGGGCCGCGTTGCGGCGTTAAAGGCCGAGCTGGCCGCACACATTTGGCCGGGCGATGCGCGAATTGTGATTACTGGAGTAGGCCGCGTTGGCCACGGAGCGTCAGAAATGCTTCGCGC
>Ga0079301_1001430_pt1 | contig 10986 bp, 6 predicted proteins | sample Wag4_2014_7_11_3_FD_74797 | JGI IMG/M metagenome (GOLD analysis project Ga0079301, IMG submission 74797) | Fresh water mixed with fracking chemicals microbial communities from Ohio, USA - Utica-2 Time Series FC 2014_7_11 | ecosystem: Engineered > Industrial production > Chemical products > Input...
GCCGACCGTCACGCCCGCCGATGCGCCGAAGCCAACCGACGCCCAGCGCGCCGTCGTGGAGGATCGCCTCTCCCGCGCGCTGGCGGCCCGTGCGCGCATCGTGCTGCAGCGCGAGGTGGTCTTCCTCGGCATCCTGCGGAACTCGAAGGACCTCATGCGGGAGGCCGTCGACCGCGCGCCCGACAATCCGTTCATCCTTCGGCTCGCGATCGACCTCGCGTCGGTGCTCGAGGAGGGTGACGCCGATTCGGCGGCCTGGCTGTCCGAGGGTCTTGCCCGGCTGTCGCGGATGGAGCCCGACGACGAGGTGCTGCGCCTGCGCCGCCTGCTCGACGCCATCGAGCGCCGGCAGACCGCCGAGGCGCGCATCGAGGCGAGCCGGAGCCTGCTGACGCCCGAGGCGATCGACCGGATCGGCAACCGCGTCGCCGCGCGCATCGCGTTCGACCTGGCGATGCTCCTGCGCCGCACCGGCGACAACAAGGGCTTCGAGGAGCACGTGCTGCGGGCGCTCGACCTCGATCCGTTCTTCCCCGAGGCGGCCGAGATCGCGGCGGGCTACTTCCGCATGAGCGCGCCGTCGGTGATCGACGAGGTGCGGGCGCTGCGCGGCGCGATGCTCGCGAACCCGATGCAGGAGTCGATCGCGCTCGGCCTCGCCGAGCTGTGCATGAAGCACGGGGCGTACCAGGTCGCGGCCAGCATCCTCGAGATCGAGGTGCGGCTGCACGAGGCGCGCGGCGTCGACGCCGACTACGACGCGATGCTCACCGACCTCTGCCTCGCGCTCTGGGGCGCGGGGCGGCCGGACGTGGCGTTCATCCTCTCGACGCAGCGGCAGGCGCAGCTCGACCGCGTGCTGCACCAGGAGATCGAGCGGCAGGGGATGACGATGACGCTCGAGGAGCGGGCGAAGGCGCACCTGCCCGCGTCGCCGCAGTTCGCCACCGCGATCGCGGCGATGGCGGTGTCGGAGTCGCCGAAGACCGCGGATGTCGCGGTCGGCAACGCCGCCTTCGCCTTCGAGGCGCAGATCGACCAGCTCGGCAAGCGCAAGGACCCGGCGAAGTCGACGCCCGCCGAGGACGCGGCCTCGAAGGAACTCATCGCCGGGCTCGCGCTCGAGAACGCGATGGTCCAGCTCTGGCTCGGCGGCAAGGTCGACAAGGCGCAGTCGATGCTCTCGCGCGCCGCGGAGTTCGGCCCGCTCTCCGAGGGCGCGCGCGCGCGCTTCGACGGCTGGATCGCGCTCCGGCAGAAGGACGCGGCGAAGGCGAAGGCGCTGCTGGCGCCGCTGGTCGCGGACGACCTCGTGGCGAAGCTCGGCCTGGCGCTCGCCCATGAGGAGCTCGCCGAGAAGAAGGACGCCGCGCGGCTGCTGCTCGAGGTCGCGCGCGCGACGCCCGAGACCGCGATGGGCATCTGGGCGCGCGCGCGGCTCTGGTCGCTCGTCGGCGGCAAGCCGGTCATCATGCCCGACGCCGCCGCGATCGAGGAGGCCGCCGAACTGCCCGCGGGCTTCGCGAAGGTGATGCGCGACGGCGGAAACTCGATGCTCCTGCGCGTGCTCCCGCGGCAGAACCAGGCGACCGCGTGGGACCAGCTCATCTTCGACATCGAGCTCATCAACCGCTCGGCGTGGCCGCTGGCGGTCGGGCCCGATGGGCCGATCAAGGACACCAGCACCGTGTCGGCGTCGATCCATGTTCCGGGCGAGATGCCGTTCCCGCCGCAGATCGTGCTGGTGCCGATCGACCGTCAGTTCCTGATCCCGCCGGGCGAGACGCTGCGCATCCCGGTCGACCTCTCGGTCACCGATGCGAGCGCGTCGCTGCGCGAGGACGCGCTGTCGGGTGCGTTCGTGTCGCTGCACGCGATCATCAACTGGCGCACCACGCTCACCGGATTCGAGCCGGCGCAGCTCGGCGTCGAGGTCGAGTCGTCGGTGGTGCACGTGAGCGGCGAGCGCATCACCCGCGAGTGGGTCGAGCGCGCGCTCGCGCAGCTGCGCGACCGCGCGCAGGTGCCGGATCCCGAGTACATCGCGCTGCTGTCGGGCGCGCTCGTCCGCAGGACCACGTCGCCGGGGCTCGTGCCCGAGGATGCCGCCAAGGCCCTCGAGGGCGCGGGCGCGGTGCTCGCCGACGCCGCCATCCGGCTCTGGCCCGAGGCGCGCGCGTGGCTGATCTTCGCATGCCCGAAGGGCAAGCGCATCGAGGAGGGCAAGCAGGCGCAGGACCTCCTCGAGGTCGTCGCCTCCGGCGGCGTTGAGACGGCGGCCGCGGTGCCCGAGCTCGAGGCGCTCGACGCGGTGCTCCGCGGCGACGAGACGCCGGTGGTGCGCAAGTCGTGGATCGCGGTCCGCGCGCGCCGGCCCGAGGATCCCGTGATCGCGGCGTCGCTCGACTCGGTGCACGGCGACGTTCGCACCTTCGCCGCGGACTGCAAGCAGTGGATGATCGAGGCGCGCGACGAGCGCGCGAAGCAGCTGAACCTCAAGAAGTAGGCGCTGCGCGAGCGGCATCGGAGGGCATCTGGACGAGCGCGCTGCACAGCCCGGACGGACGCCGGTCGCCGCGGGCGACGGCGGTCGCGACCGTGCGCCGATCGTCGGTGAGGGGCGCGGTGGCGGCGCTGGCCGCGACCTCCATCGCGACCGCGGCGGCACGCGCCTGTGGCTCCGCGTCGCGGGGCTCGCGTTCGGACTCGTGTGCTTCGCCGGCGCGATCTACACCGCGATGCGCGAGCGCGACGAGTTCGCGCGCGCGCTCGAGTCGCTGCGCGATCCGCCGCCGCTCGCGGTGGCGCTCGTGCTCGGGTCGATCGCGCTCGGCGCGGTGCTCACCGCGCTGCTCTTCCACATCCTGATGCGGCGCTTCGGCAAGGTGCCGTTCTGGGAGATGCAGGCGCTCATCGCCGCGACCGCGTTCGCGAACTACCTGCCGCTCAAGCCGGGATTCGTCGGCCGCGTCGCCTACCACCGGCTGCGGCACGGCATCCGCGCGGCGCACACGGTGCGCACCATCGTCGAGGCGATCGGGCTCAGCGGCACGGTGGCGTCGCTGTTCCTCGTGTCGCTGCTCGGCTTCCGCGCGCTGGGGATCCAGGGCGAGTGGGCGCTGCTCGCGCCCGCGGTGCTCGCGGCGGGGATGCGCTTCCCGCGCGTGCGCACGCTGTCGCAGGCGCTGCTGGTGCGGCAGGTCGAGCTCGCGCTGTGGACCCTGCGCTACTGGGCGGTGTTCCAGCTGGTGGGCGCGCCGATCGACCTCGAGACCGCGATCGTGCTGGGCAGCGTGAGCGTGATCGCGACGCTGCTCCCGATCGTGTCGAACGGCCTCGGCATCCGCGAGTGGGTGATCGGCATCCTCGCGCCGATGATCTCGCACGAGCCGGTGTCGACCAGCCAGGCGATCGTGGCGGAGCTCGTGCACCGCGTCGCCGAGATCGCGGTCATGACGCCGATCGGCATCGCGTCGATCGTCGTCCTCGTGCGGCACAACCGCCGGCGCGCGCTGGAGGGGTAGCGGCCCGATCGAGACGGGGAACCGCGCGCCGCACGCGAGGTCGCGGGCGGGTTCGCCGCGCGCTCACACCCGCGCGCGCGCGTGGCTCTTCACGCCCGCGCGCGACTTCAGGTTGTCGAGCACGTTCATGAAGTTGATGTACGCGTCGTACGGGCTGTCGTAGGGCGAGAAGTACTTGTGGACGTCGCCGTCCGACCAGTACTTGGTGCACATGTAGTAGAGGTGGTCGCTCGTCGTGAGCTTGCGCCAGTCCTCGAGGATGTACGGGTCGCCCGCCTTGTGGCGCTCCTTCACCGGGCCCTCGAGCGCGTAGAGCTCGGCGGCCGCGCCGTCCTGGATCGGGTTGCCGAGCCACGCGCTCAGGTCGCGCTCGCTGTCGGCCCACGAGATCCAGTCCTTCACGTCGTACTCGCCGACCGGCTCGTGGCAGTCGACGAGCTGGCTCGGCGTGAGGAAGTCGTTGTGCCCGTGGTTCGTGTCGTACACGGCGCCTGGGAGCGCGTCGAGGAACTCGAAGATCCCCGTGTCGGCCCACTGGTGCTCGCCGAAGGTCTCGTAGTCCATGAACAGGTTGCAGCAGAAGCCGTCGCCGTTGATCTGGTTGACCCAGCCCGCGAACTTCTCGGCGGAGAGCGGCCATTCCTTCCATCCGCGGTTCGAGAAGCGGAAGGCGATGTCGTCCGACAGCCGGTAGTTCTTGAGCAGGAGCTTGATGCGGTCGCTCGGATCGCCCGCGCCCGGCGGCGCGTACAGGTAGTTCGGCGAGCGGAAGCCGAGCAGGCGGTCGACGCCCTCGCAGATGATCGCGCGGTGCTGGCCGCGCCGCGCGATGTGCTCGGCGAGCGCGTTCGAGTAGATGAGCTCGGTGTTGCGGAAGACGCGCGGCGTGACGCCGAAGACCTCCTGCATCTTGCGCTGGTGGCGGTCGACCTGCTCGTCGAACTCCGCGCGCGAGAAGAGGAACGACAGCGAGTGGTGGCTGGTCTCGCCGATGAGCTCGCACGCGCCGGTGTCGACGAGCTCGCGCAGCGTGTCGATCACGTCGGGCGCCCACATCTGCAGCTGCTCGAGCGCGGTGCCCGTGATCGAGTACGCGCAGCGGAAGCGCCGGTCGTGCCGCCGCACGAGGTCGAGCATCTTGCGCGTCGCGGGGCGATAGCACTTGTCCGCGACCTTGCGGAGGATCTTCTCGTTGGCGTCGTTGTCGAAGTAGAACGGGTCGTTCGAGAAGACCGAGTAGCGGCGCAGACGCCACGGCTGGTGGAGCTCGAAGTAGAAGCAGACGCTTGCCATCCGCGCAGCGTAGCGCACCTGCGCGCGGTTGACGATCAGACGCCGTGGTACGACCGATACCACTCGACGAAGCGGGCCACGCCCTCCTCGACCGTGGTGGTCGGTCGGTAACCCGTATCGGACTCGAGCGCGGTCACGTCGGCCATCGTGTCGGGCACGTCGCCCGGCTGCAGCGGCAGCAGGTTCATGGTGGCCTTGCGGCCGGTGCAGCGCTCGATGGCCGCGATGTAGTCGAGCAGCTCGACCGGGCGGGAATTGCCGATGTTGTAGACCCGCCACGGCGCGCTCGAGGTGCCGGGGTCGGGGTGGACCGCGTCGAAGGCCGGGTTCGCCCGCGCGGGACGGTCGAGGGTGCGGACGATTCCCTGCACGATGTCGTCGACGTAGGTGAAGTCGCGGCGGTGCCGGCCGTGGTTGAACACGTCGATCGGCCTGCCCTCGAGGATGTTCCGCGTGAACATGAACAGCGCCATGTCGGGGCGTCCCCACGGTCCGTACACGGTGAAGAAGCGCAGGCCCGTGGTCGGCAGCCCGAACAGGTGCGAGTAGGTGTGGGCGAAGAGCTCGTTCGCCTTCTTGCTCGCCGCATAGAGCGAGAGCGGGTGGTCGACCGAGTCGCTCACCGAGAAGGGGAGCTTCGCGTTGCCGCCGTACACCGAGCTCGAGCTCGCGTAGACGAGGTGCGCGCAGCCGCCGCACTTCTCCTGCACGAAGCGGCAGCCCTCGAGGATGTTCTGGAAGCCGACGATGTTCGAGTGCACGTACGCGTGCGGATTGGTGATCGAATAGCGCACGCCCGCCTGCGCGGCGAGATGCACGGTGCGGGTGAAGCGGTGCTGCGCGTAGAGCGCCTCCATGCCCGCGCGGTCGGCCACGTCGAGCTTCACGAACGAGAAGCCGCGGCGGGGCTCGAGGCGCGCGAGGCGCGCGAGCTTGAGCCGCGGGTCGTAGTAGTCGTTGAGGTCGTCGAGGCCGACGACCTCCTCGCCGCGGTCGAGCAGGTGGTGCGCGACATGCGAGCCGATGAAGCCCGCGGCTCCGGTGACGAGGACCGCGCCTCTCGCGGCGCTGCTGGAATGGTGGTTCGCCGACGACATGGGGCGGCAATCGTAGCCGAGCGGCTCAGGCGCGTGCGCAGGCGGGGGCGTGCGCGGGGGATACCGCCGTGGATGCCGCGGTGGCACGCGCCGGCGCGAGCGCGCCCGCCGCGGTGTCCACGACGCGCGCGAGCTGCGCGTCGCTCATCGACGATCCGCTCGGCAGGCAGAGGCCCTCGGCGAACAGGCGCTCGCAGACGGGGGCCTGCGCGGGATCGTGCGCGAACATGCGCGTGCCCGCGAAGAGCGGCTGCGCGTGCATCGGCTTCCAGGTCGGGCGCGCCTCGATGCGCGCGGCGGCGAGCGCGGCGAGCAGTCCATCGCGGCTGCAGCCGGCGCGGGCGGGATCGACGGTGAGCGCGGTGAGCCAGCGCGACGAGCGGCTCCACGCGGGCTCGGGCATGAAGCGCACGCCGGGCAGGCCGCCGAGCGCCGACTCGTAGGCCGCGAAGATCGCGCGCCGGCGCGCGACGCGGTCGGCGAGGGTGAGCAGCTGTCCGCGTCCGACGCCGGCGCACAGGTTCGACAGGCGGTAGTTGAAGCCCGCGACCGAGTGCTCGTAGTGCGGCGCGGGGTCGCGCGCCTGCGTCGCGAGGAAGCGCGCGCGCTCGGCGTGCCGCGCGTCGTGCGCGACCAGCATGCCGCCGCCCGAGGTCGTGATGATCTTGTTGCCGTTGAAGCTGAACGCGGCGATCTCGCCGAAGGTGCCGCAGGGTCGGCCGTGCGCGAGCGCGCCCAGCGCCTCGGCGGCGTCCTCGAGGATGGGCACGCCGAACTCGGCGCACGCGGGCCCGATGCGCCCGTAGTCGCAGCCCTGTCCGTAGAGGTCGACGGTCACGCAGGCGCGCGGCGTGCGCCCCTCGCGGCGCAGCGTCTCGAGGGCGCGGCGCAGCGCGGCGGGCGACATGTTCCAGCTCTCCGGCTCGCTGTCGATGAACACCGGCTCGGCGCCCAGCTGGCGGATCGGGTTGGCGGTCGCGACGAAGGTGAAGCTCGAGCAGAGCACGAGGTCGCCCGGCCGCACGCCGAGCAGGATGAGCCCGAGGTGGATGGCCGCGGTGCCCGAGCCGGTCGCGCAGGCGTGCATGGCGCCGTCGCCCGAGCCTGCGCTGGAGTTTGCGCCGAGGTTCGCGCCGAGGTTCGCGCCGAGGTTCGCGCCGGGGCCCGCGCCGGGGCCCGCGCCGGGGCCCGCGCCGAGGAAGGCGCACAGCTCGCGCTCGAAGCCGTCGACGTTCGGGCCGAGCGGCGCGATCCAGTTGGTGCGGAACGCGTCGTCGACGAAGCGGCGCTCCTCGCCGGTGAGGTGCGGCGGCGAGAGGAGGATCGGGGCGTCGGCGGTGGGGTTCGTCATGTCGGTCGCGGACGGAGGGTGGCTGAAGGGCCGCGCGGGCCGCGGGACTCCGAGGGGAGAAGCCGCGCGTGGCGAGGTTCTATCGGCAATTCCTGCGGCCGGCGTGCATGGGGGCGGGGAATTGCGGCGTGGATCGGAGCGGTGGGCACGGGACTCGGCGGGCCGGTCCGCGTCGAGCGGCGGCGCGCCCGCGCGAGGCACGCGCCCCATCCCGCGCTGGCGCTCAATGCCCCCAGCGGTGGCGCTCAGTGCCCCCAGCGCTCGCGCCAGGCTTCGAACATCAGCAGATTCCACGCCTCGTAGCCGCTCGAGCTCGAGGCGGGATCGACGGTGCGCCGCCAGATCGCGCGCACCCGTGCGTGATCGAGGTGACCGGCCGCGCGGATGCGGTCCTCGGCGAGCAGCGCCTCGGCCCAGCCGCGCAGCGGTCCGCGCAGCCACTGGGCGAGCGGCACGCCGAAGCCCATCTTGGGCCGATCGAGGAGCGCGCGCGGCACGCGCCGCTCGACCGCGCGCCGCAGCACCCACTTGCGCTCGCCGCCGCGGATCTTCATCGCGAGGGGCAGCCGGAACGCGAGCTCCGCCAGCCGGTGGTCGAGCAGCGGCTCGCGCGCCTCGAGCGAGGTCGCCATGCTCGCGCGGTCGACCTTGACCAGGATGTCGTCGACGAGGTAGCTCGCGATGTCGGCCTGCATCATGCGCGTCTCGAGGTCGAGCTCGTCGGCGCGCTGCGCGGGGTCGGTGAGCGCGGTCACCGGCTCGGATCCGCCGAGGACGAGCGCGGGCGCGTCGGCGATGGTCGCGACCAGGCCGAGGTAGATGGTCCACGGGTCGCCGTGGCGCAGGATGCCCGCGAGCTTGTGGGCGCGGTCGCCGGCGCGGTCGACGGCGACGCGCGCGGGCAGCACGCGCGCGAGCGCGGTGCCGACCGCGTTCAGCGTGCGTCGCGGGGTCGCACGCAGCAGCATCGCGACGGCCACCCGCGCCGGGGGCGGCAGCAGGCGGCTGCGCGCGGCGATCGCGCTGGTCCACGCGTAGCGGTAGTAGCCGCCGAAGAGCTCGTCGCCGCCGTCGCCCGAGAGCGCGACGGTCACGCTGCGCCGCGCGATCCGGCTCACGAGCAGCGTCGGGATCTGCGAGCTGTCGGCGAAGGGCTCGTCCCAGGTGTCGGCGAGCTGCGGCACGGTGGCCAGGGCCTCCTCGCCGGTGACGTAGACCTCGGTGTGCTCGGTGCCGAGGTGCCGCGCGACCGCGCGCGCGTAGGGCGCCTCGTCGAACTCGCGCGCGCCGAAGCCGATGGTGAAGGTCCGCACCGGACGCGGCGACTGCGCCTGCATCGACGCGACCACCGCGGTCGAGTCGATGCCGCCCGAGAGGAACGCGCCCAGCGGCACGTCGGCGAGCATGCGCAGGCGCACGCTCTCGTCGAGCGCCGTCGCGACGGCGTCGACCGCGTCGCCGTCGCTGCCTGCGAAGGGCGCCGCGCGGCCGGCGCGCACGAGGTCGCGCGAGTGCCACCAGCAGCGCTCCTCGGCGGTGCGCGCGTCGAGGTCGACGCGCAGGAGATGCCCCGGCCGAAGCTTGCGCACCTCCGGGTGGATCGAGAGCGGCCCCGGCACGTAGCCATGCCGCATGAACAGCGTGAGCGCGCCCCGGTCGACCGACAGGCGCATCGTCGGCAGCGCGCGGAGCGCCTTGATCTCGCTCGCGAACGCGAGCGCGGCGCCCGGCGGCACGGCGAGGTGCAGGGATGCGGCGGTGCTGTCCGCGCCGCGCGCATGGTCCACGCCCGGCGTGCGGCGGACCGACGCCGCGACCTCCGCGCCGCCCGTCCACCCGTAGTGCATCGGCTTGACGCCGAACCGATCGCGCACCAGCCAGAGCACGCGGTCGCGGCGGTCGAGCACGGCGAACGCGAACATGCCGCGGAAGCGCTCGATCGCGGCCTCGACGCCGAACGCCTCGAAGGCGGCGAGCATCGTCTCGGTGTCGGAGTGCCCGCGGAAGTCCGTCGCGCCGGCGATCGCGCCCGAGCGGGCGTCCCCGCGGATCTCCGTGCGGAGATCCGCGTGGTTGTACACCTCTCCGTTGAATGCGATCTCGAAGCGCCCGCCCGCGCTCCGCATCGGCTGGTGCCCCGCCGGCGTGAGGTCGAGCACCGACAGCCGGCGGAACGCGAGCCCCGTGCGCGTCGCCGCGTCGAACGAGATGCCCTCGTCGTCCGGACCTCGGTGGACGAGGCGGCGCGCCATCGCGGTCAGCGCGGACGCAGGGTCATCCACGCACGATGCGAAGTCGACGAAGCCGGCCAGTCCGCACATGGGGTGAGCGTATCAGATGGCGTCGCGGCGCCCGCGGCGCGCGGTGTCCGCGCCGGGCTCCGCGCGGGGCAGCGCGCACAGCGCGACGATCACCGCGAGGTGCGCGTAGGCGATGTTCATGAGCTCGACGCACTCCGCGGCGGTCGCGAGCAGGAAGAAGCACAGCGCGGCGCAGGCGCCGGTCACCTCGACCGGTGCGCGCGCGGCGTGGCGCAGCGCGCCGCGGAGGACGGTGGCGAGCAGCGCCGCGAGCAGGCCGAACCCGACCACGCCCGTCTCCGCGAGCGCGCGGACGTACGTCGAGTGCGGGTGGATCTGCAGCATCTCGCGCTCCGAGATCCCGCTGCGCGCCATGAACTCCGCGGTGGCGGGGTGCTCGGCCACGAAGCCCGTGAAGCCGCCGAGTCCGCCGCCGATCCACGGGTGGGCGAGCCACTGCTCGATGCCGAGCCGCCACCAGTGGAGCCGCAGGTGGATCGACGAGAAGCCGACCTCGCCGCGCATCGCCGCAGCCGCGTCCGCCTGCGCCGCGCCGAGGTAGCGCAGCACGTCGCCGCCGGTCGCGAGCACGGCGAGCGCGCCGAGCAGCGCGAGCGCCGCGAACCCGCCGAGGATCGCGCGCGGCCGCGCGAACGAGAACCTCGCGAGCATGGTCCCGAGCAGCAGCAGCGCCGGGCCCATCGCGAGGATCGGCTGCCGCGACGCCGCGAGCGCCATGCCCGCCGCGCAGAGCGCGATCGCCGCGCCCAGCGCGATCCGCGGCGCGGCGCGCACGCGCGTCCACAGCGCGAGCGCGAGCAGGATCGCGCTGCCCGCGTTCATCGCCGCCACCGCGGGCAGCGCCACGATGCCCGACGGCCGCCAGCTGGCGCCCTGCGCCGGCAGCAGCACGCCGAACTTCTGCGCCACCTGCACGGCGGCGTTGGTCGCGGCCGACGCGATCAGCGCCCACGCGATCGCCCGCGACGCGTCGAGCACGGGAAAGAGCGCGACCACGACGAGCAGCATCCGCTGCCCCGCGGCCAGCCTCAGCGGATCCGGGTGCATCGACCACTGCGCGCTCAGCGCCATCCATCCCACCCAGCCGGCCGCGAGCCAGAGCGGCGGCCAGCGGAGAAGCGGCGTGAACAGCGCGGGAAACACCATCACCCGCACCGCCGCGACCGAGAGCAGCACCGCCGACGCGATCGAGTTCGGGCCCTGGTCGAGCGGCGCGAGGAACGCGAACAGCAGCGCCGCCGCCACATGCAGCGCGTGCCCGTGGCGGTCGCGCGTGCGGATGTCGCGCAGCACGTCGAGCAGGTTCGCCTGCGCGGGCGGCGGCCACGCGCGGGGCGCGGGCGTCGTGCGGTCGAACCACGGGGTGGCCCACGCGCTCATGCGCCCAGCGCCTCGATGAT
>Ga0079301_1001432_pt1 | contig 10970 bp, 10 predicted proteins | sample Wag4_2014_7_11_3_FD_74797 | JGI IMG/M metagenome (GOLD analysis project Ga0079301, IMG submission 74797) | Fresh water mixed with fracking chemicals microbial communities from Ohio, USA - Utica-2 Time Series FC 2014_7_11 | ecosystem: Engineered > Industrial production > Chemical products > Input...
ATATGCCATGCAGGATAAAAAATTACATCGGATAAATACTGCCTTATTCAAGGATCAGGAGATCGCTTTATGGTCTGCCGATCAGGATAAGCGAAGCCGTGATGATGATTTCCGTACCATGAAATGGCTGGGAGACTCTACACGCTTCTATTTTAGCAGAACCAGCCGCGACCTCAAGCGTATAGATATTTGCGCACTTGATATTGCCACTATGGAAGTAAAAGTTTTGGTGGAAGAGCGCATGAATACGTATGTTGAATTGCGGAAACCGGTTTTTTTCAATAACGGCAAAGAATTTATTCATTGGAGCGAAAGAGATGGTTGGGCACACCTTTACCACTACGAAACCAGTGGAAAGTTAAAAGCCCAGCTTACCAGTGGTCCATGGCATATTGAAGAAATAGAGGGGGTAGATGAAAAGACAAAGACAGTGTATTTTACAGCCAATGGAAAGGAGGTTAATGAAGATCCTTACTACTTGCACTTTTACAGGGCTGGTTTGGACGGTTCAGGCGTAAAGTTGCTCAATGCCGGTGATTTTGAACACACTATAAATCTGGATGAACAAAAAAGGTTTTTTGTAAATACCAGTTCAAGGGTTAACACCACGCCGGTGAGTGCCTTGTACGATGTGAGCGGAAAAAAAATGATGGATCTTGAAAAAACGGATTTGTCATCCCTCATGCAGGCAGGATATAAGTTTCCTGAACTTTTCACAGCCAAGGCAGATGATGGAATTACAGATCTTTATGGTGTTATGTACAAGCCGTTTGATTTCGATTCTACCAAAAAATATCCTGTAATTGCCTATGTCTATCCTGGTCCGCAAACTGAAGCAGTAAACAAGGCTTTTGGAAGGGGAATGGACCGTGTAGACCGGCTGGCTCAGTTCGGATTTATTGTAGTAACATTGGGTAACAGAGGTGGCCATCCTTCAAGGTCAAAGTGGTACCATAACTATGGCTATGGGAACCTGAGAGATTACGGACTGGCAGACAAGAAAGCAGTTATCGAACAACTGGGTCAGCGATTTGGATACATTGATGTCAACAAGGTGGGTATTCACGGGCATTCCGGTGGTGGCTTTATGTCTACCGCGGCTATGCTGGTATATCCCGACTTTTTCAAAGTGGCAGTTTCATCCGCAGGTAACCACGAGAACAATATTTACAATAGGTGGTGGAGCGAAAAACACCATGGGGTGCGGGAACAGATTTCTGAAAAAGGAGATACCACCTTCTTGTACAATATCGAAAAGAATTCAGAGTTGGCTAAAAACCTCAAAGGACGTTTGATGCTTTCGCATGGTGATATAGATAACAATGTGCATCCTGCCAATACCATCCGCATGGCCAATGCCCTCATCAAGGCCAATAAGCGATTTGATCTTGTGCTCCTTCCCGGCCAACGTCATGGGTATGGAGACATGACTGAGTATTTCTTCTGGCAAATGGGAGATTATTTCAGCAAATGGCTGCTGGGAGATTTTTCTCAGCCGGTTGATATGATGGAAATGAACAGGGAAGTACAACAGACGGGAAGCAAACGATGAGCCTGATTGGTTTATCTTTGCAGCAATGAAATTTTATTATTGCATATTTGCTTGTTTGTGTTGTTTTTTGAAGGTCAATGGCCAGGAAAAAAATGTGGTCGTTGAGTCGGAAGGCAGACAGGTAACTTTATCTCCCATAGTTGTTCGGAGTGGAACGAATGTACCAGGATTTATTAAACGCGTAGAAAGTGATACTACTTTTTACAAGGCATTTAAAAACCTGCGTATCCTGAATTATAGTGCTATCAACGATGTGCGGATGTTCAGCAGGTCTGGAAAGGTGTCTGCAAGTCTCTACAGCAAAACAAGGCAATGGGCTGCCAGGTCTTGCCGGGTAACGAAAGTTCTGGAGGAGAGATCGACAGGGGATTATTATAAAACGAATGGAGATTACAATTACTACACGGCTGAATTATATGCTTCTTTATTTTTCTCGAAAGACACCATTTGTGCACAAACCAATGTGATTGGAGATATTGACCGAAGTATAAAAGGGAAAAAGGGATTGGACAAGCACAAGGAACAGCTTAAAATGTTGTTTTTCAATCCGGGTAAACAAATACCAGGGATTCCTTTGATGGGAGATAAAGTCATGGTTTTTGATCCATCTCATCGTGATCTTTATGATATGCGGATAGATATCCAGGAGTATCAGGGTAAATTGGCATATTTGTTTCATGTAACTATCAAAGAGGGACTTTCTTTTTATAAACGAGACAATGTTGTCATTGATGAGATGAAAACATGGTTTGATTATGGTTCTTTTGAGGTCTTGGCGAGAAACTATAAAATGAGTTACAATGCGGGCGTTTACAAATTTGATGTATCCATGGAAGTGGAGATCGGGAAATTTGGGAAATACCTTTACCCCAAAGTGATCCGCTACGATGGTAACTGGGGCGTGCTTGTAAAAGGCAAAGAAAAAGGTCTGTTTACCGCAACTATCTATGACCTTTCGCTTGAATAGTGATTGGCGTAACCCCTCCATTTTTCAATAACTGCTTTTATATCTGCTGCCAGCTCACTTTCAAAAAGCATTTCCTTTTCTGTTGCAGGGTGAATAAAGCCCAGCGTTTGTGCATGCAAAGCCTGCCTTTTACACAGTTCAAAACAATTGTCAACAAATTGTTTGTATTTCGTAAAAATAGTGCCTTTTACAACCCTGTCGCCACCATATACTTCGTCATTAAATAGTGGATGTCCCCTGTGTTGCATGTGAACCCTAATCTGATGGGTGCGACCGGTTTCAAGTCGGCATTCAATGAGGCTTACATATTTCAGGTCTTCCAAAACTGAATAATGTGTAATGGCTTCTTTTCCATAATCTCCATCAGGAAAAACATCCATAAGCTTTCGAAAACGGGGGTGTCTGCCAATATGCCCTGTAATTGTGCCTTCAGTTTCTTCAAAATTTCCCCAAACCAATGCAGTATATTTCCTCTGAACAGTATGTTCAAAAAACTGACGGGCAAGTTTTACTGCAGCAAGTTCAGATTTTGCCAGTACTATCAGTCCGCTTGTGTTCTTGTCAATCCTGTGAACCATACCAAACCTGGGTAATTTGTTTTCATCGATATCGGGTTGTTGCTGACGCAGATACCAGGCAATACCATTGATTAAAGTGCCACTGAAGTTTCCTGCCCCGGGGTGTACAACCATTCCTGCAGGCTTGTTGATAACCAACACATGGTCATCTTCGAAAACTATGTTTAACGGAAGTTCTTCGGGAATGATTTCATAGGTTACAGGGTCATTGTCAGAATAAAAAATGATACTGTCTGCTGGTTTAACTTTGTAGTTCGATTTGATTGGTTGATTATTGACCAGGACCATTCCATTGCTTATAGCAGTCTGAATTTTGTTCCTGGAAGTATTAACTACCCTGTTCAGGATAAATTTATCAATGCGAAGCGGCTCTTGTCCTTTATCTACAACCAGGGTAAGTCTTTCATATAATTCATCAGATACTTGCTCACCAATATTATCTTCATGCATGTTTTCACCAATCTCAACGGCCATAGTAGTATTTTTGCAAAGTTAATGTCTTTGTATCCGAAATGTCACGTCATGAATGAAAGCGTATTTTTCCAGGATTTAGGTAACATGGAATATGGGGAAGCCTGGCAGTTTCAGGAGACTTTGCTCCAAAAAAATACCAGCATCAAATCAGCGTTGGCAAAGGGAGAGGTGGCCGGAGAAACCAGGAATCATCTATTATTTTGCGAACATCCCCCGGTTTTCACGTTAGGCAAAAGCGGGAAAGCAGAACATATTTTGGTAAGTCAGGATGAATTGGCCCGGCGTAATATCGCTTTTTACCCCACAAACAGGGGTGGGGATATTACATTTCATGGTCCGGAACAGGTTGTGGGTTATCCAATTCTTGACCTTGAACGGTTCTTCACAGATATTGGTAAGTATTTACGCTGTTTGGAAGATGTCATTATCCTGACATTGGCTGATTATGGTTTGAAAGGTGAAAGGAGTCAAGGAGAAACCGGAGTTTGGCTTAATCCGGAGAATAAGCTGAGAGCAAGAAAGATCTGTGCAATGGGTGTCCGATGCAGCCGGTGGGTGACCATGCATGGATTCGCATTGAATGTCAATACCGATCTTGATTATTTTAGCCTTATTATACCTTGCGGGATTCAGGGGAAACAAGTTACTTCCATGCAGCGGGAGTTAGGGACCAAAGTTCCCATGGATGAGGTGAAGGCTAGTTTAAAGGTACATTTTGAAACTGTTTTCAATTGCAGGCTTATTTCCCATCAGGTTTGATATAGAACCTGTTTCTTTCTTTAACTCGGTCTCCTTCTTTTAACTCATAACGGAACCAACCACTGCTATGGAAATTGGACCGGTCTATCAGTAATTGATTTTCCCGGATATGTTTTATTTCAAAAAGCAGTGTTTTGTCTTCCCTGAAAACGCGTAAAGTAAACTTGTTTTTAGGCGCATCCGGGAGTGAAATGATGAGGTTGCCTTCTAAATTGGTGTATATCAATGAAGACAGCACAAAAGTGTCATCATTGAGTAAGTTTTCCGTTTTTGGAGTAATGATGATGGTTCTCCAGTTGTACTGGCTTAATCCAACGTGTTGATAAGCCAGACTTAACCTGCTGACAGCTGTATCTGGTTGTTTTTTTATGATTACCTGCACCTCTTTTTTAGTGATTGGAGGCTCCATCGTAACAAAAACTGGAACTGGGTTTGGTGTTGGCTGCTTTTTTATTGTTGGCTGAATGACAGGTGGAGGTATTTCTACTTTGGGTTTTTGGGATTCAGTAAATATGTATCGGCTACCGGGCATCACATAAAAAATGCGGTAAAAAAACAGTTTATTTCCAGATTTTTTATCAACAAACCCATTGGTTGAGCTGGTAGGGTCTGGCATGGAAACGATTGACCTGAAACCTGTAAGGGAGTCAACTGATCTCTGAATGATAAGTTGTGTAATCTCTTTTATTTCATTATTCCAGCTGATGATATTCACACCATTTCGCTGAATAACCTGGAAATCCGGTAAGGTGCTTTGTCCGCTTACCTTCATCATCAAAGCTGAGAAAATCAACATTAAAAGAACACATTGAGGTCTTTTCAAAAACATTGCGCTAAGTTAATTAGTTGTCTTAAAAAATCAGTTCTCCTTTTGTTAAAGACCTGTTCCCCTGCAGTCCACCGCTGTGAATGAGTAAAACCTTTTCGCCCTTTGAAAAAGCTCCAATTTTCAGCATTTTATAGAATGCATAAATTAATTTTCCGGTATATACAAAATCAGTGGGCACACCGTGTTTTCTATAAAAAATGTTCATAGCATCAAACAATTCAGCTGATTTTTTGGCATACCCACCCAGGTGGTATGAAAAGTCAATCGCAGCCCTGGCATGAGGAAATTTGTTTATTTTTAAAAGGTTGCAAATATCTGCCTGTACACTGAAGTTGTTTTTCAAAACTGAAATAAGTAAACTGCGTTGGTGGGCCTTCTGCCCCATTATGAGTCCAGCGCCCATCGTCCCGGTTCCGCATGCGGCAAGGATGTTGTCAAATCTTTCAACTCCCTGAATAGACATGATTTCTGAAGCACCTATAATTCCTCGTTCGCCTTGCCCTCCCTGTGGAATAAACAACGCATCAGGGAAATTTTCTTGTATCCATGCTGCCTGTGTATGTTCGTCCGTATTTTTTTCGCTCCATCTCAGCTCCATACCCATTTGAAGGCAGTCTTCCAGTGTTACTGATAAAATAAGAGGTTTTCTTCCTCTCAACAAGCCAATGGCTTTTAGTCCGTATTGCTTTGCTGCAAAGGCAGTGGCGTGCAGGTGGTTGGAATATGGTCCGCCTAGGGTGATAATATTTTTTTGATCTGTTGCTAAGGCTGACTGCAGGTAATATTTCAGTTTAAAGATCTTATTTCCAGATACTACAGGATGAATTTTATCTAGCCTGAGTATTCCAACTTCAATGTCAGATTGCAAAAAAGAGTCATCTTCCAATATTTCTATCATCCCAAGCGTTATTGATGGCAGCAAAGTTCGTATTTTGAACCATTGCGATAATGGTATAATTTCGTTTACTAAACACTACACATGAAACCAACCCTTTTGATCCTGGCAGCAGGAATGGCCTCCCGTTATGGCGGTATGAAACAGATGGAGTCCTTTGGCCCGGACGGAGAAACCATCATGGATTATTCCATTTATGATGCCATCCGATCTGGATTCGGTAAGGTTGTTTTTGTGATTAGGGAAGATTTTGCTGATCAGTTCAAAGCTGTTTTCGAGCCAAAATTACAAGGAAGGGTAGAAGTCGCATATGTTTACCAGCACCTGGATGCACATTTAAATGGATATGAGCGAAAACAAGAACGGAACAAGCCCTGGGGAACAGCCCATGCAGTGCTTTGTGCTAAGGACGTAATCAATGAGCCTTTTGCAGTAATCAATGCTGATGATTTCTATGGCAGTGATGCATTTGTTAAGGCATACGATTTTCTGACTTCGGAATGCAGTCCCTCGCATTATGCGATTGTTGGTTACGAATTGCAACAGACCTTATCTGATCATGGTACTGTAAATAGAGGTGTTTGCAGCATCAACAATCAGGGCAACCTTGTTGGGGTTACAGAAAGATTAAATATTGCATCAGGAGATAAAGAGATTACTTGTAGTGACGGGCTAGAGCCGGTTACATTGCAACCTGATACCATGGTATCTATGAATTTCTGGTGTTTTGATCCCTCTGTTTTTGATTATTCAAATAAGCTTTTTTCTGCTTTTTTGGATGAAAGGGGGCATGAAGAAAAGTCGGAGTTTTTTATTCCGCTTGTTGCAGATAGTTTCATGCGTGAAACAGGAGGTAGGGTTGAAGTTATTCCCACAACGGCCTTGTGGTTTGGGGTAACCTACAAAGAGGATGCTCCTGCTGTGAAAGAAGGCATTACAAAACTGCTGGCATCTGGAGCATATCCCCCAGGATTATGGCGCTAAAATAAAAAAAGGTGTTTCAAAATCCGGAACACCTTTTTTTTTGAAATAAATTTCAGCAATTATCCCAGTACCACTTTAACCATGTAAACATGTTCCTGAACCTTGTTTACCTGTTGTGATTTGCTTACACCTTTGAGGCTAGAAGCATTTCTGAGTTTTATATTTAGATCTTTGTCCGTGTCTTTGAGTTCATTTACCAGTTGGAATACATGTTTGATTTTGGTTGCGAATACCACTCCATTTGCTGAAGTCTGACGGGCATTGAGGATGCCAATGATCTCTCCATTTTTGTTGATGACTGGTCCACCACTGTTTCCGGGATTGGCGCTGATGCTGATCTGGCAAGACATAGTGTCTCCACCTAAGCCTGTTTTGGCACTCAGGTATCCTTCATTGTATACGATTTCATTTCTGGGATAGCCCAACGTATAGACAAATTCTGACAACCCCGTTTGAGACTGACTGAAGCCATAAGGAAGTTGACGCGGTGCTTCAAAATCAGCATCGTTGATCCTAAGTATTGCGAGGTCTGCGTTTTGGTCCTGATGGATTATTTCTGCGAGAAGATCCTCTCCAGCCGGACTTTGTACATATATTTTTTTCGCACCTTTGATTACATGCGCACTGGTAATTAAATATCCTTTTGCATCAATCAGAAAACTTGTACCGCCAAATTTTACGTCAGTTCCAGGTTCAATTTTAGTTTTAAAACGATTGAATTCTGCACGCTGGTTGCTTGACTGCTTTTCAAGATTACTCACTTTCCTCCTCAACTCTTCGATATCATCAAAAGGAGCCTTGGGGGTGAAAAGCGATAACATGCCACTGATAAAAATCGCTGTGATACCTGCAATGGAAGCTGCAACAGCTACCACCCTGCGGTATTTATTCCACATATTAATTATGCGTGCCTTTGTGTCCAGTTGGAGTTCTTTTATTTCTCCGGACTCCTGAAGTGTATGGTGCGTGTCATAAAGGTTGGATTTAAACCTTCTTATTTCTCCATACCTGTTCATCTCCTCCAGGAAATAATGAAATTCCACTACCATTTGATCCAACTCAGGTTGGTTCATGCGCATTTGCTCAAATGCCTGACGTTCAGCTATATCCATTTCTCCCTTGAGGTACCTTTCAACCAATTCAGCCAATTGTAACTGATCCATTTATTAATGTACTTTAAGCGTTTTTATACTGAGCAAAGAAGAGTTTTTTCAACCGCACCAGACATTTGTATTTCTGATTCTTTGCATTATCTGCATTGGTGTAACCAAAATAGCCAGCAATCTCCTGCATGTTTTTCCGGTGTACATAAAAGGCTTCAATCAGACTTTTACAAGGTTCACCAATTTTGCCCATGGCAGTTCTCATGATGAGATATTGTCCGTTGAGCTTTTCATGCGTTTCAATATCCTCTTCAACCGGCACTATCCTGTCAAAATTCTCAACCTGAGACTCAATTCTTCTGCTATGTTGCAATTTCTTCAACCACAATCTCCTGCAAACTGAATACAGGTAAGTTCTGATCTGGCAGGTTAATTCAAAATCTGCTTGCCGGGATTTTTCGTACAAAACCATCATGGCTTCCTGGAAGATATCCCTTGCATCGTCTTCTGAACCATTGTTACTAACAACAAAATGTTGAATGAGTGCATAATTTTCTTTGTACACAGATTCAATTGCAGTCTTTTCGTTGTTGCCAACTGCCCTGAAAATCTCTAATTCCTGTTCTGTAATTGCCACAATACCTATTTAAATACGAAAGGGAGTGAATAGTAACCCACAAAAAAACAAAAATATTTTTTTAAAGAGCGGGTTACTTCCTTTTACTTTGCGTATTAATTCACAGTTATTCAATTTTAACTTTCAAAAAACCCAAAAGAATGAAAAAGGTATTTGCAATTCTCGCTATCGCTGCTCTTGCATCATGTGGTGGATCTACTGAAGCTCCTGCTGCTGACACTACTGCTGTTGCTGTAGACACAACTGTTGTTGTTGATACAACTGCTGTTGACACAACTGCTGCTGCACCTGCTGCTGATACTACTGCTGCTGCACACTAAGAATTTTTTCATATGGCAAGCAATCGTTGAAGTCGTCCCGTTTCTACGGGATGACTTTTTTTATCTCATTGATAATGAGTCAGTTGTCTTGTTTTTTCCACCATCTGCCCGAATAGGGTTACCTTTGCAAAAAGTTATATATGAGTTTTGAAGCGTTGGGTATTGAAGCGTCACTGTTGGAGGGTATTCAAGCCCTTGGGTTTACACAACCCACTCCCATACAAGAGAAGGCTATTCCCATTTTATTAAGTGGTACGAAGGATTTTGTTGGACTGGCTCAAACGGGTACAGGTAAAACAGCTGCCTTCGGATTACCGTTATTACAATTAGTTGATGTAGAAATGCGTCACCCACAGGCTTTGGTTGTTTGTCCAACCCGAGAATTGTGCATGCAGATCACGAAAGACCTTGCAAATTTTTCCACACACAAGAAGTCTGTCCGTTCAACCGCCGTATATGGCGGTGCATCCATTGGAGAGCAGATCCGGGAACTTAAAAGGGGGATTCACATTGTTGTGGCAACCCCTGGTCGCCTGATTGATCTGATCGAAAGAAAAGCCATCAATTTAGAAAATATCAACTATATCGTCCTGGATGAGGCAGATGAAATGCTGAACATGGGTTTCCGGGAAGATATCGAATTTATATTGGGTAATACGCCCAACAGAAACAGCATCTGGTTGTTCAGCGCAACCATGCCTCCTGAGGTTAAGCAAGTGAGTAAGCGTTTCATGACTACACCGGCTGAGATCACGATTGGCAAAATGAATGCGGCCAATGTGAATATTGACCACCAGTATTATGTTACATCAGGAGTAAACAGGTATCAGACTGTTAAGCGGATAATTGACTTTAATCCTGGTATCTATGGTATCATATTCACCCGAACCAAGGCAGATGCCCAGCACATTACAGAATCACTCATTCGTGAGGGGTATGATATTGAGGCATTGCATGGGGATCTTACCCAGGCACAGCGTGATAAAGTGATGGCAAGATTCCGTGAAAAAAGCCTGCAATTGCTGATTGCCACAGATGTCGCTGCCAGAGGTATTGATGTTCAAGGTATAACGCATGTTATCAATTACGAACTGCCTGATGACCCTGAAGTTTACACACACAGAAGCGGCAGAACTGGTAGGGCTGGAAACAGTGGCGTATGTATTTCCATAGTTACCCAAAGGGAAGCTTATCGGTTGAGGCAAATAGAAAAATTAATCAATAACCGGTTTCACAAGCTCGATATTCCATCCGGAAAAGATGTTTGTCGCAAGCAGTTCTTTCACTTTATTGATAAATTGCTGAAGGCGGATATCAGTCATGGTGAATACGAGACTTATATCCCTTTGTTGCAGGAAAAGTTTGCAGCAATGTCTAAAGAGGAAGTCCTTCAGCGTGTGGCAGCACTTGAATTTGACAGATTCCTGCAATATTATGAAAATGCAGCAGATTTGAATGCCCGCGACGACAGGAGAGCTGAAAGAACCCCGCTTTCAAGGGATGGCGCAACAGGAGACAGGAGGAGTCGAGACCGGGATAGAAGTGCCGCCGGAAGTGGGAGTGGTAACTACAAAAAGTTGTTTATTAATCTGGGTATCAAGGATGGTTTCTACAAAGCAAGTTTTTTACAGTTTATCCTTGATTTGAGTGACCTGAAAAAGGAAGTTCTTGGTAGGATTGACATGAAAGACATGAACAGTTGGGTTGAAGTGGAAAATAGTGCAGCCCAGCAGATGATTCGTGCCATTGATGGCAAGAAGTTCAAGGGCAGAAAAATACGCATGAATGATGCGGATAGTGGGGGGCCTAGAAACAGGTTTTAATTTTTTATTTTTGAAAATGTTCTAACTTTCTTATATTTGTATTGATGAT
>Ga0079301_1001433_pt1 | contig 10968 bp, 10 predicted proteins | sample Wag4_2014_7_11_3_FD_74797 | JGI IMG/M metagenome (GOLD analysis project Ga0079301, IMG submission 74797) | Fresh water mixed with fracking chemicals microbial communities from Ohio, USA - Utica-2 Time Series FC 2014_7_11 | ecosystem: Engineered > Industrial production > Chemical products > Input...
GTGTTCGTGCTGCGGCGAGAAGAAGCCCATGACGCTGTCAGTACGCACCTATGCGTGTCCCGGCTGTGGGACGGTCTTGGATCGGGACTGGAACGCCAGTCTAAACATCCGGGCGGCGGGGCTCGCCGTTCTTGCTCGTGGAGGGGCTTAGCAATGGCGGCTCCTGCGAAACGAGAATCCCTCGGCTTTAGCCGTGGGGAGTGTCAAAATGTCATGGCGTGTCGAAGGCCGTTTCGACACGCCATCAACTGTGTGGGGTAACCCTGCACCAAGCCCGGGTGTTGGGTTCAGGCGTGCAAGCGAAACATGAATTCGACTTCGACACTCGCGCCCAAAGGCAATTCGGCAACACCCACGGCTGCGCGCGCATGGCGACCCGCGTCCTGGAAAACCTCTACCATGAGATCCGAAGAACCGTTGATGACCTTGGGTTGATCCGTGAAACCCTCAGCCGAAGCCACGAAACCACCCACCCGCACGACCTGTGCGACGCGACCCCACTCCCCGTTGATAACGCCATTCAGTGCTGCCAACGCATTGATTGCACACTGACGCGCAGCCTGGTAGCCCTCCTCGATGCTGACGGTTGCACCCAGTTTACCGGTCGAACACAATTGGCCCTCTTTGAGCGGCAATTGTCCTGACACGATGACCAAATCCCCGGCCACAACCGCAGGCAAATAATTCGCCACCGCCTTCGGAGCCTCGGGCAACGCAATACCCAGTGACGACAGACGATCCAACACAGGTGTCATGCTCTCTCCTCACTAACCGCTTCATTGCGATCATTCTTTTCTGACAACGATTGATTATAACGGGTGTCGTTCGCTTCGGGTGAGTGACACCAACAGGTTTTGGCTTCTGTGCACGCACCCGCCCAATCACGTTTTGGTTCGGCGACCCCTCCGAGGTTTTTGTCAGTCGAACAACGGCGGCGGCGTGTGGTATAAAACTAGGTTCTAGCGATGGCTGGGAGGATGCATGGCGCCGAAAATTTTAACAATGTCATTGTTGGTCTGGGCACTTGCGCTCACGCAGGTGGGTGTCGCCGCGCCGGCTACGGACGCCCCCGGACAGGGCGTGCGCGCGATGAGCACGTCGCCGGTTTCGTACATCGAGGAAGGTGAGCGATCGCGCATCGACTGGTGCACGGGTGTATTGAGTGTTACGGGTTATGGGTCACCGGGCGATCGCGGACCTGCCAGCCATCGACGCGATGCTGCCGACAAAGCTGCCAAACAGGATGCCAAGCGCGCGTTATTTGAAGCTGTGGATAACATCAGGCTGGACTCGAATCGTCGCCTGAAAGATTACTTGCTGGAAAACGAAGCCCATCAAGCCGCCTTGCTAAAGATATTGGAGGGTGCGGAGGCCGGCACGCTGAATCGGTGGCCCGACGGCGGCTCTGAATTCGAGTTGCGTCTTCGGTTGGTCGGGCCAGCCAGTCTTGCCGACCTATTCAACCCGGAGCCTGCGCCCACACCTGATCCGCCCCCAACAGGTGCCGACACCTCTTCAACACCGGCTTCCGCTGCGCCTGTTGTGTCCGCAACACCCGCCGTCGTTGACCTCACACAATATTCCGCGGTGATTGTTGAGGCGTCAGGCTTGGGAGCGCAGGCGGCTTTGCGCCCCAACCTGATTGGCGCGGACGGCAAGACGCTCGCGCTGCCAAACGTGGGTGCCAAGTATCTGCGTGCGGGAGCGGATATGGATGTCGATGCGGGCCTCAATCCATTGGTTTTGAAAGCGAGTGGCACCAAAGGCGCATTACGCGCTGACCTCACGCTGAGTCAACCTGCCACCCGCACGCTGACGCGCGCACTGGCGGACAAACGCCTGTCATCCAATGCCATCTTGTTGATTCAGTTTTAAATAATGTTTTTGCAGAGTGTCAATGAAACGGTGTCGTTGTGCCAAACCCATGGTACAGGCATAATTGTACAGATAAGTATTGATTGGTTAGCAGGTTTTGGCTGTTGTTGAATCACAGCGCGTGAGTGCCTGAAGTTTTTGAGTTTGCTATAAAAGTTTTGAACAGAAACCCATGTGGCAGCTTAGCGCTTGCGGGAAGGGAGTTTTTGATGCGAAGCCTGGCTGTGCTGCCCTTGGACGATCGCCCTTGCACGTATGACATTCCTGCTCGCGTGGGTGCGATCGCAGGCGCGCGGGTACTGCTTCCACCGCGTGAATTGCTCGGCAATCTCACGCAACAGGCGGACCGGCAGGCTTTGGGCGCGTGGCTGCTCGATGTCGCTCCTCGGGTTGACGCCGTGGTGGTCGCCCTTGACACCCTGGCGTATGGCGGTCTCATTCCCTCGCGTCGTTCGACGGATGGTTTTTCTGAATTGGTCCAATGTTTGCAACCGATTTTGCAGTTGAAGCAGGCCCATCCACACCTGCCAATTCACGCGTTTAGCGTGACGATGCGCTTATCCGACTCGGATGTGAATGAAGAAGAAAAGTCGTATTGGGATCGTTACGGCAAACTGATTTTTCGTTACAGTTTTTATCAGCATCGTCACAAGACCACGGCGGATGAAGCCGATCGGGCGATCGCCGCCGAAGCCCGCCGCCAGATTCCAGATGCGATCCTCGATGACTATCTGCAAACCCGTGAGCGTAATTTTTCACTGAATCAAACAATGGTCAAATGGGCCGGTTCCGGACTCTTTACCAGCCTCATGCTGACGCAAGACGACACCAGTTCCTTTGGCTTCAATGTCGAAGAGCAGCAACAGTTGCAACAGATGGTAACCACCACCCGGCTGGAGGATCGCGTGTTCATCTACCCCGGCGCGGATGAAGTCGCCGCCGTGCTGGTCGCCCGTGCCATCAACCATCTGGATCAAAAAACCCCCACAATTGCCGTGAGCTGGCACCCACTGGATGGCAAACGCATTCAAGCGATGTATGAGGATCGCCCCTTATGGCAGACCCTGCGCGGCCAAATCCGTGCGGCCGGCTGCAAAGAGATTGGTGATGAAGCAGCTGCCGACGCCTTGATTGTCGTCAACACCCCGGCCTCGGCGCAAGGCGATTTGGCGCTCCGCCTGAACCTTGACGCGCCGGATACCCCCTTGCGCAACTTCGAACCACTGCTACTAACCCTTGAGATGGCCCTCGGCGCCGGTAAGCTGGTTGGATTGGCAGACGTTGCCTACGCCAATGGCGCTGATCCCCGCCTGATGCCTGAGCTGGTACAGCGCGTGGATACCTGGCGCCTCAAGGCGTTTGCTGCCTGGAACACGGCAGGCAATACCTTCGGTACGTTGGTTGCGGCACTGTCGTGTGCCACCCATCCGCAAGCGCAAGATGATGCGATCACAACCCTTCTGGCGGAACGCCTGGCTGAGGATTGGTTGTATCAAAGCGTGCTGCGACCTGAATTGCAGACGCTATCCAAGCAAGGACTTGGGATTGGCGAACTCGCTGACACCCTTCAGGGCGCTCTGACGGCTGCGTGGGCGACGCACTTTGGCGATCGCCCATTCAGCTTTTCAACGCACTTTCCGTGGCAGCGACTGTTCGAAGCCGCTGTTTATGCCTCCTCTTCCTCTGATTCCTCCGATGTATCCGGAATCAGCGACAGCAACGACTGTATCTCATCCCGATAATGCTCATAATCCTCGATTGAAACCGGTTCTTCACCGGCCTCAACGCCACTGTTCAGCTCTTCCGGGTGCTCATTGTAGTGCTCGATGTCATTTTCGACATCCTCCAGGCGCTCCTCAAGCAAGTCTCGAATCAAGTCGAGTTGACGCTCGTGCAGTGTCAGTGTGTATGCCATGGTCATTCCTTTCAGTTCTGGCGGCGAGCCGCGTTTGTTTACCCCTTGTACCCGTTCCGCAGCTTTTTGATTTCGATACCATCGATAACCTGACGGAACCATCAACTTCGCTGATCAGACCAGCGCACTGCGACAACACCATGACGAAAAATGAACCAAATCGTGCCGCCACCGGCCGCGGAATGTGCTGACAATTAACAAACAACCAGCGAAACGGATGGCTGGTAACCTGACTGATGATGCGTGCGCACTGCACGGTGCATGGGCCGAACACCACCTGCCGCACCTGTATTTTGCGCGACGGGCAACGGGTTTTCCATGCGCAGGGATGACAGGAGACTTGTTTGTTTTTACAATGGTCTGCGGGGCGATGGAGGGTAACAATGTCTGAAACACAATCCGAAGTGCCTTCACCGTGCATCAAATGGTGCATCGTGGATCGCCAGCGCTGCCTGTGCACCGGGTGTTATCGGACACTTGATGAAATCGGGGGTTGGATCCTGATGAGCCAATCGCAACGCGCGCAGGTGGTAGCAGCGTGTCATGAGCGCCGCGCACAAAGCGACTGGGCGCAGGTCAGCAACTGACCACGACGTTAACCGCCAAACAGCCATCCGTGTCGACTGAAGCAACCCATCGCGATAGACTCATCATTCGTCGGTCTACAGAAGTAATCGAATGGCAGCAAGCGCAACAGACCATGTCCCGAATGGCCAACAGCACAGCCATGTTGGCGTAACGCCACTTTCGACCCACCGCTTGTGCTTGCTGCGCCATTCTTGACCGATAGACGCGCGTTGATTGGTGATCAAATTTTAGTTGTTGTTCAAAAAAACGAGCCAGGGCCTGATGGTTTGCTTTTGCCATGCAGGTTTTGAACCGTAACCCGCGTGTCACTGTTCAGTAGCCTGCGGCTTGGCCTCCGCGGCGCGGATCCGCAAACGCTTCAAGGCGACCATCATCCCTGACCCAGACGCCTGTGGCATCCCCAATGGGTTCCCGTTGTTTGAGGGCGTGACCCAGCCTTACCAGGCCGTCACGGCAATCGTTCGCGAGACCGTGGGGTTCATAATAGATGATATCGGGGAGGCCTTGGTGATGGAGGCGTGGTGCAGCGATCGCCTGAGCGAGCGTCCAGCCGAAATCCACCACATTGCTCACCACCTGCATCACAGTTGTGGGAATGGTTGAACCACCCGGCGATCCCACCACCAGGCGCAACTTGCCCGATGCGTCAAACACCAACACCGGTGTCATCGATGACAACATGCGTTTGCCGGGACGAATGGCGTTCAGTTTTCCTTGCACCAGCCCAAACAGGTTCGGCGCGCCTGGCTTCACCGCGAAATCATCCATCTCGTTGTTGAGCAGGATGCCGGTGCCTTCCGCCACCACGCCCGCACCAAAGTTGCCGTTGAGCGTGTAGGTGCAACTGACGGCGCCTCCGCGCGCATCCATGATGGAAAAGTGTGTGGTTTGCTCGGACTCCTGAATGGCGGGAACCAGTTTTTCCGGGGCACCAAGCCCAGGTTCCCGCCCGAATTGGGGTGTGGCGCGCTCCGGGTTGATGGTGGCGCGACGCTTGGCGGCGTAATCCTTGCTGATCAATGTATCAAGCGGTTGATGCCGAACAAAGTCCGGGTCCGCCAAGTAAGCGTTGCGATCCGTATACGCCCGCCGTTCGGCTTCCGTTAACCAGTGAATGTGCGCAGGCGTGTGCCAAGACAACCCTTTCAGGTCGACGCCTTCCAAAATGTTGAGCATCTGCGCGAGCGTGGCGCCGCCTGAACTGGGCGGGGCCATCGACACCACGCGCCAGCCGCGATAGTGGAAAGCCAGCGGTTCGCGCCAGCGGGGGCGGTACCGTTGAAGATCCGCCAGCGTGATGATTCCCCCGTGACGCACCTGGTCTTTGACCAGCAACGCCGCAACCCGACCACCATAAAAACCCTGTTGACCCTCTTTGGCGATCGCCTCCAAAGTGCGCGCCAAATCAGGCTGTTTCAGTATGCTTCCAGCACGCGGCACCTGCTCCTCAGGCATAAATACCCGCCGGGTCTCGGCACACCGCATCAACGAATCCTGTGCACGGGCCATGCTGCGAGACAAATAAGGGCTCACCTCGAAACCGTCACGCGCGAGCGTGATGGCAGGCCGTACCAAACTGGCCCACGGCAATTGCCCATAGCGACGATGCGCTTCCACCAAGCCCGCCACCGTGCCGGGCACACCCACAGCCCGATGACCTTTTTGACTCGCTGGCGTCACATTGCCTTGCTTATCCAAATACATATCCGGGCTCGCCGCAAGCGGAGCCACCTCCCTGAAATCCAAACTGGTCAACTCACCACGGCTGGTTCTGACAAGCATGAAACCACCGCCGCCAATGTTGCCGGCTTCCGGAAAAACCACCGCCAGCGCCAGTGCCACAGCAACCGACGCATCCACCGCATTGCCACCCTGCTTGAGGATACGAACCCCCACCTCACTCGCCACACCCGACACGCTGGCAACCGCTCCTTGGCGCGCAACAACCGGTTCCGGAACCCGCGGATAGGGCCAGTTGGGACCGATCGCCGGCATCATCGGCTTGCTGCTTGGTGCCATCGGAACGCGGGTCGTGTATGGCCGAGGCGTCCATTTGGTTTGCGTCGCTACCGGCGAGGTAGTGGGCGCTGCGCTGGGCGAAGGACTGACCTCACCGTATGCATATGGGGTCAATCCAAGACTCACACTGACGTGCAAACCAAGGAGCGCCATCAAACCGAAGGTGCGGTTCATACCGCGCTGGCCGTCCGAAGTTGGGGATCGACATGCACAGGCGCCCCTGTTTTCGCCAGCACTTCCTCAACCGTCACGCCTGGCGCCAACTCGCGCAAAACAAACCCTTCCGGGGTGATTGCAAGCACCGCCAGGTCAGTCACGACCATATCCACCACACCTTGACCGGTCAGTGGCAAGTCGCAGCGCTCAAGCAATTTGGGTTCGCCACCCTTGCTTTGATGTTCCATGGCAACAATCACACGCCGCGCACCGGCAACCAGATCCATGGCGCCACCCATTCCTTTGACCATCTTGCCAGGAATCATCCAATTGGCAATGTCACCGTTTTGAGCGACTTGCAGTGCACCGAGGATCGTGAGATCGACATGCCCACCCCGAATCATCGCAAACGAATCAGCACTCGAAAAAAAACTGCTGCCAGGCAGGGTTGTAATCGTCTGTTTGCCCGCATTGATCAAGTCGGGGTCTTCTTCACCCTCAAACGGAAAAGGCCCAATGCCAAGCAAGCCATTTTCGGATTGCAAAACCACCGTCATACCCGCTGGAATGTAATTGGCGACGAGCGTCGGAATCCCGATACCCAAATTCACATAAAAACCGTCGTGAAGTTCCGCTGCGATGCGGCGCGCAATCTGGTGTCGATCAAACGGCATCTCACACCCCCACTTTTTCATCACGCGCGCGCACGGTCCGTTGCTCAATGCGCTTCTCGTAAGCAACACCCTCAAAAATACGCTTCACGTAGATTCCCGACGTGTGAACCTGGTCAGGATCCAGACCGCCAATCGGCACCAAACGTTCAACCTCAGCCACTGTGACGCTCGCAGCCGTTGCCATCATCGGATTGAAGTTGCGCGCGGTGGCACGATAAATCAAATTGCCTGATTCATCCCCAACGTGCGCTTTAATAATTGCCAGGTCCGCTTTAAGGGGCAACTCCAGGACATACTCGAGCCCGTCAATCACACGGGTTTCTTTGCCTTGCGCCACCTGTGTGCCAACGCCAGTACGGGTGAAGAAACCGCCAATCCCTGCGCCCCCGGCACGAACGCGCTCAGCGAGCGTGCCTTGGGGAATCAGTTCCACTTCCAGTTCACCCGCCAGATACTGCCGCTCAAAGGTCTTGTTCTCGCCCACGTAACTGCTGATCATCTTCCGAACCTGACGGGTCTGCAACAACAAACCCAAACCAAAGTCATCCACACCGGCATTGTTGCTGATAAACGTCAGGTCCTTCACGCCGGATTCCCGAATGGCCAGAATGAGGTTTTCCGGAATGCCACACAACCCGAAACCACCCGCCATAATGGTCATGCCATCTTTGAGCAAGCCGTCCAAGGCCGCTTCGGCATTTCTGACCCGCTTGTCGATCACCCCTGCCACCCTCCCCACGCTGGATGTTCCGCTCCCTTGCGCCATCATACTGAGGCTTTGAGGGAGTGTACCATGTTCAAATGGCACCCGGCAGGCGGAGCCCGCATAACAGCACGAACGCACAGATGAATGAACACACAGGCGCAGCCTTGGTGTCTATCACGCCACCACCACATCAAAACGGACCTGCCAGACGCGCTCGGATACGCGCGTCAACGTGTCGATTGTGCGCCAGGAACAAACCGATGCCTGATGCTTTCGCTCACCAGTCAAGGTGCGGGCTTCGGCGTCAACTGCACGGTCCACGTGCTTGCCAGGAAGCGTTCCTTGAGTGAGGCCAGGACCTCGCCTTCTGGCGTGATGGTGAGCATATCTGCGGTTGGGGGTTGGGCAAACCAGGTCTGCCAGGGCAAGCCGTCGAGGAGGCGTTCGCTGAGGCGGAAACTCGCGCTCAGGCGATAGGCAGCGGGTCCGGCCCGCGAAACGGTTGTGGACAGAGGCACAGAAAACGTGATGCCGTCGAGGGGCAGCGTCATGCGCCAGGGGCGATCGCCCGGGACCGCATCCGTGCTTGTCACCCCTTGCAGTTCCAGTTGCGTGAGACGCAGGCTCGCCCGTTTCAGATTGACCTGTGCCAGATACGGATGGGGCTGCAATGCTTGCCACGGTGCGGCCGCATCAGCCTTCCAGGCAAGTTGCCAACGGGGTTCGGCAGGCAGCAGGGTGAGGACGCCTGTGTAGGTAGACACACCGGCTTTGGCCTGCAACTCCGCCTTGATTTGCGCTTCATCGATCAACGCACCGTCCGCTCTGTGGCAATGCCCGCCGTGACACAGGCTATACCCGGGGGGCGGGTTCGCGGGATCAAAAGTGCCCCCACCACCACCGCCTGACTCAGACAACGATTCCAACACACAATCTTTCACGGTCAAAACAGCCTTGAATTCAGCCACCTTGCTCCCATCGCTCAACTTCCAGCGCCCTTGCGTGTCTTGGCGCCCAGCGCCCAACGCGGCACGCAAGACCACGCCATCTGCGTGAACGGTGGCAAAGCCCGTACCGGGTTGCCACGCACACCCGCTGAGCCCCGCAAGCACAATGGAAACATAGCAGCCGCGTATCACCGTTTGAGCCCCTCCGCGACGCGACGCACAACCTCCCGGATGTAATCGAGGTAAGTCTGGCCGCCGTCAAAATTGGTGCCGCCAGGCAACACCACTACCTTGGCTTCGGCGCGTTTTGCCAGCAACTCGGAAGCTGTGGTCGGCCAGTATGACTCTTGCAAGATGGCTTCGACACCGATTTGCCGCATCTGGGAAAGTACAGTCGCAACGTGGCCGGGCGAGGGCGGGATGCCGGGTTTGGGTTCGAGGTTGTTGATGCCTTCAAGGCCCAACCAGTCCAAAAGATAGATGAGGCTTTGGTGATAGGCTACAACTTGCCGTCGGTTGGCGGGAATTTTAGCGAAACGCTTGGCCTCGGCGGCGGCAAAATCCCGTGCGGTGGCGGCGAAGGCTTGCGCGCGCGCGCGGTACCCGGCGCGATGGGCGGGGTCGCTGGCCACCAGGCGTTCGGCAAGAGCGAGAGCAATCAGGGCACCGTTGCGGGGATCCACCGTAAAGTGGGGGTTGCCGCCAGGATGGAGGTCGCCCATCGAGCGATCGATTCGCAATTGTGGAACCTGCTTGAGCGGCACCACGGTGGACGCATCAAAATAGCCGTTGGTGCCCGGCTGGATCCGGCCATTGCGCGCACCCGTGAGCAACGTGGGCAGCCAACCAACCTCCAGCTCCAAACCGTTTAGAACGAGCAGATCAGCCCGGTTCAGGTACAGAATCAAATGGGGGCGGGCATCCACAAAGTGGGGGTCTTGCGTGGGATAAGCCATTGCGCTCACCTGTACGTGCTCACCGCCTACCTCGCGGGCGATCGCCGCGAGATCAGGCAAGGTCGCCACCACGTTGACACGGGCCTCAGCCGCCTCCACGGGCCACCACAACGCAACTGCCAGCAAACCGCCCCACCAGAAACGTGCCTTGGATCCCACTGCGATCCTCCCTCTAAAACTTGTGCGCGCCATGCGCCCCGGTCACCGTCTCCATCGTCAACATGGCAGCATAAATGGGCTCAGGACGCCACGTGGGCTGATCCAGCGACCCCTGCAAACGAAAACGACTGAACTCCGTGGGCCAAAAAGTCACATTCCACGCGTACCGCGTGCGATCGCCCACCCAATCCGGATCCAGCGGATCATTGCTCACACCACTCACCCGCTCCGCCCGCACAGCGGTCGCCCACTGCTGAGCAAAACGCCAAAACACCGTGGCATAGCCCCCGTGATCCTCAAGCAATGCCCCCGGCTGCTGCCGCCGACGCACCATCGCTTCAACCGTCCCAGACACCACGTTAAATGTCGACCCTTCCACCGGCCGCCACTTCACATAAATATCCGTGCCCAAAATGTCCGTGCGATTGCTCCGACCACTGCCATTGGGCCCCGTCGCCCCATTCAGGCCCCACGCAAGCGACCAATCGGGGGATAGCGGAAAAAACTGCCTCAACGCCGTGGTCCACTGCACATCCAAAGGCGACGCGACACCCAGATTCTCATTGCCGAAAAAGCTGCGCGCCGTCGCCCCACCCTTCGCCTCGGTCGCAGACACCACCCACTCGCAATACCAAGGCAAAGGCATTAACCACGATAACTCACTGCCGAGGCCCCGGTTGCCTTCGCTACCCATGAACTTGCCGATGACGAGCGTTTGATCAACGAACTCCCACGTGTGGGGATGCGTCGCATTCACTCGCCCGAAACGCGTCAAAAATTGCCCGATGCGCGCCTGCAAATCAAAGGGCGCCGCCAAACTCGTGGCGTAAGCCTCCTCAATCTCCACCCCGTTTTGCGCATACACCAGATTGCTGTCAAAACGCCAAAAAGGATCAACTGGCGCCCCCAACGCAATCTCCAATTGCTGCAAGTTAAACCCGTTCACCCGCGGATCATGCGCACCCGTCTGCAT
>Ga0079301_1001436_pt1 | contig 10956 bp, 12 predicted proteins | sample Wag4_2014_7_11_3_FD_74797 | JGI IMG/M metagenome (GOLD analysis project Ga0079301, IMG submission 74797) | Fresh water mixed with fracking chemicals microbial communities from Ohio, USA - Utica-2 Time Series FC 2014_7_11 | ecosystem: Engineered > Industrial production > Chemical products > Input...
GCCTCAGACCATCCGGATTTCGCGGTAGCGCGGCTGCGGTTTTCGGGGGGGCGGGCGGCTGCCATCACGGCATCCCGCGTTTCCATTGCCATGGAAAGGCGGCTCCGCGTGCTGGGGACCGAGGGCGAAATGGCGGTGGATTTCCTCACGCGCTCGCTCGGCGTGCTGCGGCGCGGCGGGGTGGAGGCGGTTGAGACCATGCCGGGCCATGGCCTGGACCGCGCCACCTGGACGGATCATGACAGTCTGGAAGCCGAACACGCGGCCTTCATCGCAGCCTGCCAGGGGCGTGGCCCGGTGGTGGTGGATGGGGCTGCCGGGCGGCGCGCGTTGAAATGGGCACTCGCGATTGAGGAAGCGATAAAGGCCAACGGCTGATCCCCTCTTGCCGCCGCGCGATTCCGGGCGGAGCATCGCTGCCGTTTGAGTTGGGGAAACGCGATGAAGCCAAGAATAGCGATTTTCGGTGCGGGTGCGGTGGGCGGTTATGCCGGCGCGCATATGGTCCAGGCGGGGGAGGATGTGACCTTCATTGACCCCTGGCCCGAGCATGTGGAGGCGATGCGAAAGGACGGCCTGCGCATCACCCATTTGCGCGATGTGCCGGAATTCACGGTGAAGCCGCGCGCGCTGCATTTGACGGAAGTGCAGGCGCTGGCAAAGGAAAAGCCGATTGATATCGCCTTCATGTGCATGAAATCATATGACACTGCCTGGGCGACGACGATGATTGCGCAGTATCTCTCGCCCAATGGCTATGTTGTATCTTTGCAGAATTGCATCAATGAGGAAGTGATCGCAGGCATTGTCGGCTGGGGCCGCGTGTTGGGGGCGATTGCCAGCCTGATCACGGTGGAATTGGCCGAACCTGGCCATGTGCGGCGCGCGGCAGGCAAAAGCGGTGCGTCACATACGGTGTTTCGCGTGGGCGAACCGCATGGGCGGATTTCGCCGCGCGCGGAACATATCACGAAGCTCGTGGGGCTAACCGATAGTGCTTTGACCACCAGCAATCTTTGGGGTGAGCGCTGGTCCAAACTGGTTGCCAATGTCATGGGCAATGGGCTTTCTGCCTGCACGGGGCTGACGACCCGCGACATGGTGGCCGATGATGCCATTCGCGGCTTTGCGGCTCGTTTGGGGTCTGAGGCGATCCGGATTGGTCAGGCGTTGGGTTATGATCTGGAAGAAGTGTTCCACCTTGACCCCGAGATCATCGCCCGCGCTGGTGAGGGCGATGCGGCGGCGCGCCAGACCTATGATGAGCACCGCTTGGCCGAAACATCCAAGGGTGGCGGTGGCGCGCATCGGCCATCCATGGGCCAGGATATGGTGAAGGGCCGCCGGACGGAGATTGAATATCTGAACGGCTTTGTCGTGGATAAGGGCGCCACGATTGGCATTGATGCGCCGGCCAATGCGGCGCTCACTGATATCGTCAAGCGTGTCGAACGCGGTGACGCCAAGCCAAGCCCTGAATTGATTCGCGGGCTGCGTTTGAATTGAGATCGTAGCTTTTTCAGACAAAATAAGGAGGAAAACGATAATGATGAATCCGATGGCACTGACAGGCAAGACCATCATCGTGACTGGCGCGGGGCAGGGGATTGGCCGCGCCATTTCCGAATTGGTGCTGGGGCTTGGCGGCAATCTGGTGATGGTGGAACGCAACCGCGAGACCCTGATGCAGGTGGCGGAAGACTTGGTTGGCGATCACACCATGGCCATTGAAGGCGATGTGAGTGAGGAAGAATTTGGGCCGCAATGCGTGGCGGATGCCGTGGCGCGCTTTGGTGCCGTGCATGGGCTGGTGAATTGCGCCGGCATCACGCGCCCCGCGATGATCGAGAAAATGACGCTCCGCCAATGGCAGGAAGTGATCAATGTGAACCTGACGGCCTGCCATTTGATGCAGCAGGCGGTGGGCAAGCACATGATTGAACGTGCGCGTGCTGGGGAAGAACGCCCCGGTGCTATCGTCAATATTTCTTCCACCGCGGGCAAGCGTGGCAGCATTGGCCAGGTGAATTATTCCGCCGCCAAGGCCGGGCTTTTCGGCGTGACCATGACAGCGGCGAGCGAATGGGCGCGTTATGGTATTCGCGTGAATAGTGTTGGCTTCGGCACGGTGGAAACACCAATGACCGAGGTGATCCGTTCAGAGCGTTTCCGTGAACGGACGCTGGCGCGTATTCCGCTTAATCGCGTGGCGCTGCCATCGGAAGTGGCGCCCTTGATCTGCTTCCTGCTGTCCGATGGGGCTTCCTTCATCACCGGGCAGAATTGGGTGCAGTGCGGTGGGGCGCATATGCAGCCCTGAGGCTGATGAGAGCAGATCACGTTCAGATGGAATCATCTGAACGTGTGAAGATGCTCGAAAAACAACCATGTAGAGCGGGTTGCGTGAACCCATGTGAACACAACACGCTCTAAGGCAGCGCGGCGAGTACCGCCGCTGCTGCCGCTTCCGATGGCGCGCCTTCCGGCGCGTGGAGTTTTGCCAGGGTTGCCGCGAAGCCCTGGCGCTGTGCGGCGGTGAACGCCTCATCCTGCAAAAGCGGCAGTAACGCGCTGGTAATTTTTTCTGGCGTGCAATCTTCCTGTATGCATTCTGGCACCACTTCCCGCCCGCAGAGCAGATTAACCAGCGAGGCATGCGGCACCTTGACCAGCCGCCGCGCAATTGCCGCCGTGATGGGATTGACGCGATAGGCAACGATATGCGGCACCCCGGCCACCGCCATCTCCAGCGATGAGGTGCCGGATTTGATCAAGCCCGCGCCATTTTCCGCCGCCGCCGCAAAGGCATCATGCTTATCGGCCAGGTCTTCCACCAGAATGGGCGAAGCGGGCCAGGATGCCGCCGCATCGCGCACCAGCGACGCCACAATGGGGGAGACAGCGATCACTGGCCTCAGCGCAGGGTTTTGCGGCAGCAAGGATTGCAGGGTGGCACCAAAAATCGGCAGCAGGCGTGTGGCTTCAATGCGTCGGCTGCCGGGCATGATGATCAGCGGGCTATCGGTTGCCGCCAGCCCATGGCGGGCGCGGAAACGCGCGGCATCGCCCTGATCCACCCCGCTTTCCAGCACGGGATGGCCCACGAAAGTCACGGGAATGCCTGCCGCTTCGAAAAACGCGGGCTCGAAAGGCAGCAGGCACAGCAAATGATCAATCTTGTGCCGGAGTTTCTTGACGCGCCCGGGCCGCCAAGCCCAAACCTGCGGTGCAACGTAATGCATGACCGGGATGCCGCGCGGCTTCACGGCCTCCGCAATGCGCAGCGTAAAGCCGGGGCTGTCAATCGTGACCAGCAGGGCGGGTTGGCGCGTGAGGATATCGGCTTCGGTCTCTGCCAGGCGGCGCTTCAATTGCCGGATGCGGGGCAGCACTTCCAGCAAGCCCATCAGCGCCAATTCGCGGTAGGGAAAAAGGCTTGGCATGCCTTGTTCGGCCATGCGTTCGCCGCCAATGCCGGCGAAGCTCAAATCAGCGCGCGTCTTGCGCAAAGCCGCGATCAGCCGCGCGCCGAGCACATCGCCCGAAGCCTCGCCAGCGATGATATAAATCAGCGTCATGCAAAGCTGACGGGCTTGGGTGAGCCGAAGGGCGCCCTTGGCCAATCGCGGTGATTGAGCACGGCGCCATCGCGCCGCACGGCCTCAATCAGGCTGGGATCGAGCGTGCAAAACACCCAGCCCGGCGCATCCATCTGCCCTTCGGCGAGGATACCATCGGCGGGAAAGCCACGATCCATTGGGCCAAAAACGCCAGCGCGACCGTGATTGACATCGAGCGCGGCGGACCAGGGCGCTTCACCAACCGTTGGCGTGATCGCGACATAGCATTGGTTTTCCAAGGCGCGGGCTCGCGCAGAGAAATGCACGCGGTTGAAACCAGCGAGCGTATCCGTGCAGCTCGGCGAAAGGATCAGCCAGGCGCCGGCCATCACCTGCACCCGCGCGTGCTTTGGGAATTCGATATCATAGCAGATGGAAATGCCGATCCGGCCCCAGGGCGTGTCAAACACATTGGGGTCGGTGCCTTGGCTAATGCCCCAGCGCTCAGTCTCGAAGCGCGTCATGGCGCGCTTATCCTGAAAGGCGATGAGCCCTTCCGGCGTGATCAAGGGTGCGCGATTGATCACACGGCCATCGGGTGCGCGCATCGGCAAGCTGCCGGGCTGCAGCCAGATGTGGTGGCGTCGCGCGGCATCGCGCATCGCGCTAAGGATGTCTGGTGCGGCGGTGATCATCGCGGCAAGCTCGGCGGCTTCGGTTGCCTCGCCACCATTCAGCCCAGCGCCGAGTTCCACGGCGGCATATTCCGGCAATACCAGCAAATCCGCGCGCGCGCGGCCTTCTTCCAGCCAGCGATCTAGCCCGGCGGCGAAAGCGGCGATGGAGGCCGGGCGACCCACCGGATATTGCAGCAAGCCAAGGCGGATGGGTTGCGCTTCCGTCATGAAAGCCGCTTGGTCCAGAAGGAAAGCACATGCGGGGTTTCGCGCGTATCGTCCACTTCGCGCCAGGACATCACGGTTGACATATCCGGCCGCGCCTCATAGCCGCGATTGCGCCAAAACCCATCCAGCGGCGTGTAGTCGCGTGGCCGGCGCGGGTCATTTTCATTGCGCACTACGGAACAGAAGGCTGCGATGGAAAGCCCGAGGCGCCGCGCATGGGCTTCGCGTTCCTGAAAGAAGCGCACGCCCGCGCCCTGGCCGCGATATTCGGGTAACAAAACGCTCTCACCGAAATAGCAGAGGCTCGCCCCATCCAGCCCAGCACTGGCCCAGGATGCGCGGAGCTTATCGCTCGCTTCCTGCCCTGGCTGGCAGGTCGCCATGCCAACCGCTTCCCCTTGCGCCGTGCTGGCTGCAACCACCAGGGCACCCGGGCTTTGTGCGTAGGCTGCAAGGTAGCGCGCTTCATAGGCTGCATCACCGTCGTACAAATAAGGCCATTCGCGAAAGACACGAATGCGCAGACCGGCCAGCGCATCAAGCCGCGCGGTAAGCGCGGCGCCACACAGGGTTTCGAAAATCAAAGGGGCAGGGGGCATGGTGGGCTTCTAGCCGAGAAAACTGTGCGACGGAATCATACTGTGCCTGCAGCAAGCGCAGCCTTGTCACGCGCCGCTTGCAGAAAGGCGGCCAGCCCTTCTTCCACCACGGCGCGGTCCAGATCGCGCAGGATGAAAACGATGCGGGAATGCCGATCATGCCCAGCCGGCCAGGCGGCAAGGCGTTCCGGCGGGTGAAACACATGTTGCACGCCATGCAGCACCACAGGACGATCCTCCCCTTCCAGATTCAGGATGGCCTTCATGCGAAGGATGCTGGCGCCGCGCGTGATGGCGAGCATTTCAAGCCAGGTCGCCAGACCTTCCCAGGGCAGCGGATTGGTGAAGGTGAGACCAAAGGCCTGAATGCGCGCATCATGGCGGTTCGGGTCGTGGTGATGGTCATGATGATGATGATGCGCAGCCTCCGCCGCCAGCCAATCCGCGACTTCGGCGATCTTGCCGGCAGGGTCAAAGCCGCCCGCGCCAAACAGGAAATTCGGCGGGACATCGCCCTCCATAACGCGCCTGATCGGTGCGCCGGGATTGAGCGCATGCAGGCGCGCTTCAAGCGTGCTGATTTGATCAGTGCTCGCGATATCCGTCTTGCTCAGGATCAGCCGGTCGGCCACGGCGGCCTGCTTCACGGCTTCAATTTGGGTGTCCAGCGTCGCAGCGCCAAGCACCGCATCCACCACGGTCACCACGCCATCAAGCCGGAAGGATCGCAGCGCCACCGGGTCGCTCATCAGCGTTTGCAGAATGGGCGCGGGATCAGCCAGGCCCGTGGTTTCAATGAGCACACGGTGAATTTCATGCCCGGCTTCGGCCTTCAGCGCCAAATCACGGAGTGCCCGCTGCAAATCGCCGCGAATGGTGCAGCACAGGCATCCGGCATTGAGCAGCATGGCATCTTCATCAAGTTTTTCGACCAGCAGATGATCCAGCCCAATCTCGCCAAATTCATTGATCAGCACGGCGCTGCCGGCCATGTCCGGATGCTTCAGTAGCCGGTTCAACAGCGTGGTCTTGCCTGCGCCCAGAAAGCCGGTCAGCACCGTGACAGGAATGAGATTCATGTGCGGTAAAGCGCCTCCGGGTCCAGCAGCGGCTCCGCTATATTGGCCAGCGCATCGCCGCGTGGGGCGCGGTAGAAGCAAGTGCGCCGCCCAGTATGGCAAGCAACGCCATGCTGATCCACAAGAAGCAGAATCGTATCGCCATCGCAATCAAGCCGGAGGTCCACGAGCATCTGCACCTGGCCGGATGTTTCGCCCTTGCGCCACAGCGCCTTGCGGGAACGCGAATAATAGCAGACCCGGCCGGTTGAGAGGGTCTCGGTCAGGCTTTCCGCATTCATCCAGGCCATCATCAGCACTTCGCCCGTATCATGCTGCTGGGCGATAGCGGGAATGAGCCCCGCTGCATCGGGCTTCAGCGCGGCAAGCAAGGCCATTCGGGCGGCTTCGGGGACAGGCACGGCGATCTGTGTCATTGCCGGTTTATAACACTGGCGACTTCTGGTAGGAAGCGCCATGCATGGTTCTGGTCATTCTATGACAGCGCTGGAAAAGGCCGAGGCGCTTTGCCAAAAGCGTGGTGTGCAGCTTACGCCGCTTCGCCGCGATGTGTTGCGCCTGGTGCTGGAGGCTGAGGCGCCAATTGGCGCCTATGCGCTGCTTGATCAATTGAAGGAGAGCCGCGCCAAGGCCGCGCCGCCCACCGTGTATCGTGCGCTGGATTTTCTGTTGGAACAGGGCCTGATCCACCGGCTGGAAAGGCTGAACGCCTTCATGGGCTGCGCGGAAGCCCTTGATGGGCATGATCACCATCACGATCACGCGCATGATCATCCGCATCAGTTCCTGATTTGCCGCGGCTGCGGTACCACGCGAGAGATTTCAGATCATGCCGTGGCGGCGGCGATTGCGGCGGCTGCAGCGCGTGGCGGTTTTTCAGCACCGCGTGCCACGGTGGAAATTGAAGGGCTTTGTGCCCAATGTGGTCATGCCGGCCTGCCCGATGGCAGATAATTGAATTGCCAGAATTGTTCCATGCTTGTTAGCATCTTCCCGAAGTGATGAGTGGGAGAGTGTGATGGTGTTTCGTCTCATGGGTCGCGCCCTGTCCGCCGGGGCGTTTGTGCTGGTTTTGGGCTCGGCTTCTGTGTCCTCCGCACAAGGCTCAGCCATCAATGGCGACACCTTCACCGCCGGTACAACGGGCGCCTTGGCACGGCTTTGCGGAGCAACTGCTCAGGAACCTGCTTATGCTGCGGCGATTCATTTCTGCCACGGGCTGCTGGTGGGCTCTGGGCAGACCAGCGATATGATGCATCAACGCCAAGGCACGCGCCCGGGCTTCTGCCTGCCGTCACCTTCCCCCACTCTGGATCAGGTGGCGGCAAGTTTTGTTGCCTGGTCTGCCATCAATCCACAGTTCAGCGGCACGCGCGCGGCGGATGGGCTCATGCGTTTTGCCGCGGCACAATACCCCTGCAGCGCCGCTTCGGCGCGGCGTTAGGAAGGGCGCGATGCGCGGCGTGACTCGCCGAAGGGGAAGGGGGGCGGTGCGGCAAGCATGGCTGGCTTTGCTGTTGCTTGGACCATTCTTTTGCCAGGCAGCTTTGGCGCGTGAGGATGTGCGGTTGGCCAATTTGCCGCGCGATTTTCAAAGCTGGGCGATCTGGCGCGCTGATGACGCAAGCCTTTCCGAAACAGCAAAAGGCCCTTCGCCCGTGCAGGCTTTGCATGGCGCAGATTTCTGCTTGGGCGCGATGCTTGATGCGGGGACAGTGCGGGGCATGGCTGGCGGGCTGCCGCTTCACGCGATGGCCTATTGCCCCACAATTGTTGCAGCGTTGCGCAGCATTGGACAAGAAACTCGCGCTTTCAGACCCGTCAGTACAGATCGGCCAAGCCCCAGCCTGCCGACTGTATCGCAAAGCATGTGTTCGCCAGTCATTCGTAATCGATAAGGATACTTCAATGACCAAGCACTGGAAGTTATGTGTGGCTGCGTCTGCCTTCCTTGTCCTTTCCGGCTGCGCCGACATGACCGATAAGCAGCGCAGCACTGCGATTGGCGCCGGGGCGGGCGCACTTGGCGGGGCGGCGATTGGCTCCTTTTCTGGCAATGCTGGCTGGGGCGCGCTGATTGGTGCTGGCGTTGGCGCGGCGGGCGGCTTGGCGGTTGGCCAATCGCGGGAAAATGAACGGCGCGCCTATCAGCGTGGCGTGGAAACAGGCCGCAGCCAGCGCTGAGAATATCGGGCCGCCCCATTGATCGGGCGGCCCTTTTTGCGGTGCTATTTCGGCAGCGTCGCCAAGCCCTGCGTCAGATCAGCGATCAGATCGCCCACATCTTCAAGCCCGATATGAATACGTACAGTGAAGCCACCCAAATCCGGGCTGGTTGCAGTGCGGGTGATGAAGCCGGTGGTGGGCAGTGCAAGACTTTCAAACCCGCCCCAGGAAGCGCCAATGCCGAAAAGCTTGAGGTTATCAATAAAGTTGAAGATATCCGCTTCCGTATAATATGGCTTGAACACCACGCCGAACAGGCTGCACGCGCCGGTGAAATCACGCTGCCACAACGCATGTTGTGGGTGCGATGGCAGGGCAGGGTGCAGCACACGCAGCACTTCCGGCCGGTTCTCAAACCAGCGCGCCACGTCAAGCCCGCTTTTTTCCTGCTGCTTCAGGCGAATGGGCATGGTGCGCGCCCCACGCAGCGCCAGCCAGCAATCATCCGGCGCGGCGAAATGCCCCATCTGAGAAGCCGCGCCGCGCACAATCTCATAATCCTTTTCGCTATTCACCGTGATGGAACCGAGCAGCACATCCGAATGCCCGCCGACATATTTTGTCAGCGCCTGGATCGAAACATCCACGCCATGCTGGAAGGGCATGAAGTGGTGAATGCCCCAGGTATTGTCCATCATCACCACGCATCCCGCCGCATGGGCTGCGCGTGCAATGGCCGGCACATCCTGCACTTCGAATGTGTGGCTGCCAGGGCTTTCGGTATAGACCACCTTGGTATTGGGGCGGATCAGGGCGCGGATGCCGGCCTCATCAATCAGTGGATCGTAATAAGTGGTCTCAACTCCCCAATCCTTGAGCAGGCCATTGCAAACATTGCGCGCGGGGCCGTAAGCGGAATCCGGCATCAGGCAATGATCGCCGGTCTTGAGGTATGCCATCAGCGGCACCGTCACCGCCGCCAAACCCGTGCCAACCAGCACGCAGCGTGTGCCGCCTTCAATTTCCGCGACCACATCTTCCAAAGCATATTGCGTAGGACCGCCGGCGGTGCCGTAAGTCATGACGCGGTTCCACTTATCCTTCTGGAAGGTGCGGCGCGATTCGGAATTCGGGTGCAGCACGGTGGAGCCGCGATGCACGGGCGGATTGACGAAACCATGCGCACGCGTTCCCGCGCGCCCGGCATGAGACATGCGGGTGGCAAAGCTGTGCCCGTGTTTGTCGTTGTTGTCGGCCATATCAGCTACTCTTTTCCTTGTGGGTTTCGGGCCTGCCGGCCCATTCGGTCCAGGAACCATCATAAATTGCGGCATCACCAAGCCCGGCCTGCTTGAGCCCGAGTGCGAGGATGCAGGCGGTAACACCCGTGCCGCAGCTGGTGACGATGGGCTTGGCGCCATCCGCCCCAGCGGCAGCAAAACATGCGCGCAGCGCCGCGGCATCCTTCATGGTGAAATCGGCATTAAGCAATTCATTGAAGGGCAGGCTTCTGGCACCTGGCATATGCCCGGAAGGCAAGCCGGGGCGCGGTTCCGGTGCGGTGCCGTCAAAGCGGCCTTTTGTTCGTGCATCCAGGATCAGCGCATTGCCTTGCGCGATGATGCGCTTCACATCGCCAATGCCCTTCACCAGATCGGCGCGGAAATCAGGTGTGTAGACCTGGGCCACGGCGGCTTCGGCATCGCCGCTTTCGGTCGCGCGACCTTCGGCCAGCCATTTCGGCAAGCCGCCATCCAGCACAGCGGCCTTCTCATGCCCGAACAGCTTCATCAGCCACCAGCCGCGCGCCGAAGATTGCAGCCCTTTCTGGTCATAGAAAATCACGCGCGTTGCGTTGCTGATGCCCAACTCTCCCATCAGGCGTGCGAAGCGCCCGGCAGTCGGTGCCATATGCGGCAGGGTGGTGTCGGGATCAGCCACCACATCAATATCGAAGAAGCGCGCGCCCGTGATATGCGCCTCGCGATATTTGGTCAGGCCATCAAAGGGCTCATTCGGCAGATACTTGGTGGCGTCAAACACCATCAGATCAGGCGCACCAAGCGCGCCGGCCAGCCACTCGGTTGAAACCAGATCATGCATGGATCAATCCTCCACCAGTACCAGGGAAACGCGGCGATTCTGCCTGCCCTTGTTTTCGATTTTCGTGACCTCAACGCGGCCGATCTCGCCGGTATGGCGCACATGGGTTCCGCCACAGGGTTGCAGATCAATCGGTGCATCGGCACTGCCAATGTGCACCAGGCGAATGCGCCCAGCGCCACGCGGCGGCTGCACGGAAAGCGTGCGCACCAGGCTGGGGTTGGCATCAAGTTCCGCTTCGGTGATCCATTCCTGCGTGATAGGATGATTGGCGGCGATCAGGGCGTTCAGCCCTTCGGTCAGGCTTTCCTTGCTGGGCGGTTCCGGCAGATCAAAATCAAGGCGCGATTTCTCAAGTCCGATCTGCCCGCCCGTGACACCCGCGCCCGGGATCAGGCTGCACAGCAAATGGAGCGTGGTGTGCATGCGCATCAGGCGAAAGCGCCGTGGCCAATCAAGCGCGAGCGTGACGGTCGCGCCCACCTCCGGCAAGGCAGCGCCGGCTTCCGGCACATGCAGCACAGAATCTTCCGGCCCTTTGGTG
>Ga0079301_1001439_pt1 | contig 10935 bp, 9 predicted proteins | sample Wag4_2014_7_11_3_FD_74797 | JGI IMG/M metagenome (GOLD analysis project Ga0079301, IMG submission 74797) | Fresh water mixed with fracking chemicals microbial communities from Ohio, USA - Utica-2 Time Series FC 2014_7_11 | ecosystem: Engineered > Industrial production > Chemical products > Input...
GCTCAGGACTTGATACCGATTCTTCAACCAATGATTTAGCTGCGCAATGTATTACAGTGTTAACACCCACTAATGCTGCAACAAGTGCTGGCTTATCTAAGATACTGGCTTGAATAAGGCTAGCCCTGGAATCTATTGCCTTACTATGCCCGGTAGATAGGTCATCTACTACAACTACTTGATACCCGTGATCTAGTAGGTATGCAGTAAGTACAGAACCAATAAAACCAGCACCACCTGTAATCAATAATTTTTGACTCATTTAATTACCAACTGCTAAAAACACACCAATTAATGCAAGAATAAAGGCAGATGCTGAAAGAAGGGTTAACACCTTGCCCTCACTTAAACCTTTATTTAAAAGTAGGTGAGATAGGTGATCTCTTCCCCCTTCAAATGGAGATTTGCCTTTAACCACCCTACTTATTACAACCTGTGTTATATCAATTACTGGAATAGCAAAGATAAGTAAGGTAACTAATACTCTGATGATTTCAGTATCAGAATTAACATCTACTCTAATTGATATCGCAGCAAGTAAAAATCCTAAATACAACGCCCCGGCATCACCAAGATAGATTGACGCAGGCCGCCTATTCCAAAATAAAAATCCAACACAAGCAGCAACTACTGCCATACAAAGTGCTGCAACAAGATATTGGCCATTTAGGTAACTTAAGATAAACAGGGAAAGTGAAATAACAATTGATAAGCTTGTTGCCAGCCCATCCATATTATCCATAAAGTTAAGAGCATTTATTATGGTTACCACCCAGATGGATGTTAAAAGCCCATTAATCCAAGGATTATCAAATAACTTAACTCCACCATCTGATAGGTAAAGCATTAGTGAGGTGATAACTCCAACCCCACTTTGAGCAATAAATCTAGGCCAAGGTCGTAGTTGGTAGAGATCATCTAATAAGCCGATAAAGGCAATAGCTAATGATGGAAGTATTAACCCAAGAAAAAATTGGTTTTTTAAATCAATTGAGATTGTTGTAAACAGTATAAGTAGTGACCCAAGAGTTATTGGGGTGGCAACTGCCAGGCCACCAAGGTATGCAACAGGGGATGCTTGTAGCTTTCTGCCGCCTGGATAATCTAATAATTTAGCACCCCTTGCAATCTTTCTAAAAATAGGGGTAATACTAAATGCCGCTATTGCAACAATTAGCAGGATAAAAAGGTACTGAAGTCGGTTAAGCGTCATTAGCTTTTAAATACTCTGCAATCTCAATTATTACCTCATCCAAACTCTGCTTTGGCTGCCAACCTACTACCTTTTTAATCTTTGAAATATCCGGAACTCTTCTTTGTGGCTCTTCAAAATGATCACCAAATACCTCAGAGTGCTTCTTATAGATAATCTCAGATGATGAGTTAGTTAACTTGATAACCTTTTGAGCAAGCTCAGTTATTATGATCTCATTGGTAGAGCCAATATTAAAAGCTTGGCCAATACTTTCCTTTGAATCCATCAGTAATACCAAAGCTTCTACCACATCTGTTGCTGAGCAAAATGTTCTACTTTGTGTACCATCACCATAAACAGTAAGTGGTTGATTACTAACTGCTGCCTTCACAAACCTAGGCAACACCATCCCATAACTGCCAGATTGGCGTGGACCTACTGTATTAAAAAACCTAGCAATACTTACTGGAAGTGACTTATGCTTATAAAGCTCAAAGGCATGCAACTCATCCATTGCTTTAGCCTCTGAGTAACTCCACCTGGCAATTTCAGGAGATCCTAGAAATCTATCTGAATCCTCCTTTAGGGGCATATTTGGGTTTTTACCATAAATTTCAGAGCTTGATGCCAGTAATGTTCTAGCGCCAACATTTGCAGCCGCATTTAATACTATTTGGCTACCTCTGAGATTTACTTCAAAAGAGGCGATTGGGTGATTGTTAATTTTCTCAACCCCTAATGTTGCAGCAAGATGATAGCAATGTGTTATATGTTTCATCAATTTTGTGACTAATTCTTTGTCTAATATTGAGCCTTTAATAATTGATAAGTTACTGAATTTGCTTAATTGACTTAGATTTTCTCCACTGTTCCCACTAAAATCATCTAGAACTACTACGGGCCGATCTTGCGATATTAGATATCCAGCAAGGTGTGAACCTATAAAACCAGCTCCACCTGTAATGAGAATCTTCATGAATTTATCTTAATTGCTTGACCTTTTTTATACCTAGTTTCACAGGATACAAGCCGAAAGGCCGGCTCCCTCAATTAGAGAGAGCCGGCCTTTACAGGCTTAGAAGTTACTTATCTTTTTAGGATCAACTTCTGTAGTGCTTGGATCTGCTTGTTGATTGACGCAATTAGCGAAACAATCGACTTCAGAACCTCTTCATTTGTTACTCCACCGCTTGATGCGATTTTGTAAGGAACTGTTTGTGCAGCTTGCGCATAAGTTGAACTGTTGAACTTAGGCAAGTCAACTGACAACTGATATGAACCAGCAGTTGCACCAACGATGAACTTGTAAGTCTTTACACCCTTACTGAATTTATCGGTAGATGTAGGCGCTGAGACAGCAGTCATGTTAGATCCTGCAATTGCAGGAGCATTCGCAGTACCTGTTCCATCAGCAGCAGCACCACCAAGGTATGTCAGGTCGTTAACTGCATTACCCTTTGATGATTTAGCTGTAATTGTTAGTGTAGCTATATCACCGGGTACATAAGATGCCTTGTCAAGTGAAGCTGAATAATTTACAGCTGTACCACGGCACTCAACTGTATAAACAGGTGAATCAATAACGTCGTTTGTTGCATTGGTTACACGCAACTTAAATGAACCACTGCCTTCTACATCATTGCATACTATTGATCCTTCTGCTGGACCAGCAGATGAAGTATCAGTAGTTCCTGCTGAAGATGATGCAAATGCATCAGTTGTGGTATCAACGGTCGAGACAGTTACACCATTTACAGCATTTCCTGCTGCATCATAGGCACTGAAATTGAAAGCTGATGATGTTGTAGCATTCTTTTTTGCTAGAACTAGATCAGCACCCTCAACCTTAATCACTTTACCTTGAAGTTTTATCGATTTTTTACCGAATTCAACTCCATTGGCTGTAAGTGTCACTGTACATGAGAATGGCGCATTGGCTACAGATCGAGATATGAAAATCTCATCGTATGAACCATAAGCACCAGATGCACTTGCAGATAAATATGAAGTGGCGGCATTAGTTAGACCTACTAAACAACCACCAGTGGCCGTAGCAGTAATAACAGTTGAAGTTGACATAGCTACGTTATTTCCATCGTAAAGGTCAAAATTAATACGACCGTTTGTTGGATTAGCTACTGATAAAGCTGCAGCCACATCGACATCATTTGTTGGATCTGCTGTTGTACCCGCCTCAACAACACTTACAAATGAATTACCTGCGTCAACAACGCCTACAGCAGTAGCTGATTTAATTAAAACAATTAATTCAGCAGCTTTTGTTCCAGCTGTTGCAGCGCTAGATGATACATAAGAAGTTATTGTCATGGAAGAGGAACCTGCATCCGGTACAAAAGTTATGTAGTTAACTTCATCTCCATAAACGAAACTTGTTGATGAAGCTAAGCCTGCATCAGGGGCTGTAGGTGTAAGCGATACATCCAAAACTGAACCTGATATTTTTCCACCAGAAACTGTCAACTTAGCTTCTGCATCAGTACCGGCAACTGTTTTAATTGTTACAGAACCAGCGGCTGAAATAGTCATAGTCTGATCAGTACCCGTACCAGCTGGTGCAACAATCACACCAGTACCAGTTACTCCCGCCGTTACGAAGACGCCAGTAGTTGCATTCGCCGCAGGCATTGAAACTACAGAGAGAAATCCCGCTGTAAGCGCCGACGCCGCAACTAGTGCAATGCGTTGCTTAATTGTCTTTTTAGACATTTTTTTCCTTTCGTTAGTCGAGTTAGGGGCTTTCCCTATCTCGGCTCGAAGATCTTGTTAGATCTTCTAATTCCGTCCTCCCCTGGCACACACGTGTAATGCCAATGAAGTGCGGAAATCTAGTTATTCAGTAGGTGCTGACCCACCATCTGTTTGCTCTAGTACTTGCAGTATTAGAGCCACAGTCTCAAGTTGTGCTACGGAAAGTTGCATGTGATCTGCGTACTCAGTAGCGGTAATACTCTGGGTATTAACTACTGGCTTCACAGCAGGAGCCTCTGGTGCTACCGGGGCTGGGACTACTGGCAGATCTTGGTTGTTAGAAAGCTGGGATGAAGAGGTAGTAATAGAGGTATTAGGTTCATTACCAGTTAGTGAGTTAAGACCAAGGAAAGCAGTTAGAACTAAAATAAATGTGAGTGCAATCTTTGATGATTTACCAGCAAGCTCTGCTGCTTTCTTATAGGTTGTAGATAAAAGATCTAATGCAGTTAGGCCGCGCTCTTCATCAATAATAAGCTCAGATAGAACCTTGCGAAGGGAAGCACGAGCACGAGAGACTGTGTGGCGAACTGCGGACTCTTTAATACCAAGCTCTTTAGCAATCTCAGCAGTTGAACGTCCTTCAACCTCCCACATCACAAGAGCAGCACGCTCTGCTGGGGATAGTAAGGAAAGTGCTTGACGAATAATTGCAGCATCCTCGGCGGCAGAGATCTGGGCTGAGTGATCTCCTAAGACCTGCCAGGTGGATTCAACCTCAGCGGCTACATCATCTAATGCCACAAGATTTGGCCTACGGTTTTCGGCGCGGAATAGATCAATACATAGATTTTCAATGGTGCGGTGCAGGTAGGAAAGGCCGTGATCATCACTTGATAGCTCAGGGGCTGCAAGCATGAACTTAACAAGAGCCTCTTGGGTGATCTCTTCAGCTTTTGCCTTATCTTTCACAATCCGATTGGCATGGGCAATAAGCTCTGCTCGGTTTTGTGTGTAGAAGGATGAAAATTGGGCAACGCTCCAGGAGGCAGGAGTTGAAGACTCAACCACCTTGGATTTCTTGGCTTTAAATGCCATTTTGTTTTGCCCCTTGTTAACCGGTTTTGTATTACAGAGTCAACCGTCGCTGCCTCTATTCACCTCTACGGATTGGGTGGGTGTTTGTAGTGGAGATAGGACAAATCGGGCATTTAATAACTCCCGAAGGAGGAAAGTCTATCAAATGGTGGGCCCTGTCGGGATCGAACCGACGACCCACAGATTAAAAGTCTGTTGCTCTACCGACTGAGCTAAAGGCCCCAAAAAAATCTAATATATTACTTATCCAAATTTAAGCCTTTTTGGCCTTAAACCTAGGCCTTAATCATATGGCATATTTTGGGGAGGTTAATCACTATACCCAAATGACACAATTTCAAGTGGTTCGAGGCCTTACATTGGCTTATCTAATAGTTGAATTTTTGTGCAAACCCAATGCGTTTTGAATATTTTTTTATTCACTGATTTTCGCAGTTACTCATGACAACCAATGAACCTGTTAGTCAATCGCTCGCAAGTGTGGGGGTGATTGCAGGAATCTATACCGCAACCTTCGCTTTACGAGTTCTCAAACCTCCTATCCAACATTGACTCACTGCGAACATTATCGCGCATTCCACTGACATATTGACGTGTACTTGTGCATAGTTGTCCGCCTATATCCAGTTCGGTTGCATCCAAAATTGCATCCAAATCTGAAGGCGGAGTCCGCCCACGCTTTGGCACTCACAACTTCACAATACGACTTCTAAACGGTCAATACATCAATGTGGTCTGCCCACTAGATCACCCAGCAACAGAGCAAACCCTTGGGGCAAAGCTGTTAGCAAGAAGATGGGGGCTGGCTACTTTGGTTTTTGCAACTGAAGATGTTTCAAAGGTTGAATAGAAGTTCGGACGCAGTGTAATCGAAGTTCACCGCACACGCCCAGATGGAAGCGATCTAAATTGGAAGCAAATCGGAGTTAATGAAATCACCGACTCTCGCGAATTTCCATTCTTTATTCAATGGTTAGCGGCTAATCACCTTTCACAAGATGGAAAAGCCGTTACCGCGATTAAGAAGATCACGATTGCTGATACCGATCACCTAGCAGACTCTGGGTTTAAGACTGAGATCCTCAGTTGATTGAACGGCGCAGATGTTGAGTTTATTGATCCGTCAGTAAATGAAGTGGAGTATGGAATTGTAGCGGTGCATCTGATAACACCTACAGGTTCTGTAGTTTTCGACTAGAATGGAAGCAAATTGCATCCCATAGCTCATATACACCTTGTGAAGACTCAACAACTGACGTAAAAACTCCTGCAAAAAATGTTAAGCATAGAAAATTTTGAAAAGCCAATTTGAAATAAAGAATAGTTTGCAAGCGAACTATTCTTAATCTGGATACAAAATTCAACCTTTATGGCTTAACCTTGCCTATATTTATAGCGATTGGGAGTTGTTACGATTCACTTGATGACGCCGAGCAGTCGCGTTAAGCTATTTACTAGTCTTCTCGCGTAAATCGATTTTGGTAATTTGGATTGTAGAGAAAACATTGAAGGAATAAGTACTAAAAAAAAATGGCCAGCCAAGTACCTTCATTTTATCATTACCAAATATGTACCTTAGTAAACGAAATAGAGATAAGAAATTTCCTTTATGTTCTAAAGCATGATTTAACTGAACTTCCCAAAAAAGTCCTTTGCTAATCGCAATAGGCAATGTGGTGAATGCGCGGGAAAGTCTGTACATCAAACCTGGATCGTTTGGGAGCAAAATAGAGAGTTTTCCCCCAGGTTTTAAAACTCGCCTTAATTCAAGGATCGCCCTCTCTGGATTATTCACATGGTGGAGTACGCAAGTAAGTATAATTCGGTCAAATGAATTGTCCTCAAATGGAAGATCTTCCAGAGAAGCTAGAACAAATTTAACACCCTGTGACTCAAAGTATTCGATTGAGCCTAAGTCTGGTTCACGGACATCACAAGCTATGTAACTTCCAAGATTTTTCCAACCTGATTCTACAAATCGCAAGTGTTCACCATTGTTTGTTCCGACTTCTAAAATATTTAGTCCATCATTTCTACCAGCACCAAGCTCTATTGATTTATGCAGAACATATTTGAAAAAACTCCCCTTAATTGCGGTGACATTGACCTTTTCATAATTATTTCGGTACCAGTTATCCTGAAAATTTGGATCATAGGAAATTTTCCGACTAAAGTTTTTCAGAAGTCTCATGTTGATACCATACATGAGTACCCCGGCAATACTCTTAATCTGTGTCCTAAAAGTTTCTATCTTGCTATGATTTTCTCGTGAGATCACCACGCAAATATCGGATAGGGCAGAACTCCTATATCGCTGCCTTTGTGGCTTTAGTAATTTGCTTGGCAATTAGTAGGTCAGTTTATATCTTCACGCAAGGGCGATTTTGGGCAGAAGAAGGAGCCATATATTTTCGTGTTATGTATTCCATAGATAATCCATTCAATGCCATATCGTACTATTACTCGAATACAGGGTATTTTTCGCTTTTCACGAACATTGCTAATTACGCTGCAACATTCGCTTCATTAGAGTATGCACCACTTGTAACTACATATTTATCACTACTTGTTGTTTTAGCGGTACCAATTGCTATGTTTTACTTGCCAATAAATCTCGGTCTGGATTGGTCTAATTTTCATCGTATCATTTGGTTGATATTGTGTCTGGCTTTGCTCATTGGGCCTTTGGCATATCCAGAAGTTTGGGTGAATACAATCAATGCACAAGTATATTTTGGAATCCTTAGCTATATTCTTCTTTTTTTCCCAGTGCCTAAAAGGATGAAAACAAAGAGCCTGACAGTCATGGTTCCCTTACTTCTTTCACTCTCCTCGCCTTATTCTAATGCAATTGGCATGGGCAACACGATTAACGCATTCTATGAAAGGTCACGATATAGAATCCTTCAGGCAACATTTGCATTTATAGGGTTTTTAATTAATGTCATTCTTTTAATTTGGGCTGTAGTTGATAAGAGTATAGATGACGATCGTTCACAAGTACCCAACCTACTTACACTAATGAAATCTTTTGGACATTATTCTTCAACTGTCTTATTGGGTCAGGAGTGGGGATTAGGTCTCTTGTCTAACTTAAAGTCACCAAGCTTAAGTTCCGTTGCCATATTATTATTTTTTAGTGGAATAACTGTTTTTTTTGTGCGGGTTACGCTGAAAAGCGTTGATACACAAACTCGCTTACTAATGATATTTGGGTTAGCAGTTTCCTATATCCTGGTAAACATAGTTGGCCTAGGTGGCAGTTACGCAGGACGTTATTCTGTAACTGTAATTGGTGTATTGAGCGCAACATTCTTAATTGGCATCATGCTTAACATATCGCTGCCAAACACGAAAACAAAGTCCACAGGATTGATCCTAATAGTTCTCTTATCTGTCTTTACGGGCGGAAAAGATTATTGGTCTTTTAAAGATGAACTATTGACCTGTCGAGGTTGTGTAGACTGGTCTATAAATGTGGGCAATTTTGTAGGCGAGAGCGCACAACTACCAATTTGGCCCTATCCAAACTGGTCTATGGAGCTACCTTGAAATTTTCTAATAATTGATGCTGAATACTCTCAGCAATCAGCTGACTTGCTAGTCCTATTCCTAGTACAGACTCATTCAATTGGATAGTCTCTTTAAATCCAAGGTTCTGAATGGCATCCTTAAATTCACGTACAATCTCAATTCTATTCGAACCGACTAACTTACCTAATCCTGATTCAATCAACTCCGGTCTCTCTGTCTCACCCCTAAGGATAAGAACAGGCAGCCCTAAGGCTAGAGCCTCTTCTTGGATTCCTCCCGAATCTGTGAGAATTAGATCAACTTCTGTCAGTTTTTTAACCATTTCTGGATACGAGAGGGGTGAAACCAAGTTTACGTTATCTCTAATCAAGATATTCGCACTAATAACATTAGATACCTCTGGATTAGTGTGTATGGGCCAAGTGATTTTGATATTCGAATTTTCAGAGATTTCGTTAATTGCTTGACATATTTGAAGTAAGGGTTCACCAAAAGATTCTCTGCGGTGCACAGTCACTAGTACATTGAGATTTGAGTTAACAAGCTTTGACTTATTAAGTAGATCTAGTTTTTGTAGGGTGAATTTAAGTGCATCGACCACCGTGTTTCCCGTCACTTTGATTTGCTTAAAATCCACCCCTTCACTTATGAGATTTGATTGAGCCTGTGTGGTTGGCGCAAAATTAAGGTGAGAAATTTTGCTAATTAATCTTCTATTTGCCTCTTCTGGAAATGGTAGAGACACACTTTCGCATCGCAAACCTGCCTCTACATGTATAACTGCCACATGATTATAGAATGAAGAGATTGCACCAGCTAAGGCAGAAGTAGTATCCCCCTGTACGACCACTCCCACCGGTTTAATGCGCAAAATCACTGCCTCTAAGTTTCGGGTAATTTCACCGAGTTTCTCAACTAATGTGTTGCCCGAAAGAATATTACATCGAAATAAGTTTCTAACTTCAAACCATTCCGTTAACCCACGCGTGAGCTCATCCTGTTGTGCTGTTAATACCATGAGCGACTCAAAGCCGCGAGCGTTTAGAGCATGATACACAGGCGCTAATTTGATTATTTCAGGCCTGGTTCCAGCTACGATGAGGATCTTATTGTTCAACTCCTACTCCTTAACCTCTGCGGTAGAAGCAGTATCTTGAGTGAGTTGGAGATGAATCTCATTTTTGAAGCAGACATTTTCTCGTCATATTTGAGAATCAATGGTATTTCAACAATGCTGGCTCCCAAACGTAAAGACCTTATTAGTATTTCTGGCATGCAATCAAATCCAAAACTGGAGACGAATTTTCCGTCTGTTTGAACTTGCAATTCTTGGACCAGACTCTTGCCATAAAGACGGTAACTACAAGTAAAATCAAACGTATTCGCATTTCTGTACCATAAATGTAAATACCATCCTGCTACCTTACTTAAGCCTCGTCGAAGTGTGGTTAGTCCAGACATAATGGATCCAGACGTATATCGGCTTGCGACCACAATATTGTTCATTCCATCCACGGAAGAAACCATTTGAATCAACTGTTCCGGCTGGTGTGTATTGTCTGCATCCATTATCAATAAGTATTTAATTAATGGTTCATTATTGCACAGACTGCAAAACTCAGAAAATATCTTTCTGAGACCCATGCCTAATCCAGAGTTATTTGCAGAAGGTAAAACTTTGTATGGTAACGAGAGCAACTGACACGATCTAATAAACTCGTTTATGGTTTCATCTGTAGATGCATCATCAGCCAGAAGGAATAACATCTCAAATTCATCTAACTTATCAGCTACAATACTAAACTTATACAATAAAGGATAAATGGATTTTTCTTCATTATAGGCGGGCAATCCGATTACAATTTTATCTCTCATAGCTGCTCACCCCACATTGACAATGTAGTGTAGAAAATCTAATCGCCGAGGCGTCATTTCCTTATCTCAAGTCTCAAAAGATCTGGATTGTCCTCGCCGACTATAGATAGAGAATCACCTTGGACTTCATCCATTACTTTAAAGCCATATGATTCGATTCTCGCAATTAAGACACTAGGAGTAGCAAATCTTCGGTAATGGCCTTCATATCTCTCATCAGCACTTAAATGCAGCCCTTTGTCGTATTTGGAGTCAGCAACCGTTCTAACCTCTAGAAATATCTTGGAACCACTAGTTAATTCACTTGAAAGTGTTTTCCAAATTGTCTGCTCATCTTCTAAAGACATGGCATGCAGTACAAATCTGATGTAAATTACTGTTGGTGAAAAATTTTTTATAAACTTACCTAACTCCGTAGTATCACCTAAGACCTCAAACGTAGCATTGCTGGACGAAAAATCACTCCTTCGGGAAGCCAAATCAATTGCAGCTCTCGATAAATCCAATCCAAGAACTCTAAAAAA
>Ga0079301_1001441_pt1 | contig 10920 bp, 6 predicted proteins | sample Wag4_2014_7_11_3_FD_74797 | JGI IMG/M metagenome (GOLD analysis project Ga0079301, IMG submission 74797) | Fresh water mixed with fracking chemicals microbial communities from Ohio, USA - Utica-2 Time Series FC 2014_7_11 | ecosystem: Engineered > Industrial production > Chemical products > Input...
TGGGGCAGGAGTCGTTACGTCTGAGGCACCGATGCTATTGAAGTCAATGGTGTTTCCGCCAGCCGTCTGGTAGGTAATCGGTCGATTAAAATCCATTACCCAATCCTCCGCATCTTGCGGAGACGGGTTTCCTCTCGCCTCACGCGCTGTTGATTAGACAGTGCGATCTGGTTCATGGATAGGGCGGACACGTCGGAGTTGCCCGACTGGACCTGCCACTGCTGGAATGCCACACGGTCAGAGAGCAGGCGGCTGAATGCCTCGGCCTGAGCCCACACGCGCACAGCGTTGATTGCGGTTACATCCATGTCCGTCGTAGATGTGGACGAAGAGAGTTGGATGAACGTGCTATATCCGAAGATGCGCAACGTACCCGGGGATGAGAGGGTGTAGTGTGGCGGGAAGAACATGATGTTGTTGTGGACCTCCCAACCCGAGTTAGGGCCGTCCGAGGTTGACGGAAGGACCGTCTCCTTGTACTTGCCGCTGCTGTCATAGGAGTCCACGCGGAACGGCCACGACACATCGGTCAGCGCAACAGAGAACACCGAGCCAGAGACTGGCTGGGTGAACGCCGTAGTCTGGATGGCATCCTTCGGGTAGAATCCGTTGACCCAGTCGATGCCTGAGTTGATGAGGTCGTCAACCTCGCTGTCGCTCCACGTCGCCCCGTTGGGGTCGCGGAGGTCCCGTCGGACCATTGTCCGTAGACTGCTAAGTGTTTCTGCCATTCTTCCAAATCCCCTTATGCTCTACTGCCCACTTAAAGGCGTCTGCCCACTCGACTGCTCTGTCTTTGTAGTTGTATTCCTTGAGCACCCGTTCCTTCGCAGCGCCTGCCAGTTGCTCTCGTAGATCCTTGCTTCGCACGACTGCCTTGACGGCGTCGAACCATTCCTGCCGCCCCTTGGCGAGCATTCCGTCCACCCCGTGGCGGACCATGGAATACGGGGCTTCCCCGTACTTGAATCGTTCACCGATAAATGCCGCCCCGACCATCGCGTACTCCAACCAGTGGAGTTCCGACTTACACTTGTCAAAGGAGTCTCCGCCAAGTGGGGCGATGCCGACGTCTGCGTGGCTGCCTGTAAGCGTCTCCGCAAACCCTCGAATGTTTTCAACGTATGGGTAAGCCTCGTCAAAGAACGGAGCAATCACGTGCTCCGTGCCAGGGTTTACTCCGATGAAGACGTTCCAGAGTTCCTTGCGAAGATCTTCAATCGCCTTCCCTGCGTATCCGCCTTCCCACTTTCCGCCGACACCGCTAGGGTACCCGGCGTAGTCGCGCATCCGTGCCGTGCTGCCGTAATAGACCACGCGTGGGCGGCTACCACCGTGTTCTGGGCGAGGGCGACTTGATGTATAAATCGAAGGATCGATTGCATTTCTAATTACCTTAATGTTATCGTTTAGATATCCGTACGCTTCCTTGATTGGTCCCGTACTTGTAGTCATGAGGTCTGCTCTGCGTGCCATCCGCTCAATGAGCGGTCGCTCCGCGGCGACGTCTGGAGAGTAGCCATTCCACGAGCGGATCTGAAAGTGATTGTCGTCCGTCTCGTAGATCATCGCCTTCGTATTGCTCTCGCTCTCAAAGGCTGGCCACATCCACTCAGTGATAGAGTCCCGGACCTGCATCTCGTGCTCGTGGCCAGTGATAAACTTAGGGTCTTTGCTCGCTGCCCCACAAGTGTTGCACTTAGCAGAGCAGTTGTAGTACCGGCGGAACATCACAATGTCCGCCCAGTCAATGTCGCTGGTGTCAACGGAGAGGAGGCCCTTGGCCATCGCCTCCTGTTGCGTCATGCCTTTTGCTTCGTCTTTAGCAATGAAGTTGACTTTGTCGATGTGGCGGACCTCGATGCCCATCTTCTTCCACTCTTCATCGAACATATGCCCACGGAAGTAGGCGCAAGGCCCCTGCTCAGCAGTGCCCCATACTAGGACTTTCATATTCCTCCAGTCTGGATTAGGCCATACTCGCCCAGACTCATTCTACCTGACTTTCCCCCCGGTGTCAAACGACACCGGGGGTACTCATCTGCCTAAAGGCTTAGACTGAAACCGTAGCCTGAGTCTTCAAGACACGGTATCGAGCGCCCGCTGCGTCAAGCAGGAGGGAGCCGAAGCGCATCTTGTAGCCAACCAGCGCCTTCTGGGCGAGCGGGTCGGTGTGATCACCACCCGGAGCCACGAAGTACGACTGGAGCGTCTGCGAGTCACCGATGGTGTACGCATCCGGGCCGAGGAAGAGCGCCGAGTAGACGTTCCCGCTCGAAGCACCTGCGGTCGCGTAGACCTTGGCGTCCGAAGACACAATGAAGCGCACGCCAGCGAACATACCAATCTCATTTGTGAGAAGTGGCATGTTGTTGACGTACTTGTTTGCCTCGATCCAGCCGTTCACGCTGGTGTCTGACACAAGGTCATACTCCTGTGAAGGGTGGATGATGCAGCGATACGTGCCATCAGCAAACTGAGGAACGTTCGCACCCTTGAGGCGGGCAACCATGTTCTTGACGAACGCGCCCGTGAGCACGCCCGCTGCTGCGACCGCGCTGTTCGCCGTGTTGGCGGTAAGCGTGGTTGCACCCGTTGCGCCGAAGACGGCGCTGGTCAGAACGTTTGCGTGAATCTCGTCGCGGACAAGAACGTCCATCGAGCGGGTCGCATTATAAGCAATGCGCTCAGCAGCGATAGAAATCAAGTCATGCGGCGAGTCGATCTGAGCGAGGTCAGAGACTGCAACCGTGGCGCCGAATTGCGCAGCGGTGAAGTACTCGGACGAAATCGTCAGTTCGTTATCGGTTGGCGCGGTGCCTTCCGTCAGCGGCGTTGTGTTGACCGCAAGGTCAGCATATCGTGCATAGCGGAGGGTGTTCGTGCCCTTAATGAAGCGAGCAGGAACATAAAGTCCCGGCATCGCGTGCACAGCCCGTGCTCGCAGTTCCTCTTCCGCTCGTGCAGCAACAAGTTCCTGTACGAGATCAGAAAAACCGGACGTAGCCGTAGTGGTCGTAGCCATCTACTGTACTCCTTTTTATCGACTAAATGGATTCCCCAAGGCCTTCATCCTTTCAGAGATGTCTGCACTTGTGGCTTTCTTGACTTCCACTGCTGGCTCACGCCGTGGATTATTTGGATCAATGCGAGGCGCCGACTCAACCTCAGAAACGCGGGAGTCAAGGAACTTCTCAAAGGCGGCCGCTCTGGCCTCCTCGTCCAAGTTCACAGTGTCCTTGCGAAACTGTGCGTAGAGTGGGTGCTGCCTTGCGAGCCGCTCCTGTCGGGCTTCCTCTTGCTGTGTAGCAAGGGAATCCTCTAGTGCCTTAATCTTGAGTTGAGCCCGCTCGTATTCCGAGAGGTTCTTCTCTTCGATCTCAGCCTTCCACCTCTTCAGGTCCTCAGCCTCCTTGCGGATAGCATCGAGTTCCTTCTTGGTGGCGGTCAGGGCTTGGTCCTTACCAGCCAGCCGCTTCTTATAAGTGGCGACGTCTTCGCCCTCGACCTGAGTGGGCGTATCCTCAACAGGGGCCGTAGCCTCTACCGCTGGGATCTGAGCCGACTCGGCGGGAGCCTGAGTCACGACTTCATCCGGCATTACTGTTCTCCTTCTTTACTTCCTCCCACGGAACTTCCGTGGTTAATTTTTAATTTCAAGGGCGTCTGATGGCTCCTGCTCGGCGCCACCAATAAACGGTACTTTAATATCAACTCCATCTCCAAAAATTTCACTAATTCCTTCAATTGCAGATACGCCCTGTCCCAAGACTGATCCCCTAAAGATCTGATCGCCTATTCCCCTCATGAGTCCGGGAACATCGGCACCCTCACCCTCTAGTCCGGGCTTGATAATATTTGATCGAATGTTTGCTGGGACACTGAACCCAAGTTGACTTGGGATTCCCGGGAATAGCATGTTGATAAAGTACGAAAAGTTTGGGTTTTCCTCGAAGAACTTTAGAAGGCCTCCGTCTCCGTACTCCAACTCCATAATCAACTGCTCAGAGATATTTTCATAGGCGTTGTACCCAACCCCAATCCTTTCAGCCCCAACAAACGGAACTCTAGTAAAGAGGGCCTGAGCAAACTCAGGAATAATCTTTGTTACCATGTAGGACAACGGATAGATTGCCAGGAATGGATGGTTGAGAGAACGGACCCAGTAAGGGACCTCATCGGAATAGTAAATCGACCGCTGACCAACCTTAGAGGCCTTGAAGTATGCATACTTGTACGCCTCTACGGCATTATAGAATGCATTCTTCATCTCTGGCGAAGCATTTGCGAGCCGGGTGGTAACCGTCTGTCCGATAAGGTCGTCCATGTACCTCAACGCCGCAAGGGGGTCATCCCGGAGGGCAATGTCAAGGGACAACTGGTATCCAATTTCGTATGGATCGGCAGTATTATAAAACTTAGTTAGATCATCAAATAGTTTTGGGCTTTGTGCAGACATATCCTTAACGAAGTTGATTGCAGCCTCTCTTGGGACAATCTCGTTAAAGGAGTTTCTTTTTCTACCACTGACGTCAAAAAATGAACCGCGGTTCTTTTTCGCCCACTCTTCCAACTTATCAAGGAATCCCTTATTCTTTGACGCAACCTCAGCCGTGGCGTAAAGATTTGCCCTAGTCAATGCCACCTGAGCGTCTCCATACTCACGGATAACAGACCGTTCGCTTACCATTGCGCGGGCAATAATGGTAGACTTTGTTTCGTCTAGAATAAGGTCGCGCTTGCTTTGATATGCGCCCCGTAAATACTGGAAGAATTTTGGCTCGATGTTTTCTTGTACGTACCTAAAGAATGGATTAAATACACCAAACCTTACAAGCGGATAAATATAGTCTGACGCAACCATAATTGCTGGAAACTTGTTCTTGATCGAGGCAGAAATCTTTGGGATAACGCCTAGGCTTGAAAGATCTCCATTTAAGGATTTAAGAAGCAACTTAAGCGCAACTCGATTATCGTACCCGTTGCCTCCTGACCTAGCCAGCCTATCGTACGCCTCTTTTCCGATGGTCCTCTTTGCAACTGCGTCAATGGTGGAACTTCCACGCTTGATGAACTGTTGTCCAATAGCGCCTCGAAGGCTAACCTCTTCGCTTCTGGCGTAGTTATTTACTGCGACCCATAGTTCTCGAGCCTCACCTCGTGAAAGACCCCTTTCAACATTTTGCAAAACAAACCTTTCGTATGATCTTTGCAAGATGTTTCGCGTTGATGGCGTACTTGATAATACGTCAAAAGCCCTCATGAGAGCAGACTTTCTTGCGGTAACCGACTCAGCGGTCGTAAGCGACGTCTTGTAGGCAAAATCGTCGGCAAGATCTGCAAATGGGGTCACCAAATTTGCAACCGTGTCAAGACCATCTAGGCTTGGGACCACATCGATCACCTCCCTGAACCCCTGCTCCGGGGCCAGAGAAATTTCGTACCCACCGGCCTTTAGTTTTGAGGCCATTGACTGAACTGCTGCCGGCATCTTGGCAACAAGCGAATCAGGAATACGAGTAATCTTTACATTGGAGTTCTTGATAAAATCAAGGACCTTTGAGGCAGATAGTTCATCGTCTGGCGTTGCTCCAAACCGCGTATACAGTTCATCATACTTATTGATGTACGAGCGGAGGATTCCCGGAACAGCATCTGGAGTTGCGTTTTCAAGTTCTGAAACAAGTCGCGCTTCAACTGCGTCATCAAGAGAACGCTCGGACGCGATTGTAAGCCTTGCAACAAACTCCCTAACTTCTTCAGGGAATTCTCCGGCGGAGTTTCTAAGGGCAACCATTTGTCGACGGTATGATCCAAATCCCTGTTGTCGAGCAAACTCAAGCGCCTCAACTGCTGCTTGACGATCACCACTACGTACTGACCGCATGATATCATCGGTTAGAGGTTTTGCTGCATCGATAGAAATGTTTAGCGCATCTGAAATCCAATTTGAGACCAACCGCTCTGCCTCATCTGTATTTCCAATGAGGTACTCAAGGTCTTGCATGGACTCCCTAAGGATTCGAGCAGCAGGAATTTCTAATTCTTTTGCAAAGGTTTCTACCTTTACCTTTAGGATATCCGATGCGCTTCGTTCTGCAATCTCTCTCTTTGCGTTTTGATTCTGTAGTTTTATCGCAGTGCTTCGCTTAAGGTTAGAAAGATCTTGTTCGCTGACCCCTCGACGGAGAGCATTGATGATATTGTCGACCTCTTCTGCGTTGTCTGGGAACACTGCTTCAAGTGCCCGACGAAGTTGCGGCAACGCGGCGGCCTCTCGTGCCGCACTCCCAACGCCCGGACCAACAGTAAGCGCAATTTTGTCAATGATAGAATTTGCAATCTCTTGCGACCCGATGAACGACTCAGTTGCATACCGGCTTTGGGCAGCAGATCCAACAATTACAGACATAGTACTATTAAGGTTGTCAACAAGAACTTGCTTTCCAACTGGGGCAGCAACTCCGTTGGAGCCAGTCCTTAAAAGACCAGATGCAATTTCAATTCTTCGATCAATTTCTACTGGGTTCATGGAACCCCTAATAACCCTCTGGAATGACTCGTGCCCTAACTTCGTTGCCTTCTGCGCTTTAGTCGCTCCAACACCAAACTTTGCCGCACTCGCTGCTACCTTGAACGGCGTCGAAACCGCCTTGGTAATTACAGCGCCGGGAACATACGTCAATGGGTCAAAAAGGAAGTCTAGGACGAGTGCCGGGATTCCAGTCCCGTAAGTAGTTCCGGACTTGAAAAGCAAGTCTCCAGCCTGAACGTAATCCCCGCGACTCATTGCCGTCTTGACATCATTTGGCAAATCCTTAAAGGATTCACCACCAGTTGTCATGACTCTTCCTTGAGCGACCCCACGCTCAACTACATCGCCAAAGAACCCAAGTGCGTCGAGCGCTAGATTTCCTGCGCCCTCAAGCAATTTGAGCGGGACGTTTGCAACATCTTTGACCTTCGGACCTCCCTCAAATCCAATTTCTGAAATGTTAGTAGCAACCTCACCAGCAAATGTGCTAATTGGTTTTCCAAAAACTGGAACGCTTTGGGCGACTCCAGCAGTAAACCCAACGGCAGCCTCGGCCAGGGCACCAGCCTCGCTAATGACCTCCCCCGGCTTTTGCTCTAGGCCAAAACTAAATTTACCAACATTAGGGTCAACACTTGGTCCGCCTCGACCAAGCGTAACCCTAGGCGCTTTATATCTAGGAGCGCTATAGGATGATCCTCGATTCGGGTCTGTAAGAGTTGGCATTAACCCTCCTTAAACCTTAAGGTTTATATTGCGAGAGGAACTACCGCCAAGAGGCGTAGTCTTGGTTGACCCGCCAACGTTTGGCATGGAGAATCCGGGGGTCCCTAGTGCGCGAAGTTGGCCAAGCAACTCAGCCTGAGTATCGCCCTCAGAAACTCCAAGCCCAGCCCTTTGCGCTGCCGAAACTACCGGCATGGTCGGTGCCGTAAATTTTGGAATTGCGAGTGTAAGCGGTGTTCCGAAATCCCTTCCAGTGCTTACCGTCCCGTAATTCGGGTTAGCATATCCCGGGAGTGATGGTGTGGTTGAGACACGGGGTGCTGTAACCCCAGTGGCCATAGCGGCCCTCGTCGCCCCAAGCGCTTCAGAACGAGTGTCCTCCGCATAGCCAGTGAATCCAACCTTCCTGAAGAAGTAGTTCATTGACGAGTCGGCAGGCTTAACATCCTTCTTATCGAGGAACGTTGATTCTAGATATGGCTTAACATTAGGAGCGTCGATTGATTTCCTTACGTCAATGACGGCAGGGAATGACTGGCTCGACTCGTCCAACTTCTTTCCAAACGAAGAAACCTCAGTCGCCTGATCCTTCCTAACAAATAGGCCCGGCTCTTTCTCAATGTAGGCATCTCTGTACGGAATGGCACGCCACTCCGGCCTTCCATTCCGGATAACAAGAACTTCCTTCTTGTACTGCTTTCCTTGGAAATTGGAATTCTGCCCCAAGAAAGTATCGAATGAGGAAAGGTTTGCCTTGTTCTCGGAGATTTCCATGTTACGCTCTCCGGCCCTAAACTGATTGTACAGATTTTGACCTTGCTGGTAAATCTCTATTGCTTCAGTAATTTCTTTTGCCTTTTCTTCGTCGACAACAGAAAGGAGTGCCTTAATCGCTCCTGCTCCGGCAAGACCACCCGGCCTAAATCCAGCACTGATTGCTTCTATTGAGCCGCTACTATTCTTAGACGACCCTGAGGTCTTGCCAAGAACTGCATCTGCAAATGAAACTTTTTCCGGCTCAATAACTTTCCCCTGTCCGTTTGTTGCGGAGGTTCTTAGAGGGGTCCAAGGCTTTTGTTCACCGGGCTCATCAAGAACACTTTCCTCTTGGTCAACCCTAATTCTCTGCTGACCATCTGGACCAATTTCAATCTTATTGCCATTTGCTCCTGAGAACGGTGGAGTTGTATACCTTTCACCAGTAGACTTATCTACCCAGATACCCTGATCCGGGAAATAGAATCCCCATGTGTTCACAGTCTGACCCATCGCCACGCCCTCAACGGCAACTCCTTGAGAAATTGTTGCTCGAACAACGCCGTTATCATCCCTAGTGAGGAACATGTGCTCGCCGCGACTCAAATCAGCCGGCCTTGATGGGATGGTTGCCTGTCTTCCGTCGGGTCCCGGACCAATAATCATGGTACCGTCAATAAGTCCAGTTGCGTTCTTTGCGGTATCAATAACGTTCTGAGCCTCAAGGTCTTCAAATGTTCCTGTATATCCTTCCGGGAGTTTTACGTCACGGTTGTAATATCCAGCAAACGTTGCCCCATATCCAGTCGCCGGAGTACTTGTTGAGGTTCCGCTATAGATTGCCTTTTCGTTAGCAATTAGTTGTTCCGTGAATGCATCTTTCGGGGCAGCCATCCCCTTCCCGAAATACCTAGTGTTGTTACCGGATAGGAACTGTAGCCACTGCTCATTGATAGCCTTAATGCTTGCGTCATTTCCATTGGCCCTGGATACAAGATCCAGACGGATGTCGTAAGCATCCTCATAGTCTTCCATTGACGTGTCAAGACCAGTCATGCTGCGCAACTGCTTTGACTTGTCCTTGTAAAACTTAGCCTCTGACGCCGCGCCGTTAGACGATGCGTAGTTGTATAGGTCTGCAGATGCACCTCGGTACGCCTCCATCAGGGAGTCGTACTGTGCTCGTAATTCCGGGCTTACATCAAGGTACCTAATCAACTGCACCGCAGTCCCGATAGAGTCCGTAACGCTTGTGCCGTAGATCTGATCAATGCTAAACACCTTTGTCTCACCACCAATGACGAGTGGAACATTCCTCATCATCTCATTGATGCTTGCCTCAATTGACTGGATCTCCTCTACGCGTCTCTTGTAACCAGCGTTGTATGCTGCAACCTGGGCGGCATTCAGATCTGATCTCTTGCTTTCAATCTCAACTTTGATGTCTGATGCAAACTGCGATTCACCTAGTCCGGCGTCCTCAAGTTGCTGGAGTTGCGTCTTGGCCCATTCAATCCAGTTCTTGTTGGAGTTAATTTTTGCAGTATAGCCTTTATTTTTTGCTTTGGCTAGGGCAACGTTATACTTATCAATTTCTTTGTTCCAGATCGCCGCCTGAATGCCAACACCGATGTCAAATGCGGCAGGGCTTCCCTTTTCTATCCCTCGCATTGCAATGCCAGTCATGCTTTTGAACTGCGCGACATCAATAGCGCCGGACTCAAGAGAGGCGGTCTCTCGGACCACGATGCTACTTGCTCGTTCTAGCAAGGCATTCTCCTGATTCTGTCCAGTAAGTCGACCAATCGCAACATCAGTCTTCGCCACAAGATCCTCGAACGAGGTGATTCCAGCGGTGTACTCTGAGGCAACGATGCCAACATAGTCTCTAGTCTTCTGTGTTAGGAGGGCTTCAAATTCAACTCGCTCCTCCGCGCTCAGGTCCCCGCTACTAAGTAGCCCAGAGATCTGTGAGTAGAATTCATCGTATGATTCACCGCCGCTTGCGTTAAACGCCGTCGATGCGGCGCTAACAGTGCGCTGCCTCTCTTGTCGCTTTGCATTCTCCAGCATGTTCTGGTAATAGGCAAACTCGGATGAGTTGGGATCAAGTCCGGCAGTGCGCGAGTTTACGTAGTCCTCAATGTCAAGTGCGGTCGGTACAGACCCACCGAACATTGTCTGGTCACTGAACGCATTGAGCAACGCACTTTCGTTACGCTGAATACTGTTCTGGATCAGGTTGCTGATGAACGAACTTAGGTTGGCTGACCCTGAGGTTGCCCGACCGAATCTACCTCGACGTGCCATTAGACAATCTCCTCAGCGACTGGCGCTGCGTTCTCGGCTAGGGCGTTGGCCGGGGTGGCCTCTGCCGGTACCTGTGACTGGTTCTCTGCTTGGTTAAGCGACTGCGTACCAGCCGCTGGTGCTTGTAGTGTACGTGCCGTATTTGCTACGCTGGCCTGCTGCTGAGCGAACTGCTCGGCCGCTGCCTGCTGCTGCTGAAGTCCCATCTGCTGGAACATCTGCATCAGGTTGGCCATCGCCATCACGGACGACGGGTTGAGGGTTGCGTCGGTCTGCTCCTCGCGGATGACCATCATCTCGCCCTCTGGGTCCTCTACGCCCACACGGTCCATTGCGCGCTCCGCGCTCCAGACTCGGTTCTGGACGAGGTTGATTGCTGTCTGTGCCAGTTCGAGCGTGTCTCGTGGCGTCAGTTCTGGCGGGGTGATGTCGAGTCGGTAGTTGCCGTTGAAGACAAGTCCGACCTCTGGTTGCTTCTTCTCCCAGATCTGTGCGCACATCTTCCACGTCTGCTTGATCCACGAGTAGAGCAATTTGCGCTTTGGCGCAATGCGTGCCTCGTAGTTGGCAACGAGAGAAGCAATGGCACGAGA
>Ga0079301_1001442_pt1 | contig 10916 bp, 18 predicted proteins | sample Wag4_2014_7_11_3_FD_74797 | JGI IMG/M metagenome (GOLD analysis project Ga0079301, IMG submission 74797) | Fresh water mixed with fracking chemicals microbial communities from Ohio, USA - Utica-2 Time Series FC 2014_7_11 | ecosystem: Engineered > Industrial production > Chemical products > Input...
CAGTACAAAAAAGCCGGTGGGGGCTACAAGGACTAAAAATGGCAATCGGTATCTACTTTATAACTGGAATGATGGTAGGTATCGAGTGGCAATCAAACCCCGAGACGGGCAGTACTGTTTTAGTTCTTGACTTGTTTATTGTCCGGTTTATGTTTGAAAGAATTACTGCAGACGAATGAAAGCGCCTCAGAAAAGCCTGAAAGCATGGACCGACCAGAAATGGAGGACCAAGAGTGGGAAGCCGTCTACTCAAGGAAGAAATGCTACTGGAGAGAGATACTTACCCGAAGCTGCGATCAAGGCGCTTACGCCGTCTGAATATGCGGCTACAACAAGAGCTAAACGAGCTGGTAAAGCAGCAGGAAAGCAGTTTGTGCAACAACCCAAGCGAATTGCACAGAAGGTGGCAAAACATAGGAAAGTAGGAAAATGACTACGACCGGCACATCGACATTTAATCTGAACCTCAACGACCTTGTAGAAGAGGCGTTTGAGCGTTGTGGTGCCGAGCTGCGTACTGGTTATGATTTGCGCACCGCACGAAGATCACTTAATCTACTGACTATTGAGTGGTCTAACAGGGGGATCAACCTGTGGACCATTGAAGAGGGGACTATTGCCCTTACGCAAGGCACGATTGAGTACAACCTGCCCGTCGACACCATTGATCTACTAGACCACGTCGTGCGCACGGGTACGGGTCAGAACCAACAAGACATCAACATCACCCGTATTTCTGTTAGTACTTACGCTACGATCCCCAACAAAAACGCCCAAGGGCGCCCAATTCAAGTCTGGGTCGATCGGCAATCTGGTGCTACAGAGCCTACAGGTGTTAACTACCCCAAGATTCACGTCTGGCCAGCCCCTGACCAGAGCAGTTACTACACCTTTGTTTACTGGCGCCTACGGAGGATCCAAGATGCAGGTAACGGTGTCAACACTCAAGACATACCTTTCCGGTTGCTGCCATGCTTGGTTGCCGGTCTTGCGTATTATCTTTCCCTAAAGATTCCAGAAGCAGCCCCCCGAATTGAAATGCTTAAGGCATCGTATGAAGAGCAGTGGGCGCTGGCCTCCACGGAAGACCGTGAAAAGGCTGGTTTGCGGTTGGCCCCAAGGATTTATTCCCTCTACTAGCCATGTCCTCTAAGTTTGCAACTGGCAAATTAGCGATTGCGATATGCGATCGGTGCGGGTTTCAGTATCAGCTGAAAGAGCTAAAGACGCTTACGATTAAGACAAAAAACGTCAACATTAAAGTTTGCCAGGAGTGCTGGGAGCCAGATCAACCACAGCTTTCCCTAGGTTTGTACCCAGTAGACGACCCTCAGGCATTGCGTGACCCACGTCCAGACACATCGTATTTACAGGCTGGATATACTGGTTTGCAGCTAACAATTAGCGGTGATGATGGAGGCCCTTCAGGGGGTTCCCGAGACATTCAGTGGGGCTGGAACCCGGTTGGGTTTAACAACGTACTTCAACTGCCAATCCCAGATAATTTAGAGGCGACAGGTCAAGTAGGAACTGTTACCATATCGACAACCTAAAAGCAATTAGGAGCTGACATGCAATACAACCAACCCAAAAACGTACCCGTCCCTAACACGGCTGGATACCCAAATAACGTGCCGAACACCCAGACGGTGAAAACCCGTGGTACCGGTGCGGCCACTAAAGGTACCAACTCCAGCAAAAAGCTTGGCTAAACAACACTATGCCCTACGCAGACCCAAAAGACCCACGTAAGTTACAACGCGTAAACGCGTGGTCTGCTGCTAACCCTGAAAAAGTTAAAGCCGCTAAGAAGAAGTATGCGGAAAACAATAAGGAAGCGGTTAGGGAGCGTATCGCAAAATGGCGAGTTGAAAATAAAGAACGTATGCAAGAAGCTAGAAAGGCTTGGCGCGAAGCAAATAAACATAAAAGCCAAGCTTACGTAAGAAAAAGACAGGCCGCCAAAAAGCAACGTGTGCCTAAGTGGTTAACCAAAGACGACCACTGGCTCATGGAAGAAGCGTATGCTTTAGCGGTACTTCGTACTAAAATGTTTGGTTTTCAGTGGGACGTAGACCATATTTTACCTTTGCAGGGTAAAACGATATCTGGGCTGCACACCCCGCTAAACTTACAGGTTATACCTGCTATCATGAACGCAATAAAAGGCGTGAAAGTATGAACTACAGCGAACTAACCGCTGCGATTAAAGCGTTCACAGAAAACGACTTCCCACAAGCGGTGGGGGCCGGTGGCCTTACTTCGGCTCAGCAGATCGCTACGTTTGTCGAGCAGGCAGAACAGCGGATTTACAACACGGTTCAGCTACCAGCCCTTAGACGCAACCAGACAGGCACGCTAACAAGCGGCAACAAGTACCTGACGCTGCCTTCAGACTATTTGTCTGACTTTTCTGTAGCAGTAATCAAGGCTGACGGGTCGTACGAGTACCTGCTAAACAAAGACGTGAACTACATCCGTGAGGCTTATCCGGATCCGACCGTTACCGGTCTGCCAGCCCACTATGCTTTGTTTGATGCCACTACTTACATTCTTGGCCCTACGCCAAACTCTGGCTACACAGTTGAGCTGCACTACTTCTACTACCCCGAAACTATCGTTACCGCTGGTACGTCTTGGCTTGGGGATAACTTTGATTCGGTACTGTTGTATGGCGCTATGCTTGAAGCAGCAGCGTTTATGAAGTCGGACAAAGACACAATGGATAACTACGTTAGTCGGTATAACGAGGCGCTGGCGTTGCTTAAACAGCTTGGTGATGGTAAAAACCGTATGGATGCTTACCGTTCTGGGCAGGTTAGGATTCCAGTTAGATGAATGTTCAAGCCCCTGTTTTATTGACCGGCGTATCAGTTTTAACTACCTCTGGCCGTGGGTTTACTCCGGAAGAGGTTGCAGATAGAGCGTTAGACAAGATTTTGTATGTTGGTGAAGATAGCCACCCCGCCATTCGGGATCAGGCCGTAGCTTTTAAAGAGCGCATCCGCCACGTACTTGTGCTGTATATGAAAGAGGCTATCCAATCTGACCGGACGACGATAGCCAACCGTTTAACTGAGGCAGGCCACCCCGAGCTTGTCAAACTTTTGGAGAAATAAAATGGCAATTACCCAAGCGATGGCAACCTCGTTTAAGGTGCAGATTCTGGAAGGCGTGCATGATTTCCGCGCTTCCGGTGGCGATACCTTTTACATGGCCCTGTACACCTCTTCGGCTACTCTGGATGCTTCTACCACGGCCTACACGTCGTCAAACGAAGCTTCTGGTACGGGTTATACGGCTGGCGGTCAGGCACTGACCAACGTCAACCCTTCGTCTTCCGGCACCACGGCTTTTACCGATTTTGCTGACGAGACTTGGTCTACGGCTACGATTACTGCTCGCGGCGCTATGATTTATAACAGCACCCCTGGCCATACTTATACCAACCCGGCTGTCTGTATTCTGGACTTCGGTGGCGACAAAACTTCTACGGCTGGCGACTTTACTGTGATTTTCCCGGCTGCCGATGCTTCGAACGCGATTATTCGCATCGCCTAGTAAAGTGTTGTGGCGTCGTCAATTGAATACATAGGTTGGGGTTCTGGCCCTTGGAGCAGAGGCTCTTGGGGCTCGGATGTTGTTGAAGTAACAGTTGACGGCGTTCAGGCTACAGGTGCAGTTGGCACAGTAGACCTGAGTCTTGGTTGTAGTGTTGATCTTTCGGGGGTACAAGCTACCACGGCCCTCGGAACTGCGGATGTAAGCGGTGCAGCAAACGTTGCTGTAACCGGCGTTGAAGGAACTGCAGTACTTGGCAACATTGCTGTAGAGGCTGGCGCGGCCATAGATTTGTTGGGTAACGCAGCCACCGGCCAAGTAGGTTCTGTTGATGTAGTAGTTTTTGTAGAAGTAAATGTCACGGGGGTTGCAGGTACAACGGCCCTCGGAACGGCGCAAGCCACTGGCGACGCCAACACAAACGTCACGGGTGTAACAGCCACGGGCGCAACGGGTTCAACCACTGTCACTGGCACAGCTAACGTCGCAATTACGGGCGTTGTGGGTACAACTCAGCTAGGCACAGCGACTGCATCTATCAGCATCACGGCAAATGTTACTGGTCTTGAGGCTACAACGGCTTTGGGAACGGCAGATGCTACAGGTGGGGCGGGGGTTGACGCAGTAGGCGTTGCGGGTACGGGACAGGTTGGAACTGTAAGTATCTCGGCTAGCGGCGCGTTTAACACGTTCGGTGTTATTGGCTATGCAACATTGGGTAACGTAACCCAGAAGAGCAACAATAACGTCAACGTAACAGGATTTGTAAGCACTGGGTCTGTCGGTAACGTTTTGGTTGCTGCCGAAGCCGGGGCGGTAGTTACAGGGGTATCTGCAACTGGAGTTGTTGGAACAGTAATGGTTTGGGGCCAAATAGATGACAATCAAACGCCGAACTGGCAGAATGTCAATGACGGTCAAACTCCAGGCTGGCAACCGGTTAATGATGCTCAAAGTTCAAATTGGTTGCCGATAGCGGCATGAGGTAAATATGGCAAGTACATACTCTAGTAATCTAAAAATCGAGCTGATTGCGACAGGCGAACAGTCTGGTACTTGGGGTGCGACCACTAACAACAACTTTAGCGACGTTTTTGAGCAGGCTATCGTTGGTTATGGCAATCCTGAGTTCCCATCAGATGCAAACCTGACAATTACTTTGACTAACTCGGTTAGCTCGCAGGTGGCCCGTAATCTGGTGCTAAATGTCACCTCGGCTGTAAGTCTGACCGCTACACGAGAGCTAGTTGTCCCGACGGTTCAGAAGCAGTACATCGTCCAGAACAATACGACTGGTAGCCAGAGCATCACGGTTAAGACTTCTGCTGGCACAGGTATCACGGTTCCTAATGGCCGAAAAGCTCACCTGTATGTAAACGGCACCAACGTCATCCAGATGTTTGACTTCGTCGATATCAACGGCGGTGCGATTGACGGCACCCCGATCGGTGCTTCTTCGGCTTCTACGGGTGCTTTTAGTACGGTTTCGGCTTCTGGCCAGATTACTTCCACGGTGTCTACTGGTACGGCTCCGCTGGTTATCGCTTCTACCACACAGGTTAACAACCTTAATGCACAATACCTTGGTGGTTCTACCGCCGCTGACTTTGACCCCGCTGGCACAGCGGTCGCTTTGAGCATCGCTCTCGGATAAGGATTTAAAAATGGCTAACGTCTTCACTTCTTACGTAAACGCCGATGTTGGCACCTCTGCTGCGACGATTGTCACGGTTGGCGCGGGCACCCAGACCACTGTTATCGGTTTGACGGTGGCGAACATCACCTCTAGCCCCATCACGGCAGACGTCTACATCACCCGCTCGGCTGCGGATTACTACATCATCAAGGGCGGCACGGTGCCAGTCGGTGGTTCTCTGGTGGTTGTCGGCGGAGAGCAGAAGGTGGTGCTGATCGCCTCGGATGCGCTCAAGGTTGTGACCAGCGCGGCTACTTCAGCTGACGTCGTGACCTCTGTTCTGAACATTACCTAATAGGGCTGCAACATGGCTTATATCGGCAACACAGCAACGACCCAGGCTTTCACGCCTGCGGTTGACTACTTTAACGGGGACGGCTCGACTGTAGCGTTTACGTTGTCCAAGCCTGTTGCGTCCGTTGCACAGGTTCAGGCTGTCATTGAGAACGTCCCGCAGAATCCTGGCAGTGCTTACACGGTATCTGGCAACACGATCACCTTCACAAGCGCACCCCCATCCGGCACGGCTAACATCTACGTGTACTACACCAGCCCGATCACGCAAGTTATTGCACCAAGTCAGGGGACGGTTGGTACAGCCCAAATTCAAGACGCTTCAGTAACCGCAGCCAAATTGGCCCCCGGCGCAGGATTGCCTGACGCTATTGATGTCAACGCAAGCGCACCAGCGGACTCTTTGGTTATTGATGCCAGCGGTGATGTTGGTATCGGAACAACTTCCCCTAACAAATCACCGCTTACGACAGCACTTACATTAAATTGTGCAGCATCAGGAAGTTATTCTGGCGTTGAATTGGCTACTGCGGACACTTTACGAGCAAGGTTTATAACAAAAGACACTGAAACATACTTTGGGACATCTGCGTCAACGCCTCTTATATTTTTAACAAATAACTCCGAGCGTATGCGTATCGACTCCAGCGGATATGTTGGTTTAGGCACAACAACTCCAAGTAGCGGTATTCAAGCCGGAACAAACATTGCACTTCGATATCCAGCAGGTGATATTACAATAAGTCATGCAAACGGAACTGCGTCTGGCACCGGTTTTGTGTATTTTGGTTATAACGCAGGAATCATCGGTTCCATTACACAAAACGGAACATCAGCAGTTGCCTATAACACCTCATCCGATTACCGCTTAAAAGAAAACATCGCACCGATGACTGGTGCTTTGGCTACTGTCGCTCAACTCAACCCTGTCACCTACACATGGAAAACTGACGGTTCTGCTGGTCAAGGCTTCATTGCCCACGAACTACAAGCGGTTGTGCCTGACTGCGTTACTGGCGAGAAAGATGCAGTCGAGACTTATGTGGATGAGGAAGGCGTTGAGCAGACCAGACCAGTCTACCAAGGCATTGACACTTCATTCTTGGTGGCTACTCTGACCGCTGCAATTCAAGAACTCAAAGCCATCACCGACACGCAAGCAGCCACAATCGTTGCGCTTGAAACTCGTATTGCTGCACTGGAGGCCCAATAATGGCAATTAGTCAAATAGTAACAAACTCAATCGCCACGGGTGCGGTGTCTGCTGCTGATCTGGCGGACGGCTCTGTAACAAACGACAAGCTTTCTCTTTCTGCCAACGCATCAAATATTGCAACTGCGCTAAACGCCACCGGCTCTGCACCTATTTATGCTTGCCGTGCTTGGGTGAACCTAAATGGCAATGCGGCGACTCCAGTAGCAAGGGCAAGCGGCAATGTGTCAAGTATTACGGACAACGGCACTGGCGATTACACAGTGAACTTTACGACCGCAATGCCAGACGCAAACTATGCTGCAGTAACCAGCGCAGATGGTGCCAACGTTGACAATGCCGGTGAAACTCAGTCAAGCATTCAAAGGGGTAACACGGCATCTGCCTTGAAAGTAATTTGTACCGATTTGTCTGGCAACAAAGAAGACTATTACCAATTAAACATTGCAGTCTTCCGCTAGGAGCAAACATGAACCAACGAATTATTTACCCAACAGACGACGGCGGCGTAGCAGTGATTATTCCAACCGATGAGTGGCTGTCTCAAGATGGCAATACCATTGAAATATTGGCCGCAAAGGATGTCCCTGCTGGCAAACCTTATGAGATTGTGGACGCTGCTGACATTCCCTCTGACCGCACTTTTAGGAACGCATGGACATGGCAATCGTAATCGACCTGACCAAGGCTAAAGGCATAGCCCACGACAAGCGCAGGGCTGCTCGCTCTGTTGAGTTTGCGCCGCTGGACATCAAAGCCACGATCCCTACCGAGGCCGTTTCGGCTGAAGAAGCAAGACAGGCAATTCGTGACAAGTACGCTGCTATGCAGACTGCTATTGATGAGGCCAGCACGGTAGAAGAGATCAAGGCGGCATTGCCGCAAGACGGAGCCTAAATAATGTCCTACATCGGATCCACCCCATTCACAGCGGCCTTTCTGACTGACACGTTCAGCGGGGATGGTTCGGACACTACGTTCACGCTGTCGGCTGCGCCTGCTAACACCTCCTCGATCATCGTGGCGGTTACGGGTGTTCTCCAAGACCCCAGCACCTACTCGGTCTCTGGCACGACGCTGACCTTCTCCGCTGCGCCCCCGTCTGGTACCAACAACATCTCGGTGCGATTCTTGGGCATCCCGGCGTCTGGGGTAACAACCACGGCCTACCGCACGGTGACCGAGTTCACGGCAACATCAGGACAGACAACCTTCTCGGTGCCAAGCTACACGGTTGGCTATGTGGACGTCTACCGAAACGGCGTGATGCTGGGCACGGCTGACTTCACCGCATCAAGCGGAACTACCATTGTGCTGGCCTCGGGGGCCACCGCCGGCGACTTGGTCAGGGTGGAGAGCTTCTACGTCAGCAGCGTGTTGAATGCTATTCCAGCTGTTGCTGGGGCTGTGAATAGTACGTATTTGAATGATGGGGCAGTCACGCAGGCTAAGTTGGGGACGGTTTATCAAAACACCGGCCCAGCATTCCACGTCTACAACTCAAGCGCTGGATTTGTAACACTTACCAACGGCGTAACCACAAAAGTAATCTTAAACGCAGCAGAATTGAATGTAGGCAGCGCTTTTGATACAACAACAAACTACAGGTTTACGCCTCAGATTGCCGGCTATTACTTTTTTAATGGCTCTGTCCAAACAAACTGGGCTACTGGTCAATACACCAGATTCGATGTTTCGCTTGTAAAAAATGGCAGCAGTGAGGTTTATAGAGGTCTCAGACGAGTTAGCACAGGCGCAGAAGATTATGGGTCAATCCCTGTAAGTGGATTGCTTTACCTAAACGGCTCTACTGACTATGTAGAACTGTATGTATACACAACCGGCGGCACTAGTGTTAACTACGAAACTTCTGGAACATACGAAACATTTCTGAGCGGCTTTTTGGTGAGGGGCGCATAATGAACCTATACGAAAAAATTGTTGCCTTGTACCCTGAACTGGCTAATGACGACCCACGAAAAGAAGACCTTTTTAGAACTGTCATTAGTTTGCGTAATGACTCAGACGGTCGTGGTGACTACATTGCAAAGTGGGAACACCCCACGCTGGCTCGGCCCACGCAGGAACAACTTGACGGAGTGACACAATAATGGGTACACAAGCAAACGTACTAGCCCAGCTTGGCTCTGATGGGATCAGCACGGGCTTTAAGAACCGGATCATCAACGGGGCAATGGTTATCGACCAGAGGAATGCTGGGGCGAGTGTTACGCCGACTAGTAACTCATACACTTTGGATAGATGGCAATTCCCTTTGTCCCAGGCTTCAAAACTGACAGTCCAACAAAATGCTGGGTCTGTTCCGCCCCCCGCTGGTTTTAACAACTATTTAGGTGTTACTTCATCGTCTGCCTATTCAATTACGTCTACAGACTATTTTCTGATAGGCTACAATTTAGAAGGAAATAACGTTGCAGATTTTGGGTGGGGCACTGCTAACGCTAAGACTGTAACCCTATCCTTCTGGGTGCGTTCATCTTTAACCGGAACCTTTGGTGGTTCTGTGGTTAACTACGGCGGAGCAACTTTAAGTTACCCATTTAGCTATTCCATAGCGTCTGCAAATACCTGGACTCAAGTAAGTGTGACCATACCCGGGCAGACAAGCGGAAGCTGGCCCACAAATAATAGCGGCTCAATAACAATCTTTTTCTCGTTGGGCGTTGGCGCAACTTATAGCGGCACCGCTGGAGCGTGGGCGTCTGGAGCCTATTACGCCCCTACAGGAAACACATCCGTAGTCGGCACCAACGGAGCCACCTTCTACATCACCGGCGTTCAGTTTGAGGTAGGCAACACGGCAACGGACTTCGAGTACCGGCCCTACGGTACGGAGTTAGTTTTATGTCAACGGTATTATCAAGTTTTGTCTTCTGGGTCAATGATGGCAGGAACAACTAACGGAACGACTCAAATTACAAATATTGGTGTGCCTTTATCAACGCCAATGAGAAGTACACCGACTGTTGGTTCTAATGACTATGCTGCTTGGTATGGTGCTAGCGATGGTGTTGGTGCTTTAGGTTTGACAATGACTATTGCTAGTTACTCAACAAATGCAGCAACAGCCGGAGGGGCTCTTTCTGGATTTAGTGGGCTGACTGATAACAGAGTTGCTTGTACACGGGCTGGAAACGCTCTTAGATTATCTGCGGAGTTGTGAAAATGGCATACCAAATTATCAATAATGCTGTCAAAAACGAGCCGATTGGAATTAAAAGGTTATCAGATGGCGCTGGAATTCCTCTCGACCCCGCCAACACCGACTACCAGCAGTATTTAGCCTGGGTGGCTGAAGGCAACACCCCCGAACCGGCTGACGAGCCCGCACAAGGAGCATAAGACATGGCATTAACGCAAGTATCTCCCGCCCTGTTGAACGCAGAGGCGCAGGCCCAGGGGTTTAGGAACCGCATCATCAACGGAGATATGCGGATTGACCAGAGGAATGCTGGTGCGAGCGTCACACCCTCTGCTCCCAATCAGTACACTTTGGATAGATGGAAAGCCGACATTTCGGTATCAAGTAAATACTCTGCTCAACAAAGTTCAACTGTTCCAACTGGGTTTGTAAATTCTTTACTAATAACTTCTTTGTCTGCATACACAGTAGGAAGCGCAGAGCGTTTTTGTATGACGCAAAACATTGAAGGTTTAAATGTTCCTGATCTTGGCTGGGGTTCAGCATCGGCTAAAACAGTTACCCTATCTTTTTGGGTTCGTAGTTCTTTGACTGGAACATTTGGTGGTGCAATTTCAAACTCAGCACAAAACCGTTCTTATCCTTTTAGTTATAGCATTAGTGCAGCAAATACTTGGGAACAAAAGACAGTTACGATTGCTGGCGATACTAGCGGTACTTGGCTCACCACCAGTGGTATTGGACTGCGTGTTATCTGGGGTCTTGGTGTTGGGTCTACTTTAAGCACTACCGCTGGTGCATGGGCGGCTGGTGAATATTACTCGGCCACTGGCGCAACCAGCGTAGTTGGAACCAATGGAGCAACTTGGTACATCACCGGCGTACAACTAGAAGTCGGCAGTGTGGCTACTGAGTTTGAGCGCAGACCTTATGGCACGGAGTTGGCGTTGTGTATGCGTTACTTCCAAGGATTGACATATAACAGCAAC
>Ga0079301_1001446_pt1 | contig 10903 bp, 8 predicted proteins | sample Wag4_2014_7_11_3_FD_74797 | JGI IMG/M metagenome (GOLD analysis project Ga0079301, IMG submission 74797) | Fresh water mixed with fracking chemicals microbial communities from Ohio, USA - Utica-2 Time Series FC 2014_7_11 | ecosystem: Engineered > Industrial production > Chemical products > Input...
CCCTGGCAGCCGCTGGATAGCCTGCTTTGGGGCAAGATCATGGGGCTTTGGCTCGGCGGCAATTGGCGCGTGGAATTGGAACGCGCGCGGCTGGCCGGACGGCTTTCGCCGGAACAACTTGCTGATCTTTGGCCGGAGGATACAACAGCAGGCCGGCCCGATGAGCCGCTGATGCAGACAGAAGCCAAGGCAAGTGGCGCGCTTCGCGGTGAGGTGTTGAATGGCGCGGCATTGGCCGCACTTGCCCAGCACTTCCCACGCTTTCCTGAAGACGCGCCCTTGCCGGAAATCGCCTCCAACGCCTGGGCAGTTGGGACAGCGCGGAGCGCGACCGGCGCGCCCTTACTTGCTGCCGACCCGCATCTTTTTCATAGCGCGCCCATTATTTGGTATCTGGCGAGGATCACCTTGCCGGATGGGCGGCTGCTGATGGGCGCCACGGCGCCCGGTGTGCCGGGAGTTTTGATTGGCCGCAATGAAAACCTCGCCTGGGGCTTCACCACCACGCATGCCGATACGCAGGATGTCTTCATCGAAAAACTGACCGATGACGGACGCTATGAAGCGCCCGAAGGGCCGCGCGATTTCATTTGGCATGAGACGGAAATCGCCGTGCGTGGTGCAGCGCCGGTGACCTTCCGCTTTCGCGAAACCCGCCATGGCCCGGTGCTTTCCGATCTCGATCCAAGCTACCAGGGAGAAGCAGGGACGGTGCTGGCCCTCGCCATGGCAAACCTCACGCCTGGGGACAGTGCGGCGCGCGGGCTGCTCAGGCTCAATCGTGCGGGGAATGTGGCAGAGGCGCGCGGCGCGGCTGAGGATGTCACGAGCCCCGTGCAGAATCTGATGTTGGCCGATCGCGCGGGCGGGATTGCGATGTTCATCACGGGGCGCGTGCCGCGGCGCCGCGCCGGCGATGGCGCGCTGCCGCGCCCTGGCTGGGATGGCCTGGCCGATTGGGATGGGTTTCTGCCCTTTGAGGCGAAGCCCCAGGTTGAGAACCCGGCAAGCGGCGTGATTGCCAATGCGAATAACCGCGTGGCGCCGGCGGATCATCCGGTATTCTTTGGGCGCGATTGGTATGGCGATTGGCGCTTCCGGCGTATTGGCGCTGGGCTCGCGGCTCAACCCCGGCACGCGCCGGCCGATTTCGCGGCCCTGCAGTCGGATCGTACCAGTCTTTTCGCGGCCGAGGCGCTGACAGCCTTCCATGCGCTGCCGGTGATGGAAGGCGCTGCGGGGTCGGCGCTGGCCTTGCTGCAAGCCTGGGACGGGGAAATGGCGGCGGATCGGCCGGAGCCGCTGATCTTCCACGCAACACTTCGCAGCTTTGGTCAGGCCTTGCTGGCGCGCGCCCAATTACCGCCGGATGGTTTTGCACCTTCTCCTGAATTCCTGCGCCCGCTGCTGCAAGGCAGCGATGCGTCGGCGCGCTGGTGCGGGAATGATGGCTGCGCGCCGATGCTCGCGGCGGCCTTGACGGAAGCCGTGACGGCGCTGACGGCGGAATACGGCGCCGACCCGCAGGAATGGCGCTGGGGGGCCGCGCATATCGCGCGCTTTGATCACGCCATTCTGCGCTTTATCCCCTATGTACGGGATTGGTTGGGCCTTAGCGCCGCACCGGGCGGGGATGGGGAAACCGTGGCGCGTGCGGCTTTCCGCGGCTCAAGCTTTGCTGCGGTGCATGGTGCTGGCTTTCGCAGCGTGATGGACCTGGCCGCGCCCGATCGCGCCTTTGCCGTGATTGCGACTGGCCAATCCGGCCACCCTTTCAGCCGGCATTGGGGCGATATGCTGCCACTTTGGCGCGATGGCGCGCTTTTGCCGTTGGCGGCACCGCGGGACGTGACCGGGCGCATCCGCCTGAACCCCGCGCCGTAAGCCCCTTCATCAAGGTGGTTGATTCCAAAGCGTTCTGAGGCGAAAATACTGAAGCATGCTGCATCGCCCACCTCGCCGACCGCAATTCTTCTATACGACCGCGCCGCTGCCCTGCCCCTATCTGCCGGGCCGGACGGAGCGGAAGATCGTGACCGAGTTATCCGGCACGGAAGCGGAGGCTTTGCATGAACGCCTCTCTCGCGCTGGGTTTCGTCGCAGCCATAACATCGCCTATGCGCCGGTCTGCCCCGGCTGCCAGGCTTGCGTGCCTATCCGCGTCGTCAGCGAGGATTTCGCGCCAGACCGCACGCAGCGCCGCATCCTGCGCGCCAATGCGGATTTGACGATTTCCGAAATGCCGGCGCGCGCCACGGCGGAACAATTCTCGCTATTCCAGCGCTACCAGAAAAATCGCCATGCCGATGGCGATATGGCGGCCATGGGCTATTACGATTATCGCGCGATGATTGAAGATACGCCGATCAGTACTGGCATCCTGGAATTCCGCGATGCGCAGGACCGGCTTTTGGGCGCGTGCCTGACAGATTGGCTGGCCGATGGGCTTTCCGCGGTTTATTCCTTTTTCGATACGGATGAGGATAAGCGATCACTCGGCACCTTTGCCGTATTGTGGCTGGTCGGGCGCGCCCGATCGCTTGGGCTGCCTTATGTTTATTTGGGCTATTGGGTGCCGGAAAGCCGCAAGATGGCCTACAAGGCGCGCTTCCGGCCGAGTGAAATTCTGATCAGCGGCGCCTGGCATCGGCTGGGAGATGGTGCGGCGGTAAGCATCGCGCAGCGTGAAATGGCGCCGGTCGGCTGACGCGCAAATCATTGACTTGAAGCGGCCCCCCACGCACCACCAGACCTTTTTTTTGCAGCCGGGTAGAATGGTTTGGCGAGCCTGGAAATGCGGCTCGCCAAAATTGAGCATCATCCATCCAGCGTCAGGCCAAGCCGACGCACCATGGTCTTTTCATATTCGACACGTTCGGCAATGAAACGCCGATAGCTTTCCGTATCCTGATACACCAGCGGCATGTCAAAACGCCCGCGGATCGTGGTGTTTTCTGGACTGAACAGTGCATCCTTCATCGCGTCATGCAGAATGCGCACAATGCCGGGGTCCATACCCTTGGGGCCGCTCACGCCATAGGGGGATGCGACAACCATGTCATAACCAAGCTCTTTCAAGGTGGGCACGGCGGGGAAGCGTGGGGCGCGTTCCGCGCTCCAGACCGCGAGTGCTCGCATCTGCCCGGCTTCCACATTGGGCGCCCAGGTGGAAGCATCGCAGATCATATCCACCTGCCCGGACAGCACGGCGGTGACACCTTCATTGGCACCGCGGAAGGGCACATGGGTCAGGCTGATTTTCTCGATCTCCTGAATGCTTTCCATGGCAAGGTGATTGGTCGTTCCAATACCGCTGGTGGAATAAGTGAGCTTGCCGGGATTGGCGCGGGCATAGGCAACCATCTCCTGCCAGGATTTCAGCTGGCTATCCGCCTTGACGGCGGTGCCGAACAGCCAGCCGGTCATGCCGATGATATGCGTGAAATCGCCAATCGGGTCCCAGCCTGGCGTCTTCATCATCCAGGGCCGACGCAACACCGAAAGATGCATTTGCGTGAGCGTATAGCCATCGGGCCGCGCCTGTTGCGCTACGGTCAGCGGCCCAAGCGTGCCGCCAGCGCCGGGGCGGTTTTGCACCACCATGGGCTGGCCAAGCGCCTTGCCCACCATTTCCGATATGGAACGGAGCTGCGCATCCGCCGACCCACCGGCCGGCCAGGGGATCACAAGCTGGATGGGTCTCTCCGGGTAGCGCCCTTGCGCCAGGGCAAGCCCCGGGGCTGAGAGCGCCGCGCCCGTTGCGGTCAGCAGGCCGCGACGTGACATATTGGTGGTATTGATCATCATTTTTCCTCCCCAAGGCGCGTCTTGCGGCGCCTGTTTCAGACGGCAGGATAGGGGGGAAAGCGCGCAAAACCCAAGCCTTAATTCGATGGCTTGATTGGCCCGCCCGCCCGGTCCAAACATGGCTGCGAAAAGCAATGGGTTGAGGACGCCTGACCATGAGTGAAGCCTTTGATGTGATCGTGATTGGCGCCGGCCCCGGCGGCTATGTTTGCGCCATTCGCGCCGCGCAGCTCGGCATGAAGGTCGCCTGTGTGGAAAAGCGTGAGACACTGGGCGGCACCTGCCTCAATGTCGGCTGCATCCCATCCAAGGCGCTGCTGCAATCCTCGGAACATTACGAAGAAGCGCAGCATAAGCTTGCCGATCATGGTGTGAGTGTTGGCGCGGTGAAGCTTGATCTGGCGCGGATGCAGGCGCGCAAGGGTGAAGTGGTCGGCGCCAATGTGAAGGGGGTTGAGTTCCTGTTCCGCAAGAACAAGGTCACCTGGCTGAAGGGTGAGGGCAGCATCACCGCGCCAGGCATGGTCAGCGTCGCCGGCAAGGATTACACCGCAAAGCACATTGTGATCGGAAGCGGGAGTGAGAGCATCCCCCTGCCGGGTGTGGAGGTGGATGAAAAGCAGATCGTGACCTCCACCGGCGGCTTGGAATTGGCCGCGGTACCAAAGCATTTGGTCGTGATTGGCGGGGGCTATATCGGGCTTGAATTGGGCAGCGTTTGGCGCCGACTGGGCGCGGAAGTGACGGTGGTGGAATTCCTCGATCGTCTGGTGCCGAGCATGGATCTGGAAGTGGGCAAGGCGTTTGAACGCATCCTGGCCAAGCAGGGCATCAAGACGAAGCTGAAGACCAAGGTGATGGGTGCGACCAAGTCAAAAAAGGGCGTCACCTTGACGCTGGAACCCGCAGCCGGTGGCGCCACGGAAGAACTGACGGCTGATGTCGTGCTGGTCGCGATTGGTCGCCGGCCTTATGTGGCCGGGCTTGGGCTGGATAAGGCGGGTGTCGCTTTGGATGAACGCGGCCGCATCAAAGTGGATGGCCATTACGCCACCAATGTGCCGGGCATCTACGCCATTGGTGATGTGATCACGGGGCCCATGCTGGCGCATAAGGCGGAAGAAGAAGGTGTGGCGCTGGCGGAAATGCTGGCCGGGCAGAAGCCGCATGTGAATTACGGCGCGATCCCTGGCGTGGTTTATACTTGGCCGGAAGTGGCTTCAGTGGGTGAAACCGAGGAACAACTCAAGGCGCGCAATGTTGCCTACAAGGTCGGTAAATTCCCCTTCACCGCGAATGGCCGCGCCCGCGCCATGGGGGATATGGATGGGTTTGTGAAAATCCTCGCGGATAAGGCAACAGACAAAGTGCTGGGCGGGCATATTATCGGCCCGGATGCCGGCACGCTGATTGCGGAATTGGCGCTGGCGATGGAATTCGGCGCAAGTGCCGAAGATGTGGCGCGCACCTGCCATGCGCATCCCTCATTGAATGAGGCAGTGAAGGAAGCGGCGCTAGCGGTGGATGGGCGGGCGCTGCATATCTGAACCAGTTGCCTGTCAGATTGCCGCCGGCGCCTTGAAGCCGCCTTCCTTCGCCAAATCCGCCGCGCGCCACAAATACCAGGCGGCGGTCGTGCGATAGGGCGCCCAGGCTTCGCCAATTGCCGCCAGGGCTTTCGGCTTTGGCTGTTCGGGTAGGCCCGCCGCGATCCGGTAGCCCTCCCGCACGCCGAAATCATCCACCGGCAGGATATCGGCCCGGCCAAGGGTGAAGATCAGCAGCATCTCCACCGTCCAGCGCCCGACACCGCGCAAGGCCACCAGCCTCTCGATCAGCACTTGATCCGAAAGTCTTCGCGCCGCGGCACGATTGGGGATGACGCCCATCGCCGCTTTCTCCGCGATGTCGCGAATGGCGAGCACCTTATTCGCCGAAAGCCCAGCGCCGCGCATGGCGTCTGGTGCCAATGCCAGAACGGCTTCTGGATCGGGAAAATCTGCGCCTGGGCAAAGGGCGATGAAGCGGCCCAGAATGGCTTCCGCGGCGCGGCCATGCACCTGTTGGTGGGCAATGGCGCGCACCAAAGCCTCATAGGGTTGGCGGCGCGCCGGCTTCAACGTGCACGGCCCCACCTGGCGAATGACGCTTTTCAGCGCCGCATCGCGCCGGAGGTGTCGCAAGGCTTCTGCTGTGCCAAGGCTCATCGGAAGACGAGGTGCGGCAGCGCCAAGGTGATCCAAGGCACATAGGTGATGACCAGAAGCGCTGCAAAAATCACCGCGATGAAGATGCCAAGATAGCGCATCATCTCATCCACGCCGCAGCGCGCCACCTGCGCGGCAGCGAACAGGTTCACGCCAAAGGGCGGCGTGATCATCCCAAGCGCCAGATTGACGACCATGATGGTGCCGAAATGCACCTGATCAATGCCAAGCCGTTCCGCCGCTTCCGCGAATATTGGCGCCAGCACGATGATGGAGGCGGCCCCTTCAACAAACATGCCAATAACAAACAGAAACAGGTTGACCGCCAAAAGGTAAAGGCCGGCACTGTCGAAGGATGTCGCCATCCATTCCGCTGCCGCATCAGGCACGCCTTGGCGATTGAGCAGCCAGGAGAACACGGCGGCGCAGGCAATGATGAACAGGATCACCGCGCTGGAAATCACGGATTTCCTGAAGATGGGGAAAAGGTCACGCCAAGCGATTTCCTTATGCACGAAAAGCCCGATGATCAGCGCATAAAGGACGGCAATGACGGAAGCTTCAGTAGGTGTTGTCACCCCGCCATAAATGCCGCCCAACACCACAAAGGGCATGAACAGCGCGAAGCCCGCTTGACCTGTGGCCCTGAGGAAAGGCAAGCGCCCAACACCATCCTGCTTGCCCCAGCCCTTCATGCGGCACCAGATCAGCACCGTCGCGATCAGGGAAGTAGCGATCAAGATGCCTGGCCCAAAGCCCGCGATGAATAGTTCCGGTATCGAGGTTTGGGTGGTAACACCATAAAGGATCATCGGGATGGACGGTGGGATGACAACGCCAAGCTCTGCTGCGGTTGCCTGCAAGGCGGCGGCAAAGGGCACCGGATAGCCCGCGCGCACCAAAGCCGGGATCATGATGGCGCCAATGGCGAAGGTGGTGGCAACGCTGCTGCCGCTGATCGCGGCGAAGATCATGCAGGTGATCACGCAAGTTGCCGGCAGCCCGCCCTGAATGCCGCCCACGATGGAACGCGCGAATTCCACCAGCCGGCGCGAAATGCCGCCCACTTCCATCAGATTCCCGGCCAGGATGAAGAAGGGAATGGCAGCCAGCGGAAAGCGATCGAGCGAGACAAAAAGCTGCTGTGCCACCACGACCAGCGGGAAATTCGTGAATCCATGGATACCGATAATGGCGGCAAGGCCGATGGCGATGGCGACCGGAATGCTGGCGGCAAACAGCACAAGCATGACGGTGAGCATGGTGCCGCTCATGCTGCGGACTCCAATTCTTCAGAGCGTCTATCGAGGAAATGCGCGATCGAGCCAATCATGGCGAAGACCGCGCCGATCGGGATGGCGGCATAGCCCCAGGCCATGGAAACCTCCATGCCTGCCATTTCCTGGAATTTCACACGCTCTGCCATGGTCCAGCCGAACCAGAACATGACACCAAGTATGAAAAGGATGCTCGCCAGCGAAATGCCTTCAAGCATACTTCGCAACAGGCCGCGCGATAGGCGATGGGCGATGTCAATCGAAACCAAGGCGCCTGCGCGCAAGGCAACGGCAAGCCCGATGAAGGCCATCCAGATCAGCGCGGTGCGGACAAGTGCTTCGGACCAGACAGAAGGCGTTTCGGTCGCGAAACGCGCCACGACCTGCCACAGCCCGGCGAAAACCGCGACCGCGAGGGCAAGGCAGGCGATGATGGCAGCGATGGTTGAACCAATCCTATCCAGCGTCAGCACGCCGGCGCGCAGCCGCGCCCGGAGCCCATCGCCGGATTTCACCCAGAAGGCGAAAACCAGCACCAGCAGCGTCGCGGTTGCGGTCACCTGCAAGGGCAGGATGTTCATCGCATTCATCGTGTCATCCCAAGAAAAAACGGCGCGCAATGCGCGCCTTCAACCCGGCGCCTGATGGTGTTCAACCATCAGGCGCCGCACGGCTTGCCGATCAGTTCGGCTTCCATTCACGAATGCGGCGCAGCGTGGCCGCATCCAAAGTGCGTTCCCATTCCGCAAAGGCCGGCGCCAGAGCGGTTTGGAAGGCAGCGGTATCCACCTGCGTCACCACCGTCATGCCACGGCGGCGAAGCTCGGCCACGCCGCTTTGGTCATCAGCCGTCACGCGGTCCCGATTGGCCTTTTGCGCGGCGCGCGCGGCTTCCTGGAACAGGGCGCGATCAGCGGCGGAAAGCTTTCCAATCATGCCCGGATTGCAGATCATGACCGATGGCGAATAGACATGGTTCGTCAGTGTCATGAACTTCTGAACCTGGTTGATGTTATTCGCCACAATCACGGAGATCGGGTTTTCCTGACCATCCACCGTGCCTTGTTGCAGGGCCGGGATCAATTCGCTGAAGGCCATGGGCGTGGGCAGCGCACCAAGCGTTGAAAAGGCGCGCATATGCACCTGGTTTTCCATGGTGCGCACCTTAAGGCCACGCATATCCGCCGGCACATTCACTTCTCGCCGTGAATTGGTGAGGTGACGGAAGCCGTTTTCGGTCCAGATCACGCCAACCAAGCCGCGCGCCGGGAAGCGCGCCAGCACGGCGGAACCGATATCGCTATCCAGCACGCCGCGCGCATGGGCGGCATCGCGGAACAGGAAAGGCACATCGAAAACGCGCACTTCCGGCACGAAGTTACCGACAGGCCCCGTTGAGGTGAAGGTGCAATCCAGCGTGCCGATTTGCACACTTTCGATCATTTCACGTTCATTGTCATTGCGCTGCACCACGACGCGGTAGCGGTTATTGGTCAGACGCTCGAACTGTTCCTTGAAGGTGGAAGCGCCAAGGCCGGTGTGGCTATTGGGCGGCAGCCCGTGCTGGATGGTGATTTGCGGCTGCGCCAAGGCGGGCAGGGCGAAAAGCGGTGCCGCCAAACCGGCGGCCAGCGTCATGCGACGAAACAGGGACATGGTTTCTCCGTGTGTTTTGGTTGGTTTTTTGAAGCTTAGGGCGAAACGCTCCGCCTGATCAGTCAATCTTGATGCCACTGTCGCGCGCCACCTGGCCCCAGCGTTGCGCATCGCGATCCAGCCAGGGCTGCAATTCGGCCGTCGGGATCAACAAAGGTTCGGTATGGTGCCCACGCAGCCGGTTCAGCATCGCCTCATCCATTGCCTTGTTGAAGGCATCCTGCAGGCGCGCCAGGATCGGCGCCGGGACGCGGGATTGGGTGAAGACGCCATTCCAGACGCTCAAATGATAGCCCGCGACCCCTTCTTCCTGAAGCGTGGGCGTATTGGGCAGGCTGCCAATCCGCCGATCCATGGTGATGGCAAGCCCCTTCATGGACCCCTGCAAAATATGCGGCGCGGAAGTGGCGGAAGCATCAAACAACAGGTCCAGATCGCCGGCCAGCATCGCCGCAACCGCAGGCGCAGAGCCGCGATACGGCACATGCACAAATTCAACACCCGCGAGCTTTTCCAACATCACCAGGGAAAGATGCGCCGATGAACCATTGCCCACCGTGCCGAAGATCATCTTACCCGGTTCGGCCTTGGCCCGCGCAATGGCTTCACGCGCATTGGCAGGGTTGTAGCGCCGCGGCAGGCAGGAAAGCACATTGGGCATATCGGCCATCATGCCCACGCCGACAAAAGCCTTGCGCGGGTCAAAGCGTGGATCGGGATACAGCACGGGGTTCACCCCCTGCGTCGCCATGGTCCCCAAGAACAAGGTGTAGCCATCGGGCTCGGCCTGGCCGGCGGCCATGGCGCCGATATTGCCGCCGGCGCCGGCGCGGTTTTCCACCACCACAGGCTGGCCGAGGTGACGCGCCATGGCCTCGGCCGCGAGCCGCCCCATGATGTCGGTCACGCCGCCAGGCGGATAGGGCACGATGATGCGCAAGGGCTTGCTTGGAAAAGCGCCCTGGGCATGAACCGCGGGCGCGGCCAGCATAGCGGCTGAAAGCGCCAAAGCGGCGCGACGGGTGAAATGTGGCATCTTAAGCCTCCCTAAAAATTTCTTGCCAACAAACTGTCCGGCCTTGGCCCAGGATGCAAGCCCTCAACCCAGCAAGGCCATCGCCGCCCAGCCAATCACCAGCGCCAACGCAAGGGATGGCCATAATAGCCGCCAGAGCGCGACAGGCTTGGTACCATCGGCCAGCAAGCCGCACATCATGCCGGTCACGGCAAAGGACATGCCCGCCCCGGCCGCGCCCGAGAAATTATGCACCCCGGGGGCCAGCGTGGGCGCAAGCCCCGCCGCCAGACCCAGCTTGTATTGCACCGGCATCACGGCGGCATTGGAACCGACATTGGTGCCTGTCACAATGCCTGCCATCAGCCCAAGCGGCGGCACGGCATAGGGCGCCAGCGGCCCAAGCGCCGCCGCCGCTTCCCGCGCGAGCGCGGCCGTGGCGCCGCTTTCACCCATCCAGCGTGCCAGCAGCACGTAAAGCAGCATGATCAGCGCCGGCCGCGCGCCGCGCTTGATCGCGCCTAGCGCCAGGGTCATGGCAGCCGCGCGCCGCGCCAGCAGCATCAGCGCGACTATCCCCAACACCAATGAGACATGCGTGATGGGAAAAGCCGGCAAATCGGCAAAGGGTTGCCAAGCCGGCGGATTGGGCACAGCGCGCGCCAGCAACAGCGCAATCGTGAGCAAGGCATAAGGCGCCAACCGCGCCAGGGCCTTCCGCCAGGCAGTGCCCCCCTGCGGTGGATCAAGCCGCCACAGGGCAAAAATCAGCGGCAGGCCGGTCGCGATGATGCCAATCACCTCAAAGGGCAGTAGCCAATGGCAGGCGACCAACAGTACGGCCACGATGATCAAATAGGCCATCTGCGCGCCCTTTTCCGCCCGCGACATCGCAAGCCCTGCCGCGCCGCAAAGCCGCCAGAGCACAGGCCCCAACGCCA
>Ga0079301_1001447_pt1 | contig 10895 bp, 9 predicted proteins | sample Wag4_2014_7_11_3_FD_74797 | JGI IMG/M metagenome (GOLD analysis project Ga0079301, IMG submission 74797) | Fresh water mixed with fracking chemicals microbial communities from Ohio, USA - Utica-2 Time Series FC 2014_7_11 | ecosystem: Engineered > Industrial production > Chemical products > Input...
GGCTTCTACAACTGTGTACGGCTACACTCCGCTCGAGGCAATCTACCGCCAACAGTTTACGAGCGGAACATGGCAACAAAAAAACCGATCTTGGTGTCTCAAAAAATTTGACCGTTACAAACAGCCCACAACAAGCCATCGTTAGAGAGGGAAACACCCCCACGGGCGTGGGGAAGACTCCGTTGCCTTGCTGCTTTGAAAAATTAACCAAGAAACACCCCCACGGGCGTGGGGAAGACCGCATCCGCACCCTGCTCGGCATAGAGTCGCCGGAAACACCCCCACGGGCGTGGGGAAGACGCATTGCAAGACCCGCGAAATGATCGCGTAAAGGAAACACCCCCACGGGCGTGGGGAAGACGCCAATCTTCCCTTTCTTGTACCAAGAGAATTGGAAACACCCCCACGGGCGTGGGGAAGACCATTGAGCAATACGGATTCGTTGACGGTGTTGAGAAACACCCCCACGGGCGTGGGGAAGACCGACATTGGCTGGCTCAGTGTTTTCAAACTTAAGAAACACCCCCACGGGCGTGGGGAAGACGCGTGTCGCTATCTGACATCAGCGCAACAGACGGAAACACCCCCACGGGCGTGGGGAAGACCCACCGGCAATAACACCTGCTGCTTTGAGTGCGGAAACACCCCCACGGGCGTGGGGAAGACAATCTCCCTTGGGTTGACACGCTTAATTTAGCGGAAACACCCCCACGGGCGTGGGGAAGACACCAACATGGCCGCATTGCGCGAACAAGCCAAAGAAACACCCCCACGGGCGTGGGGAAGACAGTTCATATTCTGATACAGACTTTTCATCCATTGAAACACCCCCACGGGCGTGGGGAAGACGCTGCCTGCAAAGCCATCATCGCTGCATTATAAGAAACACCCCCACGGGCGTGGGGAAGACGCAGGAACTAGCCAATCTTGGGCGTGTTAGTGAGAAACACCCCCACGGGCGTGGGGAAGACGCCATCACAGTTTGATACCGAAAACCCTTCGGAGAAACACCCCCACGGGCGTGGGGAAGACTTTCAAGCGTTCTCACATCAAGGTCGCGAATGAGAAACACCCCCACGGGCGTGGGGAAGACGTGACCACCATCAACTAAAAGCGTGGCGACAGAGAAACACCCCCACGGGCGTGGGGAAGACAAACGCGCACCCGATCATCAATGGACGGACCTGGAAACACCCCCACGGGCGTGGGGAAGACTTTATTCGCCCATTTTCTAACGTAATCTTCAAAGAAACACCCCCACGGGCGTGGGGAAGACGCCCTGCAGGATGCGGCATTCGCTTGCGTGTTGGAAACACCCCCACGGGCGTGGGGAAGACTTCTTGTTTGCGATTTCCTGAAGCGCTTCACCGGAAACACCCCCACGGGCGTGGGGAAGACGCCATAGCTTTGCGTCATTGAGCTAAGTAGCGAGAAACACCCCCACGGGCGTGGGGAAGACCCCGTTCCACGTTATCGGCTCACAGTCTAATCGGAAACACCCCCACGGGCGTGGGGAAGACCAAGCGACGAAAGGCAGCAATGGCCGTTCAAGAGAAACACCCCCACGGGCGTGGGGAAGACGGAATCAGGCCGTTAGCAGCCGGATTTAACTCAGAAACACCCCCACGGGCGTGGGGAAGACAAAGCACAGATTTCAGACGATGAGCGAGATGAGGAAACACCCCCACGGGCGTGGGGAAGACAGCAACAGATTGTGCTGAGCATACTACTATTATACTAGCTATTGTAGTTCTGAGGAATTTAGGGTTTCTACTATCAATTGCAATCCATCAATTGTGGTCTGCGGCTTTCTTGGTGTTCCAATCGTGACTATACGATATCCAGGTGGTTTAGGCTGCGAAACATAGATCATTACACCAGATTCAACGGGGCAATGTTTTACCAGATAGTCAACCACGGTTTGTGCAACAGAATCTTTAATACCAGATACAAAAACATTTGCCCGTGGTTCTATGAACCATAATTTCATACGTCCACGAACAGCAGGAGGCAGTTCATTTGCGATGACGATGACCATGTTTTCCTCGCATTAGTGAATTTATATCGGACACTGCTGTATCCAACAAATCCATGTCCAGTGCACGTTTTCTAAATTGAGCAGAAACAATGTGCTTGTTGTAACGACCAGCCATGTCTTTAGTGAGAGAAAAGGCCAGATCAATACATAAATTTTCTTTATATAAATCAGCAAGATCGTAAACAAAAGGCAATGGGCTACCTGAGTGAATAAAACCAATATGAGGAGAATAGCCTAAGCTATGAACAACAGAACAGAGAATGCCATAGAGGGCAGCATTACAAGCAGTTAGAACCTGGTTAGTGATATCACCCAACTCGAACTTACCAGGAACATACTGTCGTCCTTTCCAGCCAACTTGATATTCTTCGGCTTTCTCTTGGTAAAGATTTTTGACTCGTTGTCCTTCCATGCCCATCATAGAAGCCAAAGTCTTATCCTCCAGATCAGCATCTGGAAAACGACGTGCAAAAAGTTGTTTCGCAACACCCAAGGCAAGTTCTTCATCGGCAGCAAGCTTAATTTGCTGTTTAAGGTTACGCGTATCTGCAGTGGGTAAAAACCCCGCTGCATAAAACAGCAAACTATCTTCACCGACCCAACTGACAGAACAATTTGCGGCAACCATTGTTTTAACAGCTTCATGGGTGATGCTTGTACCTGGCCCGAGTAGCAATGTATTGATCGTTGCAATGGGCAAAGGAATCACTTGCCCATCAGCATCCAACCATTTCACACTACTATCATCAACCTCCAGCCGCCCACGTTCTAGGTAAAGAAATGGATATTTATCTTTTACTTGTGGCAAAGATTCACGAGTCACCTTCACTAGCAGGCGCTGGATTTGGCTCATAATGTTGAATCCTCCTCAGAGTAAAATACCGTGACTTGACGATCGCGATAGCGCTTGTCCTGGCCAAATTGCAAAGGAACATCGTTTAAGGTGATGACTTCGCCATCATGCGCACCTTGACGTACAAAAAAACTACGAGCACGGTTTTTCACACAAGCTAATTCATCAGCAAATTTCAGTGCATGTTCCGTATCCACATAAATACCCTGATACACCAACTCGGTAGGGACACAAGTTTTGCGGCCAAGGTAAACATCCCATACAGGGCAACGCAATGCCTCGGCAAAGGCATCCGCTTGTTCTGTTGGAACCTCCAACACGACAGCAAAAGCCATATCTTGAAGATAATAGCGGTAGGTCATTTTTGTCCCTCCCCCTACCGCTTTCTTGCCATCACTTGTTTTTGGAATCAGTAGATTTTGCCATGGATCCGCGTCATCATAACCACTACCCACCATATGAAAATCACGTAGTAATGGTTGACGTAAACTAGGTTTGTTGTCGTTGTTTTTTGGAGTATATGCTACAAGCTGCATATCTAAATCCGCCAACTGAGCCAATAAATCACGCTGTGCCCCACCCGCACCAAGAGCACAACACAACAAACCTAAAACCCCCGATTTTGTTGGAAAAGGCAAACTGTCACGGCGACCAAAACGCGAATCATGTCCCCATGCTTGCAATGGCCCTTCTAGCCATAACAACAAATAAGGGTTGCTCATTCTTTACCCTCACTCAACATGAGTTTGTAAGCCAGCAATTAAATCATCTATAGAAAAATTCTCATCTTCCCCCCATTCAAAATCGGCAACCTTGCCGAACAAAGAACCAGATAATTTTTCTTTTTTAGCCAAATAATCTTTCAATGCCGCGATACTAGGCTGTAGATAACCACCATTTTGCGCTTTAATCGCTGTTTCAAAAGGCACTTGTAAGCGTTGTCCCCGACGGACGAAAACCTTGGCAAACTCCCATGGAGACGCGCCCGACTGTGTCGTTTGACGTGCAGACGGTACAGCAACAAACAACGCCTGAGTGAAAGCAGCAATCGCTTGTTTAAGTTGTCCCTCACCTAGCGTTTGTGCGAGTTGCCCTAAATCGAGGCTGATATAACGATAATAAGTGGCAGCGTTATATTCTAAGCTACCCATATGTGCCGACCCGGGTTCTGTTTGCAAATCATCTAACGCAGTGAAAAACTCAACTTCATTACTGACTTTATGTGTTGAAATTGCATGAGAAAAACTCGCAGCCGCTTCAACATTCATCTCGGCAGCCTTCGCCACCATTCGACCAAATAACGCAATATCAAGGGCGTCGACAGCAGAACTCAATGCTTTCTTTGCAACCTTTGCTAAATCCTTATCCTTGATTTTGCTGGCATCAAATGCCAATGCCTTCGCATAATCCGCAAAAGCCGCCGCCTCAGTTCCACTCAAAAACAGCAAGGTATCGTCGCTTAATGTCTCGGCCATCTTCTGAGCACATGCAGTCGCAGCGACCTCATCTGCCCCCACATCCACTAAGGCCTGTTGCAATAGCGCCTCAACTTTTTTGGTTCGCACACCCAATTTGATACCAAAGTCTTTCATGGCCAAGCGTACCTGACGCTTCCAACATTGCGAGCTCACCCGTGCACGTGTGGTACCGCCAATAATCGCTGTTTTAGGGGCGCCAACATCATCACGATTTAAGCAAGTGACGGGAAAAGATTGCAAAATGTGAAACTCAATACGGGTATTTTTAAGCATGACTTAACATCCTTATCAGGCGTTAGAAGAGGGGTTAATCAGAGGAACAATTTGTAATAGGCCACAACCAAAAGCTCTACCTCGTCCTATCCCACGGGCAAAACTTGCAGCGAAGAGATCGGGCGAAATAACTTGTAATGTGCCTTGCAAATGCGCTTGAGCAAGCGTCACATTGCGCTGCGATTTATCTTGAAAACGCAACACCTCAACACGGTCAATTTGTAACTGGGTTTGTTCTACAATAAATCCCCAATTAGCTTGAGCACGTTTAACAAACCATGCAGCAATTTCATCACGCTGACGAATTGGTACTAATTTTTTAGTGCTGTTGTTTCGGCGAGTAGGATTGACAATTAACTTAAAACGATAACGATGATGGGATAAAAAATGGTTTGGTAGTGGCTGTGTACGGATTTCGCCATACTGACCATCCACTTTCTCCATTGGCTCGCGATTAGATAACAAAAGCACATCACGGCCATGAAAATCGCCCCCTAAATCCGCAAACTGAATACCACTGGTTTCGCTGGTTTGTTTATCCAACTCACTGCGAATATCAGGAAATAAGCTATACACCACTCGATGCAACGAATATGGATCGGTTATTCGTAATGCGTGGCAATCCTGTCGATTGAGCCGTAATACGCTAGCAAACAGGGTTTGGCTCATACTTGTTCCTCTTCTACAGGTCTATGGTAAAACTCCTGTGCCCATTGCGCTTTAACCCGTTGATTATCTCGCCCAAACTGTAATAACTGTTTTAATAAACGCTCATAATCTAGCGTCTGGCGCGTTTTGCTTTGGATAAGAGAGAGAACACCACGCAGAATCCGACACACTTCAGCCGTATCATCACACGCTAATAACCGACGTAATCTTGCTTTAGCCTGATCACTGTTAGCACCTTCCTCATAACACGCCGCGATTGCAGCACCAAGAGAGCATGAACCATTTTGATCTGCTTTTGCACGAGCAACCGCAGCAGCCACCAATAAATAAGGTAATCGAGGGTGATCGAATTCAATAGGGATGTTAAATGTGGCTAATAGCTCCCAACTTTGATACTCAGTGGCAGGGTTATCAGCACGCCGTAACCGTGCAGCAAAACCCTTATCTCGCAGACAGTTATCTAGGACATAGCGGATGAACTGTTGTGCCTTATCAGGTTTTTTATTCTCACTCATGCGGCCTCCTGTTGTAGATGCAGGTATTTACGAAGATTAGGACGACTTTTTGCCCACGCATCCAGTTGTCGCGCCGTTTGCTGTGGGCATTGGGTATTAAAAATATGGTGTAGATTGTCAGCAAATCGACGACGTAATTGGAAGCGTTGTTGCACTTGGCTGCGCTCACAAGCATGAAGGAGGGTTTGTGCTTCTCGTTCACACAATTGCCAAAACAAAGCCGTGGCTTGTTCTGCTATGGTTTTACCATCAACTTTTTGTTCTTTGTAATAACTGATTACACAGCCATATAGCAATTTAGAGAAGTCATTGAGGACATCAATTTCACCACGCAAATTGGCTAGCCATTCACCATCTAATTCTGAGGCATAAAGCCAAAAGACCGATTCAACGTAATCATCATCTCCAGATACATACTGCTCACCTGCGTTACTGCTGACACGTAACCCACCTGACCAAATAGCAAAACAGTCACTGACTAATTTGGCATGCCGTACTGCAACTCGTAGCTGCAGACAATCAAAGGTATTTTGCTGAGACTCAACAAAACCGAGTAACGCGGTGAGTTCTCGCCAAGGACGACGCAAGGGATTGACCCATAACACTTTCGGCTCTTTGGCGCGACGATCAACTGCAATTGAGGGATCAACACCCCCGACTTTGTAATCTGGATGTGCAATTCCTTCGCTGTAGTGCAAACCATTGTCAGTAAACAGACAAAAACGGGACAACGGTACTAAACGCCCCATTAATGTTGTTTTATGAACACGTGCAATCGAACAGTCTTCGCCCGTTGGCATTTCCTCCCATATTGCACGTCCAACTCCACCTGGATACAAACCACTTTGCTGAATATCTTGCTGAGTGAAGAGATTAAGGCGCAGGGTCTGCCACAGTGTTTCGCCTAAAACAAAGTTATGCAATAGACCCATAAACCCTACTGAAGGCCCCGCTTTGGCAGAAGATGGTTTTCCTTTTGCATTGGTTTTATTTGGATAGCCAGAGGTAAGCACCACGCTGTTATCTGTTTTTTTACCACCAAGCGCAAACCCCATTTGTTCGACTAATAACAATGCTTTATCCGCGTCATCTAAAGGTTTTTCCTGCTGGGTTTGTGTCAATACAGTGGTGTTGCCAGTAGAGACATCGGGAAGTGCAGTTCCATAACTTTTGCACTCTGCCTTTTGAATTGCCGGAACTTGTAAGAATGGTTTTTCACCATAGAGGAAAAAGGCATCTCGCCAACGTTGAAGATAGGTTAAACAACGCGCTGCCAATGTTTGTTCATCCATCGCCAGCCATGCTGACTCATCATGTGGTGTTGCCGCAGCTTGGGCTAAGGCCAGCAGTAATTTCAACAGCGCTATTTTTTGTACGGGTGAACCCCCTAATGCTCGATAGTCTGGATGGGTAAAAAACTCGGTTAAACTTACTCGGCCCACGTCGGCTATTGGCAGCCACGGTTCATCTATCAGGTTAAAGCGGTTTTGCATTGTGTCGCTCTCAAGAAGATTTCAGTACCTGATAACCTAAGTCATCACGGTAAGTGTGGTCATACTTATTTTCCATCATCTGCTCAAAAGGCATATTAACCTTGTCACATTCATTTACCAAGCCAATACGCAAAAAAGATTCTTCATGCTGTCGTTCTCCGAGGTAAAACAAATGTTGAAATCCCAATTTTTCCAATTGCGCTTTTTGGCAAGCAGGAGGTGCAAGGCTAGGACGTAGTTGAATCAGCTCGCGCATCAGCCGGATGGTCAGTTTTCGCCACTTTGCCGCTGGCCATTGATGACGTTGAGTTGGAAAACAACAGGTAGACCCATCTAATAAGGTCAGCTGTGTTTGTTGTGTTTCTGGTAAATAGCGAATCGCTGTTAATAACAGGACGTCGATACTGTCTTGTTCACTATATCGTGTTGCACAATGATGATCTGATTGCGTGTTACCAGCAGTCGCCAGTGTACCGTGCGCCAGCCGTTGCAAGTCTTGGCGCCCAATTTGCCGATAGTTTCCACGCTGGACTCCATGCTCAAGTTCATATTGCCAACGTGCCATGTCGCCAGATTCATTTCTATCGCAATAGGTGGCTTCTAAGAGTGGTCGAATATTATCCGGCAAACAGATCGAAGATTGACATTGCCAACTCTCTAAACTACGACATAAAACATAGCTGCTATACACAGAAGCAGTGCTAGCAAATGCTTGTAGGGGAGAGGCAATCGCAGCTTGTAAATCTGGTGCTAATAACCATGCCTCTAGTCGTGCATCCTTTGGTCTTGGTGTGTTTTGATGTCGCCATAAACGACCAAGGCGTTGTAGCAACATATCGGTTGGAGCAAAACGACTGATCAAAAAATCAGCATCAATATCTAATGATTGCTCAACAACCTGAGTCCCAACCAAGATCCGGCCCTGTAAACATCTTTGTTGCCAGTTCTCTTTACCAAACAAGTTAACCCACTTGTTTTCGTTAGATTGACGATGACTGAGTGTAAAACGAGAATGTAATAGACCACATTGAACATTGAGTTCTTTTCCTCGGGCAGCAAGAATTTGATAAAAATGCTGTGCTTGTGCAACAGTATTTTCCACCCAAAGAACTTGTTGCCCCTGTTGTGCACGATATAAAGCTTCTTCTATCGCATCTTCATCTTTTGTCAGAAACTTAAGGTTAATTTCTCGTTTTTCGGGCGGTTCTGTTGAAATTTCGACTAGGTGACTTTGATGTGCCAAGGCAGAAACCAATGGGTAGTCATGGTTCTTTACTGAAGTATCTAATAGTTGCTCTCGCCTACGCTGAGTTAAGGTTGCACTCAAAACAATGACAGTGCAGTTAAGCTGACGCAGCAATTTCACTAATTCAGACAGAATAGTTCCTGTATACATATCATAGCTATGTACCTCATCTAGAATCACAACTTTGCCTGCTAACCCAAAGGCACGCACAAAACCATGTTTGACATTCATGGCTGCCATCAGCGCTTGGTCGATAGTTCCTACTGCGAAAGGAGCTAATAGTCCCCTTTTTGCTTGGTTAAACCATGCACCACCGGGCCGACCTTCCTCACCCATTTCGGTGTCTAATAACCATGCCTGTCCATGAAGCAATAAACCACGGCGATGGCGACAATTTGGTAACAAAATCTTTTCAAGAAAATCGGAAAAACGCTCATAAACTTTGTTAGAGGTAAGTTGAGTCGGCAAAGCAAAATAAATACCCATTGCCTGTTTTGACACAAGCATTTGATACGCAGCAAATAAAGCAGCCTCTGTTTTTCCTTGACCCATTGGTGCTTCTAATACATAGACACCGGGCTTGCTAATTGCCTGACAAAGCGTTTCTTGTAATGGTCGGGGAGAAAATCCAAAGATTTTATGAAAATCAAGATTATGGCGAATAAGTGGCGGGACAAAACCCACATCATCTAGTGCAGATTGAATGAAAGGCCGCCAATCTTTTTGTGGATCTTCAAACCAAGCGCCAGAACCTATCCAGTCTGCCACGCTGGTTAGACCCGCTAGCAAACGTGCTTGTACTGGATCCGACACAATTGGCCAATTTGCATTAAGTGTTTCTTTTAAGGCTTGAACTAACTTTTCTCTTTCCTGCTGCCAGCCGGTACCACCAAACACTTCAGCCTCTGCCGAATAGCTACCTACTTCAGGTCGAAAGCCATGATGCTGGCCAAGAACCTCCGCTAAAAGTGGGCTAACTCCCATTGCCTGTGCAGCAATTTGACTCACTCCTGCATGGCCACCCCACTGGGATTCTTTTTCTGGAGTGATGTCTGGCAATTTTTCAAGGGAATTTTTGTGACAAGCTTGTCTTAACTTTTCGTAGAAATAGGGACTGACTTTGCCAATATCGTGACAAGCGGCAACAAGATGAGAACCCGCAGGAAAATCAATCGCAAAGGCATAGTGACTCATCAATGCTTTTGCAACTTCTCCTACGATTTGACAATGATTAAAAACGGATCTGCCAAGCTGCACATCTCCTGTCTCTGCGTGGAGATAAGTCTTTGCAGGACAAAGCTCAAAAGAAATCACTGGGATTGATGATGATAAACGACGTGCTCTCACTGTTTTACCTTAACATCATGGAAAAATCACAGTTTATCCAAAATGTTATCAACAGAAAGCACCAACGACAAAAAACCCAGCAGGCACAAGGCTTTTGCTGGGTTTTTTAAGTCATGCTAAGCATCACTTTTTGATTCTGTGGTGCCGGCGGCAGGATTCGAACTCGCGACCCCCTGATTACAAGTCAGGTGCTCTACCAACTGAGCTACACCGGCGCTGAAGAGAAGTTCATTATGTCAGCGCTTATTGGTTTTAGCAAGCACTTTTTCTTGTTTTTTTCTCACCACAGCAGCTTTTTTAGCTACCTTATTGTTTTTACTGGTTTTTAGTAACGGTTTTTTCGCGTTGTTGATCGCTTTCTTTTTCACAACAGCACGACGTACCTGAGCAGGCGAGCGTTTCACTACCGTGGGTTTCTTGACCTGTTTAGCAGCAAGCGCAGTCTTCGCCCGCGTAACTGGGGCTTTTTTGCTGGCGATTTTTGTTGCAGGGCGTATTTTTGCTTTTGTTACCACCGCTTTTTTCTTGGCCGCTTGTGCTCGCAAGGCGGCTTTGTTTTTCACAACTTGACGTGAAGGTTTAACCGACTTGGCGAGTTTGCCTTTTAGTTGAGATTGAGCACGCGCTTTTAGCATACGCTGATTTTTGGGCGTGACTTTTGCTTTGACCTTTTTCGCTTTGTTAACGGTTGGCTGTTTCTTAGTCACAGCCTTTCTTACTGCCCGTTGAGTCGGTTTTTTGTCTGCAACGGGTTGGCTAGGTGAGGCCGTACGAGTAACAGCAGGGCGTTTTTTTTGCACTTGTGGCACGAAATCACCTGGCAATGGCGCATCTTCTGCGTACGCCACAGGCATCATTGCAGTGCAAAAAACTACGAGAAGGACGTTGTATAAATGTTTCATCAGCAGTTTTTAGCAAAAAGGTAGAGAAAAATTGCATTTAATGATTGAAGAACTACTTAGGTGATATTTATATTACCACCG
>Ga0079301_1001448_pt1 | contig 10893 bp, 4 predicted proteins | sample Wag4_2014_7_11_3_FD_74797 | JGI IMG/M metagenome (GOLD analysis project Ga0079301, IMG submission 74797) | Fresh water mixed with fracking chemicals microbial communities from Ohio, USA - Utica-2 Time Series FC 2014_7_11 | ecosystem: Engineered > Industrial production > Chemical products > Input...
TCTGGGTATGATTAGACTTTAACTCCTCCCCACAGGTCATGCCAGAACTTTTCAACGTTCACGGCTTCGGTCCTCCAGGAGGTATTACCCTCCCTTCAACCTGCCCATGGGTAGATCACCGCAGTTTCGCGTCTACCCCCTACGACTACACGCCCTTTCAAGACTTGGTTTCCCTTCGGCTGCGCCGGGGTTCGGCTTAGCCTTGCCGTAGAGAGTAACTCGCCAGATCATTATGCAAAAGGCACGCTGCTACCCTTACGGGCTGCAACCGCTGTGTAAGCATGTGATTTCAGGTTCTTTGAACTCCCCTTATCGGGGTTCTTTTCATCATTCAGTCGCCTTACTGGTTCACTATCGGTCGTCAAGGAGTACTTAGCCTTGGAGGGTGGTCCCCCCGTGTTCAGGCCGGATTTCACGAGTCCGACCCTACTCTAGGGCTAACCAGCTTCTGCACTACAGGACCATCACCTTCTGTGGTTGGCCATTCAATGCCATTCGCGCAGTCTGCTGGCTGATCCGCGTTCGCTCGGCGCTACTGACGGAGTCGCTGTTGCTTTCCTTTCCTCTCGCTACTAAGATGTTTCAGTTCACGAGGTTCGCTTCATACGGCCTATACATTCAGCCGTAGATGACTCATAAGAGCCGGGTTGCCCCATTCGGAAATCCCAGGATCATAACTTGGTTACCAGTTCCCCTGGGCTTATCGCAGGTTCCTACGTCCTTCATCGCCTCTTGACGCCAAGACATCCATCACATGCCCTTAATGACTTGATCGCGTCTACCGAGTGCCGTATCGGATGATTGCTCATTCGAACCGGTTCGGTTTGGATCACGACCCCGCTTGCATGACGGGGTCACAAGCCTTGCAGTGTTTGTCCTGCTCAGCTCGCAGTCGCTCAGGTGCTCATATCTCGGTACGATTACTCACTGCGCGCTCCGCGACATTCACTCGACTTGCTGGGGTTGCCAGCGCATCTCGAGAACTCGAGGCCGCGCAGTATCGCGACAATTTGCACGCTTCTTCACTTGTCAAAGATTCGTTCCGCAGGTCCCGTCGCTTGCGCGTCGTGAACTGTGGAGGGGCAATGATAGCGATTTCGAAGATGCTGTCAACGCCCTTGAGCGCGTGGGGTGCAAATTTTCTCGCATCATCTTTTCGGGGAGTGTTTCGACCCTGAATGCCATGGTTATGCGCGCCATTTCGCCTCTCGAGCGCCTGAAACGATCGCCGGGAGCCGACTTATCCACATAGAACCCAAAAGAAAAGAGGCGCCGAAGGCGCCTCCCGATGGAATGAGGTTCTGATAGCCGTGGTTGGCCGCTGACGCCGCCGCAGCGGCGCACCGAATTCAGCCCTGCGGGCCGTACTTTGGATCCCCATCACGACCGCCACCCGATCCAGAGCCGGTGGGGCCCTTCGGAGCGTCGCCCTTAGGCGCATCGGACTTGGTTCCATCCTTGTCGGTGCCCTTCTTGGCCTCGGCATCGGACTTCGCCAGCTCGATCTCATCCTCGAAGTCGAGACGGAGCGGATGACCCAGTTCGTCCTTCGGGATGCGAATCTCGTATCGATCACCGAGCGCGTTCTGGACGACGGCCACCGCGCCGGGGCGTCGGTCGGTACCGCCGCGCTCGATCGACGGATCGGCATAGACATCCACGAGGAAGTAGCCGGTGTCGAACTCGACGCCGTCGCGCGTGCGCCCACCGCCGATCGAATCGCCCGGCTGGATCGTGAGACGCTCGCGACGACGCTCACCGTCGTAGTAGCGGAAGATCTCGACGGTCGCCTGACCGGTGCCGAGGCGTCCCTCCCCTGCCTGCGCATCGACGACGAAGAAGGCGATCGGCGGGGAGACGCGGAACGGTTCGCTCCAGCCGGAGGTTGCGCTGGCGAGCGTGAACGGCTCGCCGAGCTTCTTCTGCGCATCCACGAGCAGTGCGCCGTTGGTGAAGAACGGGTTGTAGACCTTGGCGACGGCGCGGTAGCGGTACTGCTCGCCGGCGGTCACGCCGATGTCATGCGCCCACACCACGAGCTGGTCCGCCGTGGTGACGTCGCTCGACGCAGCCTGGGTCGTCTTCACGGCCGAGGCGGAGACACCAGATGCCTCGAGCTTCTTCGCGAGAGACTCCTCGGCACTGGCGACCTTCTTCTCGAGGTCCTTCAGCGTCTTCGTGAGCTTGATGCGGCGCTCCTTGTTGGCCGCCTCGCCGGGGTTGTTCTTGCCCCCGCTCATGCCGCCACCGAGGCCGCCGCCGCCGCCGAGTCCGCCGCCGGGACGACCGAGGCCGCCACCGCTCCCGCCGCCACCGCCGCGGTTGCGCTCCTCGTCCTTCTTGCGCTCGTCCTCGCGCTTCTTGTCTTCCTTCGAGGTGTCCTCGAGAGGACCGCCGATGCTCTCGAGCTCTTCCTTGATGCGCTTGGCATCGATGGTGCGCTTGTTCAGTTCCTTCCGGAGCCGGCGGATCTCGTCATCGAGCTTGGCCTTCTCGGGGTCGTCGCTCCGCGCGTCGGCACCCGAGGCGCCCTCGGTGAGCAGGAGCGCCGGGGAGAAGTTGCCGCGCTTGGTGGCATAGAAGTCGGGCTGAAGCAGCTGACGCTGGTTCGCCTTGTCGGTCAGGTAGTTGAACGCGGAATCGCGGAGACCCGCGTCGGCACCCTTGGCAAGCTCGGGGCGGAACGAGAACTGGCCAGGCAGCGGCGTGACCATGGTCAGCTCGCCCCAGGATCCGTTGTCGAGCTTGCGCTCACGCTCGAACTCGATGTCGATCACGAACAGCGTGCTGCGATACCAGAACCCTGGGATCTGGGCGCCGCGGGCCGAGGACGCGAGCTCGTCACGCAGCGTCTTCGCGTCGATCACGGCGCTCGGAATCGTCCAGTTGATGTCGAACGGACCGCTGCTGCTGCTGAAGCGCTTCTTCAGGTCAGGCTGCTGGTCGAGGACGGAGGCCTCGATGGTGTCCGAGACCTGGATCGTCGAGCGCATCGCGAGCGCAGGGAAGCGGGGATCGTGGAACGGCTGGCCGACCGTCGCGCCTTCGGACTGGAGCACGCTCGCGAGCGCCGCCTCGATCCGGGGCAGATCGGACTGCGGCGCGACGGAACCGCCGAGAGCGGCGGAGTACGTGGAGGCCTGAGGCTTGAGTCGGTCGCCGAGCTTCTCGTCGATCGAGGGCGCGGGCTGCTCGAGCTTCTGGGCGAGCGACTGGGTGCGCGTCGCGAGCGCCTCGTCGATCTCGCTGGGCGCGGCGTCGCGACCGTCGAGCTTGACGTTGTTGTGCGTGCCCAGCACCTGCCAGGCGATCACGCTGAAGAAGACTGCGCCTGCAGCGCCGAGAACGAGTTTCTCGATGTGCTGCTCGATGAACGGGATTCCCTTGTTCTTCATGCTCAATCCAGTCGTGAATCGTGTGATCGACTTGCGTCGGGGTGCTTACAGGTGGTTTGAATCGCGTCTCACATGCCTTGCGCGGCGTCCGCAGGAGCAGCGCCGTCTGCGCCCGCCACGGGAGCCGAGGTGATGCCGAGCGCGGTGCGCACGGAGACCGGCATGTGCTTCGCGGTCCAATCGCGGAACCAGATGGATTCGATGGTGGCGGTGACCTGGCTCACCGGCTCGGGGCCGAAGAGGAAGCCGGCACGCGCCGCGACGAACGGGTCGGCGGGCGCGAGTCGGACGTTGGTCACCGTCATGAAGTTCTGTGCGGCAAGCGCGTCGAAGATCCGAGGCAGCTTCGAGGTTTCGGCGATGAAGTTCACCTCGGCGAGGCGGACGTCGTAGACGCCGTTGCTCACGCGACCCGTGAAGCGCTTGGAGTAGTCGAGCTTCGCCTCCTGCTTGGGATCGACGGAGGGTTCACCAACCGCGACCTCCGTGGTCGGCGCCGCGCCGTCGGCGGAAGCACCCTCGGCCGGCGCGCCTTCAGCCGGCGCGCCCTCACTACCCATCTGAGCGGCCTCGCCCGAACCCGCGGCGACCACCGCCTCCATCGGGAGCACGCGGAGGCTGACGAGCTGCTTGACCGGCGACTGCAGCACCGAGCCCGCTGCGCGGTTCGCAGCGTTGAAGGCGCGCATGACGTCGGTCGCAACCCAGAGCTTCCACTGGAGGTCGTACAGCGCGGCATCCTGGGCCGCGGCGTCGCTGGCCTTCTTGTAGAGACCCGTGACCGAGGCGCGCGAGGGGACCTCGAACGCCGAGATGTCGGCGTAGAGCGAGATCTTCTTGGCAGCCTCGGTGTACTCGGCGATGCGGACCTTGCCGAGATGCTTGTCAAGCTGCGCGGTCTGCTCGGCGTTGAGCTTCGCACGCGATTCCTGCTTGAGGTCGCCCTGCACGTAGCGCTGCTCCGCGGCCTCGATGGCGCGGGCGACGTTCTCCGAGGCGGGCGGCGAGCCGGCGCGGGCTTCCTCGAGGAGCTTCGCATAGCCGGCGGCGATCGCATCCGCGACCTTGAAGCGGACCTGCTCGGCGACCGAGTTCGACTTCGCGTCGTACTTCGGGAAGACGCTGGCGTCGACGGCGGGACGATGCTTGGGGTCCGCGTCGGTGCCGTTGTTGAAGGCGCGTGCCTTCGCGTAGACATCCGAGGCGTCCTTCGAGTACTTCTCGAGAGCGGCGCCGAACTGCTCGACGACCTTCTCGGTGGCGACCGTGTCGAGCTCGACGGCTTCACCGCCGGGCACGGGGAGGCTCACCTTGGAGTTGCTTGCGGCGGTGAGGTCGTTGTAGACCTGCGCGCGGCGCTGGGCTTCCTGACGAACGCCGGAGCCCATCATGTCGGCGGCGAAGTACGCACCGACGGGAACGACCACGACCAGCGCGGAGAAGACGACCGCGAGGGTGTTGCCCTTGGCGAAGCCGACAACGGTCTGGAGTTGCTTTGGGAGTTGTGCTGCCATCACTGAGCCTCCGCGGCCGGAGCTGCCGCCGCGACTGGTTCCCTGAACTTGATCACGAAGGTCACCTTGCCGACATGGACGGTGCTGTTGGGCGGGTAGATGCCGGGACGACCCGGGATCGGTGCCAGCTTGTCGAGATCGATCTTGGACGGATTGTCTGCCGCGCCTGCACCGGCGTTGCCGCGGTTGAAGCCGGAGCCCGCCCCACCGGGGCGGTAGTCCGGATCCTTGGGAGCGTCGGCGGTGAAGCCGCCGGTCGATCCGGCGCCTCCGAGAAGGCCGCCAGGACGCTTGATCTGGCCCTCGCCGCTTGGTGCGCGCTTGCCGGTGACGCCACCGACGCTGCCGCTGCCGGCGTCGCCTGCGCTGAAGCCACCGCCGAGCTGGGGGTCGTCGGGCGTGTTCGCCGCGCCACCCGCGGAGGTGGTCCCGCCGGCGCCGCCCGCCCCCTCCGCTTCCGCGGTGAGCGAGCCGTCGGCGCCGACCTTGAGGTCGACGATCGCAGCGGTGTTCGGCTGGATGTTCTCGATGGTGTAGGGAACGCTCGGGCGATCCTTGTTCTGGTCGAGCCACTGACAGACGGTGGCGCCGAGATGGCCCTGCTTGTCGATGCCGACGAACTCGACGTTCATGGTGACTTCGATGGTGCGCTCGCCCTTGTCGTTGATCTTGTAGATGCCCGCGAGATCGCGGAGCACGGTCTGCTGACGCGGACCGGCCTCTACGAGCTTCTTGAGGTCATCGCCGACCGCGACCTTGTCGTTGCCCGCGGCGACGGCGGAGACCGCGTCGTGCACGAGGAACGGCCAGATCTCACGGTCATCGACGAGCGCGAGCATGTTGGTCGCGGTCGCGCCGACATCGGCGGCGAGGCCCTGCACCTGGGTCTGGAAGCCCTTGGCGGAGGACAGCGTCGCCTCGGCGCGGTTGATCGCGTCGCGGCTCGCCACGGAGCCGTTGTCGATGATGTTGCGGACGAACATCAGGCCACCGGCCGCGCAGGCCACCGCTGCGGCAGCGGCGAACCAGCGGGTCTTCTTGGCCCAGACCTGCTGGCGGACGCTCTCGACCGGAAGCAGGTTGATCTCGATGGTCGCGAGCCCCAGGCCCTGCAGGGCGAGGCCGTAGGCGGTGGCGAAGTTCACGGTGTGCGCTGCGAAATCAGCCGCTTCCGGACCCTCGACCACGATCTTCGAGTACTGGTCGAGGCGCTCGACCTCGAGTTCGAGGCGCATGCCGAGGAACTTGCGGAGTCCGGGGATCTTGAGCGTCGAACCGAGGCCGATCACGTTGCGGAGCTTGGTTCCGCGGTTCTGCGTCTCGTAGAACTGGAGCGACTTCTGGACGTCGTCGAGAAGGTCGCCCAGCACGGGACGCATCGCAGCCATGATCTGCTTGGCGTACTTGCTGGTGGCGCTTTCCTGCTTGAGCTTGTCACCCTGCGCGTACTTGAGCTCGACGGTCGAGGCGAAGGCCTCGACGATCGCCTCGGTGAAGCTGTGTCCGCCGAGCGGGAAGGTTCGCATCCAGCAGCGCGAGCCCGACGCGACGACGAGGTCGGTGGACGCGGTGCCGATGTCGAGGAGGACGAGCGGCTCGCCGCGCGTGGCGATGTCACGGTCGAACGCGAGGCCGTTGTAGAGCGCAACCGGCCCGAGCGAGATCGCGCGCGGCTCGACGCCGAGCGTGTCGCTCACCAGGTTGAGGAACTCCTTGAGCGGCTCGCGCTGGACCGCGAAGAGGCCGAGGTCAACCTCGGGAGAATCGTCGGCTTCGAAGGTGTGGTAGTCCCACTCGACTTCCTCGAGCGGGAACGGGATCTGCTGGCTCGCCTCGAACGGCACGAGTCCGGCGATGGTCTTCGCGTCGCCCGGCGGGAGCTTGACGAAGCGCGTCAGGCCGCGGTTGCCGAACCAGCTGTAGTTGACGGTGATGTTCTGACCGGTGAGCTGCTTCTGGCTCGCGAGCTGCGCGAGCGACTGCTCGAGGATCGTCTTCGCCTGCGACTGACCACCGTCGACCAAGGGCTCCTCGAGACCGGGGGTGGTGAGGACCTTCTGGTGCGGGATCACAACGAAGTCGCGCACGCGAACGCCGTCGCCGATCCGCTCGAGCTGGATCGCCTTGATGGCGTACTGACCGATTTCGATGCCCCATGCGGTGTTGGAAGAGGCCATTGGGTTCTATCTCCGAATTCAGAAGTCCGCACGAAGCGGCCTGCCAAGGGGCCCTGCGGGGGGCGTAGGCGGGACGCGGATGATAACGACCCCTGCCGTTCCTCGCGGAAACGCACGAGGGGGTCGACGACGAATTGTTCTCGGACGCAGAGTTGGGCGGACTCGATTCAGATTATCGGAATCGAGTTGTCGCTCGCCACGCGTCCGTGCTTCCCGTGCCCGCCGGACGTCCGCCTCGGCAAGGCTTCCGACGATCGTTCCCCAGAGACCGCGCCGCACCATCAACGTCCCGGACTTGCATCCAGAGACCGACTGCGATGCCGACGGCGGCGATCGGCGCATCGTCGGTGCCCGCAGGGTCGTCCGTGTTCCGACGGCCCCGCGTGTCGGACCGCCCGTGTCGGACGGCGAGCTCGAACGGGGAACTCGGATCATGGATCCCCGACCGCCCGGGTCGTGTCCGCGAGGCCGAGCCGCCTGCTCGCCGACACCTCGCTTCGCTCGCCGTCGGCACTCCGTCGGTCGTTGCGCCCGTCAGAGTGCCGAGCCTTTCCGTGTCTTGCAGGTTGAACCGGCATCGAGGTGCGGTCGATGGGTGGATTCGCGGCGAGCATGGCGGAAGTTGCCGTCCTGTCTCGGATTCTGCCCAACACTTTGGTAAGTCGCGCCCGGTCTCGGTACGCTGCTCCACCCAAGAGAACCCCATGTCCAACGAACCCACGAAGCACGATCAGTCCGTCCCCTCCCCGCGCGCAAGCGCTTACGACGCCGAACTCGAGCGCGAGATCGAAGCCGCGCTCGGCGGCATGTCCGTCGAGGACCTCGAGAACTCGAGCGCACCCTCGCGCAGCGGCGGAAACCGGGGCGGTCGCCAGACTCGCCGCGGCACCATCATCCGCGTGCACAGCGGCGACGTGTTCGTCGAGTTCGGGCCGCGCTCGCAGGGCGTCTGCCCGCTGTCGCAGTTCATCGCGGCCGGCGAGGAGCAGGCCCCGCCGGTGGGCAGCGAGCGCGACTTCGTGGTCGAGCGGTTCGATCCGTTCGAGGGTCTGTCGATCCTGAGCCTCGAGGGCGCCGTGCAGAAGGCAGACTGGGGCACGCTCGAGGTCGGACAGGTCGTCGAGGCGCGCTGCACCGGCATGAACAAGGGCGGACTCGAGATGGAGATCGCGCACCACCGCGCCTTCATGCCGGCCGGCCAGGTCGACGTGCGGCACGTGGCGGACATCTCGGTCTTCATCGGTGAGAAGTTCCCGGTGCAGATCGTCGAGCTCAACAAGGACAAGAACCGCCTCGTCGTGAGCCGCAAGGCCGTCATCGCCGCGGAGCGCGCGGAGCAGCGCGAGAAGCTGCTCGCGGTGCTCGAGGTCGGCCAGACCCGCACGGCGACCATCACCAGCGTGCAGACCTACGGCGCGTTCGCCGACATCGGCGGCGTGGATGGCCTCATCCACGTGTCCGATCTCTCGCACGAGCGCGTGAAGAGCCCCGCGGACGTCGTGAAGGTCGGTCAGGTCGTGACGGTGAAGATCGTCAAGCTCGACCTCACGCAGACCCCTGCGAAGATCGGTCTGGGCATGAAGCAGCTGATGACCGACCCCGGCGTCGCCGCGATGCAGGCGGTCGAGGCGGGAGCGACGGTCACCGGTCGCGTGACGAAGATCATGCCGTTCGGCGCGTTCATCGAGCTTGCGCCGGGGATCGAAGGCCTCGTCCACATCTCCGAGATCAGCCACGAGCGCATCCCGACCGTCGACAAGGCGCTGCGCGCCAACGAAGTCGTCACGGCCAAGGTGCTCTCGATCGACATCGGCAAGAAGCGCATCAGCCTCTCCATCAAGGCGCTCATCGATCCGCCGGCGCGTCCCGAGCCGCAGGCTTCGGGCGGCGCGGGTGGCGGCAACAAGCCGCGCGCCGAGGAAGGCTTCGGCGCCGCCTTCGGCCGCAATCGCGCGAAGAACGACGTGCCGACCGTCGATCGCGCGAAGGACAATGCGCTCGAGCGCCTGCGCGCGTCCTGGGGTTCCGGCAAGGAACTCAAGGGCGGACTGAGCTGAGCCACAGACTCCGCTGAGTCACGGGCTCGGCCCAGCACCACTCGCGGCGGACGGACCGGCATTCCGGCCGCCGATCGCGAGCGCAACCAAACGACAAACGCGGGCGTCACCTTTCGGTGACGCCCGCGTGTCCTTTTCCGGCCCGCAACGCGCGGGCCGTTCCTGCGATGCGTTTGGTTCGATCAGGCGCCGACCTTGAACTGGCCGACGACCTGCTTGAGGCTGGCGACTTGCGCAGCCGTCTCCTCGCTGGCGGCGGCGAGCTCCTCGGAGTTGCCGGCGTTCTGCTGGGTCACCTTGTCGAGTTCGGTGACGCCCGAGTTGATCTGGCCGATGCCCTGCGCCTGCTCGCGGCTGGCGCTGGCGATCTGCGAGAGCAGCTCGTTCACCTCGCGCGTTCCATCCACGATGGTGCGGAGGCTCTTGTCGACGTCGTTGCAGATCGAGACCGCGCGGTCGGCGCGGGTGGTCGACTCCTCGATCATGGTCGCGGTCTCGCGGGCGGCCTGGGCGGAGCGCTGCGCGAGGTTGCGGACCTCCTCGGCGACGACCGCGAAGCCCTTGCCCGCCTCGCCGGCGCGCGCGGCCTCGACCGCGGCGTTGAGGGCGAGGAGGTTGGTCTGGAAGGCAATCTCGTCGATGACCTTCAGCACCTTGGCGATCGAGTCGCTCGACTGCTTGATGGCGCCCATCGCCTCGCTCATCTTGACCATCTGCTCCTGGCAGGTGTTGGCGCGCGTACGGGCCTCGTCGGACCGGTTCACGGCGGTGGTCGCGTTGGCGGCGTTGCGCTCGGTCATCGCGCTCATCTCCTCGAGGCTGGCGCTGATCTCCTCGAGGCTGGCGGCCTGCTGGCTGGCGCCGCTCGCGACCGACTGGCTGGTCGAGGAGACCTGCGACGAACCAGCGTCGATCTCGGACGCGCCCTTGCGGATCTCGCCGAGGATGCCCTCGAGCTTGCCGACGAACTTGTTGAACCAGGTGGCCATGGTGCCGAGTTCGTCGGCGTTGCTCGCGTCGAGCCGCTTGGTGAGGTCGCCCTCGCCCTCGGCGATGTCGCGGATGCGGTTGATCATGGCCGTCATCGGGCGGCCGAAGGTCATGCGGAGCAGCCAGGCGAAGCCGAGGCCGCCGAGGACGATCATGGGAATGGTCCACATGAGGCCGTTGGTGACGAAGCCGGCGACCTGCGCGTCGACGCCCGTGAGCGGGATCGCGACCTCGTAGGCACCGTGGCTGCCGCCGACCTTCCAGCCTTCCATGGGGAAGCCGAGCGCGTCCTTGCCATCCTTGTCGGGATCGAACTCGCCGCGCGGATCGCCGTGGCAGAGCATGCAGCTCTGGTCGAGCTTGATGGCGCGCATGTAGTGCAGCGTGTTCGTCTCCTCGTTGATGGCGAATGCGGACGGCGCGCCGCCGCCGGCGAGCTGGGTTTCAAGCCGCTCGAGGAGGTTGGCGCGGAAGGAGCCGGGTTCCGGCTCGTTCTTCTTGTTGCGCGCGTCGAACGCGGCGACCTTGAAGTCGATGTTCTCCTTCTTCGCGGCGGCCTCGGCGGTGTGCCAGCCGACCACGACCGGGATGGTCTGGAAGAAGCGAGTGTCCGAGTACTCGCCGCCCTTGGTGACGGTCTCCTGCAGTTCCTTCATCAGCTCGTCGGTGGCGATCGACTTGGCGAGGAAGAGCTCGCTCGCGTGGTTCTTCGCCTCGTCGGCGACGGCGGTGAAGGCGGCGGCCTTCTCGACCATCGCGT
>Ga0079301_1001453_pt1 | contig 10869 bp, 9 predicted proteins | sample Wag4_2014_7_11_3_FD_74797 | JGI IMG/M metagenome (GOLD analysis project Ga0079301, IMG submission 74797) | Fresh water mixed with fracking chemicals microbial communities from Ohio, USA - Utica-2 Time Series FC 2014_7_11 | ecosystem: Engineered > Industrial production > Chemical products > Input...
TCTCTAGATCGCTGGAAAATGCTAGCCAGATTTGGATTAGTCATTTCAATTGTGATCCTCCTATTTGTACGAATTCCTGGAATTGGAAAATCAGTCAATGGAAATCAAAACTGGATCTCCCTCAAGGTTGTTGACGTTCAGCCGAGCGAGCTTGCGAAATTCTTACTTATTTTATGGGCCTCACAATTGCTGGCATCCCGACTCAACGCAGGTTTGATGAGAGTCAATGTCTTGGCACTTATTGCGCCAGGATTTGTTGTAGCCAGCGCTCTTGTCATGTGGGGAAGAGATCTTGGTACCGCCTCAGTTCTGATGGCCATTTTGGGCGGATTACTATTCTTATCTGGAATCCCATTGCGTCTTGTTGGAACTCTGACTGCAACGGCAGCGGTGGCGATTGGTTTCTTCATCGCCACAACTCAATATCGCGCCGCACGTTGGAGCGTCTTCCTTAATCCTTTTGATCCAGCGCAATATAAGAACGAGGGATGGCAACCTGCCCATAGTCTCTTGGGGCTGGCAAGCGGTGGAATTTTTGGTGTTGGCCTCGGTGGAAGTAGACAAAAGTGGGGCAACCTTCCAGAAGCGCATACAGATTTCATCTTTGCAGTTATTGGCGAAGAACTCGGCTTACTTGGAACACTTTTCATTTTGGCGCTACTGGGTACTCTCATCTACTGCTCGCTTCGAATCGCAATGCGATCTGCTGACTCATTTACACGCTTTGCCTGTGCCGGAATCGCATCGTGGGTTGCGATTCAAACTGTTCTTAACATTGGATCTGCCGTAAGCCTTCTTCCCGTTGTTGGCGTGACACTGCCCTTACTTTCCTACGGAGGATCGGCGCTAATTGCAACCTACCTTGGGATTGCCTTTATTGCTTCGAGTGCGCTGCGAGATCCTGAGATAAATGCAGAAGTAAAAAACTTTGTTGCACAGAGGCTGCATCGATAAATGAGATCCCGAAAGATCATCTTTGCTGGGGGAGGCACCGCCGGCCATATTCAGCCAGCTTTAGCGGTAGCTCGTATGTGGAAGCAGACATATCCAACTGACCAGATCATTTTTCTGGGAACATCTTCTGGTCTGGAGACAACACTTGTTCCAGAGTCAGGTTTTGAACTGCGGCTAATCACTCGTGTTCGTGTACCGCGTTCGCTCTCCATCAATCTTCTTAAAGTCCCAACTTCACTTCGCAAGGCGATAGCTGAGTCGAAAAGTATTCTTGAAGGCGCAGATCTCCTTATTGGTTTCGGCGGGTATGTATGTGCACCCGCATATATGGCAGCGGCATCACTCAAGGTTCCAATCGTGATTCATGAAGCAAATACCAAGCCTGGCTGGGCAAATCGTCTTGGCGCGCGCTACACCGATGCCCTGGCTGTTGGCTCACCAGTTGCTAATGGTCCCTTTGCCAATGCGCTAATTACCGGCCTTCCTTTGCGCGATGACATCACATCGATTCTTCTCACCCATCGCAGTGCTGATGAAAGCACATGGAGTCAATTAAGAGAGAAGGCGAAGAGAGATCTTGGAATTGACCGCGACAAAAAGGTGATCCTGGTTTTTGGTGGTTCACAAGGCTCGCAAGCGATAAATGCGGTAATCGAAAAAGTTCGAACGCCAATCTCGGGGCAGCCAGTAGTGATTGTTCATTCAGTAGGAAGCTCGAATATTTTGCCCACAAGCGATAGTCACTATCGTGCCTTTTCCTACATTTCAGATATGGCAACTGCTTATCTCGCATCTGATCTAGTGATTGCTCGAAGCGGAGCAATCACCTGTTCTGAAGTAAGAGCACTTGCAAAATATGCACTTTTCATTCCACTTCCGATTGGCAACGGCGAGCAAGCGGTAAATGCCGATTATCTAGTCGAGATGGGCCGTGCACGCGTTCTTGATCAAAAATCATTCACTGATAGCTGGCTTGTCGATAATATGGAGGCTATGTTCATGCAGAGCGATCAGGCGAGTGATCTTCCTGATTTTTCTGATCTAGAGGCGGCAGCAAAAATCTTAGCTTTAGCAGAACACACTCTCTTCGATGGCAGTAGATAGATGATGAGTCACACAACTCTCGATCACTGGGCTGGAAAGAGGATTCACTTCATCGGTATCGCAGGCGCCGGAATGAGCGGCTTAGCTCGCATCGCTCTCTCACATGGTCTAGCTGTCTCTGGAAGTGACTCAAAGGATTCATCTGTGGTCTTGGCTCTTCGCGCTCTCGGTGCTCAGGTAGAGATTGGACATGATGCCGCACATCTAGCAGGCGTAAATATTGTCGTGTATTCCAATGCAATTGCAGAAAGTAATCCAGAGATTCAAGGCGCACACGAGTTGGGATTAGTTCTTCTCACGCGAGCTCAGGCGCTTTCAATTCTGATGTCTGCTAGTAAAAGTATTGCCGTGGCAGGAACGCATGGCAAGACAACGACATCATCGATGCTCACTGTGGCTCTTCAAGCGTGTGGAACAGATCCTTCATTTGCAATTGGTGGAACCCTCACAGCATCAGGTTCAAATGCGCATCGCGGCACTGGAGAATTCTTTGTAGCCGAGGCAGATGAATCTGATGGTTCATTCTTGGAGTACCGACCATTTAGTGCGATCGTGACAAATGTAGAACATGATCATGTTGACTTCTTTGCTACCGAAGAGTCAGTTATGGATATCTTCAATGAGTTTGCTCGCTCTATAGATCCAGATGGATTCTTCATCTACTGTAAAGATGATCCTGGAGCGCAGAAAATTGCTGCGACAGATTTTGCAGCTACGAAGATTTCTTACGGCCAGGATGAGAACGCAGATTTAGTAATCGATAATATAAAGTTATTACCTGGTGGCTCAACTGCGCGAGCCCTATGGAAGGCTCGGGCAGTCGGAACAATTGAATTGCAAGTACCAGGTCATCACAATCTTCTTAATGCCGCTGCAGTGCTGGCGATGGGCCTCAGTCTTGGCCAACCCGCAGCAGCGCTTTTGGAAGGACTGAAGTCTTTCCAAGGTGCAGGACGAAGATTTGAACTTAAAGCCAGCGTTGCCGGTGTACGAGTAATTGATGACTATGGTCATCATCCGACAGAAATTGATGTCACATTGACTGCAGCACGTAGATACGCAGGCGATGGTCGTGTGCTTGTGATCTTTCAACCACATCGCTACTCGCGTACGCAAGCCTTTCTCGATGACTTTGCAAGAACTTTGGATCTGGCAGATCACGCAATACTTTTGGAGATTTACCCAGCGAGCGAGAAACCAATTGCTGGCGTAAGTGCATCCCTCATCGCGCAGAAGATGCAGCGCGGAAAATTCATCCCTAATTTCCTTGAAGCATCGGAGGAGATAATTTCAATGGCAAAGCCTGGAGATGTGATTCTTACTTTGGGAGCAGGGGATGTGAATTCTTTAGCTCCAATTATTGCTCAAGGTCTTGAACGTCGATTCGAAACTTCATCGTCACACTAATGTCACTGCGCAATCGAAAAGTATTTTCGTTTCCTATAGCGATCATCTCTGTAGTTGTGATCCTTTTGGCTTACCTTCTCGGTTGGTCTTCTATCTTCAAGGTTAAAAACATTGAGATCTCCGGGGCTCCCACCTCAGTGGTGCAAGAGACAATCCAGAAGAAGAGCCAGATTGAAGTGGGCCAACAGTTAGCGCGCGTGAATCCGCAGTCAGTGTCTCGAAGAATTGAGAAGTTATCGTGGGTAAAGGAAGTAGCTATTTCCAGGGATTGGTTAAGGGGTTCAGTTGCAATCCAAATCACTCCGAGAGAGCCGCTAGCCTTCTTTAACTCTGATCAAGTTCCGGGTCAGACGATTGATGAAGAAGGTCAGTTGTTCTCACTTCCTGGGTATACAAATCCAGATCTGGCACTCATTTCAGCAAAGAGCCCGGAGAGCGCCCTGAAGGCTAATGAGCTCTTCACCGCCCTGCCAGAGAATTTTCGTAGCCAGATCACCTCGATGACCGCCACTTCGTCACAAACTTTTACCCTCAATACAGTCATCGATGGTCGCGAACTACGTATTCGATGGGGCGATAGTCAAGATATGGCGCTAAAAATTTCGGTGATTAATAAACTTCTTAAATTGCCAGAAAATAAAGATATTAAAGTCATTGATGTCGTGGCACCTCATGCACCGATTGTGAAGTGAAATGCGAAATATATTCAGTCGATAACTCTCAAGTTGTAGATGAGGAATTGGTTCGAGTCGGTATTTGATTGCAGCCTGTGATCAGCCTAAGTTGACCGCCATTAGAGAGATGAATCGTAAGTCTCAAGGCGAGGTTTATAGTTCATAAGGAGGACTCACGTGGCCGCACCACAGAATTATCTAGCCGTCATCAAAGTTGTTGGAATTGGTGGTGGAGGAGTTAATGCGATCAATCGCATGATCGATGTTGGTCTTAAAGGCGTCGAGTTCATTGCAATCAACACAGATGCGCAACATCTTCTTATGAGTGATGCCGATGTGAAATTAGATATCGGTCGCGCTTCAACAAAGGGATTAGGTGCTGGCGCTGCTCCTGAAAAAGGACGTCAAGCCGCAATTGATCACACCGAAGAAATTGAAGAGATTCTTCGTGGCGCGGATATGGTTTTTGTTACTGCAGGCGAAGGTGGCGGCACCGGAACAGGTGGCGCGCCAATTGTTGCCAAAATTGCACGCGATCTCGGAGCGCTCACCATTGGTGTTGTCACTCGCCCTTTCTCATTTGAAGGAAAAATTCGTATGCGTCAGGCAGAAGAAGGAATTGAACTTCTTCGCAGCGAAGTAGACACTCTCATTGTTATTCCAAATGATCGTCTTCTCGCAATTTCTGATCGCAATATCACTGCAGTTGATGCATTTAGAAGTGCAGATCAAGTTCTGCTATCAGGTGTCCAAGGTATTACTGAAATCATTACCCAACCTGGACTTATCAATCTTGACTTTGCAGATGTGAAGACTGTGATGACAGATGCAGGTTCTGCGCTGATGGGAATCGGTTCAGCACGCGGTGAGAACAGAGCAATCAGAGCTGCCGAATTGGCGATCTCAAGTCCACTTCTAGAAGCATCTATCGATGGTGCGATGGGTGTTCTTCTTTCAGTGGCAGGTGGATCAGATCTTGGTCTCTTTGAGATCAATGAGGCGTGCGAACTCGTTCAGGCGGCAGCGCATCCAGATGCACGAATTATCTTTGGAACAACCATTGATGATGCACTCGGTGACGAAGTTCGAATCACTGTGATCGCTGCAGGTTTTGATGGGGGAGAGCCAAAGAAGGTTGCAGTCCCTGTTATCGATGCAGCTACCTTAGGCGGAGTAGCTAATCCGCTGCCTGATAACGATCCTCTTGTAGTGGCGATGGATCTCGATGAGAACAAGCCTGCAAAGCGAGTGACATTCGAAGATCTCGTGGCTGAAGATGAGATCGACGTGCCAGACTTTATGAAGTAAGAGTGAAGTACCGTTTTACAGATCGCACCGGTGGTTTATCTACCGGTGCGTTTCTATCTAACAATGTAGCCACTCATGTGGGAGATGACCTCACCACTGTTCTTAGCAATCGCTCACGCCTTGAAAGCGATCTCGCCCTTCCTATCCAATTCATGGAGCAAGTACATGGCAACGCAGTGGCGGTAGTAGATAACCAGAAGGTTTCGCCACCCATTGCTGATGCTCTCGTCACTTCACGCACGGGCATCGCTCTGGCGGTGATGGTCGCAGATTGCATTCCACTTCTGCTTTCTTCTACTGACGCAGTTGCTGCAGTACATGTAGGTCGAAAAGGACTCATGAATGAAGTCGCCTTGGCAGCAATTGATCGGATGCGTACTTATGGTTCATCAGATATCTCTGCCATCGTAGGCCCATCTATTTGCGGCACTTGTTATGAAGTATCGCAAGAGATTTATGATGAAGTCTGCAGAAAGTTTCCACTTGCAGCTTCTCGCACCTTCGACGGGGGCATTTCACTCGACCTATCGCGCGCACTCATTGATCAGTTAGAAAATCATGGGATCACAGTGATTGATGAGGGTAGATGTACAGTTGAAAACAAGGATCTCTTTTCTTACAGGAGAGATGGCGTATCTGGACGACAAGTGGGGGTGGTGTGGTTATGAGCGAACTGGATCGCAAAGCCGAACTTTCGCACTCTCTGGCAGATGTCCAAGCCCGTGTTCTTAAGGCGACGACACAAGCTTCCCGAAAGAGTGAGGAGATAACGCTCATCGCGGTTACTAAAACCTATCCGGTAAGCGATGTCGTAATTCTCAAAGAATTAGGAGTTACAGATTTTGGGGAGAATAGAAGTGCTGAGGGATTAGAAAAATCAGCCCTTGTGCCAGCACAGTGGCATTACCAAGGTCAGATCCAGAGCAACAAGATTGCTGCGATCTCATCGTGGGCCCAGACTGTTCATTCGCTGGATGACCTATCTCATGTTCCAAAATTTGAGCGAGCTGTAGGAGAAATTTCTGGAAAGCGATTGGATATCTTCATCCAGCTCTCACTTGATGGAGATTCTTCAAGGGCTGGAGTCAGGGGAGACGAGCTGATGGCATTAGGTCAGGCTCTGGTCACGTCGCACCATCTGAACCTCATTGGATTGATGGTTGTTCCTCCCGTAGAGGCAGAGCCAGAGAAGGCCTTTGCTGAGGTTGCCGAAATCGCTCAAAGATTCCGTCGCGATTTTCCGATGGCGCAATCACTATCTGCGGGCATGAGCGCAGACTATGAAATTGCAATCGCCCATGGTGCGACACATATCCGCGTAGGTAGCCAAATACTCGGTCCCAGAGCTACTCACGCGTAAAATTATCGCTATGTCTGCACTCAATAAAGTAATGGAGTACCTCGGCCTCGTTGATGGTCCTGAAGGTGCTACCGAAGAAGTTAAGCCGAAGCCAGTTAGCCGAGTGGTTACCGAGAAGACTTCTACAACGACAAATGGTGTCACCGTTATTGGCGGTCGCACACTCGTTGAGGCTGAGCCAGTTTTAGATCTTGAACCTTCATACAACATTGTCACTCTCCACCCACGCTCTTATTCAGAAGCTCGCCAAATGGCAGAGCACTACCGCCAGGGCAACCCGGTGATTATCAATCTTGATGACATGGATGAATCAGAACGTAAGCGTCTTGTAGATTTTGCAAGTGGGTTAGCATTTGGATTACAAGGCGGAATTGAAAGAATTGCAAGCCGAGTATTTCTTATCTCACCAGCAAATGTGAACGTGCGCACTGAAGATAAAGCGGCATATGCACAAGCAAGTTTTTTCAATCAGAGCTAAGTAAAAACACTTAACTCAGATGTTTAAAGACTTAATTCTCAATCTTCTCACCTTCTTCAAGTGGGTACTTTTCGCTCGCCTGATTATTGATTACGTACGAATGTTTGCCAGAAACTGGCGCCCGAAAAGTGGGCTAATTGCTCTCTTTGAAATAATTTATGCGATTACTGATCCACCGATGAGATTTGTTGGTCGCTTTATTCCGCCGCTGAGATTGGGTGGAGTCTCACTAGATTTATCATTTATCGTGCTCTTGCTTGCACTGAACTTCGCTTCAACTATCGTGAAAGTAACTCTTTAAGCTTTCTTGAGAGTAAGGGCAATACCAAGTTCGTTCTCACCTACAACAAGTGTTTCATCGCGTGTCAGCGAAGTCGCAAGTACTTCATCACAGATATGGGAATCCTGAGCCGAGATTGCTGCAACAGTCTGAGGTAGAGCGTTGTAAGTTACGATGATGCGATCTGAAATATCAAAGCCATCGCTCTTGCGTCGCTCTTGAATAAAGCGGATAACTTCGCGGACCACACCCGCTTCAATGAGCTCAGGAGTAAGGGTGAGATCAAGAGCTACAGACTCACCATCATGGCTTGCCACCATCCAGCCGCTCTTTGGAACTTCAGTAACAACGAGATCGCCTAGGTCTATCTCAAAAGTTCCAATCGTTGCACTCGCTTGGCTACGAAGAGTCTTAACTAGTGCGGTCGCATCGGCTGCGGTGATGAGTTTTGCAACTGCCTGAACATCGGCGCCATATTTTGCACCGAGTGATTTGAAGTTCGCCTTAATTGAGATATCGACAAGATCTCCATCGGCATCTGCGATATCGGCAAGATTCAACACGTTAAGTTCATCGGCGATCTGATCTTTCATCTCACTCGGCAACTTGTCCCATCCAGGGGCCGAGATCAATGCACGTCCAAGTGGTTGGCGAATCTTGATTCCAGATTCTGCACGTGCTGCTCGACCTTGTTCGACCACTCGGCGAGTCATGGCAACTTGAGTACTCAACGTGCGGTTGATCATCTGTGTATTTGCAACTGGAAAATCTGTAAGGTGAACTGAAGCGGCCGCACCAGAGTTAGCGGGGCGAATCAACTCTTGCCATGCATGCTCTGCGATAAAAGGAACCATAGGAGCAAGAAGTTGAGTCAACGTCTCTAAACATTCATGGAGCGTTGCAAGAGCAGCCGCATCTCCATCCCAGAAACGACGACGTGACCGACGTACATACCAGTTAGAGAGATCGTCAATAAAGGCTGCGAGCACACGACCTGCGTGTTGTGAATCAAATTCGGTATACGCCTTATCTACATCTTCAATCAGAATATGGAGCTCAGATAAAATCCAGTGATCCATCAAAGAACGATCCTTAACTGCCGGAGATTGCGCTAGATCAAAGTTGGATGCATGGGCGTAAAGAGAATGGAATGAGATGGTGTTCCAGTACGTCAGAAGCGTCTTTCGCACAACATCGCTGATCGCATCGTGGCCAACTCGGCGCGCAGACCAAGGAGATCCAGCAGCAAGCATGTACCAGCGAACAGCATCTGCTCCGTGTTGATCCATCAGCGCAATAGGCTCGAGAACATTTCCAAGATGCTTACTCATCTTGCGTCCATCTTTATCAAGGATATGTCCCAGGCAGAGAACGTCCTTATATGAAGATTGATCAAAGACTAAGGTTCCAATAGTCATCAACGTGTAGAACCAGCCACGCGTTTGGTCAATTGCCTCGCAGATAAAGTCAGCAGGGTAGGCCGCTTCAAATTTCTCTTTCGAGCCTTCCTTATGCGGATATCCCCATTGGGCAAATGGCATAGCACCAGAATCAAACCAACAATCAATTACTTCTGGAACTCGAACCATCGTGCTCGCGCATTCTGCGCAGGCAAAGGTAATGTCATCGACATAGGGACGATGTGGGTCTAATTCAAGTAAATCTGCCCCAGCTAATTGACCAAGTTCTTTGAGCGAATCAACGCAGATCTCATGTTTATTTTCACAGTGCCAGATAGGTAGGGGAGTTCCCCAGAATCTATTGCGAGAAAGTGCCCAGTCAATATTGTTATTGAGCCAATCTCCATATCGACCGGTCTTGATGGTCTCTGGATGCCAATTCGTTTTCTCGTTCTCTCGAATGAGTGCATCTTTAATTGAAGTTGTGCGGATGTACCACGATGGCTGTGCGTAATAGATAAGTGCTGTGTGGCAACGCCAGCAGTGCGGGTAAGGGTGCTCATATTGCAGATGCTTATAGAGGACGCCCCGAGATTTGAGTTCTTTCACAAGTGGCTTATCTGCATCCTTAAAGAAGAGTCCACCAACGAGGGCAACCTCAGGCAGGAATGTTCCGTTAGGTGCAATGGGATTAACAACTGGCAATCCATAACTACGACAGACTTGTAAGTCATCTGCTCCAAATGCTGGCGCTTGATGCACAAGGCCGGTTCCATCTTCGGTGGTCACATATGTTGCTAGGACTACAAAATGTGAGCCTGGAATTTCGATGAAGTCCAAAGGACGCGAATATGTCACGCGCTCGAGAGATGAACCCTTAAACGTTTTCAGGATCTCAACATCCCCTGTCAGGCTGCTGATGAGCGCTTCTGCTACAACGAGGACTTCTGTCGACTCTTCATGCGTAACCCGCGCTGCTACGTAATCAACATCTGGATGGACCGCAATTGCAGTATTTGAAACCAGTGTCCACGGAGTAGTTGTCCACACGAGTAGTGATGCTTTGAGATCGACTAACTCGCCAGAAGTAATGGGAAAGCGGATAAAGACTGAAGGATCTGTAACGGTTTCATAGCCTTGCGCTAACTCGTGATCTGAAAGTCCTGTGCCACATCGTGGGCAATATGGAGCAACGCGATGGTCTTGAACAAGGAGGCCTTTCTTCCAGATCTCTTTTAGTGACCACCAGACGCTCTCAACATATTCAGGGGACATCGTCCAATACGCTTGATCAAAATCAACCCAGAAGCCCATGCGCTCTGTCATGGTGGTGAATGCATCTACATGTCGAGTGACAGATTCGCGGCACTTGTCATTGAATGGTGCGATGCCAAACTTCTCGATATCGCCCTTGCCAGAAAATCCCAACTCTTTCTCGACTGCAATTTCTACAGGAAGTCCGTGACAATCCCATCCAGCTTTTCGCGTAACGAACTTGCCCTTCATCGTATGAAAACGTGGAAAGACATCTTTAAAAACGCGAGCTTCAATATGGTGGGTTCCAGGCATTCCATTGGCGGTGGGTGGGCCTTCATAGAAAGTCCATGGAGTGCTGCCTTCGCGCGCCTTGAGTGATCGTTCAAAAATTGATTGGTCAGCCCACAGTGCAAGAATTGAGTGCTCCATCGCAGGCAGGTCGATCTGGGCTGCGAGTGGGCGAAATTGTGAGCTCATGAGGGTGCCGAGTCTAATGCAGGCCACTTCACCTGCCGTAATCGGCGCTTGCGATAAGAGAGGAGCAATATTCCCAGCCTCTACAACGAGTGGCATATTTGGTAGAAGTCGAAAAAGCGCATAAGGTGCGCGGCGTGTCAGCAAAAAAGGTAGTCAAGAAGGCGGCGAAG